>BNJV01000725.1_pt1 | contig 39813 bp, 49 predicted proteins | sample 8540591 | NCBI WGS metagenome assembly BNJV01 (sample SAMD00202457, study PRJDB9452) | human saliva metagenome | host: Homo sapiens
AAGAAGATAAGGGCGTGTAATTAAACTTTCCCTTATCTTCTATAAAATATTTAACTTAAAAAAATTTATTTAAATAATGCTGTGGTATCCGTATTTTTACTATCTAATTCGTCCCGATACTCATCGTTTCTGGTAAGGTGCTGCCGCCGTCGATGACGATTTGGCTTCCTGTGAGGTAGCTGGCTTCGTCACTTCCAAGGAAGGCGAAGAGTTCACCGACTTCGAGTGGGTCTGCCAAGCGTTTCATTGGTACACCTACTGCAATGTCTTGGATGGCACTTTCTGGGTTATCTGGGTTGGATTCAATAGCCATCTTTTCAACCATTGGTGTCCGCGCATATCCAAGTTGAGAGCAGTTTACGCGGATGTGACGGTCTGCGTATTCGACGGCTAAGCATTTTGTCAATCCTACGAGCGCTGCTTTTGTCATGGCGTAGGCTGCTTCTCCGGCATCGGCTACGATATCCCCTGTGACAGATGAAGCAATAACGATGCTACCACCGCCTTGTTCGAGCATATACGGGATGACCGCTTGACAGCTATTCCATACGCCCTTGATATTCACATCGATATGGAAGTCGCGCATTTCATCACTCATTTCTTCAAACGGAGCCAAGCGACAAACTCCAGCGTTGCAACAAGCCACGTTCACTTCCCCGAAGGCTTCTTTGCTTTCTTGGCTGCTTCTTTCATATGGTCTTTATTGGAGACATCTCCGACATAAGTGACGATTTGGGCGCCGTAGGTTTCTCTTAATTCTTTGGCCGTTTCTTCGACTTCTGGTAATAAGTCGACCAGGCACATCTTAGCGCCGTATTTAGCATAGACCGTTGCGATTCCCTTACCGAGTCCAACGGCTGCTCCAGTGATCAGTGCTACTTTCCCTTCTAATTTTTTCATGGTTTTCTCTCCCTTCTTTGAACTTTTCTACACCTCCAGTGTACCTTTTTGAAACCGTTTTATCAATCTTATTTTCTATGTTTTTAAGTTTTTTTCCTAATCCCCTTAGCTTTTACAGCACAAAAAAATCGCCTTCCAGAAGGCGTGCCTTCCGTCCAGCGATGGTTTCTTGTTATTTAATTATTCTTGCCCTTTTACTTCTGGCGTTGCGACATCCTCACCAAACCACTTCTGGCTGATTTGTTGGAAGATGCCCTCTTGATAGAGTTCCTTGAACGCTTGGTTTAGCGCTTCTAGTAGCTTCTTATCGGCAGGTCTCACCCCTACCGCGAATGACTCACTCTCGAATCCTGAAGGAATCGTGTCGTACTCGTCGGCAATTCCTTCTGTTGTGAGGTAGTAATCCGCGTATACACGGTCGATGAGCAAGGCGTCGATACGGTCATTCTTCAAGTCGATAATGGCCTCGTTCACGCTTTGATATTGGTCGGCGTCCCCGCCTTTGACACGGTTCTTCAACACTTCTGGATATTCTTCAAAATCCAACATCCCAGATGACCCGTTTTGTGCGCCAAGGACTTTGCCCGTCATATCTTCTACCGAGTGAATGCCACTCGATTTCTTCACGACTAAGATTTGCGTATTTTGCATATAGGGAATCGTGAAGGCGACTTTCTCACGGCGTTCGTCTGTGGCCGAATACCCATTCCAGATGGCGTCAATCGTACCGTTTTGGAGTTCCGTTTCCTTCATGTCCCAGTCAATCGGTTGGAAGTGAACCGTGATACCGAGTTTCTTCGACACGTACTGTGCGAGTTCGATATCAAAGCCGGCATAGTTGCCATTCTTCTCCTCGAAGCCCATCGGAACAAAGGTATTATCGAAGCCGACCGTGATGCTCTTTTGTTGTTGATATTTATCCCAGTTATCGACGGTTGGATTGCTTGCCAGTTGCGTGCAGCCTGCAAGACTCATGACCGCCATCCCTACAAGCGTCAAAAGTCCTAGGATTCCTTTTCGTTTCTTCATAGCGGCCTCCTATTTCGGTTCGAACGTCAATAATTCGTCCGCAATGTTTTCAGCAAAGGTTAAATCGTGAGTGACAACGATTTGCGTCATTCCAAGTTCTTTGTTTTGGAGAATTAACTTCTCTACTTCTAAGCGAAGGGCTGGGTCGAGCGCTGACGTTGGTTCGTCGTAGCCGATGATTTCAGGGTCAATCATAATCGCACGTGCCAGAGCCACCCGTTGTTTTTGCCCCCCTGAGAGTGAATAAGGGAACGCGTCCTCGTGTCCAGAAAGGCCGAGGCGTTCTAATAGTGCGCGTGCCTTCTCGTTGGCTTCAACTTGGGGCATACCATTCATCTTCACCGGTGAAATCGTTAAGTTTTCTAACACGGATAAATGTGGGAACAATTGGAAGTCTTGGAACACGAATCCAAGCAATTGGCGCTTCGAGAGTTCATTGAGCGCGAGAGATTCCCCGTTATAAAAACACTTCTCCAGAGTCGATTTTTTCAAGGCCTGCTAACATACGGAGTAAGGTCGTTTTCCCGCCTCCTGAAGGTCCGACGATGGCCAAGATTTTTCCTTCGTGAATCGTTAAGTTGAAATCGGACAAGATTTGTTTATCGCCGAATCGTTTACTAATATTGCGTAATTCTAACATCTGCTTGTCCTCCTATTTATAATAACTGAATTTCTTTTCAATGCGTTTCGCCACAAGCGTCACAATCCCGATAACAATCAGGTAAATAGCTCCTGCTAGAAACATCGGAACGAGGCTGGCGTCACGGTTGGCTGCGGTACGGCTCGCCAAGATAAGGTCTGAGATTCCAAGTGCGTATACAAGAGACGTATCTTTGACAAGGCTCATAATTTCATTGAAGACACTTGGCAAAACAATCTTCGTCACCTGTGGAAGAACGATATAGCGAATCGTTGCTCCTGGCGTGAATTTCAACACTTTCGCCGCTTCATACTGCCCTTTTGGAATCGTATCGATCCCCCCACGGAAAATCTCCGCAAAGTAAGCCGCATAGTTCAGCGTGAAGGCAATAAGCGCTGCTGGAAGTCTGTCTAGACGAATGCCGATACTTGGCAAGACGTAATAAATAAAGATGAGTTGTAATAACAGAGGTGTACCTCGCATCACCCAGATGTAGATATGGATGAGCCAGTTGAGCGGCTTCCATTTTAGCTGCATCGCAAAGGCAATAAGAATGCCCAGCGGAATCGAGAAGATAAGAACGAGTGCGAACACTTCTAATGTCGTCACTGCTCCGTGTAATAAACTTGGTAAAATTTCAAGTGAATAAGACAAATTAAGGACCTCCATCTGTTATTTGATGGTTTATAGTATAGCACAACTCATTTATTTGAAAAAGATGAAAGTTTCATGAGAACGGCATCATTTTTCAAGTTTTTCATTTCTTTCAAAATAAATAAAAACCGCAACTGGATACGCTCCAATTGCGGTTCGTTTTTGTTATTCGAGTACACCTTGTTCTTTTTTACGACGTTCTTTGATTAAGTCTTTGATCGAGATAAGAACCACGGCTGCTAAAATCATCGCCATACCGACAAAGTCAATCGCGAAGAAATGCTCGTTCATGATGAGGAAGGCGAAGAATACCGCAGAAATCGGTTCTACCGCGGCAATCAGACTGCTCTTCACTGGCCCGATATAGCTCGTTCCTTTTAAAAACATCGTGTATGAAATGATTGTTCCAATAAGGATAATTCCTGTTAGTGCTGCAAGAATATCCACGCTATACACAAGTTCCATCGTCGTCAGACCGCTCATCGGGAAGAGAATGACTCCTGCAATGACCATCCCTACTCCAATTACCGTGAGACTTCCATACTCTTGAATGAGTTTAATCGGAAGCATGATGTAGATGGCATACGTAAATCCGCTAAAAATTCCCCAGAAGAGCCCGAGTGGCGTGACGCTCAGTTGATTGAGTTGCCCATGTGTGGCAATAATGAATGTCCCAAGTATTGCGAGGATAATCGATGTCACTTCAGACACGGTCGGTGCCGTGCGATTTTTCAAGCACATGTACACCAGAATAATCACTGGGCAGAGATACTGCAAGACCGTCGCGGTTCCGGCATTACTGAGGTGAATCGCCTCAAGGTAAGTAAACTGGTTCATAAAGAGCCCGATAAATGCAAAGAGCGTAATCTTAGCGTAGGTCTTCTTTTCCTTGAAGAAGGCGACGAGTTGCCCCCGAGTGAACGCGTAGCTCATCGTGAGCAGGCAGACTCCGGAGATAATCAGACGTAGGTCGGTCAAGGCAAGCACGCTCATCCCGTGTGCCATTAAGTATTGACCGCACGCGCCACTCATCCCCCAGGCAATCCCGGCAAAGAGCGTCATCAAGGTTCCTTTAATGATTTGATTTTTTGGTTGGTTTGGTTGTTCTGTTGTTTTCATACTCTCGATTATAGCACATCTACTAGCTTTCTTCACGAGTTCAAGTGTTCCATTTTCAGATTTTCCATAGATTCACGATTTCATTTCCCTGAAGCGATTCGTTTATTGCAGTTCCATTTTATTCTTGTGACAAAAGTGTGAATTTTATTTTAGGAAATTGCGCGCTTCTCTCTTTTTTGGTACACTTAAAAAGGACAAATTTAACCAAGGAGGTCTTTATGAAACTTACAGGTAAAGTCACACTCTTAACGGCTGCCCTATTTGCCCTTTCGGCACATGCGGTTGCTGCAGAGACGACACAAACCGAAACGACCGTTCAACCCACGACAGAAACAACAACAACTTCGGAAGGGACTCTTCCAAAAGATTCGAAAAACGACGTCGATATCCATGTGTATAAGCCAGGTGAAGAACCAAAATACACTGGTCTTTACAAAGCAGACGGCGAAACGTACTACCAAGTGGACAGTAAGCCAATTACAAATACATGGAAATGGCACGGAGGCCGCTGGTATTACTTTGGCGCGGATGGAAAAATGTTAAAATCAACCGTTACTCCAGATGGCTATCTTGTGGACATCGAAGGAATGCTCGTTAGTCCAGGCTGGAGCTACCAAGGTGGTAAATGGTACTATGCACTCTCTGGTGGAAAAGTATTCCGTGGCGACTGGAAGAAAATCGGTGGCGTCTGGTACGCATTCCACGATAATGGTGTGATGTACTCTCACGAATGGAGCGGCAGCTATTTCTTAAAAGATAGCGGTGCGATGGCCGACAACGAATGGGTTTTCGACAGAAACTACAATAGCTGGTTCTATATTAAGCCAGGTGGTGCTTATGCGCGTAATGAATGGAAAGGTGACTACTACTTAAAAGGTGGCGGCTATATGGCCAAGTCCGAATTTATTTACGACAGCAAGTACCAAGCGACTTATTATCTTGATGTATCTGGCAAATATGTTCGTGATCAATGGAAAGAAATCGATGGCAAATGGTATCACTTCCGCAAATATGGGGAAATGGATACGAGCAAATGGATTGGCTCTTACTACGTCAAATCTGACGGTGCGATGGCCGCAAGTGAACTCGTCTACGACTCTACGTATAATAGTTCTTTCTACTTTGACGAAAATGGGAAATACCTAAACAAACAATGGAAAGAAATCGACGGCGACTGGTACTACTTTAAAGACGGTGGCTACATAGCTAAAAATGAATGGGTCGGCTCTTACTTTATAAAAGGTAATGGACGTATGGCGAAAAACGAAATGCAATACGACCAATCGACTGGTTCTTCATACTATTTCAAAGAAGACGGAACATTCGCGAAGAACTACTGGGCAAAAGTCGGTGGCTACTGGTACTACTTCAAGGGCAACGGAAAAGTCGCTCGTAAAGAATGGATTGAGAATAAATATTACGTACTCGATAACGGTAAAATGGCAACTGGTACGCATATCATCGATCACTATCAATACGTATTTGACGAGAGCGGAAATATCTTGAGCAAGAAAGCAGTCGATATCGGTTGGGTCGAAAAAGACGGCAAACGTTATTTCTACAACGGTGCAAGTCAACGTCTTGGGGATGAAACAACCAAGAAAGTCATGGACATCAGTGAACACCAAGGGCATATCTCGAACTGGGAAGGCATCATCAAGGACAATGATATCGATGCGGTCATCGTTCGTATCGGTTACTCTGGGGCCGAAGATAAACATCTCGCCCACAACATTAGCGAATTAAACCGCCTTGGCGTTCCTTACGGAATTTACCTTTACACTTATGCTTCTACAGAGGCAGATGGCGTAGAAGATGCCGAACAAACCCTTAATTTAATTAAGAAATACAATATTAAACCAACTTACCCTATTTACTTCGATTTAGAAGATTGGCGTTATACAAACGGTGCAAAATCTGCACCAACGGATACCACTACTTGGGTGAAAATCTGGAAAGCCTACCGTGATACGATGGCTAAAGCTGGTTACACAAACGTGCGTATTTACAGTTATCAATATCTCTTACAAAATCGTTTAAACGATCCTGAAATCTTAAAATACGTGGACTGGGTGGCAGCCTATACTCCACAGCTCACTTACCAACTTCCATACAGCCAACCAAGCTGGGGCTGGCAATATACCGATAAGGAATTTGTCACTGGGCTTGGAAATGTAGATATGAGCGTCTGGTTTGGACGTTAATAGTCCTACTTATAGCATCCTTAAAAAGTCTCATTCATCGAATGGGGCTTTTTAATTTTCGGAGAAGATGATAAATACCAAAACAAACTCGTTGAAGGGATTGTTACTGGTCTACGCAACTTCTATAAGACAGCTAAATAAATGCTTTTAAGTGCTCTATTAAAATACTCTAGAACCTTTGATTTGTAATAGTTATGATAACTGCTACACCGGGTTGAGTCTAAGGTCTCAACCCTAGCAAGCTTCAAAGAGCGGCTAAAAGTTAAAACTTTAACTCGCTCTAATTCACATTGCTTGTTTGTCGCGGTTATCATGGCTATTACCCAAAGGTTCTTTGTATTTTAATAGACTTAAAAAATTCTTCCTCACACAATTTTTCTTAAGAATCTCCAACACTACTCAATCTGTGCTGAAGACTTTTCCTCTTTTCATTATGCGCACCGTTCAAATGAGACTACGCTCAAAATTTCACTTTATAATGATTCCATTTAATGTTAGAATAAAGATAACCAACTTTAGGAGGCACGTTTATGTTTAATAAAATTAAGAAGATGATGTTAGGATTGTTGGCGATTGCCAGCCTACTGCTTATCGCAGGCTGTCAGTCATCTACACAACAAGGACCTAAAGCTCCACAAGATTTAACTAAAGACCAACAAGGAACGTGGTTGTGGACAGAACAACAATCGACGTTGCAAAAGGTTTTCCTTGCAACGAATCTTGAGCCCCGCGCTGCAGCATATATGTTGGATGACTTAGATATTGTAAAAATGACGATGACGATTAAGGACAAAACGGTTGAATTGAAGTACCGATTTGATTATCTGCGCATTTACGAAGATCAATATAAAGGCCTAGGTCTGAAGACTCCTGATTTCAAAACATACGTACAACAGAAAACAGAAGACTTTAAAGCCTATGTAGCGACGCTTCAACATACAAAGATTACACTCGATGAAGCAAACTACGCTTACGACTATACGCTGACTGGAACCATTGATCCAGATAATCACACCATCACTTTCCCAGAAACTCCAACATTCCTAAGCAAAATTATCTTAGGACCTAATACGAATCCACTAGAGGCCATCACGTATCAGTATTCTGTGGATGGAAAACAAATGACTCTATCAGCTGAAGGCAAAAACGATAAAGGCTTGAAGCTTGTGATGCGTCTTCGCTTTAACTACACGGAAGAGTCTAATAGAAGGAGTGAGGAATGATGAAAACGATGAAAAAAATTTCGCTATGGACGATGTCGCTTCTGACTCTTCTATTTGTTGCAGGATGCGCTGAACAACAGCAACAACAAACAACTGCTGAAACCACAACTGAAGCTCCTGCACCAGTCGCTCTTGAAGGTGAATGGCAAGCGATCGACTTTAGAGATACATTAGAACGTACATTTTTATATACTTACAAGGACGCGTATACCCGATTGAAAGTAACAGAGGCTTTCGAAGATGTCTCTCCTACTTTAACCATCGAAGGTACAAAGGTGACTTATACCTATACTGCGGATATGAATAAATACTTCGAGTTCTATGCTGAAGCACATAAAGATGTCGCTAAGGACAAGGCAGAAGCAGCGAAATTAATTGCCGCCCTTGCCCAAAAAAATATTAAAAAGTCCCAAGACTTATCTGGAACTTATAATGATGAAACCTATATCTTCAAAGGGAAACAAGAAGGTGGCGTTCTAGACACAAACGCAAAAACGATTGTCTTCCCGGATGTTCCAAATCTATTTGGAATTCTCCCACTTTATATTTCTTCAACAGAAGTCCCAATTACGTATCACTATGAGGTCAATGGCGATATTCTTACGATGACTGCTGAGAAGGTCTATAAAGAAAATGGAATTCATTTGGTTTATCAAATGAAATTTAAGAAAGTACAGAATTAATTTCTATTAAAATACTTTAGAACCTTTGGCTTACAATTCTCATATTATGAACTTAAACAATATAGACGCAGTAGACAAATGGATTGACCTTCACTATCAAGTAGTTTGGTCAATCCTATTTGTCCTTGCGGGGGTAAGACTACGAAGAAACAGAAAAGCACTGTTTCTTCTGTCTTACTCCCATTCCTATTACCCAAAGGTTCTTCGTATTTTAATAGACTTAAATAATTCTTCCTCACACAATTCTTCTTAACAAACACACACACTGCTCCATCTGTGCTGAAGACTTTTCCTCTTTTCGTTATGCCCCCCATTCAAATGATACTCGCTCAAAGTTTCACTGTATAATCATTCCAGTTAATGATAAAATGGAAGTAACAACTTTTAGGAGGTAACTCTATGTTAGGTAAGACAAAGAAGATATTTTTCGGATTCTTGGCGTTCGCTACTTTACTCTTCGTTGCAGGTTGCCAGAACCAACCGTCAGAGTCTAAAGCACAAAATACACCCCAACAGGAATCATGGGAATGGACTGAACAACCATTAACGATGCAGAAGATTCTCTTAGCAATGAATTTAAATACGCTTGTTTCCGCATATGCGGTAGAAGACTTCAATGACGTAAAAATGACGCTCGATATTCATGAAAATACGGTCGAATTGAAGTATCATATGAGCGTAAAAAAAATTTATGAGGATCAATACAAGGGCCTTAAACTGAACTCTCCTGATATGAATACCTATGTGAAAAATAATTTTGAGGGGTTCAAAGAAGCTGTAAAAAAATATCAGCACGCAAAGGTGACAACCGACGATGCAAACTTGTCCTATGACTACTCTTTAACAGGTGAAATCGACAAGGAAAAACATACAATTACTTTTCCTGAAACACCGACTTTCTTAAAGGCACTTGTCATGGGAATTGGCATTGACCCATTGAAACCTATTACTTATAACTACACAGTGGACGGCAATCAAATGACACTCTTTATTGAAGGCGAACTTCAAGAAGGCTATCCACGAGAAATGCGTATTCGTTTCAATCGATTAGGCGGACAATAAGAAAGGAGTGGCAAACATGAAAAAATTTACTTTATGGATGGTTTCCCTCTTCTCTCTAGTGTTCATTGCAGGATGTGGAAACGAACAACAACCAGTACAACAAACACAAAGTCAAACGCCAACTACAGAAGCTCCAAAACCTGCTTCGGTTGATGTAGAAGGAACATGGCAAGCCGTTGAATTTAGAGATACTCTTGAAAAGGTATTTCTACTCAAATACGACGATGCGGCCAGCCGCTTGAAGGCAACAGAGGCCCTTAAAGACGTGGTTCCAGTGCTCAAGGTTCAAGGAAATAAAGTTACATTCGAATACACCGCAAACATGTCAAAATTCTTGGATGAGTATGGTAATGTTATTGGTAAAAAACAATTTAGCTACAAAGAAAATGCGATTAACTATATTGTTGGTTTAGCAAAAACGACATATGGTAATCTCAAATACCATACGGTTGATTGGGATGAAAAGACATCGACGGTTAAATCTGTTTTAAAAGATGGCGTTATAGATACAAAAAACAAAACGATTACCTTCCCGGAAGTTCCAAATATTTTTGCAGTCATTCCACTGTATCTCACCGACCAAGAAAAACCGATGAAGTATCAATATGAGATTGTTGGGGATACGTTGACGATAAAAGCCGAACGCACACTGAAGGAACAAAACTTGCATGTGGTGTACCAAATGAAGTTTAAGAAAGTTCAAAACTAATTCACTGCCCTTTGAGATTTTCTCAAGGGGTTTTTGTGTGGAAAAATATAGAGCTTACGCTCTATTAAAATACTTCGGAACCTTTGGGTCTGTATAGTTATGATAACTGCTACACCGGCTTGAGCCTTAAGTCTCAACCCTAGCAAGCTTCAAAGAGCGGATAAAAGTTGGAAACTTTAACCCGCTCTAATTCATCTTACTTGTTTGTCGCGGTTATCATGACTATACCCCGAAGCTCCTTCGTATTTTAATAGAAGCTAAAAGTTATTTTACACAGAAAAGTCCTTGAGCATCTCAAAACTTTAGTGAACCTGCCAAATAAAACTTTTCCTCTTCTCATTTTGAATAATCAGTGAAATTACGGGGCAACATTGTAAAATTCGTGAAAACCGTTGCAAGCAAAAATTGTAATCGTTATAATTTAAATATATTAGAATCACTCTATTAAGGAGGTCTAACAATGATTAGACGTTATAAAAAATTATTTTTAGCATTCGTTGCTCTGCTCTCAGTCTTCCTACTAGCTTCTTGTTCTCAAAAACAAAGTGGCTCTAAAAATGCTGCTAAAACAGAAACAGCAAAAGTCGAAACGATTGATGGCGAATGGGAATTAGTCGATACTCTCGATGCTTTAACGGAATCCATCGGTGCCTATACCCTCCATGGAATCCACTTTGCACACTTGCTTGAATCTGTTAAAGACTTCAAAATGGACATGAAGATTGAAAACAATACGGCAACGATTAAATACGACTATAACATTGATAACTTTATTAAAGCTTTCTACACTGTCACAACAGAAGCTAGAGGCAAGACTGAAGAAGAATTCAAAAAAATCATGTATGACTCTCATGAAGGATTTGCAGGCGACTTTAAGAAATACAAAGTCAGCATGAATAAAGATACTGGCGTGTTTAGCTACGAAGCAACGGGTTCTATTGATCAAGGTGCCAAAACAATGACCTTTGATGAAGGACTTTCCGTAGCAAACTCATTCTTCTTCTCATTCGGTGAAAATCGCGTTTCGCCAAACACATATCACTACAAATTAAAAGACGACATGCTTTATGTCACGATTGACGGAAAAGCGAAGAAAAATAATCTTCCAGTTCACTATGAACTACACTTCAAACGTAAAGGCAGCACTACTCAAAAAGACCCTGTTCCAATTGAAGGAAAATGGCAAGCCATCGACTTCCGACCAGCTCTTGAACGTAGCTTAGCCTTTAAAGATTTTGACAATGATGATTCGGCTATCAAGCTGATCTATCCTGAGGCATGGAAAGATTTAAAACCAACGTTGAACATTACAGGTACATCTGTTGAATTCGACTATACTGTATCTCTAGCAGATGGTTTTGGAAGGTTCTACGATTACTTAAAACAAAAAGATGCATCTAAAGTGACTCAAACGAAAGAAGAATATATTAAAAATCAATTTATTAAATTATCAGTCAATCTACAGGATGGCGCTAAGGACTTGCCCAATACAACTTATGAATTTGATAGAGGTAATGCTAAAATTCATTCTGTTTTGAAGAACGGTAAATTAGATACAGCAAACCAAACGATTATCTTCCCAGAAGCTATCAATATTGTGCAACTTGCAACCATGTCCATTGGACCTGTCGCTAAAGAAACTACGTATAAATACTCTATTGATGGAGATATTTTAACGTTGACGATTGAGCAACGCGATGGACGGAATAATCTAAATACGATTATTTCAGCAAAATTCAAAAAAGTAGCGGAATAACTTATCAAGACAGCTCTGAAAAAAAGAATGTACTATGAGTACATTCTTTTTTTATATTCCATTATTTATCTTCTAAATTGAAGGCAGATTATTAAAGTGTGTTTATCCAAAGTATCTTAAAAGCTAGTTTAATAAACGAAGAACTGATTGGCTCCTTCTTCTCCTGTTGAATAATGGTGAAGCGACAGAAGAAAATGGCAATTTTTGTGAAAACCCTTGTAAAACAAAAATTTCAGAAGTATAATATAAGCATAATACAACAATCTGTTTGAAGGAGGTCTAACAATGATTAGACAAACTAAGAAACTGTTTCTTGGTCTATTCTCTCTTGTCACAGTTTTCGTGATCGCTGGATGTGGACAGAACCAAGCTTCAGACCAAAATGTCAATAACGCGCAACAAGCGCAAGCACAACAAGAACAAAAAGATCCAAATAATATTGCTGGTGAATGGGAATCCGTATTTGAGCTCGAATCGATTCAAACAGCTTTTTCCCCATTTGATATGAACTCTTATACTTTTAAAAAATTCATTGAAGCCTTTAAAGACTTCAAGATGAAATTCTCCGTTGATGGTACAAACGCAAAGCTAAGCTATCAATTTGACTCGAAGAAATTTGCCAAAGCTTACTACGAGATTTCTAAGGATAAGAAAAAAATGACAGAAGACGCATTTGTTAGCCGTTATATTAACGGACAAACAGAGTTCGTGCAAAACTTCAAGAAATATAAAGCATCAATGGATACATCGACTGGAACTTATAGCTACGAGGCTACAGGAACTATTGATGAAAAAGTGAAGACTGTCACATTTGACGAAGGGCTCATCATTCTTGACTCCTTCCCTCTAACGACAGCGGGTAAAGATCATAGATTCGATCCAGCAACGTACAACTATGAAGTAAAAGACGGCATCTTGACCATCTACGCCGATATGAAGGCGAAGGACAATCTTCCTGTTCATTTTGAACTAACATTCAAACGCGTACCAAGTACAGAAAAGAAATAGAAAGGAGACGCGACCATGTTTAAACAATACTTAAAACCATTATTCATTGCTGGCTGCTCTCTTTTAATGCTTGCCGGCTGCGGAAATCAAACTGCTACAACGACAACTACAACAACTGCTCCTTCCAATCCACTGGAAGGAAAATGGGAACAAATCGACTTCAGAAGTACTCTCGAACGTAGCTTAGGATATGAGGAGTTTTCGAATCGACTTCCACGCCGACTCATCTACTCTGATTCCTTCAAGGACGTGACGCCGACACTAACGATTACAGGGGATTCTGCCGTATACGATCTTACAGCAACAACCAATGTGGCTGTCGGCAACTTCTATGACTACGAGAAGGCGCAAAAGTCAACAAGTGTCCAAGGAACCAAAGAACAATATATTAAAAATCAGTATGACGCTTTGAAAAAGAACCTGGAAATTTATAACAAAAATAAACTCCCCCTCAGCTTTGAATTCAATGATGAAAAGTATGAAATCCATCAAACCTTAAAAGATATTACCATTAATGAGAGTGCTGGTACGTTTGAATTCAAGAACGCACCAATGTTCATTGATTTAGTAACATTCTCAGGTAAGAAATTCGTAACACCAGTGACTTATAAATATACCCTTGAAGATGGAATATTAACACTGTCACTCGAACAAAAACAAGACCTTGACAATGGAGAATCGGTTACTCTTTACTACACAATGCGTTTCAAAAAAGTAGCGGAATAATCTCTTCCTTAGAACCATCAAATCTTATATGAAAAACAACACCTCCACGCCTCTACTAGAGAGAGTTCGTGGAGGTGTTTTTTTATTAGCCAATATGATTTCAATTTTAATCCATTCATTTATTTGTTATAATTTCTTTACAAAAAGTTCAAAGTTTGTGTGTGGAGGAACCTTATGGGAAACAAAAAATTATTGTCTACTCTTCTTTTATCGAGTCTTTTCTTGGTGGCGTGTCAATCACAAAAAGCCCCTGAAGAAACGACGACTGTAGAGACGACAACAGAAACAACGTCAACAACCGTTTCGACGACAGTAGAAGTGAAACCTGATTACTCGCTTTATGACGGTATCATTTCAAAATATGCGACTGTTACGAAAAACAGTAAAGGTGATGTGGATCAATCGATTAACACGATTGCTTATCTTTTACGAAACGAAGAAATTTATACAGGTATCGACTATGCCCTTTATGACTTAGACAAACGGCACCGATGAACTCATTATTTCGTTTATACTTCAAAACGGGAATCATATTCCACTGGATATCTATACTCTTAAAGATGGACAAGTTATTCGCTTAACTTCTCCAGAGATTAAACTGGCATCCATTGGGGAACGCGTTCTATTAGACACACTCGTAGACGGCTCTCTTTTAATGTCTACTTCTTCGAGTGCTGGACAGAATATTCATATGATTCAATATAAATTTGATTCTACTGGAACGAAATTAGAACAAACCCATGAATGGAAAATTGACCGTTCTAAAGGTGAAAAAGTACCGGAAGGATTACCTGAATCGATTAAGAAAGATGAATTTACTTACAAATCAGTTTATACAAAACCTGTAACGAAGAAAGAAGCCAGTGCGCAAAAAGGAATTAACATTGTCGAAATCCAAAACGGCGACTACTCTAGCCTAGCTGGTACTTGGAGAAACGCAAAAGGTACTACGTTGGTATTTGATAAAAATGGACTAGTGGATGAGTATTCTGAGATCTTTAATGTAAAACCAGAGAAAGACGGCACAATCTTAAGACTTGGTGTTCGCACCAAATCAGGTATGGGTGGGTTCTTCATTCTTGTAATACCTGCTGGAGCTGAAGCACCTGAGGTCAATAACGGTAATGGAACAAAATCACCGGCCCAATCCGATAATTCTCGCGACCGCTTATATGCTGGTCAAGATTACTCAGGTAAGCCTGAACATTTTCTTTATAAAGTCGATTAAGCAAAAAGGAATGTAGGTTAAACTACATCCCTCAGACTGAAGACAAACCCCGTTTGAGATTTGACTCAAGCGGAGTTTGTCTTTATTTTTGTTTAAAATTAGCTGTTAAATAAAAATTATAGAACCAAAAATCCTCCCAGAATTAAACTATTTCATTTAATTCTAAGAGGATTCACAAAGTTTTTGTTTAAAGGTTATTCTCTTGTTGGTTTATATTTAAGGCTTTCTCCATGTTGTTTGACAAAATCACTCATCTCTGAGTCAGGAATTTGTCGAAGATAGAGATTGGCACGAATCGTGTCATCCTCTTCACGACAAGTAGAAAGAACAAGATATTTATCCTTAGCTGATACCTTAACATTTGGTTTTTTAACCTCTGCAGTATCATAAATAATATTTAGCTGTTTCTCAAAATCCGCATCATCATCAAAAGAAGTACGGTAAAAAGCTGTTTCTTCTGGGACAATAATCATAGCAACAGCTTCATAATAATACTTTCTCTCTGGAGTTTCAATGACAACATAAGGGTGTTCATCAAATATTCTTGGCGGCTATAGTAATTCACATCTTTAAACATGCGGTGGTCAGGCACTTTACTACCACGAGCGTGACCAAATAACCAAGTCAATCGATCACTAAAGTCCTTCTTGTTATCAGCATCCATAAAGACTGCACCCATTAAAGGTTCGATAACGCCATCAAAGCGCTTATCCAAATAAGTCGCATTATCTGTTGTTTGAACGACTGGTTCATCTAACTGTGTACCAGGAATATATACATAACCAACTGTTTCAGAGTTTGTTGCAAGCAAGCCTTTAAATTTATTAGCGAGATATTCTTTTTCTTCTTGACTAGCAGTATAAGTTTGCTTTGGAGCCTCCTGTTGACTAGTAGTATCAGTTTGCTTTGGAGCCTCCTGAGTAACCTTTGCATCATTTAGCTTATCTCCACTTGGAGCTAGGAAGCTATTATAGATAAAGAAGCCTCCTAAAGCAATGATAGCTACTGCAACGATAAAAGCAATTATTTTAGCAATTGGTGATTTCTTTGTCGTAGAACGTCTACTCATCTTTTTCTCCTTCATCTTTTACTAAAAAAATCACTGAAACCAAGTTTCAGTGATTGGCTACTCTTCATATAAAATTATTTAACAGCGTGTGTTTTTGGAAGAGCTTTTTGATTTGCTTTAGCTTTAGCAGTTACACCAGCTTTTTTAGCAGCTTCTTCTGCTTTTTGAGCTTGGTCTGCAACACCTGGTTTAGTTGCATCTGGTTGAGCTGCTGCTTGAGCAGTTAGACCATGTTCTTTCAAGTAACGTGCGTTAGCTTGTTCTGGAGTTTCGTTCAAGATGTAGTAAGAACCTTGTGCCTTGTCAGCAGTGTTGTATGTTTTTTGAGATTCTTGGATTTTAGCGTTACGAACAGCATTACGAGCATCGTTCAATGCGTTTTCGTAAGCCTCTTTCTTTTCACCGTAAAGGTGTGATCCACCTTCAACAGCATCCAATGCTTTTTTAGCCTCAACTACTGCTGGGTCTTTTGCTGCTTCAGCATCAACGTTATCTTCGTGACCACCAACATATTCGTTAGCTTTACGACCATTTTTAAACTCAGATTGAGCGTTGTAAAGCGTCGTCTACACCGCCACCAGTTACTGGTTGGTCGTAAGCACCTGGAGTGTTAGCTCCACCGTTGATATCGTCTGCAAATACAGGAGCTCCTGCTGCTAATACTGCAAGAACAGCTGCTGATGTAAATAAAACTTTTTTCATGTTTTATCTCCTTTCAAATTTCTTTTTTTTTTGATTTAAGGATAAGCCTTAATGATTCAATTTTATCACATATATTTAAGTTGTCAAGATTTTTTCTTAATTTTTTTAAATTTCCCTGTTGTAAAATGAAGTGCAACACAAAAGACATGTTCATCCGATATACTAGAGTTGCCAAAAACAGTATACAGGAAGATGAATATCTCCACTAATTATTCTAACACAAATCAATCATACAAACACTTATCTGAAGCTGATTGAGGAGAAATTGAAGCTTATTTAAGTGTAGAACTAAAACCTGCTGAGATTGCTCGTAGACTAGGGAGAAATCGCTCTACTATTACTCGTGAAATTAATCGTGGTTCAATAAAACAGGTGAAACAAGTAAATAGACAGAAGGTCTATTACCAACACTATTATACAGACGCTACCCATAACCGTTATCGTCTTGCTAGGGAAGCTAGCTATTATCTGAAACTAGATTGGGTATCGGATGATTTTTTGAGAGAATTTACAGAAGTAATGAGAGTGAAACTAAGGATACATAGCGTGGATACCTTTGTTCACACCTATAGACTCAAACATGTAGATGCAGTTGTTCCTTCAACCAAGTATTATAATGAAAAAAGAATCCAACAAAAATTGGACTACCTGTCTCCGATTGAATACCGGAGACGGTAGCCCTAGGCTGTTTTTATTAAATTCTCACTTTTTGGGGTCAGTCCCTATAGACTACATTCCTTTTTTCCTTCTATCCCCCCTAAAATGGAGGCAGAACTGTGAATCGATATCGACTGAAATTGTTGCCTTTTTTAAAGTGGATCTCTACATTGGTTGTGTTTCCATAAAAGACGAAGGGCCTTTGGGTTATAGTAAAGATAACCGCGACAAACAAGCAATGTGAATTAGAGCGGGTTAAAGTTTTCAACTTTTACCCGCTCTTTGAAGCTTGCTAGGAGTTGAGACTTAAGGCTCAACCCGGTGTAGCAGTTATCTTTACTACAACAACCAAAAGGTCCGAAAGTATTTTTATGGAAACACCGTTTCCTACTTAATATATCCTTGGCTTTGTAGGAACTCGCGAGCAACTGTTTCAGCGGACTTGCCTTCTACTCCCACTTCATAGTTCATGCGACTCATCTGTTCCGCCGTAATCTTTCCAGCTAAAACATTCAACACACCTTCCAATTCCGGATGTTGTTTCAACAACGCCTCTTTCATTAAAGGTGCGCCTTGGTACGGTGGGAATAACTGCTTGTCGTCTTCTAACACCACCAAGTCATAACGCGTGATTTCTGCATCCGTAGAATAAGCGTCGGTGATTTGAATGTCCCCCGATTGAATCGCTTGGTAACGCAGGCTTGGTTCCATCGTTGCGACGTTTAAGTTCAATCCGTACACCTTCTGAAGGCCACGGTTTCCGTCTTCGCGGTCATTGAATTCCAGCGTGAATCCGGCTTTCAATTGCCCTTCGACTTTCTTCAAGTCAGAGATCGTTTTGAGTCCGTATTTTTCGGCGATGGCTCTTGGGACTGCAACGGCATACGTATTTTGATAGTCCATCGGCTTCAAGAATACCAATCCGTCTTGTTTTCAAGATACCCTCTTTGGCCATTTCGTACACTTCTTCTGGATCATGCGACACTTTTGGCGCTGGTTTTCAACAAGCTTTCCGTAATCGTTCCTGTAAATTCTGGGTAAATGTCGATGTCCCCATTCTTCAAAGCTTCATACAAGAACGTTGTCTTCCCGAAGTTTGGTTTCACTTCGACTTTTTAGTTTCGTATTTTTCCTCAATTAAGAGTTTATACATATTCGCTAAAATCTCTGGTTCAGGTCCCTAATTTACCAGCAATGATCAGCGTTTGTTGGCCCATTGAAGGCATCATCCCTGAAACAAAAGGACGCTCCAAGTCCGGCAAATAGGACGATAAAGGTTGCGAAAATCGTTTTTTTAGTTTGGCATGTTCCATCCATTTCAACAACGTGCTAAACGCAATCGCGAGAACGGCTGAAGAGATCGCCCCTGATTAAAAATCAAGCTGGCGTTGTTACGGTCAATTCCCAAGAAGGATGAAAGAACCGAGTCCCCCTGCCCCAATTAACGCTGCAAGAGTGGCTGTTCCGATAATAAATACCGCTGAGGTGCGTACCCCTGACATGATGACAGGCATCGCGATTGGAATCTCGAACTTCTTCAATCGTTCCCACTTCGTCATCCCAAAGGCAACCCCCGCTTCTTCTAAGCTTGGGTCAATCCCCTGTAGTCCCGTAATCGTATTTTGTAAAATCGGGAATAAAGCGTAAATCACAAGTGTTGTGAGTGCTGGGACTGTTCCAATCCCCATAAATGGAATAAAGAGCCCTAATAGCGCCAATGAAGGGATTGTTTGGAAAATCCCTGCCACTTGTAGGACAAATGCCGCAGAGCGCTTGTGTGAGCTTAATACAACGGCTAATGGCACGGCCACGACAATCGAAATTAATAACGCTAATAGCGAGAGTTGTAAATGTTGTCCTAGTGCTACTGTCCAGTCACTAAAACGTTCTTGGAAGGTCGTTATCAAGTTATGCATGAACAGCACCTCCTTTGAACAATTCTTGGACAAATTCCGTTGCAGGATGCTCTAAGATTTCTTCAGGACGTGCGACTTGCTCGATGGCTCCGTCTTTTAAAACCGCAATTCGGTCGGCCAACTTCAATGCTTCATCCGTATCATGGGTAACGAAAATCGTCGTCATTTGAAACTCACGGTGCAATGCCTTTGTAAGTTCTTGTAGTTGCTTACGAGAAATTGCATCTAAGGCCGAGAATGGTTCGTCCATGAGAAGTGTCATCGGTTCTGCAATAATGGCTCTGATAATCCCTACACGTTGTTGTTCCCCACCAGAGAGTTCACTTGGAAGTCGTTTGGCATAATCTTCTGCTAGAAGGCCTACCTTATCAAGTAATTCCTTTGTTTTTTCAGCGATTTGTTCCTTCTTCCACCCTTTCATTTCAGGGATGAGCGCGATATTTTCCGCCACCGTTAAGTTTGGAAACAGCGCGATTTGTTGAAGAACATAGCCTGTCTCTAAGCGTAATTTTCGTTGGTCATGTTCTTTGATTCGTTTTTCGTTTAAATAAATATTTCCATCAGTCGGTTCAATCAACTGGTTAATCATCTTTAACATGGTTGTTTTCCCTGAACCGGATGGCCCCACTAACACCATAAATTCTCCGTCGTTAATTGTAAGGTTCACGTCTTTTAAAACGAGCTTTGCGTCATAACGTAAGGCGACATTTTTATATTCAATCATACTAACCCTTCTTTATTTAATAGATTTATACTCCGCTTCTACTCCCTTTTGTACAGCGGGACGTTTGACAATTCGATCTGCCCATTCGTTTAAATGCTTGTAGCTTTGCGCATCAAGGAACTCTGCAGAATTTTGATACAAGTGTCCTTGAACGAGGCGGCCGTACCATGACCAGATAGCGATATCAGCAATCGTGTATTCGTCTCCTGCGATATATGGACGTTTGGCTAACTCTTGATCAAGCAAGTCTAATTGGCGTTTCGCTTCCATCGTGAAACGGTTGATGGCGTACTCGATTTTTCTGGCGCGTAGTTGAAGAAGTGTCCAAATCCGCCCCCTAAGAATGGTGCTGCTCCTGTTTGCCAGAAGAGCCAGTTTAGGACTTCTGTACGTTTAGCAGTGTCTTGCGGAAGGAATTTTCCAAACTTTTCTGCTAAATAAAGCAAGATGTTCGCTGACTCGAAGACGCGAATCGGTTCATCCCCTGAGCGGTCTAAGAGTGCTGGAATCTTCGAGTTCGGGTTGATCGATACAAAGTCGCTACCGAATTGGTCCCCATCCATAATTGAAATCTTGAATAAATCATAGGCCGCCTTGTCGACGCCTGCTTCGAGTAATTCTTCCAGCATAATCGTCACTTTAATGCCGTTTGGTGTGCCAAGCGAATACACTTGTAAGTCTGTTTCTCCGACCGGCAATGTTTGTTCAAAACGAGCCCCTGCTGTTGGACGGTTAATTCCTGAGAATTTCCCTTGGTTGCTATCGGCTGCGCTCCAAACGCGTGGTAATTGATATTCTGTCATATGGTATCCTCCTTGAATCTCTTTAGAATTATTTTAACATGATACTTCCATTCTCTTTGAAACATCTGCTTACGAATAATTTCTCAAGCAGAAACTTTTGTAAACTAATTTTTTAGTGTTAGACTTAATAAAATAAACAACAAAGGAGGTCTTCAAATGTCATTAGAAGATAAATTACAACAAGCATCAGGTGCTGCAAAAGAAGTATTAGGTAAAGTTACTGGTGATAAAAGCCTTGAATCAGAAGGTGCTGTAGAAAAAGGTTTAGGAAAAGCAAAAGAAGTAATTGATAACGTAAAAGAAAGCGTTGAAGGCGCAGTAGAAGGAATTAAAAATACTTTCAACAAATAATTGAACCTAACAAGCAAGAGCCGCTACAAATCATTGTAGCGACTCTTTTTTATTCTACTAAAATGTTAGTACACTCTTCTTAGATTTCAAAGAATGGATTCTCAACATATGTGTGTAATGGATATGTTGGGTATGCAAGTTCTCTTAATTTTTCACTCGTCACAAATCCTGGCTCTGCATCCAAAATTGTTGGAATACGATTTACGATTGTTGCACATGTATGAGCTACTGTATCTGGTTTATGAACTGAGAATACTAAGTTTGGCTCCCCTGTAATTTCCCAGTCACACATATCTCCATCATCTTCGCGGTAAACTTTACCAATACATTCTACTTCAATTTCAATGCCTTGATGTGTATGAAGTGTTGTCACTGCTGACATTCCTGTAACTTCACCTGATGGAATCGTTCTTCCAAGAGTCTCTGAATAAACATCTTCATCTAAGATATATGGAACACTCTTTTGACTGATATCTTTAATGGTCCAATTCATCTTCGAACAAATTGCTTCTGCAGCATTCCACATATAAGATGGGAAGCTTTCAGCTGTTGCGATTTCAGCATCGAAACGTTCTTTGGTATAACCGGCACCATGAGCTTCTGCTAGAGCTAATCCATAGTCTTCTACATTATAGCTCACGACTCCTTTAATTTATCAATACGGTTCACACCAGCCATCGCTAAACAAGGCATATTAATCCAGTAAATATCTTGCATTCCTGAACCAGTAATGGTTACACCATTTTCTTTTGCTAAACGATCTAAACGATTGGTTTCAGATGGTGATGTATTCCAAGGATAAATCGCTTCTTCGCATGTTGTAATAACATTCACACCATTACGAACGGCTGTTTCAAAAAACTCATACATCTCTGGCATATAAGAAAGAATCGTCACGATAGCGATATCCGCATCACAACTATTGAATACTTTTTCTGCGTTATCTGAAATAACAACGCCTGTCTTATATCCCAATTCAGCAAAATCGCCAACATCGAGACCGACAACTTGCGGGTTGTTATCAATGGCACCAACAATTTCCACGCCATGATCCACCATATACTTGAAAAGGACCTTGGCCATCTTACCGCATCCATATTGGATGACACGAATCTTTTTGTTTCTCATTGTCATACCCCTTTTCCACAGTTGAAGCAAACTTCATCCGTTTGTGTATTTTTGTACAAACTTTCGTACACCTTTATTATAGCGCTTACATTTCGTAAGGTCAATTTTATCAATAATAATAAGGCAGCTGTAACTCTATCTACAACTGCCCTATTTCACACGTAAAACAAAATGACAAACACTACAAAAGACATCATGCAACTACTATACATCAAATCTATGCCCGTAATACTTGGGTTCAGTCTTTGAATTCTTTCTTTAGAAAATCCTCTAAGTTCCATTGCCATTGCAGTATATTCAGATTGGCGTATCAAACGAATCATCATCGTTGTCAAAGCTTTTAAATACACAGCTCCTCCCGAAACTCCTCTAATTCTCAAAGCTAATTTCGATTGTTCATATTCGGTTTGAATGAGTGTTAAAAAATTAATCGCAACTAGAATACTGAATGCTATCTCAACTGGTACTTTTAATTGTTTGATGAGACTTGCGATAAACTCATTTTTATCAATGGACGTAGTGAGGCTAATTCCGACAAATCCAAGAGCTAAAATTCGGCTACTGAGTTCTAAAGCTGTTAAAAAAGCTCCATTTTCTACTGAACGTACAAGTGTATTTTCATTTGGATGTAAATATACCGATAGAAAGTAAATAATCGTAATGACCGACAATCCACACCCTAATTTTGCAATTCTTGACCAAGTCTGTCTGCGAAATAAGAGGATAATAACGATTGCCGCAAGCATCATCGCAATATTTAATTCCCATGATTTAGTAAACAAAATGACAATCGACAGAATAAATGAAATCCCTAATTGTACACTTGGATTAATTCTTAGGTTCATTCGTCACTTCCTCCATTGTCTTGGAATGAATCTTGATGACTTTATGGGCATATTGACGAACAAGTCGTTGATCATGACATGTAAAAATACAAGACATTCCCTCTTTACACAATTGCTCTAATGCATTCATTATTAAGATGGCATTTTTCATATCTTGCCCATAAGTAGGTTCATCTACTAAAAGAATAACCTTATTAGGCCCTGTCATTGTAAGAAATGCAAGTCTTCTTTGTTGCCCCTGACTAATCAGCCACGGTGACAAGTCTTTTGTTTTCTCCAAGTAATACTCTCGCAATAAGTTTTCGAGATTACTTTCTCTTTCCGTATGAAACGTAACCTTAAGTTCCTCTAAGACTTTTGCACTGACAAACTGAAGAGAAGGATCTTGAAAGACGAGCCCAAGTGAAGCAAATAGCACTTTTGTCTTCATCTTTGATAAAGATTGGCCCATAATTTCGATTTTACCAGTATAAGGATATTCTTTTAAGAGTGTCTTAAAAAAGCTTGTTTTTCCACTCCCACTAGGACCAACTAACGCTATCATCTCACCTTCGTGAAGCTCAAGATTGAGATTTTCAAGAAGTACTTGATTCTTTGATACACAAATAGATACATTTTCCACCTTCAAAAGGACTTTGCTTTTTGCTGGACCACTCTTCTCTTTTAATGGCAATGTGTAAAGTAACCCGTTATTTTCTAAAAGATGTTTATCTTCTATGGCTATTGGGAGTTTTATTTCTTTTAAGGCTCCAGAATCATCCAAGAGATACCAACGATTAATCCAATCCCAATACTCTAATCGGTGATCAATGATGCAAATAGCTTTTCCTTCCTCACTCAATAATTTGATTTGTTCCATAAAGTAAGGAATGCTCTCTTCGTCAATATTTACAAAAGGTTCATCCATGATATAGAGAGGCGCATCTACAAGATTCGCACACGCAAAAGCCACCTTCTGTAATTCGCCTCCAGAGAGACTTGAGAACTCTCGATGCAATAAAGATTCAATCTTAAATTTTTCGGCTTGTTCTTTTACCTTTAATTCCATCTTTTCAATCGGAAATCGAAAATTTTCTAATACAAAAATCATTTCTTCATAAGGTGTTAACATCGCAAAAGAGAGTCTGGCATTTTGAAAAATTGAGCGGACGTAAGTGGTTCTTGCTAGATGCTTCATATTCATCAGCGAGTGTCCCAAGACTTCTAACGCCTCACATTGAACCATAACTTCTTCATTTGGATAAACTCCATTGATGATATTCATAAGGCTACTTTTACCAACACCACTTCTTCCACAAATCAATACGATTTCTCCCGAACATACTTGAAGGCTCAATTTAGAAAATAGCTCTTTTTCTTGAATACTTAATGTGGCATTTTTTAAAGATAAAACAACTTCTGAATTAGCCACGTACTTTGACAACTCCTGATTTCACCATTTGATCGCATAATAACTTACTTACAAAACCTGTAAAGAATAAAGCTGATACTAGACGAATGACAAAAATTGCTAAAACAATTTTGAAATCAAGTGCTAAATAATTACTACGGAAACCTGTCCATAGAAAAGTAAAGATAGTTGTAATCACAGCTCCAAGCATTGTTGTACCATAAGTAATATCGTCGTATTTCTTTGTCATGAAGGCAATTTCTATTCCTAGACCTTGGATAAACGCACTAACCACAACAATAATCCCGAACATGTTTCCAAGTAACACTTCAATAACGGCAGCAATGATTTCTGTAATAATACCAATTCCTGGCTTGCGGATTAAATAGAGCGTGAATACAGGTGCCATAAACCAAATTCCATAAAAAGGCTCATACCCTAACATTCCAAGTCCCATTGGTGCTAAAGCTGCTGAAGAGCTCCTCCTGCGTAAACCGCCAATAAATAAAACACTCCAAATAACACACAAATAAAGCTAATTAATAAGTAATCCTTTAATTCTAATTTCTTTTTATTCATCAATTTCTCCTCCTGGTACATTGCATAATAACGTCACTTGTATCACAAAATGACTGACTTCTTCATTTAAAATATTAAAAACTTCTTCTAAATATCCAAACACCTCATGAACATCTCCGCCAAGAAATGTCACATAATGTCCTGTTCCAGTAATCGTTCCTTTATCGATTCCAAGATTGACAATTTTCTCAATGGATTTCATATAGTTATCTGATCCCAAAGGATACACTGAGAACTTCCCAATGACTGGAAAATGAATACTCTGACTCTGCTTTTCATTTATACGACTGCCATCAAACTGTAAAGGTGTATCCTCATCTACATCCCCCGGACAGCCTTTAGAAATAGTAGCTTCTAAAGAACAATGAACTCCTGGATGAAAACTATATACAAAACAAGCTTTCAAGGCATCAAAGACCTCTACACTTCCTCCACGATAGATTGTAGACGTATGATCTGTCTTTGCCCAGACATTAGACAAATCAACTTTCCTAATAGCACCAAGAATAATATCAATAAAGTTATCTGACATAGGTGCTAAATTAAAACGAGTACCAGTAATTGCCAGATGCGAACCTGGAATTCCAACACGACAATTACCGTACGACACATATTGAGACATAAAAAACCCCTTCCAGACCTAAAAATCCTGAAAGGGGTAAACCGTTATAAGTGTATATAGGCATACTGCAAAAATAGATACAGTAACGGACGACATTGTAAGATACTCTCTACGCAACTATGATGTTGATCAGATAATATTGGTCTGTTTATAACACTCTCAGCCTCCCTAACGAGACTCCCAAGATCTTAATTATTTAATTACAGGGATAATAATAGCATTGACTCTTCGTAAAAGCAATGTATTGAGCTTAACCACTGTTAATCTCTTTTATAAAATGTACTCCGCTAATAATCGTTCAAATTCGCGGATATTGATGCCGCGTTTCAATTCAATCTTAATATGGCCTGCTCTGGTCCATAATTCCACTTCTGAAGAAAAATCTAAAATTCCCGCATTTTCAGTAGACCACATATTCACCGCGCTATACGGTAAGGAATACATCTCTACTTTCGTTCCTGTGAGCCCTTGAACGTCTTTGACAATCAAGCGTTTGTTGGTGAATACCGCCACGTCTCGTACCGTTTTAAAGGCGCGGTCAGCTACCTCTCCTGTCACCAGAATTTCTTCAATATCGCGTGGGACATCCACTTCGCGGTAGAAGACCCATTTGAGCGCTGTTGTTTCGTTTTCCATTTCCATTGTCATTCCTCCCTCTTCGTTTGGACCATTATAGCATCATCTTCTTGACTCTCCATTATTATTTACATAAACTTAATGTGTACTTAGCAAAGAAAGGATCTACTATGGCATCGATTATTCATCATAAGCGTGTCGAATTCACCGAGCTCTTTTACGATTTGGTGTTCGTCTACGCGATTTCAAAACTAACCGGACTTATTCATCATCTACATTACGGAGTGGTCCCACAGGAATCGATCATCGTCTTTCTCTTGTCCCTGCTCGTTCTTGTAAATAGCTGGATGATTCAGATGGTTTTCACCAATCGTTTCGGGAAAAAAATTCGCCACTGAATATGCTCGTTATGTTCACCAACATGGGCTTATTGCTCTACATCTCGAATATGATTTCAACCGAGTGGCAAGACAATTATCACGCCTTCTGCTTTGCGGTCGGGACACTATCCCTTACGCTATTTGCAGTACTTAATAGAGTACTTTAGAAAAGGCATTGCTCCTGAAACGAAGCAAAGTATTCGCAGTTTCCTCTGGATGACGGGACTGCGCACGTTCGCGGTGTATCTAGCAGCGCTACTTCCACTTGAAATTGGTTCTCCGATTTACGTAGCTGGCGTTCTAATTACATTTATTATGCCGATCACTCAAACGAGAAAAGGTTCGCACTTTAGCATTAATCTACCTCACTTAATCGAGCGACTTTCGCTTCTTGTGATTATTATTTTCGGGGAAATGATTATGGGGCTAACCGCCTTCTTTACAAGAGAGACGTTCTCTTTCCAATCGGTTTGTTACTTCGCGATCATGGCGCTTCTCTTCCTTTACTATTTCGGTCAATTTGACCACGTGATTGATGAAACTCAGGAGAAAAATGGTATCTTCATCATCTATAGTCATTACCCAATTTTTATTGGACTTATCATGATTACCGTATCGATGAGCTTCCTGGCAGACAGTGAAGTCATCCATCACTTTGCGACAAACTTCTTATATGCTGGTATTGGTCTCTTCTTATTAGGGGTTCTATACAACAGCCGCTTCAATAAGAAGCAATACCAATTTCCTGAATCCTATTATTTTTATACTCAAAATTTAATTTTTGTCGGTGGATTTGCCGTGAGCGCCTTTATTGCTCCAACGCCAACAGTTATTTCACTCGTTACCGCAGTGACCCTTTTCTTATTAGAAGCTCACTTCACTTATTTCTATATAAAGCACACCGATGAAAAAATCGAATTCTTCTAAATATTGCAAAAGAGCCTTCCAACACTGGAAAGCTCTTTTTATATGCTTATATTACATCCACTATTTCCCAAAGAATATCCTTCCATGTAATCCTCTTGCGTCCATTAATCGTTTCAAATAGATGGTACACTTTCAGATGATTGTCATTGCGAAATACAAAATCGAAACGGAATTCACGCCCGTTTGGAGAAATCGCATCGAACTTAGTTTTATATTTATCATGAACTGGGCTTACAGGATATTTATTAAACAGCATGCGACGCTCGTCCCCTGCTTCCTTGAGACAGTTCTCAAGCTCCTCACAGAATTCCACAAACATCTGATAGAGTTGTTCCTCAGAAAGTCTGCGACTGCGAACGAGTGACTTACAGTCTGAAAATCCCCAACGTGTCATATCGACGGCAAATGAAAATCCTTCTTTATTGATTCTATTTAAAAACTCTTCACGGTTCATGCATGTCCTCCATTACTGTTTTCTCTTGCCCATTCGGGATTGCTATAATAGCGCACGAAGAAATGAGGGTCTCCGCCCGTTTCGTCCATTTTATCTTTAATGCTCACTTCTGGATGAGTGACTTCTCCTGTTTTTGTAAAATACTCTCCGATTTTACCCGTGCGATTTTGAAGCCCCCACGCTACATCGTTTCCTACAATCGCTGCTAAGAATCCGTGACTCTCCACCAAGTCAAAGAATTCTGCTACGGTGAGGCTCTCTGGCACCTCGAATGTCATCTCATGACTGTATATATCATCTCCGGCACAAACCGAATTGCGATCGACAATAATTTTCATCTGGCCACTTCCTCTAATGAAATACTTGTGACTTCATTATACCATATCCGCATTTTATTCTCGCTTTTCTATCCAATCCGTCTGTAATTTAAACTATTCTTTAACCGATTAAGAAATCTTTAAAAATGACTCTTAAAAAGCAATATATGTTTATAAAATAAAAAAACTATGTGTTAGTATATTCGTATTAACTTTTTTTGGAGGAAACATATGTCAAAACAAAAGATTAACCGTTTTTGTTGGATCTATTGGAGCTTTTTATCGGTTTCCTTGTATTTATTGCTTATATTCCACAAATTATCGCAAACCTACAAGGAACTAAAGGTCAACCTTTCCAGCCGCTTTTTGCTGCCATTTCTTGCCTAATCTGGGTTATTTACGGTTGGACTAAAGAACCAAAAAAAGACTGGATACTTATCTTCCCTAATGCAGCTGGAGTCATTTTGGGCGGACTTACTTTCCTTACCTCTTTATAGTCAGAAATGTGTTTTAATCGAATACTTAATAGATTCATTTACAAAGGAATTAAGTACAATGTCTACTTGATTCCTTTTTTCTATGCTCTCCATTTCTACAACAAAAAAGCACCCCAATAAATGGGATGCTATAGAATGTTAATTTCACTTTAGAATAACGATTATGATTTTCTATCAATTGTGCTTTGGTACTCCGCCCCTGTTAATCGGTCGAATAGGAAACGACGATTGAAGAGCGTCACGATAAGGATGATTAAGAAGTACAATACGAATACGAGTAAGGTGCCTGCGAATAATACGAGGAATTCCGGCGTCTCCGCTTCAAAGTTAAAGACATCCATGAGTGTGAGTAATCCTAGTGGAATCCAGTTGAAGTACGCTGTGATGAGGATACCTCTGAGTACTGTACGAAAGGCTTTGTTGTCTTTGAACTCTACTCCGAATTTGAGCAAGGCGCTTCCGAGTGTTTTTCCATTAATGAGTGGTACCAAAGCGAAATACAATGCAAACAATACAGAAACTGGAATGGTAGTATTCAAGAAGCTATACGGTACGTAGACGATCGCTGCGTCAATGAGGAGCGACAACATGACGCGAATGCTCGATACGTGAGTACCCTCCTCAAAGGATTTCTCATCTATGGCATCTCTTGAAGGAAGAACCCAAACTGCAAGTTGGCCAATGAAGTACCCGAGTGCGCCACCCGTCGTATTTTGAATAATATCATCAATGTCGCATAGGCGGTAAGGACCGGGATAAATGAAATACAATCCAGATAATTGCGTGAGCTCGAAGAATAAGCTGACTAGCGCCGTTAATAAAATCGTCTTCTTGAAGCTGCATTTGAAATAATAACGCATGTACACCCCGAAAGGTACGAGCATCAATACATTGAATGCTGGAATGTAGAACGATGGATATTTCATCGAATCAATCAATGTCGACGGGTCCGTCAGTACAAACGGGCTATCGTTGAAGAAATCCGCCACAAATGAAACGGAACAAGGTTTAACTTGTCTGTGTACGTCGTATGAATGGTCGATGGGTCAGGCAGTGGCAAGTTCACTAATGAATATGCCGCCAGTAAATATAAGATAAATGAATAAAAAATAACCGTGCGCAATTTATTCACCGAACCGTATTTTCGATAGTTTGCAATCATGTACGGAATGGTAATGACAAACGCTAAAATAGGAAATAAAATCAGTGCGATTTTAATGGTGCTGATATAAGACATAAATACTCCTCGACTAATAAAGTTAATATCCGCATTATACCAAAATACGTGCAGTGAATAAATAATTCGTACTAACAAAAAAGCACCCTGTAAATACGGTTCTATAATTTTTAGGGTTGATGGAAATTTTCCACCAACCCTATTTTAGTGTATACAAAAAGGCCAACATCCATTATATTAAAATCGCCAAACCTAATACAAAAGGATGATGACCATATGAACAATATACTAGAAGCTACACTACAAATCAAAGATAAAAACATTATCTGGGATAATACAGTTCAAGAGAAGATATTTAAAAAGAGAAAATCTTTATTTTATTCAGCTACATATACGCATAAACCAGAATTTTGTACTGTCTGTGGATGTGTTAGCCAAAATAATAATATCGTCAAAAATGGCACGAAAACTTCTCGTATCACTCTCTGTTCTGTTTCAGGCCTACCGGCCTACTTAAATCTACGCAAGCAGAGATTTCTCTGTAGAGAATGTGGCTCTTCATTTACCGCAGACACTAGTCGAATCGTAGAAAAACACTGTCATATCTCTAAACGATTAAAAAACGAAATCAAATCAAAAATAAGTGAAACAGTATCTGAAACATATATCGCCAAAGAAACAAATGTTTCAGTTCATACTGTAAGACGTATCATAAATGATACAGCACGATTATTAACCATTAAACCATTACACGATTTACCTGAGCATCTGTGTTTTGATGAATTTAAATCCGTTAAATCTTCTGATAGTAATATGAGTTTCATTATTTGTGATAGCACAACACACAAGCTAGTCGGTGTTGTAAGAGATAGAAAATCTTACAGTTTGAAAAACTATTTCCATCGTTTTGAGCCTAAGACTAGATTAAAGGTAAAAACTATCTCAATCGACATGTACTTACCGTACATCCAATTAATAAAAGAAATGTTTCCTAACGCTAAAATTATCATTGATCCTTTTCACATCGTACAAGCCTTAAATAGAGAATTAAATCGAACTCGGGTACGTGTCATGAATAAGCATCGCTATAAAGACCCTAAATTATATCGAAAGTTAAAACATTATTGGAAGTTAATTTTAAAGAATCCTAATGAACTTCAGAACTATAAATATAGTCGTTATAAGCTTTTTGAAAGCTTTATAACAAAGTAAAGGAATCGTGGATTATATCTTAGAAAACAATCCATCTCTTAAAAAAATGATTATGAGGTTGTACATTCACTTCGTGAATGTATTCAGGACAGAGATTATATTGAATTCAAGGAAACGATTGAAGCAGCTACGCAATTAGACCTATCTCCTGGTTTAAAAAGAGTATTAAAGACTCTTATAACTTACTTGCCATATATTCAAAATACTTGTGAGTATCCAACTAGAACAAATGGCCCTATCGAAGGAATAAACAATAAAATAAAAAGTGCTTAAAAAGAAATGCCTACGGTTTTTAAAAACTATTACCATTTTAGAAACAGGATTATCTTAATAACAAAAATGTTTGGCCCAAAACAAAAAGGAATTAAGCAACAATTAGTTGCTTAATCCCTTCCTAAAATTCTTCATCAACACTATTTGACAAAGAGCCGAAAAAATAATCATGTTTTCTAAATTTTAGATAATACAGTTGGTACTGTTAGATAAAAAGGTAGCTGTCAGAGTTGACTCCCCTTGGTTTACAAAAATCTCAATTGAATTTTTGTCTAAGAAGACCTCAAGTTCTTTAGCCTCTATCGTTACGTATCGTCTACTTGTATCCTGTTCTTCTTCCCCAAAAATTTTTTGAGCAAGAGTACTACGGTCAATATATACCTGTTGTGCTGTACTATCATATCCAAACTCAAGATAGTCAGTTTCATTTCCTATGCGGTACTGACAGTCGCCTTCAATTTGAATTTGATACTGTCCATGCGGGATAGGTGTTTGAATGAGCTTACCATCCTTCAAGTGAAGAATTCTTGGTAATGTCATCGCACCTGCCCACTGATGTTGTTGAACATGAGAGTGAATCGTACGTCCCCATGTCTGCATCCAAGCAATCATAATACGACGTCCCTCATCATCTACTAATGTTTGTGGAGCATAGAAGTCTTGACCGTGATCTATCTCTTCTACAGTTTCAGGAATAAATTTCTTTTCTTCCCAATTGACTCTACCTGAAAGAAAAACAGATGAATTAATATTATGGAACGAATCTCCGTCGCGTTTATAGCGCATTGGAGAAACGATTAAACAATCTTTTCCATCTAACTCAAAGTAATCAGGACATTCCCACATAAATCCTTGATGCTCTTCTCCTTTTTAAGAAGATAGACTCAAATTTCCAATCGACTAAGTTGTCTGAACCAAATAGCACCACACAACCGACATTGTCTTTTATGCTTACTAGCTACTACGGAATAGTAGCGTCCATCTTTCTCAAAGAGTTTTGGGTCCCGGAATTCCGATACAATCAATTCTTCTGGTAAATCGGCACCTGTCAGCACCGGATTTTCTGAAATCTTTGTAAAATGAATCCCGTCATCCGAATAGGCTATATTTTGTAATTGTCGAATACTTCCCTCTTCATCAATATGTCCTGTGTACATAATCCAGAGGCGATCATCTTTTACAATCGCTGAACCAGAGAAACATCCACTTCGATCATAGTCTTGATCAGGAGCAAGCGCTACAGGCAAATGCTCCCAATGAATCAAGTCCTTACTCTTTGCATGTCCCCAGTGCATTGGACCCCAGGCACTATCGTATGGATAGAATTGATAAAAGAGATGATATTCTCCTCTAAAATAAACGAATCCATTTGGATCATTAATCCATCCTATTTCAGCGGTAAAATGCTCTTCTGGCTTGTACTGAGTATTTACTAAATGCTTATTTTTCTCAATGAAAAGATTCGCGTCTTCTACAGTATACTTTTTACCACTCATATTTAACCTCTACTTTTTATTTGCTTGATATTGATCGTAATATTTTTGTTTGATTGTTAAGTATTCAGAAAGCCCATATTTTTCAAGTTCTTGTTTATAAGCATCCCACTCTTGATCAATATTTCCGTTAACAATCCATTCAGAACGTTTGCGGTAGATGTAATCTTTCATATCTGCTTCGATGTGAGCAAGTTTATCTAAGTCTTCTTGTGTCATGAATACACGTGGATAAATGTTGTCGTTGCTCATATAAGGAACATAGTACTCTTTGATTAAGTCTAAACGCCATTTAGCATCGTCTGGCATTGTAGTCACTTTCCATAGTAAGAATCTAGGATTGCAAGAGGTCCACCAACTTCTGTTTTTTGACGAAGTTCAGCAGGAGCAGTTCCATTTAATGGTAAGTGTTTTAAGCTGTTTGTTGCTTGGTCAAATTCAAAGATATTTTGTTGGTTCGGATCCCCGTAAGTTCCCCAGTTGTTTTGTACAGATTGAAGTGGTGCATATTGTGCATCAATCCATTTAGCAGTTAACTCAAGGTTTTTGTTTGCACTAGTAATAACCATTTTATCGCGGTTGAATCCCATACCGTTTGTACGAGTAACATGTTTCTTACCACTTGGTCCAGCAAGAACTGGTAATACATCATAACTATCGTTGCTACCAGTTACATTGCTTTTATCCCATGTAAAGTAAACACCAAATTTTTGGTCATGTCCTTTAGCAATATAACTATTCCAATCATTTTCGAAAGCTTCTTTATCGATTAAGCCTTTTTCTTGTAATGTACGGATGAATTTAACGGCTTCTTTGTAATCATCATTATCAGCTGTAAAGTCAATTTTTCCGTCATTTCCAACAACGATATGATCATCGTTATCCCCTACACCGAATGCTCCAAACAACATTTTGAAGTCTTCGTTTCCGTTTCCGTTGATGAATGCGAATGGAATTTCATCAGCTTCACCGTTTCCGTTAGGGTCTCCGTTTTTAAAGGCTTCTAACACAGCAATTAATTCATCAGTAGTTTCTGGCATTTTTAGATTAAGTTTCTTCAACCAATCTTTATTAATCCATGCCATGTCATTTACACTGTGGATAGACTCTTTACCCTCTCCTAATTCTTCAATCCATGGGAAAGCATAGATATGTCCGTCAGGAGCTGTCATTAATGATTTGTACTCTGGTCTTTCTTCTAGAATTTTCTTAAGGTTTGGCATGTATTTGTCGATTAAATCTTCAACAGGGATAATCACACCTTTCTTAGCCCAGTTCATCAATTCAACATCTGATGCACCATCATTATGAATAGCATCTGGAAGGTCTCCACTTGAGATATCTAAGTTTCTCTTTTCACCAAAATCAGATTGGTAGTTTGTCCACTCGATATGAACACCCGTTTCTTTTTCCAAACGTTGTAAAATTAGTTTATCATTTGGATCTTTTGGTGCTAATGGTGAACTTGCTGTCATAAATTTCAATGTCTTAGTTTCCTTTAGAGGGAAAGACACATCTTGCAATTTATAATCTGGACTTGAGGCCTTATTGCTTGAGCCACAAGCTGCAAGGACAGTTAAACTAGCTGTCAAAACAAGTGCTGATTTGGTAAATCTATTGAATTTCATAATAAAACTCCTTTAATAATTTATTTTTTTATATTTATTAACCTTTAAGTGAGCCGGCCATAATACCTTTGTCAAAGTATTTTTGGAAGAATGGATACATAACGATTAATGGCAAGCTTGAGATAACAATCGTTGCGTATTTAATTAATTCTGCTAATCGCTTCATTTCATTTAATGCAGCTTGTGCACCAATCATATCTTGGCCAGGCTGACTTTGAATCAGGATTTTACGAAGAACTAGTTGTAGCGGTTCTAAGTTTGGATCCTTGATATAAATCATTGCATCGAAGTATGAGTTCCATTGACCAACAAAAGCGTATAAGAAAAGTACAAACATAATTGGTTTGCTAATGGAAGCATAATCTTGAAGAAAATCTGTAAATCATTTGCTCCATCAATTACGGCTGCTTCCTCTAACTCTTCTGGTAATCCTTGGAAATACGCACGAGCAAGAATAATGTTCCATACATTCACCGCACCAGGTACGATGATTGCCCAAGGTGTATTCAACATCCCTAAGTCCTTAACTAATAAGTACGTTGGAACTAATCCACCACCGAAAAACATTGTGACAATTAAGAAATAGTTAATCCATTTACGCCCTACTAAATTTCTCTTAGAAAGAGGGTATGCTGTAAATACAGAAAGAAGAACCGTTAAAGTTGCAAATCCAAATGAGTATAATAGAGAGTTCAGAAACCCTCTTAAAATGGACTGATCACTAAAAACTCGTTTATACCCTTCTACTGTCCAGTCTTCAGGGTTAAAACTAATCCCTCTAGTCGCTAAGACCTTTGGATCCATAAATGACGCTACAATAATATAAATCATTGGAACCAAGGTGATTAAAACAATAAAAGCAATGATAATCTTATTTAATACTAAAATTCGTCTATCAAATTGCGTATCCATATATGATTTTTTCATATCTTTCACCTAAATCCCTTCACCATTATTCATACGTTTTACAATTTGATTTACTGAGATTAGTAAAACTACATTAATAACTGCATTGAATAAACCTACAGCAGTTGAGTATGAGTAATCTCCCGACACAAGACCAATCTTATATACATAAGTTGAAATGATTTCAGATGTCGGTAAGTTAAGAGATGTTTGCATCAAGAATGCTTTCTCATAACCAACGTTCATAATTCCACCTGCAGCTAAAATGAATTGAATCACCATGATTGGTTTCAACGCTGGGATGTCGATATGCCAAATTCGTTGGAAAATATTCGCACCATCTAATCGAGCAGCTTCAATTAATGATGGATCTACATTCACCAATGTGGCTGTATATAGAGTAGAAGCCCACCCCATCCCTTGCCAGATACCACTTAGAATATAGAGTGGTCGGAAGAAATCAGGATTTGTTAGAAAATCGATTTTAATTCCAAACATCGAAAGGAAACCATTGATTGGACCTCCAACTGAGAAGAAGAGGAAAATCATCCCGACGATAACTACAACTGAGATAAAGTTTGGCGCATATAAAATCAACTGAATGCGTTTCTTAGCTTTATCACTTAACAATTGGTTTAGCATAATTGCAAGTATGATTGGTGGCAAGAATCCAAGCAACAAGCCATAAATACTCAATTTTAGAGTGTTCGTTAATAAAATTCCAAAGTTTGGAGAAGATAAGAATTTAGTGAATTCCTCGAATCCAATCCATTCACTTCCTAAAATACCTTTTAAAGGATTGTAATCTTTAAAAGCTATTAAAACGCCATACATAGGAATGTACTTAAAGATGAATGTTAATACCAATCCAGGAACTGTCATTAATAACAAAAAGTTTTTTTGCTTCTTAATCCGTTCCCATAAGGTCACTTGTTTTTTTCTGTTTTTAATCATAACAATCTCCTTTTTTTGAAACGTTTCAATTCTTGCCTAGAAAAAGGAGCGCTATGCGCCACTTCTCTTTATTTGAAACGTTTCAATTTTTAAATCAAAAAAATAATTATTTTTTTAAATTTGAGTTCATTCTAACAGTGTTAGCGTTTTCTGTCAATACATTTAGTTGTATTTCCTTCGATAAATGTTATCGGTAACATTGTCTGCATATTAACAGATTTTCCATCAATAATATCAAATAAGATTCGAACAGCTTCCCTAGCCATTTCCTCTAAAGGTTGGGCAATCGTTGACAATAAATAATCTGTATTCCCTGCCATCTTAATACCGTCATAACCAATAATTTGAACATCTTCAGGAATCTTCTTTCCCTTAGCTTGTAAGATTTTGATGACATCTAGGGCAAATAAGTCATTAATTGTAAAAATTCCATCCACATCAGGATTCTCCGATAAAAATTTCTCCAATTTACCATTATAGTCCTCTTCTGTCTCATCTAAGTCAAAGACACTGAAAGGATACTGATGTTCACGGACATAGTTTTCAAATGCAATTCTACGACGTTTTGTTTCATTAATGGTCATATTATGTCCCCCAACGAAAGCTAAATGCTTACACCCTCTTCGAATGAGTTGTTTCGCAGCTTCACGCCCCCCTGCTTCATTATCTGAAGATACACAAGCAATCTCAATATTCGAATACATACGGTCAATACTCACAAACGGAATTCCTGAAGTTAAGTAGTTTTCGATTGGACTATAAGTAATCGCCACTACCCCGTCTACTTTATTATGACGCAACATATCAAGATAATCTTGTTCTCTATCTGTCCCATTGATTGAGCATAAAAGTAGCTTGTTTTGTCTTTTATATACTTCATTTTCCACATGCATCGCAAACTCCGAAAAGAACGGATGCCAAATACTAGGTACAATCAGTGCAATCGTTTCTGTACGATTTTTCTTCATTCCTCTAGCGTAGAAATCTGGAACATAATTTAAAGTTTTAATCGCTTGTTCAACTTTTTTTAGCGTTACTTCCTTAATTCCACTTTCCTTATTAATAACACGAGAAACTGTACCAACACTAACGCCAGCCTCAATGGCAACATCTTTCATCGTAATGGATTTCTTTTGTTCTGACATATTTCTCCTCCTTTTTCTCTATAGTATCACGGAATTATATTTTTACAAACTCTTTTTTCATACATTATTCTAAAACGCTCTATAACATTCAATATCCATCTGTTCTTAACTATCGCATTAATCTGAGTTTCTCTCTATGATTTCGTCCTTGTAGCCACATCCGTTCATTTTTTCTCAACAAAAAAGCACCCTGTAAATACAGAGTGCTGAGATCTTGTAAGTAATTCTTGTAACGTATTAACGTTTAGAGGCTTGCTTTGTTCATTTATGAACCGTTATCAGAAAACAACCAGAAAGAAAAACCTATTCAGTTCATCGTCCTCAATCCTTGTCTGCTTCATTTTCTTTTGCGCGATCGTTTTGTAAATCTTTTTCAGAGAGTTTTTGTTCGATATACTTGTCAATGTTTTCGTAAAATTCCTTAATCGTCTCACTATCTAATTTTGCCGAATTGTTGAATTGCTTGACTTTCAATTGAACAGATTGAATACCGTAAGAGGCTTGTTTTTGGCGAATGGTTTCTAATTCTTCTTCTGAAATCGGATTTCCAACAACCGTCAAGACCAATTCATTATTACTTGACTTGTAGACTTGATTAATGACCGTATGATTGGCGAACTCATTTCCTACAAACTGTTTGATCCCTTCTTTTCGCGCTTGATCCATCGTCAGAGTGACTGCTGAATAGCTGGCTGGAAGGACCAATAATACAATCAAGGATATCAACCCAATTCTCATTTTAATGCTTAGCTCATTAAATGAACTTAAGGGAGATTGTCTCATCATAATTCTTGTTCCAACAATGTTGATTAGCATGATAAAGACACAGTTGATCAAGAAAAGATAAAGAGCCCCAAATAAAAATCGTACATTTCCATTAGCTAAACCATAGCCTGCAGTGCAGATAGGTGGCATCAGGGCTGTTGCGATGGCTACTCCTGGTACGATATTGTTTGCTTCTTTTTTCCTTGAACCAATGAAACCCGCTATCCCACCAGCAATAGCAATGAGAACATCCCAAATGGTTGGAGAGGTTCGTGCAATCAACTCGCTACTTGCATAAGATAAGGGAGACATCCAGAAATACAAAGTCGAGACAAGCAAACTGACCAATACTTGAGTAAATAAAACCACTAAAGATTGTTTGATTAAACGGGTATCAAAAATAGCTAAACCAACACCCAGTCCAACAATCGGTGTCATAATAGGGGAAATCAGCATGGCTCCAATAACGACAGCTGTTGAATTCATATTTAGGCCTATAGAAGCAATAAAAATCGCACACATCAAAATCATTGTATCTCTTAATCGAACATGAAGATCATCATATAATTTCTCTCGGTATTCACGTATTGAATAGTTCCCAGTCATTGTTTACTCCTTTTATTTCATATAATTTTGTTTCTGCATGAATGATGGTAGAGAGACTTATGTCCAATTTGACATATTTTTATTCCCATTTGTAATTCTTTTGAACATTGTCTTTGAAATATCTATCAATTCATCCTTGACATTATATAAAAATTTTACCGTCTTTCTCTGATGAAATCAATTAATTCAAAAGATAGAGAGCTGTAAGTTGCTAAAGCAACAACACCCACTGGCTAGGCTTTCGCCGTCGCATCCTTATCCGTACGTCACTTCGTTCCTACGGCTACGGAAATTGACCTCAATTCTCTACAAAGAAAAAGCTCCCCAATAAATGGGATGCTTTGAATAAGTCTTCGCAATAGAACGATATTAACGTTTATTGACTACTCCTTCGTCGTACGCATCCACATTCGTAAGTCGCTTTGATCCAACATCCCTGGCTAGGGACTCCGTCCGTCGCATCCATATCCGTACGTCACTTCGTTCCTAAGGCTATGTAAAATTGAGACCGCCAATTCTCAACAAAAAGCACTCTGTAAAAACAGAGTGCTGAGATCTTGTAACAAATTCCAACAACGAATTAACGTTTTGAGGCTAGGGTCTTCGATCTTTGCAGCCACATCCGTAAGTCGCTATGCTCCAACGGCTCCTAGCTAGGGCTCCGCCCTTTCGCATCCTTATCCGTACGTCACTTCGTTCCTACGGCTACGGAAATTGACCTCAATTCTCTATAAAGAAAAAGCACCCCAATAAATGGGATGCTTTGAATAAGTCTT
>BNJV01000715.1_pt1 | contig 39779 bp, 60 predicted proteins | sample 8540591 | NCBI WGS metagenome assembly BNJV01 (sample SAMD00202457, study PRJDB9452) | human saliva metagenome | host: Homo sapiens
ATACAGAAATATTTTCTTTAAAAATGTTACATTTATTTCTTGACTTTATAAATTAAAATGATATCATTTAGATATCAAATAATAGGAGGTCATTCTTATGACTGAAAAACTAATCAATTCAAAAACCAAATGGTGTATTCGCATTGATTCTCATTGAATTGGCGCTCGTACTCGGTATCTTTTATATTTATAATGGGTGTTGGTTCGGAAAAACATTTTTGGAATTATTATCGGACTTTTATTAAGCTTTAATTGCAGGCCTAGCTCATGCTGGTTTAAAAGTTGTCAAACCTCAGGAAGCTCTGGTTTTGACCCTTTTTGGTAACTATACAGGTACCATCAAAGAACCCTGGGTTTTTTTACTTTGTTAATCCCTTCAGCGTAGCAGTCAACCCTGCAAATCACACTAGACTGGGACAAAGTGGTGATGTTAGCACAAAATCTCCTTTGTCAGGAATGAAATCATCAAATGGCAATGATGTAAACATTGAAATTGGCAAAAACAGATTTCCCTCAAGGTTATGACCCTGAGCAATCTCGCCAAAAAAATCAATGATTGTCTAGGAAATCCCGTAGAAATCGGGATCGCGGTAACTTGGAGAGTTGTTGATACAGCCAAAGCAGTCTTCAATGTGGACAACTACAAAGAATATCTTTCATTGCAATGTGATAGCGCCCTCCGAAATATTGTCCGCATCTATCCTTACGATGTCTCCTAATGTGGATACTACGGGTGACGGGCAAGCAGATGAAGGTAGCCTCCGTGGCTCTAGCGAAATTGTAGCTAACCGTATTCGTGAAGAAATCCAAAGTCGTGTTGAGGATGCTGGCTTGAAAATCCTTGAAGCACGTATCACTTACCTAGCTTATGCACCAGAAATTGCAGCTGTTATGCTTCAACGCCAACAAGCATCTGCCATTATTGATGCACGTAAGATGATTGTAGATGGTGCTGTAGGAATGGTTGAAATGGCACTAGAACGGCTCAATGAAGGGGAATTGATAGAACTTGACGAAGAACGAAAAGCTGCCATGGTTTCAAATCTCCTTGTCGTTCTTTGTGGCAATCATGATGCACAACCAATTGTCAACACAGGAAGTCTTTACTAAAGATGGCTGAAGCTAAAAAAAGCAGATCCCCCTTCTACTCTCAACAAAGTTATACGCTGCACTCGCATCATGGGCAGAAGACGACTTTCGTTCAGTCAATGGGCAAATCGAATATCTCCTCACAGAATGTGTCAAACAACGGAAGAAAGACGGAAAATACGTATCAGAAACCATTGACGAACCATTTGAGATTGATATTTAACACCTTCTCCCTGTCTGCTAGGTCGGACAGGAGAATTTTTTCATCTTTTTTTGTCAAGTAACTTTACTTTACAAAAAAAATGTGTTATCCTAGTATGGTTGATGAAAATCAGTAGATTGAATCGAATATAAATACCTAAAGGAGAAATCAAAATGGCAGTACCTGCACGTCGCACTTCAAAAGCGAAGAAAAACAAACGTCGTACACACTACAAAGTAACAGCTCCATCTGTAAACTTTGACGAAACTACTGGAGATTACTCACGTTCTCACCGTGTATCACTTAAAGGATACTACAAAGGACGTAAAATCGCTAAAGCTGCATCAGCTGAATAATAGAAGGGAGATACCATGCGCGTAAATATTACACTTGAACACAAAGAATCTGGTGAACGCTTGTACCTTACTTCTAAAAACAAACGTAACACTCCAGACCGTCTTCAATTGAAGAAATACTCACCAAAACTTCGCAAACACGTTGTGTTTACAGAAGTTAAGTAAGCATTCAATACAAATCAATACAGAAGAAAAACGCTTGATCAGCGTTTTTTCCTTTTGTTAATTTCAGTACATTACAATAAAAATCAATCTAATGACTACATTTTTGACTACATTTTTGACTACATTTTTTGTGAAATAAATTAGAGGCTCTAATATATAGAAAGAATCTAAAATCCCCTGCAAATCTACATTGCAAGGGACTTGTGTATCATTCTTGTACTTCTTTCTGAGCGGCCTTTCCTTGGTCTAGAAGGGCTTGGACGATTTTCTCATCGCGTAGTTTGACAGAATCATTGATCATTTCTGCGGACTTGACGATGGTTGTTTCTAGTTGGGCACGTTTCTGGCGTCCCAATTCAATAGCTGCGACGATACCTTGGTTTTGAGCGACCAGACTTTCAGCCAGTTTGGTAACAGACTCAACAGCGACTGTCGGGCTTTGGGCAATTCTTTCCATCTGCGGAATCACTTCCTTGCTGGTCTCAGCTAGCATCTGAAGGGCAGCATTATTGGCATTGACAATGGCATCTGCCACGACACCTGATTTCATTGATTGTTGCAAAATACCAAGTTGGGCAATAGAAAGCTTCATTGTCGGAATCGTATTACGACGAAGCATGCCCAATTTTTGGCGCATATCAGATGACACCTTCACAAGATTGCGCATCTGAGGTGTTGTTGCCCAGGCAACATAGAGACGGCTGACATACTCAGTATGTTGTTGTTCAAGAGTATTGACCACTTCAGCCATGCGGGCCAATTCTTGTGACTTGGTTTGGTATTCTACCGTACTTGTATCGAGTTGGTCAGCTTGAGATTTCAGTTCTGCAGCGCGATTACCAGCTTCTGTCTGGCTGGCTTCGATAAAGGAAATCACTCCCACTAGATTTTCAATGGATTTGGTATTGTCCTCAATCAACATCTCAGCAGAGACAATATTTCGAGCTAGCACATCTTCTTGCTTGACCACTGCGGCAGCCATACCATCGAGCTTTTGCTCCACTGTTTTTGAGTCAAAGTAAAATTCTTGTAAGGTATTCTTGCTCTTGTTAAACAATCGTTGCAAAAAGTTTGGCTTCTCTTCTAACTCAGCAATTTCAGCGTTCTTGTATTTGACTACAAAGCCTTGCAACTCACGGTTGGTATTTTTGAGTAGATCATCCACTTGGGGAATCTGCAGTTTCTTTTGTTCTGACAAGATACGATTGACCGTATTGTTTACGCCTTCGACAGCAGATTGTCCAAAATCCAAAAGAGCATTTTGATTGGTGACAAACTGGTCTACTAACTGGGGCACGTGCGCCTTGATTCCTTCTTGCTGCTCAGGACTCAACTTTTCAAGGAAGGTCAAGGTCTTGTCTGAGCCAGTATTGGTCTCAATGATTTGGGTTGTTTTATCCACCTTAGCTACCGTATTATTGGCAATCTGGTCAATATCAAAATTAAATTCTGTCATGGTTACTCCTTTGTTTCTAACCTATTCTTTTACGATCTTTTTCGAGGATACGCAGACTGATATCAAAATCACGCATATCTGTTTCATTGAGTTCTCTCAACACCTGGTCCAGCTCAAGGTCAAATTGTTCGATGGCTGATTTAGCTTGCTCTAAGCGTTCTTCTGCTCGATTATAGTTCTTCGGATTAGCCTTAATCTTTAAATAGCCTTCTAAAATCGTTTGGAATTTCTCCATCTTCAAACTATGAATGGCAGTCAATTCTTCCTTATCCCCTTCAGCAGAGGTAGCAATCTTGTCTAAAATAGCCTGATGGTCAATGGCAATATTGGTCAAGGTCTGGGACAATTCTGGAGCTAATTCCTCTGGCTCCGCATTTTCAAGATTTACTTGACTTTCTATCCAAACGTTCTAGCTGAACATCGATGTTTGCCCTTACTGTACGAACCTTTTTGTCAATACGGTTGTAGACATCAGCATCGATATAGGACTTGAGACGATCCGCCTCCTGATGGATTTCCCGCAGTTCAATCAATACTTGATTGGCCAGACTCTTATAGGAATCTGAGCCCTTCTCTACCAAGACTCCCTCTAACTGCTGAATATCTTTGTCCGCCTGACGAATCCGAGCTTTTAAAAGCTCAATCCGATCATCTAGAGAGGCATCCTGCAAAAGAGGATAGCGCCAACGTTTATAGAGGCGATAACCACCATAGCCTAGCAGGACACAAGCCGCAAGTGGAAGAGCATATTGAACCAAAAGGCCCAACAAGAACAAGAAGCCCCAAAAATAGAGACAGCCTTTCCAAAAACCATTACCCGATTTCATAAACATTCCTTATTTTCAATTTATAAGTCTATTTTAGCACAAAAGACAAAAATGAGGGCGGAAATTCCCTAGAAAAGAATTGATTTCTTTGATGTAGAATGGATCTTGGTAGCGCGTGGTCTAATTTCAGTGAAGCGGACTCAAACCACAAACACACTCTGATTAATATCAAAACAAAAGCTTGAAATATCGGAGGGGTTGTGTTAGAATGAAAGCATAAAGGGAAAATAATGCTTCTAGCATATATAACTAAAAAGCCCCACCGTGCCACCGATGGGGTTTTTTGCTACCCTCTAAAAGGGTTAAATGCTACTTCCTACGTCTCTTTATCCATAGCTTGAAAAGCTCAGATAGTACGTTAACAAGTAACGGAGCTAGAAAAAGGGAAAATAATTCTAGCATATATAACCCCCCCTTCCTTAAATTGAGGGGGCCAAAACATTATATCATACCAGATTTATATCATCAACATCGCTTAATTCTTGGCATAGATAGACTTAGATACACAAATAACCTTACTAGCAAAATCTCTATACAAACCCAGAAATCAACGTTTTAAGACAAAGTAAAAAGCCCACTGTTGTAGGCTTTCTGTAAGATATTTCTGATGAGAGGTACCTATTTAAGCTTCTTCGTCTTCTTTACGACGACGGCCTGCAAGACCAAGACCAAGTAATGCACTTGCTACAGCTGCTACCATAGCTACAGTAGAATCTGCTGTGCCTGTATTTGGCAATTCTTTTAGTTGCTGTACGCGCATTTGCTTGTGCTGATGCTGTTTAGCTAGCATTTGCTACTTGAGTAGTAGCTGGGGCTACAGCTGGCGTTTGATCAGCTTGGTCATTAGCTGACGTTGCATGATTAGTCGATGAAGCAACTTTCGCCATGAAGTCTTCGATACGTTTCACCATTGCATCCACTTCTGCTTGACTTGCTTTTGCATTGGCAAATACTGCTTTAGCTTCTGCTAATAATGCAGTCGCTTCTAGTGCAGTTGCTGCATCAAGCCTAGTTGACTCTTGGATGATTAGTTCATCTAATTGACGAATAGCGCCTTCTAACTTAGCTTTATCCACTTTCGTTTCAGTGTTAGTAGCTCCGTTATTTCTACCATAATCTGGAAGAGCAGTTTCTGGTTTAGAATCCCATTTTGTGAAGCAACAACTCTAACCGGTACTTTTACAGTTACTTCTGTTCCATCTGGTAATCTTAACATTACTTTTAGCAAACTTATCACCTAATGTATTTGTATCAGGTAAGTCTATGCTAATCACTGTAACATTCTCTGGTAAGCTTAGTTTTGAAATGATATCAGCTTGAGTAATTGCTTTTCCACGTTCAACTTTTACAACTCCTGTAATTGATGCTTGAATGTATGCTTCAAGGTTGAAAGTTGGGCGATTATAAACTAATGATTCTTGATCGATTTGGTATAAGAATGTTCTTAAAGCTTTCTCTACTGCTTCACTATCTGTTGCATTATCGATTGCTTTCTTAGCTGATTCAGCTTCTGCTCTTGCTGATTTCTTAGCAACTTCTTTTTCTGCATCTGTTAAGTCAGTTCTGCATCAATGGCTTTTTCTTTTTCCGCTAAAAGCTTTATCAATTGCTGCTTTGGCTGTGGCTTTTTCCAACTGGATTCACTGCTTTGATTGCTGTTTCGCCTTTGGATTGGGCTGCTTCTACTGCGGCTTGTGTATCTGCTTTTTTTAATGGCTTCTACTGCTTCGGTAGCTGCTTTTAGCTACCTCTGCTTTTGGCTGCGGCTTTTTTTCTTCTGCTGATAATTTATCATTCTTATCGATTTCTGCAATTTTTTTCTTCTGCAACTTTTTGAATCGCGTCTAACGCTTTTTCTTTTGCCGACTGGATTCACTGCTTTAATCGATGCTTCACCTTTTGTTTGTGCAGCATTTACAGCTTCCTGCGTTGCTGCTTTTTGGATAGCTTCTACCGCTTCTATGGCTGCCTTAGCTACTTCTGCTTTGGCTGCAGCTTTTTCCCTCAGCTGATAAGCTAGTATTCTTGTCAATTTCAGCTAATTTAGCTTCCGTTATTGTTTTGAATTGCTTCCAAGGCTTTTTCTTTTGCCGACTGGATTCACTGCTTTGATTGCTGCTTCACCTTTGCTTTAGCTGCTTCTACTGCGGCTTGTGTAGCTGCTTTTTTTAATGGCTTCTACTGCTTCGGTAGCTGCTTTGGCTACCTCTGCTTTGGCCGCTGCTTTTTTTCTTCATCGGATAACTTAGAATTATTATCGATTTCTTGTTCTTTCGCTGCTTTTTTTCAGCATTGATTGCTGTAATTGCTGCTTCTTTTTCAATAGCTAATTTTCCATTATCTTTTGCAGAGTTGATACCTTCTTCAGTTGTTGCTTTATCAATAGCATCTGTTGCATCTTTGGCTTCTTTAGCTACTTTCACTTTTTCTTCCGCCTTTTGTTCTGGCGTTAAGCTAGTACTAGCTTCAATAGCATCCGTCGCTTTTTTAGCAGCATCTGCAATTTCTTTTTTTAGCAGCTTCTCTATCAAGATCTTTCAATGATTCTGCTGCTTTATCTAAAGCTGTTTTCGCTGCATCCACTTTTTGCTTGAGCAACTTTAACTTCTTCTTTTGTTGCATTATTGCCTTTTTGCTAAAACTTTGTCTGCTTCTGCTTTTTGCTTCTTCTAATTGTGCTTGTAATTTTTTCAAATTCTGCTTCATATTCTTTAATACTATCTGCTGTTTTCCCAGTTGTATCAGCTTTTTTCAATGCATAAGAATCTGTTTTTAATTTTGTTTTTTCTTCTGTAGTTGCAGCTTCTACAAGTAGATTTTTAGCATTTTCTAATTCTGTTTTCACTGCATCTACTTTTTGCTTGAGTAGCTTTAACTTCTTCTTTTGTTGCATTATTGCCTTTTGCTTCTACTGCGGCTGCAGCTGCTTTTTGCTTCTTCTAATTGTGCTTTTTATTGATTCATATTTTGTATTATAAGCTTCGATACTATTTGGTGTTTTTCCTGTTGTATCAGCTTTTACTAATGAATCTGCATCTGTTTTTAGTTTAGCTTTTTCTTCTGCTGTTGCAGCTTCTACTAGAGCTTGTTTAGCTACTTCTAATGCTGATTTCTTCTCATTAACTTTATTTAAAGCTGCTGTTACTTGTTCTGGCGTTGCATTTTTCGTCATTAATTACTGTTTCTGCTTCTTTAATTGCTTCTTGTGCAGCTGTTTTTCGCATTATTATATGCTTTTGCACTATCTGCAGTTTTTCCTGTTGTTGGATCTGCTTCTGTTGTTAAAGTATTTAACGCTTCTTTTGCTTTTGTTAACTCAGTTTTGTCTGCTTTATTAACTAATAATTCTGCGGCTTTTGTTAATTCCGCTTTTTGCTGCATCTACTTTTGCTTGAGCTGCTCGAGCTTCTGCTTTAGATGCATTATTTTCTTTTGCTAATACTGCGGCAGCTTCTGTTTTTGCTGCTTCTAATTGTGCTTTTATCGCTTCGTATTTTGTATTATAAGCTTCAATACTATTTGGTGTTTTTCCTGTTGTATCAGCTTTTACTAATGAATCTGCATCTGCTTGTAATTTAGCTTTTTTTCTTCTGCTGTTGCGGCTTCAATTAAGCCATCTTTAGCTTGTTGTAAAGCTGTTTTTTTAGCATTTACTTTTTCTAAAGCTGCAGATACTTGTTCTGGTGTTGCATTATCATCATTAATAACCGCCAAAGCTGCTGTTATTTCAGTTTTTGCTGCTTCTTTTGCAGCATTATATGCTTTTGCAGTATCAGTTGTTTTTCCAGGTGTTGGATCTTCATTCACTAAGGCATCTAATTCTGCTTTTTGAATTCGTTAATCCTGTTTTATCAGTTTTCAAACCTGATTGTTTAGCTAACAAATCTTGTAAAGCTTGCTTGAAATTAGGTGTTCTAGCGGCAGGATTTGCTAATAGTGTTTTAACTTTTTCTAATTCTGCTTCATAATCTTGAATGGTTTGAGAAGTTTTTACCATTTTTTATCTGCTGATTCTGTAGCTTTTTAATTTATCATAAATTCTTTGTAAAAGATTTCTTGCTACATTACTAGTATCTTGAGCAATCGAAAAATCTAATCCTGTAACAGGTACTGAATATTTTTCATCCCAAGCTTGATAACTCATTCCTGTACGATTTTGATCTGCTAAACTAATTCTAACTTTATAATGATCTGCACCTTTTAGGTAACGCAATAAGCTTACTTGTAAATGTACCTGACTCACCATTAGGCAAATTCTCTGGTTTTTGCCATTAATTTTTTCTGCTTCACTTTTTCCAATAAAATCTACACGTTTAGTATTATCTACTCCGCTATCTATTGTAGTACTATTTGGCGTATTAGAAATTCTAATTTTTGGCTTTATTTGTTCCATCCGTTGCTTTTTGTTACAATTTTCTTATCATCATTTACATTTTTGAAGGATCAAAAAGTTGTTTCATATACTAATGTCTCTTGATTTCCTGTAATACTATAAACTTGAACTTTATAGTTAGCTTTAGAACCATCACTATCTCCAACATAACCAGGTTTAAACTTAACTACTACATCTGAACCATCTAAAAGTTGAATAAGCTGTAAATGTTTTTTCAATCCCTTTATATCTAGCAACATTCTTGGTAACTCCACCAGCTACTCCAGTTGGTTTATATACACTACCATCCCAAGCTGCTTCATCTCGATTTGCTCTAGTTATACTCTTTGAAAGTAGTAAAGTATACTCTGTTCTTCTATCGAGATGCTTGCTCTTGCAACCAAACAGTGTCATCTAAAGTTGAATTAATTGTTTCTAAAGGATAAACTCCTTCTGCAGTTTTTTTCTAGCAATAGCAAATTTACCACCATCCACTGCTTTCCATCCACCAAATTCATCAATTTCTTTAACAGTACCTGCTTCAACATTTTTAGTTGCACCAATACTATCAATATCTTTAATTTTTATCATTATTTTTCGATATGTTCTGCTAATTCTTTTTAATTTTTGAATTAATTCAGCTAAACTAGCATTTTCTGCTGGCGCAGTATACGTTTGATTCGCAGATGGGTCATCATTTGTAGTAGCCGCATCTGTACGGAACGAGGTTATTTGTATTCAATGCTTTCCCATTACGTTCATCTCTAGAACCAGAATTTGCAATAGAGTTAGAGTCTGATGCTTTCTCAGTATTCGTTGCTTTTTACCTACAGTAGCTTTACCATTTGTTGTATCTACAGCTGGTGCTTCTTTTTTTCTCTTCTGGTTTTGTTTTTAGCTGTGTAGTTGCCGTAGCTAATTTTGCATGTGCTTGTGATAATTCAACTTGTGTTTTTGCATTGTTTAATACAGACTTAGCTTCATCTAAGGCTGTTTTTAATTGATTCACACTATCTTCTGTTTTACTAGCGTATATGCCTTTAGCAAACTTTCCTTCAATTTCTTCAATCAAGTTTGTTAAAGCTTCCTTGTTCAGAGTCTCTGCTTTCGTAGGCTTTGATTCTGTAGCAGTACTATTTTCAACTACTCCCTCATAATTCGTAGTTACAATATTCTTAGCATTGGTCCCACTCTGATAACTATTATCTTTTGTTTTTATCAGATGGAAGGTTTAAAATTTCCTTTTCACCGGTATCCGAGTCACACTTGGCTCTGCAGCAGCTACTGCCCCATTTCCTAAAAACATAAACAAGGCAGCCACTGCTACACTAGCTACACCAAAGCTGACCTTACGAATAGAATAACGCGTCACCTTCTCACGATGCAAACGCTCAACACGACTCATAGATTTCTTCTTTTCCATCTATAGAAACTCCTTTTCCCTTCATCTTCTAAGAATATTGTGTACAAAAATAAGGGATACAATAATTTTAATGATACTACTCAGAATAAAAACATCCCCAACTTATATTATAGCGCTTTCATTCAATATTAACAAGAAGCTAGACTGACAAAATTAACAAATATTCCCTCAATAATAAAAGCTAGGCTTAAAAAGTCAAGAATATAAAACATTCAAGAAATCATATAGTAGATTGAAATAAGATGTAAAACAAATCGATTTTTAAAGGGAAGATAATACTTCTAGCATATTAACATTAGACTACTTTTAAGTTAAGAGAGCAAAAGTATTATATTACACCTAATTCATATCCTCAACGCTACTTCATTTTCTTTGTAAAGGGGGACAAAAGGGGACAAACCCAGAAATCAACGTTTTAAGACAAAGCAAAAAGCCCACTGTTGTAGGCTTTCTGTAAGATATTTCTTAAAATTAAAGCATTTTGTTGTAGAATTCAACGACAAGTGCTTCGTTGATTTCTGGGTTGATTTCGTCGCGTTCTGGCAAGCGAGTCAATGAACCTTCCAATTTTTCAGCGTCGAATGATACGAATGCTGGACGTCCAAGAGTAGCTTCTACTGCTTCAAGGATAGCTGGAACTTTCAATGATTTTTCACGAACTGAGATCACTTGACCTGGAGTTACGCGGTATGATGGGATATCAACGCGTTTTCCGTCAACAAGGATGTGACCGTGGTTTACGAATTGACGAGCTTGACGACGAGTAGTCGCAAGACCAAGACGGTAAACAACGTTATCCAAACGACGTTCCAAAAGAAGCATGAAGTTGAAACCTAGGATTCCGCCTTTGATTTTTGTAGCTTGTACGAACAAGTTACGGAATTGTTTTTCACCTACACCGTAAGTGAAACGAAGTTTTTGTTTTTCAGCCAATTGCAAACCGTATTCTGACAATTTAGAACGGTTGTTTGGTCCGTGTTGTCCTGGTACGTAGTTACGACGTGCCAATTCTTTACCTGTACCTGTAAGTGAAAGGCCAAGGCGACGAGCTTGTTTCCAAGATGGTCCTGTATAACGTGACATGTGAATGTCCTCCTGATATAAATAATATTTCGGTGGAAATAGTCACTTAGAAAGCCCTGATTCGTGCAGATGCCCTTCGCCTAAACAGCCAAGGTTACTTATCATAAGACACCTGTTGACGAGCTTCATGCTTTCCTGCTGATATTTCACACAAAATCCATTTTACCATGAATGGCTAGATTTGTAAAGGGGCTTTAAGCTTTATTTTCATTGCCAGAGAGGTTGAGAACGAGGGTAAAGGTGCTTCCTAGGCCGTACTGGCTAGTAACTGTGATTTCCCCACCCAATTGATGGGCCAATTCACGCGCAATCGCAAGGCCTAATCCATGACCACCTGTTTTCATATTACGCGAAGTTTCGACACGATAAAGGCGCTTGAAAATATTCTCCAAATCCTCTGGGGCAATCCCCTGTCCTTCATCGGTCACACTGATTGAAAGCTGGTTCTTCTCCAGCCTAGCTACCACCTCCAGTTTGGTTCTGGAGCAGAGTATTTTAAAAGCGTTATTGACCAGATTCACCAAGATACGAGAGAGTTTGGCATAATCTCCTTCAATCCGGGCAGACTCTGGAATTACCTGCAAGTGGACATCTCGCTCTTCCTGCTCAATCAAGAACTGAAATTCACTCATGCACTCAATCAAGAGCTGGTCCAGAAAAAAATGCTGTCTTTACTAGTTGTCTCTGCCTGATTTCTAGCTGTATTTAGAGTCAAAAATTCAACTCCTCAACCAGTTTATTGAGTCTTTCAGTCTGGCGTCCAATGGTTTGCTAGATAATGCTCCTGTTCTCCTTCCCTTGATAACCCCATCCAAAATCCCTTCTACCGTCGCTTGGATTGAAGTGATGGGGTCTTGATATCATGCGAAAGTTGAGCAATCATCAAGCCCCTTTTCTCGTTCGCTTTCTTCCAAGGAATCAAAGGTCGCCTGCAAATCATGGGACATTTCATTGAAAGCTTGGCCTAATTGCTGAAATTCTACAGGTCCTTGAACCTCCAGATTTGAAGGAAAATCCTTGTCCGCTACTCGCTTAGCATGCTCCTTGAGTTTGCCCAACGACGTAAATACCGGCGACAGGAGAAAGAGACTAATCCCAGCACCGACAAGGCTGGCAACGATGGTCATTCAAGCAAAAAGTAAATCTCGCTTTTTCTCAATCAGCATTTTTTTGAACAGCCCAAAAACCACGATAATCGTTAGGAGTGTTGAAATGATATACCCCACTAAAAATATAACTTTTTTAATTTCATTGACTACCCTCGTGCTTTTCTCAATTTTTGTAGCCCAAGCCCCAGACGGTTTTGATGGTGGGTGTTTCTGAACTAGCATGTTTAGTCAACTCCTGTCGCAGAGCATGAATATGAACATTCAAGGTATTGGTATCATCTACATAGTCTTCCTGCCAGACCTTCTCATAGAGGTCTGTCTTAGAGAAAACGCGCTCTGGATTGCTGGCTAAAAGCCATAGAAGTTCGAAGGATTTGACTGTCAAATCAAGCGCCACATCTCCGACTTGGACCTCATGACTACCGTGATTCATCCGTAAATCCCCGAGACTGACGACCTCTGTCTCACCTCCACGATGAAGGCGACGCAAGATATTGTGGACACGTAAAACCAGCTCACGAGGGCTAAAGGGCTTGGCAATAAAGTCATCTGCCCCTAAGCTCAGTCCATAAATCTTGTCCTGCTCGCTAGTCTTAGCCGTGATAAAGAGAAAAGGCTGATCTGGAGATTGATACTGAACCTCACTAATCAAATCATAACCATCCATCCGAGGCATCATGATATCTGTAATAATCAAATCAATCGGTTTTCGCTTGAAGATTTCTAAGGCCTCTACTCCATCATGGGCCACCAAAACCTGATATCCTGCCTGAACCAGATAACGTTGATGAATATCTGTGATTTCTACCTCGTCGTCAACGAGTAAAATTGTCTTTCCCATCTGTCTCTCCTTTGAAAAAAACAGTGCTATACCACAATAGTATAACACTATTTTAATCTCTTTACGAACATTCTAATCGATATCTGGATTTTTCAAATCCTAGATAGAAAGTCTGTAGCTAGACTAGTCATTTTCCTCTTTTTTAGCTTTCAGACCAAGTCCACCTAGCAGACCTGCCAAGGCTAATCCAAAGAATCCAATAGTAGCCATTGATGTTTGGGCTTCACCAGTATATGGAAGCATGTCTTTTTGGTCTTTCATTTGAGCAGCCATCATTGGACTTGACACCTTGTTAGTAGCTGCCATCTTGCCTTCATCAGACATTTTACTTGAGGTTGCTGGAGCTTGATCTTGTTTCATACTTGGTGTTGCCATAGGTTGGCTAGCATTCATAGTTTTGTCCTGCTCTTTGTTAGGTATCATCTTATCCTGGCTAGCAGCTGGCATTTTAGATTTCATCTCATCTTGATTGACACCTAGCATTTGAGCGTTCATCTTAGACGCATCTTGATGACTATTCATCATTGGAGCCGGCATAGCTGCACCATTAGAAGATGGGACGAAACCTGACTGCATCGGAACAAGAGACTGATGTCCGTTCAAGTTTACTGTCAAATCTTTAGTCGCTACAAGGTTGCTCAAATCGGCCTTGCCGTCTTTAGCGCCGTAAACCTTGATAGTAGCTTTATAGCTTTGAGTGCCGTTTTGTTTCAAGAGGTCAAGAAGTTCTTTGTCTGATTTACCTTGGGTGCCTGCCAAATCTACTTCATAGAAGTAGAGACCTTTGCCCAATTTCTCTACTGGTGGAAGAGCTGGATTTTTAGCTGAACCGTTGTCTGACCATGGAGCCTTGTCTGAAGCCTTCAAGATAAGACGAGTTAACATACCATCACCAGCGAAGAATTCGTATGGAATGACTTGGTTGACTCCGGCTGTGAATGGGCCTGGAAATTGGCTTTATCAAGTAAGTAGCTGGAACATCCACTGTATCTTTAGTGTTGTCAGTCACACCTTTTGCACTTCAGCTGGAGTAGTCAAGCCGTTCAAGTTTACTGTCAAATCCTTAGTCGCTACAAGATTGCTCAAGTCGGCCTTGCCATCTTTGGCACCGTACACCTTGATGGTAGCTTTATAGCTTTGAGTACCATTTTGTTTCAAGAAGTCTAGAAGCTCTTTGTCTGATTTGCCTTGAGTACCTGCTAAGTCCACTTCATAGAAGTAGAGGCCTTTGCCCAATTTTTCTACTGGTGGAAGAGCAGGATTTTTAGCTGAACCATTGTCTGACCATGGAGCCTTGTCAGAAGCTTTCAAGATAAGGCGAGTCAACATACCGTCACCAGCGAAGAATTCATATGGAATAACTTGGTTAACACCAGCTGTGAATGGGCCAGGGAAGTTAGCCTTGTCCAAGTAAGTGGCTGGGACGTCTACTGTGTCTTTAGTGTTGTCAGCCACGCCTTTTTGGACTTCAGCTGGAGTGGTCAAACCATTCAAGTTTACTGTCAAATCCTTAGTAGCTACAAGATTGCTCAAGTCTGCCTTGCCATCTTTGGCACCGTACACTTTGATAGTTGCCTTGTAGCTTTGTGTACCATTTTGTTTTAACAAGTCTAGAAGCTCTTTGTCTGATTTGCCTTGAGTACCTGCCAAGTCCACTTCATAGAAGTAGAGACCTTTGCCCAATTTTTCTACTGGTGGAAGAGCAGGATTTTTAGCTGAACCGTTGTCTGACCATGGAGCCTTGTCTGAAGACTTCAAGATAAGGCGAGTCAACATACCGTCACCAGCGAAGAATTCGTATGGAATGACTTGGTTGACACCGGCTGTGAATGGACCTGGGAAGTTAGCCTTGTCCAAGTAAGTGGCTGGAACATCTACTGTGTCTTTGGTGTTATCGGCCACGCCCTTTTGCACTTCAGCTGGGGTAGTTGCTGGTTGAGCTTCACTTGCTTCACGGTCTTGTCCAGCAACTGTAGCCGCAGGACTTTCCACAGGTTTAACCGCATCTTCTGTTTGTTTCTTAGATTCTGGTTTTGCTTGCACTTCTTCTTTTGGAGCTACTGCTTGGTCTTTATCAGATACATCCGCTTTTTCTGGAGAGCTTGCAGTATCCAAGCTGGCTTTAGGTGTTGATTCTGCCTGCTCTGAAGGAAGAGCTGTATCAACTGCTTCTTTGAGAACTTCTACTGGTAAGTCGCCCTTTTTCACTCACCGAATCTGCGTCTGGCACTACTTGAGCAGGGGTCGGATTGACCACATCGGCACGTACAGAACTTGGTTGCCCAACTAGGACAAAAAAGCCACTGGCCACAACAACTGAGGCAACACCGACACTAAGACGGCGAATAGACCAACGAGTATATCTTTGATTTGGATTGAATTTCATAGGATTCTCCTTAGAGTTTTTCTTTATTTGATGACTCTAGTATAATCTCCTAAAATTAAAAAGGATTAAGAAAAAGTTAAAATTTTTCTTAAATCCCTCTTATAAAATACTTATATTAATTTTTTACGAATTTAATTCTGCCAAGTCATCTAGATACTGGTTGTTAATGACCGCCAAGATATAGGCATCTGCCTTCAAGAGGTCATTAGGCCAAACTGGACATCCAGTGGTGAATTTTCTTGTTCACGAAATCCTAGGACATTGAGGTTGTATTTGCCACGTAAATCTAGCTGGCTCAGACTTTGACCTGCCCAAACACTAGGAATCTTCATCTCCACGATAGACACATTTTTATCCAGCTGAAAGACATCCACATTGTTATGAAAGAGAATGGTCTGCGCTAGGGACTGCCCCATTTCATACTCAGGCGAGATCACCGAGTCGGCACCGATTTTTTCTAGCACCTTCTTAGCTGTCTGGCTTTTGACCTTGGCAATAACTCTTGGTACACCTAGACTCTTACAATGCATGACTGCAAGCACACTCGACTCCAGATTTTCCCCTGTTGCGACTACAACCGTATCACAGGTATCAATTCCTGCGGTTCTGAGGAGTTCCTCATCTGTGATATCGCCAACAACTCCACGCGCCAAAACAGGCTCAAATTGATTGATGTGCTCTGCGTGGTCATCAATGGCAATGATATTCATATCTTGCTTGGCGAGGGCCGTCAGAACACTACTCCCGAAAAATCCCCAAGCCTAAAAATTCCAATCGTACGATCTGACATCATTCTTCCTTTTCTTATCCAATACTAATATCTGCTTTCATATACTGAATCAAATCTTTCTTATCAGGCTGGTAATCCGCTAGACTAACCAGCAAGGTCAAGGGACCGATACGGCCAATAAACATGAGCACCATGACAATGCTAAGAGCTAGCTTGCCCAATTCTGGTGTCAGATTTGCCGTTACCCCAACTGTCGCAAGGGCTGAAATAGTCTCAAACATGAGGTAGATAAATCGCGGTGTTCCTTCTGCTGTAATTCCCAACAACATCAAGCCCAACAAGAAGGTCATCAAAAAGATAATGAAGACACTAAAGGATTTTTGGACTGTTCGAGCCTCAATGGTTCTCTGCGCAACATTGGCATGAGGTAAGCCCAGCAATTCACTACGCGCAAAGACCAATAAGACAAAGAAAGTCGTAATCTTGAGCCCCCCAGCCGTCCCTCCAGGCGCTCCACCAAGAAACATCTGTAGGATATAGATAAACAAGGTCACAGGCCTAGCTTGGGTGTAGTCAATAGAGGCAAAACCAGCCGTTCTCATGCTGACGGTTTGGAAAAAACTAACCAGCACTTTCTCTGGAGCGCTGAGATTGCCAATGGTTCCTGGATTGTGCCACTCCGTAAAGAGGGTGGCTCCTGTCCCAAACAGCAAAATTCCTGCAGTCAAGAAGAGGACTAGCTTGGTGTGGAAACGCAGACGGCGTTTTTTCTTCTTGTCAAACTGGGTTGCCAAGTCAAACCAGACCATAAAAACCCAGACCACCTGTGATAATCAAGCCAGCAATGACCAGATTGATCAAGGGATCCGTCTGAAAAGCGACTAAACTGCTACTACCGAAATTATCAAAACCAGCATTACAAAAGGCTGAAATGGCTAAAAAGATGGAGGTAAAAATGCCTCTTCCCCAGCCGAACTCAGGAATAAAACGAAAACTTAGTAGGAAGGCACCCAAGCCCTCCACCAGAAAAGTTGTCAAAAAGATGGAGCGCATAAAGGCCTTCAGCGACCGAGTCTCCCCGTAACTAAAAGCTTTCCTGAATAGTTTCACGACTGCGAAGACTGAGCTTTTGCTTCCCCTGAATATAAAAGACCCCGATAAAAGTCATGAGCCCCAGACCACCAATCTGTATCAAGAGCATACAAATCAACTGCCCCCAGACATTATAGGTAGTAGCCACTGGTTGCGTAAAAAGGCCAGTCACACAGACCATGGACACCGTCGTAAAAAGATGGTCAAAATAAGTGGCCTGAGAACCATTTGCCTGAACAAAAAGGCAAACTCAAAAGAAGAGAGCCTATAAGAATAACTCCAGCGAAACTTAAAAAGATGCGACGAGCTGGTGAAAGTCCGCCCAAGGCTCTTTTCAATTTTTCTACAAATAATTTGAATAACATACATCCATTGTACCATAAAAAGTAAGAGAGTAGCTATATCTGAAAGGCTATCTCAAGGCAGAGTTCCAAGGCCTTCTCGAAAGCTTCTGAACCCCAGTCACGACTATCGTACTGGTCCAAGTCTGCTAAGGAATCAGCTGTGAACAACAATTCTCCCCAGAGAACCCCACGCAGTTGGGCTACTGCCGCGAGCGCAGAACACTCCATCTCCACAACAGCACAGCCTTCTTCCTTGCGATAAGCCACCTTTTCAGCCGTTTCTCGGTAAAAACCGTCTGTCGTCCAGGTCATGACTTCTTCATAAGAAATCTCTCTAGCATCCAAAACTTGCTCAATAGCAGCAACAGCCTCTGGCTGCATTTCCATATAACGAGAAGGTGCCACATAGTGGTAACTGGCTCCTTCATCTCGCAGAGCGCTGAACAGGGACTAGAAAGGCATTTTCTTCTATATCAGCCAGCACACCACAGGTTCCAGTGGAAATAATCTGCTCCACACCATAGCCAATCAACCAATCCATAAACTGGGCTGCTGGAGCTGAACCAACAGGAGCCTGAGCCAAACAAAGTTCCTCGTCCTTGTAGTTAACGACATAGACTGGATAGGTCTTGGTGGCTGAAACGAATTCGCCGACACAATCCGCCCCTACTTCCCTCGCATAGCGGTCAATCTCCTCACCTAAAAAAGCATAGACACACTTCTTGGGCAAATGCAAATCCAGCCCCTCGTGATCAGGCATGATAACCGCCTGAGGATTGTCATCAAACTCTAAAATAGGAATCGCATGTTTCTGAATCATAACCCACCTCCTCTAATTTTGTACTATTGTATCAAAAGCTGACAGAGTGTCAAGGAGGAAGCTGAGGAACTGAGGAGAAAAAATCTCAGTATTCTTGGAATTCTCAACACTAAGTGATTTCATAAATCATAAGGAATTAGAGTAAACATCACAAACGTAACCCCTCTGTAATTAAAATCTGCAGAGGGGCGTTATATATTAGTAGGTGTTGCTGATAACTGTTACCTTGAAAGAAAAAGTATTTATGTCTTACTCTATCTAGACGTTATTATCAAATTTTTAAAAGATCAACCTCCAAGATGATCATTCACTATAAAGATCTTCTAACTCCCTCTTTAAATATTCAGCCAGATGTTGATGAGCAAAAATATCAGCATTCTGCTCCGCTGTAGGATTATAGTTTGTATTGGTATTTACATCATACACATAAATATCTCCGCTTTCTGATTGAACCCATTCTATAGCTGCCACATCAATATGAGCATTTTTAAGGAAGGCTTCATAAGCTTCTTTTTGAGATTCTGGTAGAGGTTCTGTAATTTGGAATTTTTCAGAAGTTTCCAGTTGTTCTGGTCTCTTACCGATTTGACAACCATCTGCTGGACAAAGTTGGAAACCATCTGAAGAATCAATTGAAACAGTATAAAGAAACTTCTGATTGATAAACTCTGAACGACGGATACGACCATCACTTGGTTTAATATAAGCCTGCAACAAGGTAATACCATCTACTGAAGGTTCAAAAGCAGAACTGTTAACATAAGCTTCTAGTTCTTCTTCATTTTGGAAAAGTTGCACTCCTAATCCCTTTCCCGCTCTATTATGCTTGGTAATCAAAGGATAGATATTCAATTTTCTTGCTGCTTCAATAATATTTTTCCGGTCCCAAAACAGCAACTGTTGCTGGAGTCTCAATACCAGATTCATTTAATTTCAAATATTGTTTCACCTTACTGATTTTCTAGGTTGACGGCTCCAGTTCCATTAACTACTTTACGTCCATGAGCCTCTAGCCAAGTAAGCACCTGCTCCGTAAACTCTGGTGCATAGCGATGTCCTCTCGTATGAGAAGATGCGGACATCCTATTATAGAAAAATCCCTTGTGGCGGCGGGCTTTGAAGATCTAATATCCCACTCGATAAATCCCATAGTTCATAAGGTGCTTGTATTTTTTTCTAACCATTTTACTAAATGCTGTGTCCATTCAATATTCTCATGAATCACATAAACTTTTGCGTTACTCATAACTCATATCTCCTTTAAGAAAAATTAACTGACAATTGATGTTGCTTGTCTTCTTCTAAACTATAACCTTCTGTTTTTTCAATGACACTGACTGTTAAGATTTGACCCAAAAACATTAATCATTGTACGGCCAGCATTTACAAAGAAATCAACTGCAAAAATCAAGGCCACTCCTTCTACTGGCAATCCAAGCTGGGGTGCTGCTGCCAACAAAACTACGATAGCTCCTGATGGAACAGTAGCTGCAGTTTTCCCAATCAAGGTCAAAAAGTAAAAACTGTAAATAAGAGACTTGATAATGAAAATTGGATACCGTAGGCATGTGCGATAAAAAAATAGTAGCTACTGAAAAAAATAGACAGCTGCTCCTTCTAGATTAAAGGTATATCCTAAAGGGATAACCAAATCAATCGTATTCTCATCATGTCCCTGTTTCTTTAAATCCTTCAATAGGGACGGCAACACAACACTCGAACTACCTGAAATAAATGCTAGAGTCAAGAGGCTCCAATTTTCACGAAAAAGCAGTCAAATATGGAACTTTAAAGATAGAGGCAATCAGAGGAAAAATAACTAAAATGAGAACTCCATAAGCCAAATAAGTTCCGATAACAAATTGACCAAGTCCAACCAACTTATCAATTCCTGTACTAGCGACATCTTTTGCAATAAAGCCAAAGATTCCGATAGGAGATAATTTTACAATAACAGTTACAATTTTATAAATAGCTTCAATCCAGATCTGAAACCTTCAAGAATTTTTTTGGTTTTATCACTCTTCAAGCTACCAATTCCATAACCAAGAAAAAAATAGCAAAAACAATAATTGGAAGAAGAGATCCTTCTGAAATTGACTTCACAATATTTGAAGGAATAAAACCAAGTAAAAACTCACTCAATTGGACATTATTAGCTATCCCATCGATATTACCACCAGTTTGGCCAATATTCACACCTTGTCCAAATCCCAAATAATAACTAGAAAATACAAATAATAAAGTAATCACAGTTGTAACAGCAAAAAAAGTAGAGTAAGGTCTTCGTTAAAAATTTTTACCAAACGATTTTTCCAATAACACTAGCCACTGCAACTACTATAATTGGAAATATCAGTGGAATAATGACCATGTTCACCAATTTAATAAACGCTTGTCCTAGAAATTGATAAAAAAATCTGCAAATTGTGGCCAGATTACTGCAAAAATAACACCTAAAAATCAAAGCTAGCAATAATTGCAAAACCGAGTGAAAGTTTTGACCATAAATTAACTAATTTCATAAAATAACCCCTTTGCTTTTTATTTGCTAATTATTCTACTACGAATCTTCTAGCTTGACTAATATATATTTTCTATTGTGACCATAAAAAGATTTATGACAATATCTCAAAGTGTCGTCATATCTATTTCGCTATCCATTATGAATTTTTTTAGGTTAGACAAACACCACCATCTAAACTACTCAACTGTATGGAGCAATTCCATAATGATAAAGAAGAGTGACTTCAAGTATCAAACCTACAAAAAGAGGCTGAGTAAAACGTCTTTAAAATCAAAAACGCACAATATCAGATGTTGAATTGAACAGCCTTGATATTATGCGTTTTATTGTTGAAAAGATTTACTTCATTTTTCCTGAAATTGAGTTTTTCCCAACCTCTTCTACTTCTATTTAACAGGTATCTCCTTAATCACGCGCGGGATTACCCGCTAGGACAACATTGCCGCCGGAGGACTTGGTGATTACAGCCTGTCTATCTTGCTAAGCGAATACGAGTCACAATTCCATCTGGGTCTGTGATTTCCAGCTGGCTAGATGTCAGCCACTTGATTGGGGTAGCAACTGCTTGTGCTCGTTGCACAATCGTTAACAGTTCTTCTTTATGTGCGACTTCAATAACATAATAGGCCAAACCTGGCAAGCCCCGGCTTACGCGAAGCCAGATCTTTTCCTCCCCATTCGTTAACTGCTAAATGATGATGGTAATCTCCAGCAGCAATCCAACTAGCGCTAGGCACACTGAATTTATCCTCTAACCCTAACACCTTTTGATAAAACTGGCTGGACTTTCGACTGTCCTTGACGGAAAGATGGATATGCCCCATTCTCGTGCCTTCTGCTAGGATAAAAGGCTCTACTCTGTCCCCCAACTCATAGATATCCTGTGCCGCAAGGGCTTCAGTCACCCCGATAATGCGTCCATCTTCTCGAATATCCCATGTGGAAACCGGCTTATCTCGATAGAGTTCAATGCCATTTCCCTTCAAATCCTCCAAGTAAAGGGCTTCGCTGTAACCATGGTCTGCACCGCCGACAAGAGGAATCTGTAAATCTGTCAGGTGTTTCAAGACATCAGCCAAAGCCTTGCGTATCGGCAAAAGAATGGCCAGATGGTAAAAGGCCATAATGTTCCCTTACTTGTCCCTCTTCTTGTGCTTGAATCAGCTGCACCAATGCTTTTTCCTCCAAGTCCCAGAATGACCTCTGTCTCAGTTTGAGATAAGATTTCCAAACCAATGATTTGCTGATAAAAGGCTATTTGACTGGCCAAATCCTTTACATTTAAAACTGCCTCTGCCAAATAAATGTGGCTCTTGTATTCATAGGTCATAAACTATTCTCCTTTTGTTGTAATTAAAACAATTACATCTATTATATAATTCCTATCAAGAAAGTCAAGCCAGACAACTTGAAAGAACTCCCTTAGCAAAAACAATCCCAGAAAAATCTTCTAGGATTGTTTTGTATTTATTTTACTAGACTAGCAAAGTTATTTCTCAAATCAACGTTTTCTGTGGGATTGAGATACATCTTGTCACCATTGGTCGTTGGCGAGTGAAAAACGATTCCTTCGCCAGTGTCTGTAATAGCAAAAGAAGTAATTGTGAATGGTTGGATAGTTATCCCAATTACTATAAGTCTCTACAATGCGATATTTGGCAGTGCCACTACCTGTTTTTGAAAAATTCCGCATCTAGTTTGCTACCATCTTTCCAGTAAAGCATGTCAGCTCTAATGTTCCCCGATGCGATTCCTTTTTTGGTAGTTAGGCTGACCCATTTCATCACCCCAACTCTTCATAAAGTCTGCCAAGGCTGCGGATTTATCAGCTGTCCAAAGGCCGGTTTCTTCTGTTTTGGAAGGAGTCGTTTCCTTGGCTTCTTTCTTACTTTCACTCGATGAACTGCTAGTACTGCTACTACTTGCTTCCGATTTAGAAGAAGAGGAAGAGCTGGCACTCGTTTCTTCCTTAGCAGGGGTAAATTTAAACTCTTCCCATGTAAACTTGTCTGCCGTAACTTCATCAGCTTCTGATTTGCCGAAATTCTCAAGCAACTTCTTATCCGTAATCTTGATAGACTTGCTATCTACTTTTGTAGGACCCTTAGCACCTTCTAGTTTGTAAAGAGTTCCTTCCCCTTCACCTGTTCCTGAAGACCAAGTTAAAGCTAGAACCTCACCTGTTTTAAAGAATTTCATTGAGCTACGAGCACCACCATGTCCTGCTACATAACCCTCTGCTAGTAGGGCTGGTTGGCCTTCTTTCAGATAATATAAACCTGTAAAGAAGTAATTTTTCCCTGCTGTTTGGCTACCTACCAACATTTTTAGACTGGCAATCTCCATCTAAATCCAAGAAAGTATAGCGTTGTTTTGAAGGATCTGCTGCAGCTGCTTCGATAACCCATGAGTTTATCATATGGTCAGATTTGTGAAGCTTGGCTTCGATCTCTGGTGCCTGTTTCTTACCTGAAGATAAGATAACCTCATAATCCTCAAAAACACTCTTATAAAGGTCTTCTGCCTTTGTCTCAGTCTACCCCTTAGATCCACCAAAAAAGTTCTCCAAAGGATCGGGCAAATCAATTGAACTACAAGCAGTCAAGCAGGTTACTGACAGAGACATAGCCAACCCCTAACATCCATTTCTTTTTTTCATAACACTATTTTTTTCCCCTTTTTTTCTCCTTTTTTTATTCATTATATAAGAAGGACTGGAAAATGCAATTAAAATCCTTTAAAAAGTTTTTTGTAAACTGTAATAAGATCAGATTTATTTATATATCTACAGAAAAAGAGAGGATATAATATTTGTAATGGGTAAATCCCTAGATATCATAAATCGGGATATACATAGGAAATCATCGCTAAACTGGAGTACAATGCTCCAGTTTGTACTGATTTCGGAATCCAAATGAAGAAACATGACTTTCAAAAAGCTATCAAATTTATTGCTATAAATATATATGGTGCTCCCATAGCAATAATTAAAACAACTTTTCTTAATGCTAAAATTATCCTCTATCATCTCTATGAAAATCTCTCGTTACTATCAAATTGGAAATTTCATGCTCAATTTTTCTTTTTCTAACACTCAATCCCAAACCCAGAGAAGTCCGATTGACTCAAGCACAAATAAGTTTTTATCATCAGTATTCGACGTCCTTGGTAACTCCTTTAGCAGAATTCGCTAATTTTCTATCAGAACTAAGAATCACATTCTCATTCGAAGGAATTAGGAGTGTTTTCTTGTCTTCTTCTCTTTCTACAGCTTTGATCCCCATTAAGACAACTTGATTAATCGGTTCCTTGGTAATAGTGTTAGATAGCTCACGACGTGTTTCTACACCATTGTCACTACTAATTTCTGTAATGATGGTACGCTGACCTTTCTCTCCTGCAATCAAGACCTTAGTTTGACCTTTTGGTAAGCTAGCACTATTCCTATATTCAGTAGTAAAGTCAGTTTCCTCTATGCGGATTTCCACACTTGGTTTTTCAACCATTGGCGATAGAGAACCGTCTTCTGGAGTAGTACGACCGATAACCTTCACACCCTGATAGATGATTGTTGGGGTTGCTTCTTGCACAATCTCACTTGTTTGAGAGAGGATCATTCCAGTACGTATACCGTGGTCTGTTTCATAGATCGTTACAATCTTACGCTGACCTGCACGACCTTGAACAGTCTGACTTTGACCTTTCAGGAGTGACGGGTCTTCTCGGTACACAAGTACTGGTGCGATTTCTTCTGTGCTAACAACGTTTTCTCGACTCTTAATAAGCTTAGTACCAACTAGGGTAATTTCAGGTTGAGAATCCACTACATTTTCCTCACGGACGGAGAGAACCTTTTCTGTTTTCACACCATCTAATGTTTGGTATATCTTCACAACAGTCTTAGAACCTGCACGACCTGACTGTTTCAGCTGAGTTTGATCTGTATAGAGATCAGAGCTAACCTCAGTCAAGCGTTCGTACGGAATTGATACCGTTTCACGAACTTCTTCTTTCCCTTCAATAGCTTTGATCCCTATTAAGACAACTTGATGGATCGGTTCCTTGGTAATAGTGTTAGATAGCTCACGACGTGTTTCTACACCATTGTCACTACTAATTTCTGTAATGATGGTACGCTGACCTTTCTCTCCTGCAATCAATACCTTAGTTTGACCTTTTGGTAAGCTAGCACTATTCCTATATTCAGTAGTAAAGTCAGTTTCCTCTATGCGGATTTCCACACTTGGTTTTTCAACCATTGGAGATAGAGGACCATCTTCTGGCAGAGTACGACCGATAACCTTCGCCCCCTGATAGATGATTGTTGGGGTCGCTTCTTGCACAATTTCACTGGTTTGAGAAAGGATAATTCCAGTACGTATACCGTGGTCTGTTTCATAGATAGTAATAATCTTACGCTGACCTGCACGACCTTGAACAGTCTGACTTTGATCTTTCAGGAGTGAAGGGTCTTCTCGATACACAAGTACTGGTGCGATTTCTTCTGTGCTAACAACGTTTTCTTGACTCTTAATAGGCTTAGTACCAACTAGGGTAATTTCAGGTTGAGAATCCACTACATTTTCCTCACGGACAGAGAGGATCTTGTCTGTTTTCACACCATCTAATGTTTGGTATAGCTTCACAACAGTCTTAGAACCTGCACGACCTGACTGTTTCAGCTGAGTTTGATCTGTATAGAGATCAGAGCTAACCTCAGTCAAGCGTTCGTAAGGAATTGATACCGTTTCACGAACTTCTTCTTTCCCTTCTACAGCTGGAATACGAGTGTAGTCAATTATCATATCACGTGTAACATCTTCTGGAAGGGAAAGAATATAACTTCTTCCATCCTGTACTAAAACTAGGTTTTTACCTTGATATTTAGCTTGATAACCTGTCACAACTGGAGCCGTTGACTGATCTGTTCCAACACGTCCTGCATTACTACGGTCGTTAGGATAAGTTATTTTTATTGTCTCTGACGGTAATTTTAGTACCCATTGTCCAAGTTTGCGATAATGAATACCATCCACTCTTGCTGGGATATTTGGAGTACTTGATAATTCTGGTTTCCCCAATTCATTTGCTAGGTAACCACTCACAACTGGAGCTGAAACTGCTGGAAATTTATTTTGTTCAGCAATCCAACCCGTATAAAGAACAGCTTTGGTTACAAGATTAACAGTTGCTGTTCTTCTATAATTAAGAACAGCTTCGTGAGCAGGCGCAATTTCCTCGCCTTGTGTATTCAAGAAACGAGTCGTACGGCTAACCGACTTCTGTAAGTCTTTTTCTGTCAAACCAGCTGGCCAAGTAAGCTTCAACTGGCTATCTACCAATGAATCTTTTTCTTTATACTGACTAGCATCAATCTTCTCCACCCTTGGTGTAAGCATAATAGTAAATTGAGTAACCACACGACTGTTGTCACCATAAACAGGAGTTAGTATCTGATGAAATTCATCTGTAACAATCCGATAACCTTTGTTCAAGAAAGATAAAATTTCCCTGTCTACAGACTTACTATCAATCACTTCACCTGTTTTTCCAGTTAAAGAAACAGTTGATAAGACCGCTTTATTAGATTGATTCACAAAACGAATCTGAGCACTTTGATTATCTTTATCATAACGAATGATGCTATCTTGGGTGGCATCATCAGGACGTGGTGCTAGATATCCTTCTGCTGGACGATCCGTATTTTTCAAGGTCAAATAATTCCCATCTTTCCCAATCGCACGGTAACCCGCTATATAAGGAATGGTAACCGTACTATGATTGCCGATAACACTCGCATCTAAATAGCTATTGGGATAAGATATCCTATTCATTTCAAAATTTGGAGTTTGAACAATCCAAGAACCTAATTTCTTATAACGGACACTAGTTGTCACCGAAATTGGTACCAAAGTATGAACATCTTTTTCGATATTTTGGTTAGTAATCAAAGATCTATCAGCCAAATATCCAGCCTGTATAGGAACAACAAGACTGTCAAACTCTGACTTAGCCAAGACCCAAGAACCATAAGTAACCGTACCTTTAACCAGATCAACAATAGCATTACGACTATAAGCGACTGTCTGTACTGTATCTGGGAAAACTTTTCCGTCATCAGCAACATAATGTATAGTTCGGGTTACAGTTCTATTCAAATCATCGTAGCTCAAACCAGCTGGCCACCTTAAGTCATTGTTGATATCAGGATAAAGGAGAGAATCTGCCACTTTTGGATCCGTTGGTTCAACAGTGCGAGTACGGATTGGCAGACGAACATTGGTAGTATCCAGTGGAATATCTGTCACGCTATCCAAAGTCCCTGTTTGAATACCTGTTACAGTCGCCCCCTCATCCTCTGGTTGCCATTGGAAAAGAAGGGTACGATTATCATACTGAGTAACAAAAGGCAGTTTTCTACCATTAGATAATGTTAAAACCAGGCCTTTTCGAGCAAGTACCTCACCATCATAACGTATAGAAACTAATTTATCATCTGTCGTCACTTGAGCAGAAACTGCCCGAACCGTTGGATTTAAGAAATCCCAGTTAAACTTTCTAAAGGAAAGAGTATAGTCATTTTCACCAGCTTCACTGTGCTCATAGAGAAGACCAAACTCACCATTACCTAGATTTTGAACAGAATTATAAGCAAACTTACCAGCTTGGACCAAATTATGTCTGATCCATTTCAAACTACCATCTGATTGAACTTCTGCAAGTCGAGCATAACCATTTTCACGACCACGTCCATTAGCATTTACTAATACAATGTACTCCCGACCATTTTGCACAGTGTGAACTGCTGAAAGTTGTACATAAACATCTGGAATATCACTAATTGTTTCAACAGCACCCCAAGTAGCACCACCATCTTTACTAGTAGAAAATTGAACATGACCACTTCGATTACGCATAAACATCTTGAGTGTTCCATCGTTTAACTCGACAACAGTAGCCTCAGTCAATTCTGCTGCTGTGTTTCTCATAGTATTAGAATTCAAAGTTTCCCCTCTGAAGATACGACCATCATTAGGAGAAGCTCCCATATGCCAAGTCAAACCATGATCATCAGAATAAATTACACGAGAAGACTGAGAACCATTGAGATGAGATACATAATTAGTTGAATACATAGGTACTACTAAACGCCCTGCATATTGACCATGCTTCAATGCAATACCTGAACCTGGACCCGTACCCAAAAATTTCATCCAATCTTTCTTTATCTGGGGTGTAATGTCCCTTGGTGCTGATCAAGTTTTTCCGTCATCATTGCTCTCTGAAATCCATATAAAATTATCCTTGGCTACACGAAAAGGCGAGTCAGTTGTTGGGGTAAAATATATATTTCCCACTAACTTACTACCATTATACAAATCACCTGTATCACTGTACTTATTTTCAGACTGAGTCGATTTAGTGATTACATGATAAGATGTCTTTTGATTATTACTATCATAAATATAATCATCTTCCCGAATAGTATATTTCTCATTACCCTTATATACCATCTGATATGTTCGACCATTGACAACTGTATAAGACTCTTCACGAGTAACACTCATACCCAAAATTCCTTGTCCTTCTGGAAAGACATCGTAGATAGAATAAATTTTCTTTGTCTTGGAATCTTGTACTAAAACCATATCAATAGAAGTAGGAGAACCAATATTAGCATTTCTAGCTCTTGGATTATCACGAATATTTAAAATATTAATTCGTTCACCCCAAGTTTTGCCTCCATCCTCACTTCGACGAACAACCATTCCAATATCACCCCAGTCAGAATAATGCAAACGACGTTCATCTGCCCCTGCAATTATTGTACCATCATTCGTTTTCAGCAAAGATGGTATACGATAAGAATAAATCCCATCACTATTTTTCTGACCATTCAATCCAGACTGAAAAACAGCCTTATTATCTGTTAATTCAGCTGGACCAAGAGCCTGTTTCCCTCAGGATCTCAGAAGAAAAATAGTACTTCGTTGTCCTACCTCTGTGTCACTGAAGGCATAATCATAAATCGTTAGATTACGGATATCTAGATTAGTCCCCCAAACTTTACCATTTCCACGTTGCATAGCTCCTAACTGCATATTGGTCAAGTTTTGCATAGCTGTCAAAAAGACCCGAGTTGTAGAAGATTTTTGATAACCTACCATTAACATAAAGTTTCGCCTCACCGGCATCTACATTAACATTAGGTCGAGAAATAGTAAAGGTTAACGAATTCCACTCATTAGGACGAATACTTTCCCTTTCCATCTTCAAAACGATCATGTACTGATAGCTCCCTCTTTTTCCTGTTCTAGCCTCTACAACAGGCTTGTTTCCACTGCTCCTAAAAGGAAATACTCATTTCGACTTGAAGTACTAGAGGTAGAAAATACACTATATAAATTCGGTACCGTTTCTGTTGCTTTAAACTCAACATGAACTGTAGCATTGGTTAAATTCTTGACTTTTTGGTAGATCTGAACTAAGATCAATACTCTTATCTACCTTATTATTTGTCTCCACGTCATCTACCGATACCACTTCTGAACCCTTGAATATCTCACGAGCGTAGTAATCGTCTTCTTTTTTTCATCTCATCAGCACTAGCTGTTACATTGACTACTGGAGCATCTTCTACTGTATTTGTATGATTAGATATTTTTGTTGGAAGCATCATTAGGACTAGACACCGTACTGCTTCCTGTAACATCAGTTCCTTCTGTAACAGAAGGTTTTTCTCAAGTTCAGCTGCACTAACAGGGCTAGACACTGAGCTCAAAAACCAACGCTGTACCTAATAAAACAGAACAGAGTCCAACTTTATACTTACGAAAAGAGAATAGTTGTCGCTGAGTTTGATGATTGCATTATTTTTCTTTCATATTAAAACCAATTTCTAAAAAAATCAGAGGATACTATTTTTGAAAACAGAAATTTTTATCCATCAAAAATCCTCTAAATTTAATTATACCCCAATTATCAAGTCAAAGGGCAAGAAAAGTTGTTCTTCTGATTAAGTGAACATCTTGCAATCTATTTGACTTGGCTAAACAACTTCGCTTTCTAATTTCTAGGCTCAGGCTAAAACAGTTCACTGGACTGTTTTACTCCAACATCTTAGCCATGCTATGAGTTGTGTACGTGTCCAAATCATGAATCAATTGGATAGAAAATCCCATGAATACAAGGCTATTAAACGTTACTGGAAGCTCATTCAACAGGATAGTCATAAACTCAGCGATAAACGATTTTATCGCTCTACTTTTCGCATGCACTTAACTAATAAAGAGATTCTAGACAAACTTTTGAGCTATTCAGAATACTTAAAACACCACTATCACTCTCTATCAACTCTTGCTTTTTCACTTTCAGAATAAAGAGCCTGACAAATTTTTCGGACTTATTGAGGACAATCTAAAGCAGGTTCATCCTCTTTTTCAGACTGTCTTTAAAACCTTTCTCAAAGATAAAGAGAAGATTGTCAATACACTTCAGTTACCCTATTCCAACGCAAAATTGGAAGCGACCAATAATCTCATCAAACGCAATGCCTTTGGTTTTCGAAACTTTGAAAACTTCAAAAAACGCATTTTTATCGCTCTGAACATCAAAAAGAAAGGACTAAATTTATCCTTTCTCGAGATTAGCTTTTCTTCAACCCACTACAGTTGACAAAGAGCCAGAAAAAGGGCGGATAGAATATCCTACTCCTTAATCTTATCAGAAAATCTAATTAGAATTAGTCTTCTTTCTTCTTGCGAGCTACAAGACCAAATCCACTCAATACTCCGAGAAGTCCAAGTGCTGCAAGGTTAGCATGGTCTTCTGTACCAGTATTTGGCAATTCACGCTTACCTTCAGCTTCTTTGACTGCTGTTGGTTGTACTGGTTGTGCTGGAGTAGCCGGTACTTGAGGTTTAGCTGGCTGTTCAGGCATTGCTGGAGTTGGTGTCTGAACTTTTCTAAAGATATGTCTGATATTTCCATTTGGATCTGTCACAGTCTTCTCATGTTCGTAACCTGGAATTGTTCCTGGTTCTTTAGAACCTGGTTCCGTTGGTTTCAATGGATTTCCATTCTCATCAGTCCAAGTTGTTGTAATTTGTTTTACACGATTTGGTTGAGGTATATGGAGTTGAAATCTTCTCATAAACGTGCTCGATATCTCCATTTGGAAGTTTCTTAGTCTCTACGAAGCGGTAACTGGAATGTCTTTCTTAGGTTGTTCGCCATCTTCACTTGGATTTCCTGGAATCTCATTTCCTTCTTTATCCTTGAATGATGTCTTAACTTTTTCGTAGACGTGCTCTGTATCTCCATTTGGAAGTTTCTTAGTCTCTACGAAGCGGTAACCTGGAATGTCTTTCTTAGGGTTGTTCGCCTTCTTCACTTAGATTTCCTGGAATCTCATTTCCTTCTTTATCCTTGAATGATGTCTTAACTTTTTTCGTAGACGTGCTCTGTATCTCCATTTGGAAGTTTCTTAGTCTCTACGAAGCGGTAACTTTTGGAATGTCTTTTCTTAGGTTGTTCGCCTTCTTCTGTTGGATAGTTTGGAATTACGTTTCCTTCTTTATCCTTGAATAAAGTCTTAACTTTTTCGTAGACATGTTCTGTGTCTCCATTTGGAAGTTTCTTAGTCTCTACGAATTTGTAGCCTGGAATATCTTTCTTAGGTTGTTCGCCTTCTTCTGTTGGATAGTTTGGAATTACGTTTTCCTTCTTTATCCTTGAATGAAGTCTTAACTTTTTTTCGTAGATGTGTTTTTGTATTACCACCTGCATCCGTTGTTGTTTCCACGAATTTGTATCCTGGAATATCTTTCTTCGGTGTTGATCCGTCTTCATTTGGATATCCTGGAATTGGTTTTCCATTCTTATCTACAAATTCTGTATCTGGACGAACAGTTGGTGTATACGTAGCAGAGATAGTTTTACCTAACTTATCTTTTTCTAACAACAGTAATTCCATCTGCAGTACCTGTAAATCCTGGTTCCGGAGTGAATGTTACTACCACCTTTATCGATTGTATACGTTCCTTCGTCTTTTACCACTCTTGTAGTTGTTCCATCATCAAATGTTGGTGGTACATTTAAGTCAACATCTCCTGTGAATTCTGGAGTGTTAGATTGTGGAGTATTCTTAGGACCTTCTGAAGTCTTGTCTACAGTCTTCGTTTCTGGAGTAACTGTTGGCGTATACTTCGCAGATACTTCTCTTCCATTTTTATCAACACGTTTCACCACTACACCTGATGCTTCTCCTACGAAGTTTGACTCTGGAGTAAATGTTACTACTCCTGTTTTACCATTAATTGTGTAAGTTCCTTCGTTAGGTACTACTACTTTACCATCTTTATCAGCACCTTCTAATGTCGCTGGTACATCTGTATTGATTTCAACAGTTTTTTCTTCACCATTGACAGTTGCTGATCCCCCAACAAATTTTGGAGTTCCTGTTTGAGGAGTATTCTTAGGTCCAACTGATGTTACATCTTCACCTGTTGGGATTGCTTCTACTACAGTTGGTGTATACTTAGCTGTCACCGGTGTTCCATTTTTATCAACACGTTGAACTTCTACACCTTCTCCTTTTTCCAGTAAATTGTGGTTCTGGTTGGAATTTCACTTTACCATCTTCGATTGTATATGTTCCTTCTCCGGGAATTACTACTGGTTCATCAGTTGGTTCTCCTGTTTCTGGATCAATCAATTTAGGTGCTTTTGTTTCATCGATGTCAACAGTTTTTTTCTTCACCGTTAACTGTAACTTTTCCACCTTCGAATTTTGGTAATCCTGTTTGTACAGCACCTTGGATATCTTTAGACATAGCTGGTGTTGCTGTTGGTGTTACACCTTTTACTTCAGGTGTATAGTTAGCTCGAACAATAGTTCCATTCGTATCTTGACGTTGAACAGTTACTCCTGTTGCAATACCAGTAAATTGTGCTTCTGGAGTAAACTTAACTTCTCCTGTTTTCGGATCGATTTCGTATGTTCCTTCGTCTTTTATTGTTACTGAAGTTTTATCTGTAGGTTTTCCTGTTTCTGGATCGATTAATTTCGCTGGTGATTTCAAATCTATTGGGAATTCATCATTTCCAGCTTTGAATACAGGTTTTCCTGTTTGTGTTGCACCTTGGATATCTTCAGATTTAACATCTTCTCCTGTTGGTCTAACTGGAGTTACCGTTGGTGTGTATTTAGCTTTTACAGTTGTTCCGTTTGTATCTTCACGTTGAACTTCAATACCTGTTGCTTCTCCAGTGAATTGTGGTTCTGGTTGGAATTTAATACTTCCATTTGGTTCGATTGTATACGTTCCTTCACCTTCTACTGTTACAGATTCTACTGGTTTTCCTGTTTTTGGATCAATTAATTTTGTTGAATTTTCAACAATCGGAACTCTCGGATCTCCTTCTGTAAATGTTGGAGTTCCAAATTGAGCTTTCCCTTGTACATCCGTTGTCTTAGCTGGTGTTGCTGTTGGCGTAATGGCGTGATATTTGGAGTGTATGTAGTTGTTACTGGTGTTCCATTCTTATCTTTTCGCTTGAATAGTTACTGGTTGAACTGGTCCTACATATGTTTTATCCGTTGGTGTAAATACCGCCGTTGCTTTTTCCATCTACCACTTTTAGTGTGTAAGTACCGACAACATCTCCTGCTGGATTTTTAGCTGGTACTGAGTCTGCCTCTTGCCCATCTTCACCTAATAATTTGAATGAAGTTTCATCAATCGCTACTGATTTTTCTGTTCCATCTACATTCGCCTTACTCGTGCAAATGTCACTTCTTTTGATTGTTCTACCCCTTGTACATCTGTTGATGTAGCTGGTTTTTGCCGTTGGTTTAACCCTACGATTACTGGAGTATATTCAGCAGGCTCAGGTGTCGGCGTACCATTGATATCTACACGCTGAACTTGCACTGGTACAACTGGTCCTACATATGTTTTATCCGTTGGGGTGAATGTTAGTTCTCCATTCTTTGGACCTAGTGTATAAGTACCAATTACTTTCCCTTCAGGACTTTTTGTAGGGATTGTTGTCTCATCTGTTGGTTGACCAGTTGTTGGATCGATTAATTTCGGTGGTACATTTTCGTCAATTGGTACATCTTCGCGTCCAGGTTTGAAGTATGGTTTACCTATTTGAGTTTCGCCTTGGATTCCTGTTGTAACATTGTCAAATCCTTCTAGTACTACAGGTTTTACGATTGGCGTATATTTCGCTGTAGCTGGAGTTCCGTTTGTGTCAACACGTTTTACAGTTACCCCTTTAGCTGTACCAGTAAATTGTTTTTCTGGTTCAAATGTTACTGTTCCGTCAGCTGATACTGTGTAGACACCTTCTCCTGGAACTTCTTTTCTTGTTGTTCCATCTTCGAACGTCGCAGGTACTTTATCATCGATTGGGAATTCATCATCACCAGGTGTGAATGTTACTGTTCCTGTTTGAATTTTCCCTTGGAATCCTGTTGTAGTTTTATCTTGTCCTTCTGGTACTACTGGAGTCACAGTTGGAGTGTAAGTTGTTTCTACTTTTTGTTCCATTTTTATCTGCAGCTGTTACTTTAGCTGGGTCTGTGTTCCAGTAAAGTCTTTATTCGGTTGGGATATAATCACTCCTGTTTCTGGATCTAAAGTATATGTACCTACTTCTTTTCCATCTTTAAGAGCTGGCATTGTTGTGACTTCATTACCTTTTGGATCTACAAGTTTCACTGTAGATTTATCGATTGGCGCTGATTTGTCACCTTCTTTGAACATTGCAGTTGTATTTTTGAGTTTGTGGTTGTCCTTGTTTTTCCACTTGTCTCTTTTGGTTCTGCAGTTGGTTCTACCGCTTCTACTTCTGGAGTGTAGTCTCCACTAGATGTAACTTCAACTTTATTTCCTTCTGAGTCAGTCGCTGTTACCGAAACTTTAACCTCTACTCCTTGACCTTTACCTTTGAATGTTGGTTCTGGTTTTGAATGTTACTACACCTGTAGCTGGATCAATTTCATAAGTACCTTCTCCTTCAATAACAACTTTTCCTTCTTCATTAGCACCTTCTAATGAATACTTCGCTGTTTTCCAGTCTACATTTGTGCCATCTGGAGTATTCGCTGTTGTATTTAACTCAGAGAATCGCTCTTTTACCTGTTTTAGATTCTTGAGGTTGTCCTTGTTTTCCTTTAGTTTCATCACTTGATCCCTTAACTCCATAAACAGTCGGAATATAAGTTGTTGTTGATGCTACTGTTACAGGCTGACCTTCTTCATCATTGAATGTTACGTTTGCTGCAACTGTCACTCCTTTAGCTGTACCTACAAAACCTGGCTCAGGTGTAAATGATACCGCTCCTGTAGTTTCATCAATTGTATAAGTACCTTCTTCATTAGTTACAGAACTTACTTTTTTACCTGATACCGGATCAACTAGTTTGTAGTCAGATACTTCTGCATCATTTGGTAAACCAGTCTTGAATCCTGTTTCCATTGAATCAGTTTGTTCTTGTCCTTCTGCACCAGAAGATTTTTCAGGTTTAGATACTACGATATAGTATGTTGTTTCTGCAACTGCATCTCCTTCAACTTCACCTGAATCAGTAGATCCTACTGTTGGTGTTGTTACAACTCCATTTGAATCAACAGCTCTTACAGTTACTTTATATTTTCCATACTGACCCTAATGTATATGCTGTAAGTTCTGCATTCGCTAAGTTCTCTGCTGCTTTTGTTTTTAATGCTTCGCGAGCAGTCTCTACCGCTTTTTCAGCTTCTAACGCTTCTTTGCGCTGTAGTCACTTTAGCTTTTTGCTACAGGTAGTGCTGTTTGCGCTTCATTTAGTTTTTTCTTCTAATGATGCTTTATATTCTTTTATTAATTGGATTTTCTTCTCAGCTAAATCTTGCGCTGTTGGCGAAATAGTGCGTAGTTTTAAGTTAGCTAACGCTGCTTCAGCATCCGCTAAAATTTGCACTTGACGGTCTACTAACTCTTGAAGACGAGCAAGTTCATTCTCTGAAGTCTGAGCATTTTCAATTGCTGCAGCCGCTGCTTTTGTTTTTCAGCAGCAGTACGTTGCGCTTGAATATAAGCAGTTTCTTCAGCTTGCGCTGCATTAAATTCCTTTTTACTTCCATCTGGAGCTGTTACTGTTAGTTTCGTTGCGATTGTTTCAGACTTAACATCTGATGAACTGTCATCAATAACATCTTCAAATTCTACATTTGCTTTAGGAGATTTTAGTAAATCTACAGAGTTGCCCTGTGATCAGCATAGCTTGTAGATGTACCTGTTGGTTTATCGTTTTGGATAGAGGCTACATCTATTCCAGTCGCAGAACGATAAGTCACATATCCTTTAAATCCAGAACTTGTTTCAACTTCCCATCCAGCATGTGATTCTTTAGCTGTAACAGTTGAGCCATCTGAAGCTGTCCATTGTTTTGTAACTGAATCATATTTTTACAGTTACTATTACACCTTGAGTGTCTGTTGTTTGCGCTTTTGGCAAAGTCGTTACTGTACGAGTTACATCTCCTACTGCTGTTACTTCACCATTTTTACGAATTTCTGCAACTTTATCAACAAGGTTAGTTGCTGATGATGTTGCATTCCATGTACGTGTGAATTCATAAACAATGAAATCAATACTTCCATCAGCTTTAGCATCTGTATAAACACGACGTTCTGTTAATGTTGATGTTCCATCTCCATTGTCTTTTAATACATAAGCATCTTTATCTTCTAAAGTATATTTACCTGTTGCACGGTTAAATGTTGCTGTATAAGATTTTCCATTTACATCTTTAACAGTAGTTACTTCACGTTGTAAATCTACACGTACTTTATCTGTTGTTGCTTTTGCTACAATACTATCAACACCTACATAACGTGTAGCTTCTGAAGTTACTGGCAAATTGAATTTACTTGCTTCTGTTGTTGAAGCCGCTCCTAACACATCTCCCTTACTTACAGCTGTATTAGTTGTACCTTCTGCAACTGTCCAATTTCCATTTTTAACTTCCAATTTAGTAACTGTACCATCTGGCATTGTAATTTCAGCTGTGTTTGCACCTTGAGAAATAGTTACTGGTACTTTTGTTGCATAGGCTTCTACGTTAGATACTGTGATTTTTGGCGCTACAGCAATAGTAATATTTTCATGTGCCTCTTGACCGTTCATTGTCCAGTCTTTACTTTTCGAGTTAGTAGAGTTATTATAGTCTTTTGCATAAGCTACTACTGTATAAATACCTGCTTCTGTTGCTGTACCAGTTATTAAACCAGTTTGAGGATTATAGTTTAATCACTGGAATTACATCAGTAATAGGTGTTTCAGATCCTGTGTATACTCCATTTTAGGGAAGTATGTGCTGTTACTGTTTGTGGTTGGTTTCTTGTATCAGTTGTCCACTCTGTTTTTAAAGTTGTACCGTCCACAGCTGTAAAGCTAGCTTCTCTTATTTTAGTCGGAGCAGTTTTCGAACCAGCTTTAACTTTACTTCCATCTGTATATTGGAAATTAGCTCGACTGTCACGTTCCATTCCATCATTATCGACATACTTAATATCATGGCTAACTTGATCCCCGATAGTTACTAATTTAGATGAACCTTGAATAAGTGGTGCTGACGAATCTTGCCAACCAATCCATCCTGCAGTTAAGTTTTTAAAACTAACTTTTTGAGGAGTACCATCTTTCTCAACAGTAACCTCATAACGCATATCATACACACCGTTTTGAATGTTAGCAGCTACATATCCTTCGATTGTATCAGCATTCTTATTATAAGCTAAGCCAGGAGGCATGTTCATAACACGAACTTCTGTTATTGTATATCCCGCTTTCTTAGCTTCTTCAGATAAACTAAAACGTTTAGTTACATCTGTAAGGTAGGCATAGTGGTTACCTTGTTCATATGTATAACCGTAAATCTCAGTCGCTAAATATTCATAAGCTCCACCAGCACCATATGTAGAGTTACCACCCTTATTTGTTACTCCTGTTGCACGAACCTTTCCATTCCATAGCGATGCTTCTCGTCCAAGTTTTTGAGCCTCTGTTTTCGATAAAGGAATATCAGTACGTCCACTTATTCCAGCTTTACCATTGTTTGCAATTGGAAGTTCTGTGTTGTCAGATTGGTATCCATGTACATAAAGACGGTATGCATTATTGTTATCTAAAACTGCATATGATTTACCTGTAGCAGTCGTGAATTCACCGTTCTCTTTTCTTAATTCTCTTGAATTATAAGTATATCCTTCATTGGCTGAAAGAGCTACCGCGAACTTACCGTCACGGTTGATCCCTGCATTTTTCAATTCATTATAAACTGCAAGGATTGATTCATTGAGGCGTTCCAATTGAGCATCTACTTGCTCTTTTGTGATACTTTTATCAGCTAAAATAGCCTTCGTTTCAGCAAGGACTGCCTTGTTTTTAGCGACTGCTGCTGTAACTGCTGCCTTATTTTCTTCTTTCACATCAGCCTTAGCAAGTTCAGTCTCAGCCAATTTGTTGGTTACTTCAGCTTCTGACGATACTTGTGTCAGAGTTGTTGTAGCTACTGAAAGAGCTTTTTCAACTGGAGTTGCAGTTTTTTTCTGCTTCTGCCTTTGCTTCCTTATCAGCTGCTTCTTTCTTTTTCAAAGCCAGCTACATCAGACTCAGCCACAACTGTGCTCAAAGCTACAACAGTTTCAACTTGTTTGTCTACTTCTACTTGACTAGCTTCTGCTTTTTGCAAGAGTTGCTTTAGCTGTTGTCAATACTTCCTTAGCTGAACTTACTACTGAAGCGTCTGCGTATTTAGCGTTAGAAAGTTTAGATTCTAAAGCAGCAACTTTAGCTTCAAGTGTAGCTTTAGTTGCTACTTTAACTTCAGGTTTCAATTCTGCAGCTTTTTCAGTTTCTGGTTTTACAGTCTCTACTGTTTCAGCTTTAGGCTCAGCCTTTTTCCTTATTATCTTGAGCAGAAGCATTTGTTGCTGCTACTGGAATTTCTGTAGTTTGTACTTCCGTTGCTGATACCGCACCGTTCCCTAGAACATCAAACCAGCCGCAATCGCTACTGATGCTGCTCAAAGCTATATTTACGAATACCGTAACGGATGTACTTTTCTGTTCTAAAATCTTGTTGTTGTTTGCCTTTCATCGAGACTACAACCTCCTTGTATTTTCATCATGTTAGTTACAATTTCCAAAAAAACCTTCAATAATTTTTTCTCAATTAAGAGAGAATTTTATAGGTATAAATTAACATGCATAATCATAATAATGATATCAAATTCTAGCTCACTACACAAGATATTTGAATTCAAATTTTTAAAATAATAGTTTTTCCAAGTAAAATTCAAGTTAATCTTTTACTGAATTTATCAGTATCTCCTAAGGATGAGAATTTTTGTTTTTGTTTTTATTTTCTGAATATTTACCTCCCTATTTTCATCATTAAGCCCCTATTTTATTATATTGTATATTTTTTGTATATTTATTTAAAAAACAACCATTTAAAAACGCTTTTTATAACATTTTTATATATTTACTTTTCTTTGTATGACTTTAAAAAGGGTTCTATATAATAAAGATGCATACAAACCCTTCTTTCATATTCTGAAATTTCCAAAGAATGTTGGATAATAAAATAAAACGAGACACAAAAAGCCCTCTAATATTTGTAGTGAGTAAATCTTCTATTTTGTTGTAGGAAAAACGTTCCATAGTATCTATAATGAAAAAGGCATTAGAAGGAATCATATGGAACAATTATAGTTTATAACAAATTACCAGACATTAAAGACACTAATATCCAAATTTATAGATGTCGTTAATAGCAATAATAAAAGGCATCCCTAAAATTAGATACCTAATTCTGGAATACCTATTATATCTCTAAATTCTTATTTCACAACAAGCTCATAACGTGTCTTGCTTGTAAAGGTTTGACCGGCTTTA
>BNJV01000937.1_pt1 | contig 39710 bp, 48 predicted proteins | sample 8540591 | NCBI WGS metagenome assembly BNJV01 (sample SAMD00202457, study PRJDB9452) | human saliva metagenome | host: Homo sapiens
GCACCGTCGAGCCGGGCCACCGGCATGGACGATGCCCCACGCACCCCCTACGCCAGCGAGCTCATACACCTCCTTCTCCAGCTCCCACCAGGACGCCATAAAGAAGGGCCGCGGCGCGCAACACCCAGGTCAGCGCCGAGGCCCTGAGGCGGACGCCGAGGCGAGATCGCCGTCCCTGGGCCCACGCCCTACCCGCCCATCGACTGACTGACGTGGCCCGCTCCCTACGAGGCTGCCGTCGTGCGCGTCGACTCCAGTCCGGCAAGGGCGGGGTCGCTCTACCTGTTGGGCACCACCGCAAGCTCGAGCTGCCGCGCCGCCTCCAGATCGAGTTCTCCCCGCATCGTCCAGCGCCACACGGCGACACCCACGGCGGCGAGGTCGACGGCGACGCCACGCCTGTGGTCGATCTTCGCCGATCGAGTACCTGCCCGCCGTGCGGCCGCCCCGAGGCCGAGACGCCCAGCCGCTGGGGCCGCTCGGAGCTGCGTGGGCCACCCTGACCTGGCACCGGCGGTGATGACGAGGACTCCACCCTCACCCGTCACCCCTGGTCGACGCAACGGAGGAGAGCACTCGACCGCCCGGCAACGGCTTGACGCGCTTCGTCACCGCCCTGGAGGCGCATCGGGCCTGAGCGATGCGGATCCTCGACTACGTCGAGCACGCCCTGAGCGAGGGACGCGACGCCGAAGGCCGCCAGCACGTCGGGGTGCGAGGTCGACGGCGGGTCCTGTGGGCGTGGGCATCGGCCCCTCCATCACCACACTCCTCCTTCCAAGGCCGTCGTCTCCGCCATCAATCGTGCCCTGCGCTGAGAGGGCGTGAGAGACCGCGCGTGACGAGCAGGCTGTACCGATGAGGCGATCATCCTGGCGCACCTACAAGCTGGGCGAGGCTAGACCGCATCATCGTGATGCTCACCCGCCATCACGGACAGGTGCGCGCCGGTGGCTAGTGCGCCGCACCACCTCCGCTTCGGCGCCCGCCTGGAACCCTTCTCCATGACCGACGTCCAGCTCCGCCCGCGCGGACGCACCTCGACACGTCGTCACCCAGGCCGAGATCATCGCCTTCGGCCGAGCCGTCGGCGCCGACTACGCCATGTTCACCTGCGCCCGACCATGGTGGAGACGCTGAGCGCCTCCCAGCGCCGACGACGGAGACCTGGGCACTGGAGGGCCCGGCTCAGCAGTACCTCGCTGCTGGCCGCCCCTGGCCGCCATGTCCCACCGGCGCCACGCCCCCGGGCTCATCCTGGACTCACCTGCTGCGGGCCCTGGCCCTGCTGGGCGCCGTCGTGCTACGACTGCGCTGTGCGGTGCTCTCGGGCCCCACCGGGCCTCTTCCACGTGCAGGCCGGGTGGGGCGGTGTGCGACCCTGCCGCTCGGCCGGCGCCGTCGAGGTCGAGCCGGCCACGATGGCGCCTCCTGGGTGCCTCTGTCTCCGGCGACTGGGCCGTGGCCGACGCCTCCGGCCAGCGCGAGCGCCCCAGGCCTCCGGACTCGTCTCGGCCCACACGACCTGGTACCTGGAGCGGCGCCTGCGCTCCCTCGCACTGCGGAAAGGGCGCCAGCCGCGACAGACGTCGCCAGAGGCATGTCAGTCGAGGCCGCCCGCCCTGCACCGACCGGCCTGTCCTCACCCGTGCTGCCGGCCGCCTCCCTGCCCCAGCACGTCGCCCGCCGTCATGGACGGCAACGGGCGCTGGGCCATCGCCCGCAGCCTGCCCCGCACCGAGGGCCACCGGGTGGGGGAGGCCAATATGCTCGACGTCGCCGCCGCGATTGCTGAGATCGGTGTCAAAAGAGCTGAGCGTTTACGCCTTCTCCACTCGAGAACTGGCGGCGCTCGCCGGTGGTCCGCTTCATCATGGGCTTCGCCCGCCAGGTCCTGCGTGTCCAGCGCGATGTCCTCAACTCCTGGAACGTCAGGCTGCGCTTGGATCGGGACGCACCCCGCGCCTGTGGAAGTCCGTCCTGCACGAGCTGCGTGAGGCCGAGCGTGTCACCGCGCGCCACATACGGGCCTCACCACTCAACCTGTGCATCAACGCTACGGTGGAAGGCGGGTCGGAGATCGCCGACGCCACCTGAGCCATCGCCGAGGACGTCGCCGCGTCGGCCGCCTCACCAAGGCCTCTCTCATCAACTTGAGAAGACCATCCAGCGCTACCTCTACTCACGCACCATGCGGACGTGGACCTGTTCATCCGCACCGGAGACGAGCAGCGCACTCTCCAACTTCCTCATGTGGTCCTCACTCCTACGCCGAGGCTCTACAACTTCTCGCCCCTGGCCTGGCCCGACTCCAGCCGCACGAGCTGTGGAAGGCATGCCGAGGCCCACGCCGGGCGCGACGCGCCGCTACGGCGGGGCCGTGGACAAGGTGCTGCACGAGGAAATCCCGCCGGCGCCGAGGATCCGGAGGCAGATGAGGAACCGCACATCGATGGGAAAGCGGGGAACCGTCTTGTCTCTTCACATCTAAGACATGCGAGTGTCGTGGCTGCTGAGACGCTCGCTCCTGCGTGGATTCCGGGGTGGGCGGTTGGCCTGGGTCGATGGCGGGCGCGATGGAAGAGGCGTGACGGGGCGCCGCGTCCGCGACGCCGACATTTTCAGCCCTGCTCTCCGGGCGTCGTAGGCTGAGGGCAATCACGCACCCAACGATTTACGCTGGCTGCTTCCATGGCGGAAACCGTTGATGTCAGCGCTATGGACACTTGGTTGCTGGTGGGTTCGACTCCACGTCCAGCGCGACACCGGCTCCAGCCTGAGTTGGCTGACCCACGAGGGTGGGGATTCATTGCTGGCCAGGGTTGTGCATACTGCACGAACCCCCGACCTACGTGGGTACCCCCGGCCCTCTTTCGGTTAACTCCGACCCTCGTTCAGTACACGCCAGGCACCACAAGTAACTGCGAAACCCGGCTCCGGACACCGGGCGATCAGACCTGTGGTCTGTGAGGTCCTGGGCCCATGGCGCACAGGCCGAAGAACTCCGCCGTGTGCTCCATCTGGGTGAAGCCCTGCCGGGCCGAGACCCGCTGAATCCTCCTCAGCCCGCCGCCAGGCCTCCACGGTGCCGGCGCAGCGGCGGCACACGATGGTGGTGGTGCTCCACTGCTCCTCGCAGGCCAGTAGAGATCTCGCCCTCGGCGCGCGCTGCGCACCTGGTCCACCGCTCCCGGACTCCGCCAGCGTCTGCAGGTTGCGCAGTAGACGGTGGCCAGTCCACCTTGGTGCCTCGGCCTCCAGGGGCGGCATGGATCTGCTGGGCTGGGCGGAACTCGTCGGTGCGGGCGGATGTCGGTGACGGCGGCGCGCTGGCGCGTGGCGCGGGGAGCGCTGCGCCGTGCTGCGCTCATGATCTGCCTCCTGAGGGTGATGTGGTGTCGTCGCGAGGCGGCTGACGAGCTGCAGCAGTCGGACAGGAGGGCGACGACGGCGTAGCCCCACTAGGGTACCACGATCATGGCGCCGGGAGGGCCGCCACCAGGTGAGTGATCGTCAGACCTGATGCACAGGCCACCGCAGCCCCATCGCCAGGTACTGGTGCGGGCGAAGGTGCGGCACGAGGCTGGGCGATGGCCTGCCGGCACGATCTCATGACCGCCGAGACCAGCAGGGCCCACCACCCGCATGGACACGGAGACCGTCGGTGCCGCCACCACTGCGACCAGCGCGTTGAGAGGGCGCCGGTGGGCAGGCCGCAGGCGTGGGCGGGCGCTCCTCGTCATTGGCACAACGCGAACAGTGGGCCGCGCAGCTGATCCACCAGGAGGCACCAGGGTGGCCGGGGCGATGTTGACCAGGCGTCGGAGACCGAGACCGTAGGAGATCGAGCCGAACAGGTAGGGTTGGTTCCGTCGTCGTCCGCCGGCGACGCGAATGGGGATGACGCCCCGGCGATGCCCCAGCCAGAACAGGGATCGCCAGGGCCACGTCTCCCCAGTTCGGCCGTTGGCGCGGATGACCTCGATCATCACGGCTCCCAGCACGCTGATGAGGATTCTTGGGGACGGGCGTCGTGAGGAGTGACGTTGGCGGCGGCCCCGGCCAGCCAGCGGGGCGATGCCGGTCGGGGCGGTGTGCCCGATCCCGTCGCCCAGCGGTGAGCCGCTGAACCAGGTAGGTGCCACCACCGGGCAGCCAGCCCACCAGGACCGCCACGATGAAGGTATGGATGAGGACTGGCAAGCATGTCGGAGACGAACTCGATCATGGGCGGTGCTCTACCGGAATGAGGAGGCGCGTGTCCAGGCAGCCGATGGTCGAGGACAGGGCGGTATTGGGCGGAGGACCGCCGGCGTCTGGTGGTGGTCGCCGTCGGCGCCGTAGTCGGGTACGTGCGGTGCAGGTCGCCCTGGGGGCGCACCGGTCCCGCTGTCGCGCAGATGAGCGACCTCGCCGGCCGGGCCGTCGGCGACGAGCCAGCCGTCCTGCAGGAGGGACGCCCGCTGGACGACGTCAGCGAGCTCCACCCATCTCGTGCAGAGACCGTCACCAGGGTCAGCCCCTGCGCGCGCAGCCCTGAATCTCAGCCAGGGACTCGCGGCTGGCGCGGTCGATGCCAACCCAGAGGCTCATCGAGGATGAGCAGCTCGGGGAGCGGACCAGGGCCCGGGCGATGAGGACCCGCTGGGCCTGCCCGCCGGGAGAAGACACCTGGACGTGGTCCGCGGCCCGGTGGGCCAGCCCGGCGTCCAGGGCGGCCATGGCCTTGCGTTTGGCGGCCCGGCCCCGGTCGGCCCAGGGCCAGCGCGGCCCCAGGCCAGGCGCACCACCTCCAGGGCGGTGGCCGGGACGCCGGGCCAGCGCCGATCCGCTGAGGGACATGCGACGCGCTCCCAGGGGACCCTGTGCCGGCGCGGTGGGGGTGCCCAGGGCTCGATCTGCCGCCGGACAGGGGCGCCAGGCCCAGAACGGCCTTGACGAGGTGGACTTGCGGGCCGTTGGCGCCAGGATCGCCACGGACTCGCCGCCGCCAGCCAGGCTCGTCGTCAGATGAGGAGGCAGATGACGCTGACTCACAGACCAAGATGGCGACGCGGACGACCGCCGCCCGGGGAATTAACCGGACGGCGTCGTCTGAACGCTGGTGAAAATTAAGGAGATGATGGTGTACGGTTGCGATCATGCCAATCTGAGGCGTCATCTGCTCGGGAACCCGGGCTCAACGGCCGGGCCCTGAGGCCTGCACACCATAGCCGGACCCAGGCCGCTCAGGTTGGTGGTCATGGCGTCAGTTGTAGTCGCCTCGCTCGGGCCGGACTCCAGGGGCTGAGGACGCTCGTCTCCCGCCCCGGTCTCACGGCGATCGCCTTGGCAGGGGCGTCGGGACAGTTCTCAGTGAGATCGTCTTGACCCGTCTCGACCACCGACTTGATGTTGGCCATCTCGGCGGGGGCTGGAGGCTCGGTCTCCGGGTCGATGCCGGAGATGGAGGCCTGGGTCAGGCCCGGCAGCGCTCTGCCATGTAGCCCGAAGGCGGTGGGGAGGCCGATGAAGGTCTTGTGCTGGCAGCTGGTGGCCCTGCTTGTACTGGTTGTCCACTAAGGTCGCGCCGTCGCAGGCTTGTCCCAGGCCCGCGCGCGGTGGTGGCGTTGGCGGGTCGATCTTGGCGAAGGAGGCCTCAAGGCCTCAGCCACCTTGACGCACGGTCCGGGTCCAGGCCAAGTGCGGGTCAGGGGTCGCCGTCGTGCCCCTCACCGCCTCGTGCTCGTCGTGGCCGTGCTCGTCGTGCTCGGCACTCCTTTGGCCACCATGCGGTGGCGGCGGCACTGGCCGAGGCGCATCGTTAACCTCCTCGCCGTGCTCGTGCTCCTCCTCAACCCCTCGTGGTGGACGGGGTTGGCCCGACACTCAGGTCCACCACGGTGGGGCCGGAACCGACCTCGCCAGCCTTGTCAGGGAGGCTGGAAGCCGGGGACGTAGGCGATGATGTCGGCCTTGCCAGCTCGGCGGTCTCCTTGCCGGAGAGCTCGAAGTCGTGCGGCTTCGACGTTGGAGGGTCACGGTGGAGACTTTGACAGCTTGCCGCCAATGGACTCCGCCAGGTACTGGATCGGGTAGAGAGGACGTGCGAGACCGTCGAGGGTCTTACGCAGTGCGATCGTGTGCGCGCCGAGCGTCGATCGAGCTGTCTCGCCCTTCAGGGCGCTGCACGCGCGCTCATGCCGGCAGCCAGGATCAGGAGGTGGCTCCGAGAGAGCGCCACGACGCGAGCGGAGATGACGGGAACGAGGTCTGTGAAACACTCATGCGAAGATCATTTCTCAGCACTGTGTGGCGTCGCACGTCAAACTCGCGAGCCCGCGTGTGTGCGCTGCTGGGGAGCCGGTTTGGACGGCGCGGCTGCGCGAGGCGCCTGCGCGGGGCGGTGGTGCGACGGGCCTCACCGACATGCTGACGGCCCTGCCGCCTGGGCATGTCACCACTCGTCCCCACCAGCAGGCGGGTACCGACTCACTCTGAAGGAGCACTCCGTTGGCATCCTCCTCTTCACGCCGCGAGCGCCGTCATCAACCTCGCCAAAGCGGCGACGGTTCGTCTTCCTGCGGCGAGGATCTACGGCGGAACCCGCTCGGCCTGGGACGCTACGGGCCTGGCTGGGCGTCGAGCTCAAGGAGGGCATCAAGCGCCAGTGGTGGCGGTACATGGTCCGCTCGCGCGACGACGTCGTCAGACTGGACTCCTCGGTCATCCTGCCGCGCAGGACCTGAGTACCGCCTCCAGTCACGTCGGCGCCTTCTACCGACCCGCTCGTCGGTGCACGGTCACAGCGCCTGCGCGCCGGACCAGCATCAGGAGACCTACGCCGCCAGCGCACGAGCACTCAAGGACGCGAACGGTGAGCCTGGGAGCATGGTCGCGGCGCCCAGCTACGGCAGCGCGGCCAGCTCCTGGACCGAGCCGCGCAGGTTCTCCGGCCTGCTCAAAGACCTGTCAGGCCGGTCGACGACGTGAGTCCAGCCTGCACTACCTGCGCCCCGCAGCGCGGGCATCGCCCGATCAACTTCGCCGCCGTCGCGAAGGCGCGAGCCCGCAAAAGACCGCCCTTCGTCATCGGCCAGGTGGGCAGAGTCCTTCCGCAACGAGGTCACGCGGGAAACGCTTCATCTTCCGCACCCGCAAGTTGAGCAGATGGAGCTGGGGTTCTTCTGCGAGACCGGGACGGACGAGGAGTGGCACCAGTACTGGATCGTACCGCTAAAGGCCTGGGTACACGGACCTGGGCATCAGCGAAGGGCAACCTGCGCCTGTGAGGCACCCGCCGAGAAGCTCTCCCTGCCTCCAAGCGCACCGTGGACCTGGAGTACCGCTTCAGAGCTTCGCCGGCTCGGAGTGGGGCGAGCTCGAGGGGCATCGCCACCCGCACCGACTTCGACCTGCCGACCCGCCGAGCACTCCGGCGGGACCTGTCCTCGCTTCGACCAGACCCGCTCCGGCGCTGGACTACGTCATCAGGCCCTCGGCGGGCCTGACCCGCTCGCTCATGGCCTGCGCTCGTGGGGCTACACCGGGACAGGGCAACACGGGCAGGGTGGACAAGCGCATCGTGCTCGAGCTCCGACGCGCGCGCATCGCGGTCAAGGCGGCCGATCCTGCCGCTTCGAGCCGCAAGGAGGGAGCTGACCAGACCGGCGGCAAGGAGCTGGCCGCCCGCCTGCGCCGCTCCTGGAACGTGGACTGCGACGACGCGACACGGCGCGGTCGGCCGTCGCTACCGCTCGCCAGGACCGGGGTGGGCCACGCCGCCCTGCCTGACCTCGACTTCGACTCGCGAGACGGGGCGGTCCACCGTGCGCGAGCGCGACGCATGACCCGAGCGCATCCCGCTCGAGGGCGTGGAGCGCTACCTGGCTGGAGCGCCTCATCGGCTGCTGACGAGCGCGGCGGCCAGCAGCCTCACTGGACGTCTCACCGGCCCAGCCACGCATCGAGTCGCGCCCCGTGTCCCTGGCTCACCTCAGGGACGCAGCGGGCATGATGGGACGGTGAGCACTCAGCTCGACCTCCCGAGCAGCGAGCTCCGTCCCGCGCCGAGCCTTCCCGAGCCGCCGGGCTCCGAGCCGGCTGGCCACTCACAGCGGCCACAGCCACTCCCTCTCGGGCCCCCTCGCGACCTGGATGCGGGCGCCCGCCGGGTGCGGATCGTGCTCGGCGCGTCGTCGGTGCCCTGGTGCTGGCCTGCGTCGTCGGGCTGTTCGTGCTCTGGCCGGGCAAGAGCTCACTGATCGGTCTCGCGCTCCTTCACCGCCGAGGGCGGCTCGGTGGGCAAGGCCGCCATCACCTCCACGGACCTGTCGAGCTGTCAGAGCGCCGTGAGGCGCCTGACGGAGGTCAACGGTGTCAAGCAGGAGGACTTCGCCAGGGACACGTGTGCGCACGCGTCACCGAGGGCGAGGGCAAGGGTCTGGTCATGCCGGTCCAGCTGGTCGGTGAGCCCGCAGGCTATCGCCCATGCCGGTGACCAGCTCGTGGTCGCTCTACTCGCCTGCAGGCCATCCTGTCCGGCTCCCCTGCTCCTTCATCGACTACCAGCGCCAGCTGCCGGTCGCGCGCTGGCGATCGTCTACCTCGTGCTCGTCGTCGCCGTGGCCGGGCGCAAAGGGCGTCCTGAGCGTCCTGGGCCTGCTGGTGGCCACCGGCAGTGCTCGCCTTCTTCATGATCGCGCTCCTGTCCGGCTCCCACCCGCTGGCGGTGACGCTGGTCGGGTCGATGGCGATGATGCTCGCCGCCGTCTACGTGGCCCACGGCGTGTCCATCCGCACCACGACGGCCCTGCTGGGCACGGTGGCCGGTATCGTGCTCACGGTGCTGCTCGCGCCTGTGGGGACCGGCGCCGCCCAGCTGACCGGGGACGTTGACGAGACGGCCCGCCCTGGCTCCCGTGCGAGTATCGACCTGCAGACGCTGCTGACCTGCGGCATGGTGATCGCGGGGCTCGGCGTGCTCAACGACGTCACCATCACCCAGGCCTCCTCGGTGTGAGGGAGCTGCACGCAGCCAACCCGCTGCTGTCGCGCACGCGCCTGTTCACTGGTGGGATGAGGATCGGCCGGGACCACATCGCCTCGACCGTCTACACCCTGGCCTTCGCCTACGCCGGAACGGCACTGCCGCTCATCCTGGCCGCGGCCCTCATGGACCGCGCGGTGCTGGACACCATGCTCTCGGGCGAGATCGCCGAGGAGATCGTGCGCACCCTCATCTCCTCCATCGGCCTGGTCCTGGCGATCCCGCGCGACGGCGATCGCGGCGGCCTGTGCCGCGTCACCCCGGTCCTGGACGAATAGCCGACGACTGACCTGGGGCGCGGTGGGACGGCAGTCTCAGCCTCCGGAGACGGAGACGTCGGACTCGGCCTGGCTGAGCATCTCGCGGTGGGCCTCGTCCAGGACAGGGAGTCCAGCCAGCCATCGGGCAGGCGAGGGGCCTGGGAGCTGCCGGCTCGCCCTCTGGGACCCTCGACGATGTCGCCGGGGTAGATCGACGACCTCCGGCAGCGCGAGCGCATCCGTTCCAGGCCAGCGTCGAGGTCGGCCAGAACCGATCCCATGAGGTCGGCGCGTCGGCACCGCCAACCAGGTAGCCCGCCGGTACCAGCCCACGTGCTTGCGCAGGTCACGCACGCCGCGGTCCTCCCCATCTCGGCAGCCAGCATGCGCCCGTGACGGCGGATCACCCTCGATGACGGCATCAGGTCCGGGCGGGTGCGCATGCTCGAGCCGTGCATGGCGGCCACGATGTCGGCGAACAGCCAGGGCCGCCCCTGGCAGCCGCGACCCACGACGACGCGCGTCGCGGCGGTGGTCTCCATCATGCGCACCGCGTCGTCGCCCAGCCAGATGTCCCCGTTGCCGAGCACCGGCAGGGTCGGTCGCCTCCTTGAGGCGAGCGATCTCACTCCCAACGTGCCTGTCCGGAGTAGTGCTGGCGCGCGCTGCGAGCGTGCAGGGCGCCGCCGCGATCCCCGCGTTCTTGGCGGTCCGGCGGCGGCGAGGAAAGTCTCGTGCTCCTCGTCGATCCCCAGGCGCATCTTCATGGTCACCGGCACCTCCCGCGCCCGCCCGGCGGCGCGACAGGCCGCCTCGCTGGCGCGCACCGCCTCGGTGAGGATGGCTGCGAGCAGGTCTCGCTTCCACGGCAGCGCCGCCCCACCGCCCTTGCGCGTCACCTTGGGCACCGGGCAACCGAAGTTCAGGTCAATGTGGTCGGCCAGGTCCTCCTCGACCAGGATCCGCACAGCGGCCCCCACTGTGGCTGGATCGACCCCGTAGAGCTGGATGGAGCGCACCCGCTCGGCCGGGTCGGTGCGCACCATCGCCAGGGTACGCTCGTTGCGCTCCACCAGGGCCCGGGTGGTGACCATCTCGGTGACGTACAGGCCCGCTGGGGCCAGCAGGCCGCCGTCGGGCGCTGCGACCGGGCCGGAGGAAGCGGGTGCCAGCGCCTTAGGCATGGTCGCCTCGGCCATCTCCCGGCACAGGCGGCGGAAGGAGGCATTGGTGACGCCGGCCATAGGGGCGAGCTCGACCGGGTGGGCACCTCCAGCGCCCCGATGCGCAGCGGTACGGGCGAGCGCTCGGAGGTTCCGGCATCGTGGGAGGAGGGCGCGGTCTCGGTCGTCGTCACCCCGCCATGCTCGGCATACGGTCGGCACTCGGGTACCGATCCACACGTGGAGTGAGCCGCGGGGACACCGAGCCGGACAGTCTGAAAGAAATAACACAGTTGGATAGAGATCGGCGCGTGACGAATTACTGATGATGAATGCTCTCGCGCGTTACCTTGTGTGCTTGTGCTGATGAACGAAGAGACTGAGTCGTCGATATCACGTTCCGTCGTCGTGACCGGAGCCTCCCGAGGAATCGGGGAGGCGGTCGCGAAGGCGTTCCTCGCACTGGGGCGACCGGGTCGCCGGTATCTCCCGCTCCGGTGGGGCCCCGACGGCGCCCTGGCCCTGGCCGCCGACGTCACCGACCCCGACGCCCTGACTCCAGGCCCTCAGTGCCGCCACCGAGGCCCACGGCCCCATCGAGGTTCTCGTGGCCTCGGCCGGCATCAACCGGGAGTCCCTGGCCGCCCGCACCTCCTCCCAGATGTGGGACGAGGTCATCTCAGCGGACCTGACCGGCACCTTCAACACGGTGCGCGCCGTGACACCGGCCATGATGCGGGCCCGTAGCGCATCGTCCTGATCTCTCGGCCATCGCCGCCCGGGAGGCGTGGCCTGTCCGCCTACGGTGCCGCCAAGGGCGGGGTGGAGGGCTGACCCGTCTCGCTGGCCCGAGCTGGCACCGCGAGTCATCACGGTCAACGCGGTGGCCCCCGGCTTCGTCACCACCGCGATGACCGCTTCCCTGCCCGATCACATCCGCACCGCCTATCCGAGCAGATCCCCTGGGGCGCTTCGCCGAAGTCGCCGACATCGCGGGCCCCGTCATCTTCCTGGCCTCCCCGGCGGCCTCCTACGTCACCGGTGCGATCCTCCGGTGTCGACGGCGGCATCGCGCATGGGACGATAAAGGGAGCATGAACCCTCCCGAGGGCCTGCTCAGCGCCCGCACGGTACTGATCACCGGGTGCGCTGAGGCCCAGCTCGATCGCCACCCGTATCGCTGAGGTCGCCGCCAGCAGGGTGCCCGTGTCCTGCTGACCGGCCACCCCGCACCCCGGCGGCCACGCGCTCGGTCGCCCGCAGCCTGGGCCTGATCGATCCGGTGGTGGCCCTGGACGTGGCCGAGGCCGACTCCCCGTCCGCCCTGGCGCCGGCCCTGGAAGAGCTGGGCGTGACCCGCCTGGACGGCCTGCTGCACTCCATAGCCCGCGCCGACCTTGACCTACTGGGGCAGGTCCTGCTTCCCGAGGACACCGGGCGCGCGGAGCGGATGCGCAGCCTTGAGCGGGCCTTCACCATCTCGGCGGCCTCCCTGCCGGCCCTCGTCGACGCCGCCTCCCGCTCCTGGGGCGGGGCGGCAGCATCGTGACCCTGACCTTTGACAGTGCCCGCGTCCACCCGGTTACTGGGTGGATGGGGCCTCTCAAGGCGGCGCTGGAGGCCGCAGTGCGCACCCTCGCCGTCGAGCTCGGAGGACGCGGCGTGCGGGTCAACGCCATCTCATCAGGCCCTTTGCGTACCACCGCGGCTGGCGCCATCCCCGACTTCGAAGCACTGTCCCGACGCTGGAGCGAGGCCGCCCCACTGGGGTGGGACACCGCCGACGCCACCGCGGTGGCCCGCAGCGCTGTCGCCCTGTCGTCCACCTGGATGCCCGCCACCACCGGGCAGATCCATCCACGTCGACGGCGGAGCGTGCGTCGTCGGATGATCGGCACGGAAGCCGGTGGAAGCAGCTGGGCCCAGAACCTGCTACAACCGTGCAGGAGCCGTGTCAGCGCCCCACGGTGCCGTGAGGTAGGAGAGCCGTGACAACGGATCCCACGCGCAGGCTCGTCTCGTCCGCCACCCAAGGCCTCACACGACGCCTCCACCGACCTGGAGCGCCCACTGACCTCAGGGCACCGCCCTCGCCGGCCTGCTGGCCAAGAGACTCGCGCAAGCGCCTGGAGACCACCGACCTGCTCCTGGTCTCCCCGGCCGCCCGCGCCCGCGAGACCGCCCGCCCTGCGCGACCGCCTCGAGCCCACCGACACCGCTGGTGCGCGAGGAGATCTACAACCTGGGCCCCCAACGGCATCCTGCGGGTTCTGGCCGAGGAGGGCGGTAACGCGAGCACGGTCGTCGCCGTCGGCCACGAGGCCCACGATCTCGTCCTGGCCCACATCCTCCACGACACCGACGACGACCTGGCCTCTCAGATCTCCTTCGGCGTGCCCACGGCCACCGCCGTCGTCATCGACGTCCCCTGCCGCTGGGCGGAGCTGGAGCCCAAGAGCGCCCGGATCCGCGAGATCTCACCGCCCGCAAGCGCGACTGAGGCCCGGCCCGCGCCGATGGGGCCTGGCCAGCCCCGATCAGCTCTGGATCAGCTGGAGAACAGCCCGCAGGTCGCGCACGTGGACAGCGGCGTCGGCCTGCTCGACGACGACCGGCTTGGCGCAGAACGCCACCCCCAGCCCACGGCCGCCAGCATCCCCAGGTCGTTGGCCCCGTCCCCGACGGCGATCGTGCGCTCCATGGGCACCCCGTCCTGCTCGGCCCAGGTAAGCAGGCAGCGGACCTTCTCCTGACGGTCCACGATCCTGCCCAGCACCCGGCCGGTGAGCACGCCGTCGTCCGTCTCCAGGCGGTTAGCCGCCACATGGTCGATACCCAGCCGCTCGGCCAGGGGCACCACGACTTCCTCGAAGCCCCCGGAGACGACCCCCACCCGGCAGCCGCGCGCGTGCAGGGGCCTCAATGAGCTCGACCGCCCCGCCGTGGGCGCTACCTCGGCGAGAACCTCGGCGAAAAAGCATCCTCGGAGACACCGGCCAGCGTCGCCACCCGCTCGCGCAGTGAGGCGGCGAAGTCCAACTCCCCCACGCATCGCCCGGGCCGTGACCTCAGCGACCTGCTCACGGGTCCAGCACGCTCGGCGATCAGTTCGATGACCTCCTGCTCGATCAGGGTGGAGTCCACGTCCATGACCAGCAGACCGGGCCCTCGGTGATCAGGGGCCACCGCTCAGCGCGCCGCTGACGGAACCTGCGAAAAGGCGGGAGGTGGCGCTCATGGCGTCATGCTAATCGCCTCCCGACCGCGCCGTCGCGGAGGAACCAGGCGACGGCGCAGGACGCATCGGTGGATGCGCGGAGGATGTGGCTGAAGGCCGGCGATGAGCATCGCCCGGGTCAGCGGGTGACGAGCTGCCCCTTGGCCACCACCGTGATGCCGGACTCGGTCACGGTGAAGCCCCGCTCGCGGTCGTGCTCGGGTCGATCCCCACCATGGCGCCCTCCTCGACCTTGACGTACTTGTCCAGGATCGCGCGGTTGACCACGGTGTTGCGGCCCACCTCGGCCCCGTCCATGATGACGGACTCGCGCACCGAGGACCAGGAGTTGACGCGCACACCGGGGGACAGGACCGAGGAGATCGCCTCACCGCCGGAGACGATGACGCCCGGCGAGACGATCGAGTCGACCGCGTGCCCCAGGCGCTCGTGGTGCCCGTAGACGAACTTGGCCGGCGGCATGGCCGCCTGATAGCCAGGCGAACAGCGGCCAGCGATCGTTGTACAGGTTGAACACGGGCGTCACCGAGATGAGGTCCTGGTGGGCGTCGAAGAAGGCGTCCACGGTACCACGTCACGCCAGTAGTCGCGGTCGCGCTCGGAGGAGCCGGGCACGTCGTTGTCCTTGAAGTCGTAGACACCGGCCGTGCCCTGGTTGACGAACCAGGACGATGCTGCCGCCCATGTCGTGCTTGGAGGACTCGTCGGCGGCGTCCACCGTGACGGCCTCAGGAGCGCGTCGGGTTCATGATGTAGTTGCCCATCGAGGCCAGGACCTCATCGGGGAGTCCGGCAGCCCCGGGGTCTCCTTGGGCTTCTCGACGAAGGCCTTGATCCTGCCCCGGTCAGTCGGGTCGGTCTCGATGACGCCGAACTGGTCGGCCAGGGCCCGGGGCTGACGGATGCCCGCCACAGTGCAGGGCAGCCCGGAGGCGATGTGGTGGTCCAGCATCTGGGAGAAGTCCATCCGGTAGATGTTGTCCGCACCAGTGATGACCACGTAGTCGGGCCGCTCGTCGTCGAGCAGGTTGAGCGACTGGTGAATCGCGTCGGCGCTCCCCAGGAACCAGTGCTTGCCCACGCGCTGCTGGGCCGGCACCGGGGCGATGTAGTTGCCCAGCATGTCGGACATGCGCCAGGTCTTGGAGATGTGGCGGTCCAGTGAGTGGGACTTGTACTGAGTGAGCACCACGACCTTGAGGAAGCCCGAGTTGATCATGTTGGACAAGGAGAGTCGATGAGCCGGTAGATGCCGCCGAAGGGAACGGCGGGCTTGGCACGGTCGACGGTCAGGGGCATGGACGCTTGCCCTCGCCACCAGCGAGGACGATTGCGAGAACGCGAGGTTGAGCCCTATGTGGCCCTACCTCACGTTTAGCTTGAGAGACTTATGGGGTCCAAACAGATCACAATTCAGGCCGATCCTGCATCGACGCGGACCTTCGATCTAGTCCTGGCCCAGGCGCGGCCTCTCGCAGCGGCTCACGGGGATGACTCAGCGCAACCACTGACCTGTAACGGTCCCACTGCGAGGCGCGTGCGTATACCGTCGGGTGTGCGCCCGACCCACCGCAGGCGCCCGTCCGCGCCGAGGAGGCGCGGTCAGTCCATCCAGCAGACGAGAGGCACACCATGAGGGTCGACCTGCTGACCAGGAGTACCCGCCCTTCATCTGCAGCGGCGCCGGGTTCACGTCAACGAGCTGGCCAAGGTCCTGCGCCCGCTGGCCGACGTCCGCGTCCACGCCTTCGGCGGCCCCGCGAGCCCGGCACCGAGGGCGCCGACGACGGCGTCACCGGCTACCCGAGATCGCCGAGCTCGACGGCGCCAACGCCGCCCTGCGCACCTTCGGGAGTCGACCTGGAGATGGCCCAGGGCACCGAGGGATCGACCTCGTCCTCCACACCTGGTACGCCAACCTCGCCGGGCACCTGGCCCGGGCTCCTCCGCGAGGTCCCCCGTCATCAGCGCCTCCCTCGAACCCCTGCGCCCCTGGAAGGCCGAGCAGCTCGGCGGCGGCTACGCCCCTGTCCTCCTGGGCGGGAAGACCGCCCTACGAGGGGCCTCCGCGATCATCGCCGTGTCCAACGGCATGCGCGAGGCATCCTGCGCTCCTACCCGCCATCGACCCCGAGCGCGTCAAGGTCGTCCTCACGGCATCGACCTCGAGGCCTGGAGCACCCGCAGAGTGAGGACGCCGACGCCCGAGGCAGCCGCTACCCTTCAGCGCCTCGGTATCGACCCCCGACCGCCCCGCCGTCGTGTTCGTCGGCCGCATCACCCGCCAGAAGGGCTGCCCACCTCCTGCGCGCCTGCAGCGCTGCCGGCCGATGTCAGTCATCCTGTGCGCCGGCGCGACACCCCTGGAGATCAAGACCGAGGGTCGAGGGCCTCGTGGCCCGCCTGCGCGAGAAAGCGCACCGGTGTGGTCTGGATCGAGGAGATGCTACCGCGCCCGAGCTCATCGCCGTGCTGGCCGCCTCCGACGTCTTCGTGTGCCCCTCGGTCTACGAGCCCCTGGGCATCGTCAACCTTGAGCCATGGCTGTGGGCCTGCCGGTCGTCGGCTCCGGCCACCGTGGCATGCCCCGACGTCATCGTCGACGGCGAGACCAGGCCTCCTGGTCCCCCATCGAGCAGGTCAGGACGGCACCGGCACTCCCATCGACCCGGCCCGCTTCGAGGCCGACCTGGCCGAGCGCCTCACCACCCTGGTCACCGACACCGAGGCCGCCAGGACCATGGGCCAGGCCGCCCGGCGTCGCGTCGAGGAGCACTTCGCCTGGGAGGCCATTGCCCAACGCACCATGGACGTCTACAGCTGGGTCCTGACTCAGGGGCTGACTCACACGTCGCCGAGTGGTGCGGTTCTTCCTCAGTTCTTCATGGCCGGCTGCCCGCCCACCACTCGGTGGCCGCTGCGGCGCCGTGGCGTGCGACCGCCAGCAGCGGTCGCAGGACGTCGGATCGCCGCCGGACCTGAAGCGCCGTCGTGCCGCACCGTCGTCGTCCAGAGCCAGCTCGCAGACGCCCGCCAGCCGCACGGCAAAGCGCTCCAGCAGCTCCCGGTTGCGAGCCGAGCCAGGGCGGGATGAGACGCGGGTCCATCACGGCCGTGAGCAGGTCGTTGAGGGTATCGGCCATCTCCGGGCGCTCACGGGCCGGGTCGAAGCTCGATGAGCGCCTCCGATCGCCTCCTCGGTGGCCGCGTGCACCTGCCTGCGAGGCGTGCCCCGCGTCCATCGGCGGCAACGGCCGGCCACTGGCTCCGGCGCGCCAGGTCACGGGTGCGGAGCCCTCAGGCACGAGCAGGACCTGCCCGGGCGCCCCTCGCGACGACGCCCTCCTCGATGTCGGGGAGGATCCCCAGTGCCGGTGCCGTCGGCCCGGTGAGGAGCAGGACCGCGGTCACCCGGCTGAGCAGGCGGGCACCGGTGGGCTAGCACTCCAGCGATGTGCTCCGAGACCTTCGGCACCAGAGCTGCCCGGGGACCCGCCAGCGCTGCTGCTGGTGGTGCCGCCGATGACGTCGTGGACGCCGTCGGGTCCTGAACGAGCGACGGTCGTGGGAGGAGGGAACCGGTGCCCACAGAGCCAGCACGATGCTCACGGGCGCAGTGAGGGGATCCATGAGGCACCACCATAGTGAACGGCGGCGCCGTGGCCCGGTCCCCGACGGGAAGCGGATGAGAAGCAGGCACTCTCCGGTCACGTCCCGGTTGCCGTTCTGCTGCCCGCATCTGCCGGGTGTGACATCCGTGGCACGATAGGATCGGCTCATGACCAATGTCCTGCACCTCGACGACGTCTCGCTGCACCGCGGCAGCCACCAGATCCTCAACCACGTCAGCTGGACCGTGGAGGAGGGACAGCACTGGGTGCTGCTGGGACCCAACGGTGCGGGCAAGACCACGATCGCCGGATCGCCTCGGCCAGGCTCTTCCCCTCCTCGGGGCGGTGAACATCCTCCCCGAGCGGCTCGGGCGAGTGGACGTCTCCGAGCTCCACCCCCGCATCGGTCTGCTGTCCTCCGCTGGCCGCCAACGTCCAGGACGGCGAGAAAGTGATGGGCGTGGTCCTGTCGGCCTCCTACGGACGTATCGGTCGCTGGCGCGAGGAGTACGACGACTTCGACGTCGAACGTGCCCACGCCCTGCTGGGCGCTCTGGGCGCCGGACACCTGGCCGACCGTCTCTGGGGACGCTGTCCTCCGGGAGCGCAAGCGCGTCGAGCTGGCGATGCCCTCATGCCGGACCCGGAGATGCTCTTCCTCGACGAGCCTGCCTCAGGACTGGATCTGGCCAGTCGCGAGCAGCTCCTGGCGGCCCTCACGCGAGATCATCTCTCCCCGACTCGCCCTCCATGGTTCTGGTGACCCACCACCTCGAGGAGATTCCGGAGGGCTTCACCCACGCGCTCACGCTGCGGCAGGGGCAGGTCGTAGGCTCCGGCTCGTTGGAGCAGGTCCTCACCGAGGACACGATCAGCGCGACCTTCGACATGCCGCTGAGGTCACCCGCACGACCGCGGCCGCTACACCGCGAGGCCGGCGCACCGCTCACGGGAAGCGCGTCGCCGGGCCCAGGGGCTGACTCGCTCCGAGCGCAGGCATCGGCCTCGAACCGCACCGCCCCGACGCGCAGGACTACACACTCGCTCACCGCACTCATCTGGAGGCTCTTATGGAATGGCTGTTCTGGATCGGAGGGCTCTACCTCATCGTCGTCGAGACGGTGACGGCTGACCTTACCTTCCTCATGATCGCCGGCGGTGCACTGGGGGGCGGCCTGACAGCCTTCCTCGGCGGTCCCCCGTGGGCCCAGGTGGTCGTTTTCGCCTGCATCTCCACCCTGCTGTTCTTCGCCGTGCGGCCCTGGGCCAAGCGTCGCCTGGCGGCCACCACTCCGCAGATGAGGCCAACGTCGATGCCCTCATTGGCAGGTCGCCACCACCATCACCGCGGTGGACGACGGCGGTGGCCGGGTCCGCCTGGGCGGAGAGGAGTGGAGCGCCCGTCTGGCCCCCGACGCTCAAGGGGGCGGCACCCGCCTGGAGGCCGGTGCTCGCGTCACCGTCACTGAGATCGACGGTGCTGTGGCCGTCGTCGCCCCGGCGACCACGCCCGCCGACGCCTCCGCGTCCTGACACCGGTACCCGCTCAAGAGATCCGCAGCGACTTCGACCCGGTTCGCGGTGTCCCTACTGTGTTGGCATCGTTTGGCGTCGTCGTCAGCATCACGTCCGCTTCCCCGTACTCTCTAGCCTTCAGTTCCCTCGTCGCTCACAGCCGTCCTGACCACCACGTTCAACCCTGCAGGGAGGAAACTCGTGCCCGTCATCTCCGTCATCTTGCTTCGTGGCCGTACTAGGTCATCGTCGCCATCTTCCGGGCGGTGCGGATCGTCAAGCAGCAGCACCGCGATCATCGTTGAGCGCCTGGAGCCGTTTCCAGGCGGCCTACACCGCCGGAATGCACTTCTGGTGCCCTCGTCGACCGGGTGCGCAACGTCATGGATCTGCGTGGCAGGTCGTCCCTTCCCGCCCCAGCCGGTCATCACCTCCGACAACCTGGTGGTGAGCATCGACTCGGTGGTCTACTACCAGATCACCGACCCGACGCGCGCCACCTACGAGATCTCCAACTACGCAGGCCATCGAGCGGCTGACGGTCACCACGCTGCGCAACGTCGTGGGCTCCATGGACCTGGAGCAGACGCTGACCAGCCGAGACCAGATCAACGGACGGCTGCGCGGCGTCCTGGACCAGGCCACCGGCCGCTGGGGAATCCCGCGTCAACAGCGTCGAGCTGAAGTATCGACCCGCCCTGCCTCCATTCAGGGGCTCCATGGGGCAGCAGATGCGCGCCGAGCGCGATCGCCGCGCCGCGATCCTGACGGCCGAGGGGTGTCAGCGGTCCCAGATCCTCACGGCCAGGGCGACAAGCAGTCCGCGATCCTGCGCGCCGAGGTCAGGCGCAGTCCGCGATCCTCAAAGGCCCAGGGTGAGTCGCGCGCCATCCTCCAGGTCTTCGACGCCATCCACCGCGGTAACGCAGACTCCAAGCTGCTGGCCTACCAGTACCTCAGACCCCTGCGAGATCGCCAACGGCTCCTCCTCCAAGATGTGGATCGTGCCCACCGAGTTCACCGCGGCCCCTTGACGGATCGCCGGTGCCCTGGGTAGCGGCAGGACGGGGCCCCGGTGGCGCCTCGAACGGCTCCGACGACGGCGACTCCGAGCCCCCGGTGTTGACCTCTCGAGCAGCAGAGCTCGACCTGGGCATCGCCTCGGACCTGGCCAGCACCAGCCTCCAGGCCCCCGAGGAGGCCCTCGCCCAGGCACGCGGTGAGGGTCGAGTCGGCGTGCTCAGAGGCCAGTGAGAGCCCTGCGGGAGTGGTGTCCGACGGCTCCTCGCGACGAGGCCGACGGGAGCCGACCGTCACCGTTCCGACCTCCGACGGCGTCTCGAGGAGAGCTCCTCCGCACACAGCAGCCACGGCCGCTCCCGATGAGCAACAGCCCGGTCAGCCCGGCACCGTGCCCGCGCGGTGGCACGACATCCAGGCCCAGCCCGGATGCGCACGCCTCTGGGCGCCCCAGGGGACCTTACGGGGCGTGATCCGCACCGTCCTGACGCCGCTGGGGTCGAAAGCCTCAGGCGGCACGATGCCACGGCGAGGGAGGTAGGTGATCGACGATCGACCTATTCTTCCCGCCGTACTGCTGTGCTGAGCGGGGACGAACCCAGAAGGTGACGAGCGATGATCATTGAGCTGGACGACGGTGCCGACGAGCGCCCTGGCGGACTACACCCGGCTGACGGACGTGGCGCTGCGCCGCCGGCTGGAAGCCCGGCGCGGCCTGTACATGGCCGAGTCCTCAAAGGTCATCACGCGGGCCGTCGCGCGCGGGCACCGCCCGCGCTCTTCCTCATGGCTCCGCGCCACCTCGATGAGATGCGTCCGGTCATCGCCTCGGCGACCGGCTGCGGGGGACGTGATGACGGCGGGGACGTGCCTGCCTCGTCGCGAGGAGGTGCTGGGTCCATCACCGGGTTTCACCTGCCGCGGGGCGCGTGGCCGCCATGAACCGGCGGGCTCGTCCGGCGTCCCCGAGCTGCTTTCGGCCGCGCGCGGGGAGCGGGTGCCAGGCGGGTCGCCATCCTGGAGGACCTGGTGGACCACACGAATGTGGGGGCAGCCTTCACCAGCGCAGCGGCCCTGAGGATCGATGCCGTCCTGGTCACCCCCGCAACTGCGCGGACCCGCTCTACCGGCGCAGCGTGCGCGTCTCCACGGGCACCGTCTTCCAGGTCCCTGGACCCGGATCGAGCGCTGGCCCGCCATGGACGAGCTCCAGCGCGCGAGGGCTTCACCGTGGCCGCGCTGGCCTGTCGGAGAACTCGGTGGCGCTGGACGAGCTCGCGGCCTCCGTCTGTACGGACCCGGGCTCGCGGGTCGCCGTCGTCCTGGGGACGGAGGGCTGATGGGCTGTCCCGCGGACCATGGTTGCGGCCGACGGTGGTGCGCATTCCGATGGCCGGGGGTGGACTCTCAGCGTGGCTGCTGCGGCGGCCGTGGCGTTCTGGGCGCTGCGGTTGCCGTGACCGGCCTGAACTGCCACTGGCTCAGCGCCGGCAGTGACGGCCAGCAACGCTCGGGGCCGGGTCCGTAAGCTTACGGATCCGGCCCCGACGCGTCATCAGCAGCCCGTCGGGTCGGCGGTGTCATGTAGAGGCTCAGGCCTCGGGCGCGGTGACCTTGATGGGGCCTACCGGGCTCCACCGCGTCGCCGCCGACGACCTCGACCGAGGCGAGGAGGCGGTGTTGGATGAGCACCGGCGTGGTCGGCGGTAGCGGCCTGCTCGATGACGGAGCGGTCCACGCGGACGAGCTCCTGGCCCTCGCCGACGCGGTCGCCCTGGAGACCTTGACGTCGAAGCCGCTTGCCTCCAGGTTGACGGTGTCCAGACCCGTGGATGAGGATCTCCACGCCGTTGTCAGGTGATGCCGAAGGCGTGACGAGGAGGCGACGACGACGGTTCCGTCTGCGGGGAGCCGTGACGACGATGTCGCCTCGGGCTCCAGACCGACGCCCTGGCCGACGGCGCCGAGAGAACACCGGGTCGGGACCTTGTCCAGGTCCATGGTCGTGGGCCTTGAGCGGCGAGGCGATCTCGGTGACCGCGCCGGGAACGAGGGCCGGCTTGCGTGCCTTCGTGTCCGGTCGCCCTCCTCAGCGTAGTAGCAGCAGCCGAGGTGGTGCTGTCGGTCTCGAGCTCCTCGGCGACCTCAGCGGGTGCAGAGCTGGCGGCCTCGGTGGCGGCCGCCGCAGGCCTCGGCCCGCCTCCTGGTGCGGTGGTCCGTGGGCGTGAGGGAGATCGGTGCGAGGCCGCGGCGATGGCGGCGCGGCTCAGGGCCATGGGTGAAGACCGGGATGCCGCAGCGAGCTGAACACGAGGTGGGGCCTTGATACCGCCGCCGATGGTGATGACCGCCCACGAGACAGCCGGCCACAGAGCAGGCGGGTAGATGCGCGAGCGCAGGTGGATACCGTAGAGGCTCGGCTCGGAGATGCCGCCGAAGAGGCCGGCGGCCAGGCGCCGGAGGCCGTCTGACGCATGACCTTGTCCTTGTCACGAATGGCCAGGACCAGCACACCGGCGGTGGCGCCGAAGCGGCAGTTCCACGAGCCCATGGGACCCTGGATGAAGTCGTAGCCCAACGAGCGTGCTGTTGGCCAGCATAGATGGCGTTGAGCGGCCAGTGCAGACCCAGCGGCACCAGGAACGGGTGAGCAGGGGATGACGATCGCGAAGACGATCGGGGCGCTCGTGTTGAGCCACGCCGGTCCGGACCAGGCCTGTACCCGACCCAGATACCTGCTGGACCGATGATGAAGGCCGTCACCGGCATCATGATGATGAAGGAGAAGAACGGAACGAACACCATCTGCACGTTGGCGAATGAGCTTGGCCAGACCCTTGTAGACCAGGCCAGGATGGCCACCATCATGAGACGAAGACCTGACCGCTGTAGTCGTTGAGCTGCATGGGGAATGCCCGCGATATGCGCGACACACCGGTCCTTGTTCAACGTGGCGTTGTGGGTGCATGTCGTTCCCAGTGCCTTGCTGATGGTCAAGGAATGGAGCGTCATCAGCGCCGCCATGACCGCGGCGCCGACCCAGGGGTCGATGTTGAGCTTCTTGGCGGCGTTGTAGGCCACCATGATGGGCAGGAAGTGGAACACCGACTTGTACATGGCCTCAGCGAAGACCTGTGCGGCGGGCTTGTCCGCGTGCCGTCAGGTTCGGATCATTGGCATTGATGACGCCGAAGGGCATCGCAGTACCGCAAGACCGGCGATGATGAGCGAGGCGCCCAGCAGCACCGGCAGCAGGGGACGGAAGGGTCCGGAGAGGTACTCGAAGAGGCGTCGACCAGCGCGTTCTTGCCCGCGGGCCTTGGCTCGGGCGGCGGCCTTGACGTCGGCGTCGGACTCACCTGAGCCGGAACCGGAGGAGCCGCCCTGGCTCTTCATGGCCGGCAGGCTGTTGATCTCGTCGTACACGCTCTGTACGGCACCACCGATGACGATCTGGTAGCGGTCCCCGGACTCAGACGGCGCCCACTGACACCAGGATGGCCTCGACTGTTGCCTTGTCGACGCCGGAGGCGTCGCCGAGCTCGAAGCGCAGCCGGGTGGCGCAGTGGGTGAAATGGATGATGTTATCGGCGCCGCCGACGGCGTCGAGGGGATGCCTCAGGGGGTTGAGGTCGTGGTTGCCATTCCGGGCCCTTTCACTACTGAGCGAGGACGAACGACGACGGCAGGGTGCACGCCGGTGCGCTCCGGGTCCTCGGTGAGCTCGCGGTGGTGGGGGATCTGGCACTCCTGCGCCGCGCGGGCGCTGGAGGTGTGAGAAGAGGCACTGCCTGACGGCTCATATCTGAAGGCAACAGTCCATCCGGCGGTGCCGCTCGAGATATGACGCCCGTCAGCTCGTGGTGCTCCGGGAATCCACCGATTCATGTTGATGCAGATGAGAGCCCGCTTTTTGCGCACAGGCGTCCAGACCAACGGATGCGCCGGTGGAGTGGTTCTCTCACGCCCTAGAGACACCGACCCGCCTCAAGCGAAGGAGCCCGATATGAGCGCTCAGATGTCCCTGACACCCAGTGACATCCCGTTCCGGTTCACCCACCCGACAACCACTCTGCCACCTGCATCTCCTGACTCCCCTTGTTGCGCGTTCCCGACTCGCAGCGGCTTACGGTCCACCGGGGTTGGACGGTGCGTATTGGGCCTGTGGCACCTGCTCGAGCCCTGGCTCGATGCTCGCGCTGCTTGCCGGGGAGACGCTGCTGCGTACGACGCCCCTCGGCGCTCCCGATGAGCGACTACGTGCCGTTTCCGCGGGATGGATGCCGCCACGGCGGCCGACCTGCTCTGCTCGCACTGCCGGTCCGGCAGCTGGCCGACCGCCAGAACCTCTCCCCGTCCTAGAAGTCGATGCTGACCGCCTGTGCCGGCGCGGACGGGCGGGTGCGCCTGTCGAGGCTACGGGATCGGCCCCAGCGCGATGACGAGCGCCTGGGCACTGGCGCCCGTGGGTGGCCGATCCCCGACCTGCAGGGTATGAGGTCTTCGTGGAGCACAGCGGGGCCTGTCAGTGCTCCGCGCTGTGGGACCGGGTCGGGCAGCGCTACGAGCTCGATGCCCAAGCGTCCCGGACGATATCGTGCGGACCCGGCCAGTGGGCCGGCGGCGCATCGGCTGGTGGATGTGGTGGGACTGATAGACCCGCTCGGCGGTTGACGACGCCGGCCCCGTACCATGGCGTGTGATCAATGTCCAGGACACTCACCATGCGTATCGGTGCCCGCCAGCTCGTACCCACGCCGGCTTCCGGGTCGACAAGGGATGCGCATCGGCCTCGTGGGCCGTAACGGCGCGGAAAGACCACCATGACCAAGCTGCTCGCCGCCACCTCCGTGGCCCCAGGGGCCGGACGTGCCGTCAATGATGCCGATGAGCGCCACGGCCTGGAGGGCCGTCGAGCACGAGGGCACGATCACGTGTACGAGCTCAGTGGGTTACCTGCCTCAGGACACCAGGTCACCCGAGCGAGATCGCGGGACCGATCTGCGCTCGCGGCATCGATGCGCTCCTGGCCCGCATCCGCAAGGCCGAGGAGCATCGCCGTCACCGAGGCCCAGCCAGGCCTGGACCGCTACACGCGCCTGGACCACGAGTTCACCATGGCCGGCAGCTACGCGGCCGCCTCGGAAACCGCTCGCATCGGTTCTGCCCTGGGCTGCCCGACCGCGTCCTCGACCAACCCATCGGCACGCTCTCGGGCGGTCAGCGTCGTCGTGTCGAGCTCTCCGCGTCCTGTTCCAGCAGCCCGACACGCTGCTGCTCGATGAGCCCACCAACCACCTCGACCACGACTCGATCCTGTGGCTGCGCGACCACCTGCGCTCCTACGCCGGGGGCTTCATCGTCATCAGCCGACGTCGAGGCTCCTGCGCGACACCGTCAATCAGGTCGCATGTACCTCGACGCCGGCCGCGGGTCCTGGACGTCTACCACCTGGGCTGGGACGCCTACCTCAAGCAGCGTGCCGATGACGAGACCACCGGCATGCGTCGTGAGCGGGCGGTGCCGAGAAAGAAGGCCGCGGCTCTGCGCGCCCAGGGAGAGATGCGCTGGCGCCGTGCCGCCCAGCAGATGCTCAAGCGCGCCGGCGCCTCATGGCCGACCTGGAGGACGAGGCCGCCGTGGAGAAAGGTCGCCCGCACCTGCCTTCCCCGACCCGCCCCTTGCGGCAAGACCCCGCTGCGCGCCGCCGGGCTGTCCAAGGCCTACGGTTTCTTTTGGAGGTCTTCGCCGGCGTGGACCTGGCCATCGACCGCGGCAGCCGGTGGTGGTACTGGCTCAACAGTTGCCGGCAAGACGACGCTCCTGCGCCTGCTCGGTGGCGTGGAGGAGCCTGACTCCGGCAGGTCATTCCCGGCCACGGCCTCAAGATCGCTACTACGCCCAGGAGCACGAGACCATCGACACCGAGCCTGACGGTCGTGGAGAACCTGCGCCGTCGCCGCGCCCGGACGATGTCAGGTGCGCGGCGTCCTGGGCTCCTTCCTCTTCTCCGGCTCGGACGCCGACAAGCCCGCCCGGGTCCTCTCCGGCGGAAGACCCGCCTGGCCTGGCGATGCTCGTGGTCTCCAGCGCCAGCGTCCTGCTGCTGGACGAGCCCACGAGACAACCTCGATCCCGCCAGCCGGGAGGAGATACCTCGGGGCTCTTGGCACCTTCACCGGCGCGGTCGTCCTGGTCACCACGACGAGGGCGCCGTCGAGGCTGAACCCCGACGGGTCCTTCTGCTGCCCGACGGCGACGAGGACCTCATGGGGGCCCGGGTACCTCGAGCTGGTGGCCCTGACCTGAGCCGAGTGAGCCCGCGACGTCCTGGACGGGTCCGGCGAGCGGAAAGGAGCACAGCCACAGTGAGTCCGTCACTGAGGCCTTGCGGTGGGGACCGCGTAGGGTTGTCATCAGGAACAAGACGTATGACTGGAGCGTTGGCTCGCGTGAAACCTGGTGGTTCTCGTCTTGAGAAGCCGCTGCAGGGAACCGTCACCACGCAGGCATCGTCACTCGATGTAGCCCGCACGAAACCGAGAGATGACCATGGCGAGACCGCCTGACCAACCCCGCCGACACCGAGACCCCTGAGCACGAGGGTCATCCTCACCGAGACCGCCGCTGCGAAGGTCGCCAGCCTCCTGGCTCAGGAGGGCGTGACGACCCTGCGCCTGCGCGTGGCCGTCCAGCCCGGCGGCTGCTCCGGCCTGGTCTACCAGCTCTACTCTCGATGAGCGTCTCTGGACGGCGACGCCGTGCGCGCCTTCCCCACCGAGGGCGGTCGAGATGGACAGCGTCGAGGTCGTCGTCGACCGACATGAGCGTGCCCCTACCTGTCGGGTGCCACCATCGACTTCGCCGACAGCATCGAGAAGCAGGGCTTCACCATCGACAACCCCAACGCCGCCGGAAGCTGCGCTTGCGGAGTCCTTCCACTGATCCTCCCGCGCAGGCCCTCCCGTACGCAAGGAGCCATGTGCGCCGCACATCCCTGACCCTGACCGCCCTGGCTGCGGCCGCCTGCCTCGCGCTGGCCGGCTGCTCGGGGTCGTCCTCCTCCGCATCGGCGTCCGGCCGCTCCTGAGACCCCAGTGCCAGCGGCCACGGCGCCTGTGGACTGCTCGACGCCCTGACGATCGACTCCGACTCCGAGTCGTTGCCGACCGTCGGTGGTGACGCCGCAGCGGCCCACTGTGACCTGGAAGAAGGGTGCGCAGGCGCCCAAGAACCTCACCGTCAAGACCTTGACAGAAGGGAACGGGGGCGAGATCGACGCCGCCGGTGTGGGTCAAGGCCAACTACACGGGCTGGCAGTGGGACGGTCGACCCTTCGACACCTCCCTTCAGAGCAGTGCGCGGTGGCCTTCCCGCTGGGGAACGTGATCCAGGGATGGAAGTGCGTCCGTGCCGGGCACCACGTGGGTGACCGGGTCGTCATGCTCATTCCCCGAGCTGGCCTGCGGCAACAAGGCGGCCCAGGACGCTCAGGCCGCCCAGTGGCGGTGGCGCCCAGCAGCGCAGAGCCCGGGACGCTCGTGTCTCGTCGTCGAGATCGTCGACGGCGTCAGCGGCAAGATCTCCGGCGGCCTCGGCCTCGGCCACGATGGAGGGCGAGGGGCCGTCAGTCAGCGCGGCATCACGGTCATGCAGTGAGCTCGGCCAGCCGGCGAAGCTCTCCATCGGGGCCGACGCCGCGCAGCCGACCAAGTCCGAGGTCATCGTGCTGGCCCGCGGCTCCGGTCGGCCATCAGGAGAACTCCACGGCCGTGATGAACATTGCCGGAAAGCTACTGGGACGGCTCCCAGCCGTCCAACACCTGACGCACGCCGCCGAGTCGATCAACATGGCGCAGGCACAGCAGTCCGTTCGGGACTGATCGGCGTGCCGGAGGCTCCCGGATCGTGGTGCTCATGCCACCGGTGCGGGCTACGGGCCAGCAGCAGGGGGCCCGGCGTCGGCCTACGTCATGGACGTTGAGAGGTTTTCTAGCAGAGCCGCTTTGGCAGCGGCAGATGACATGTGGCCGCACCCCTGCTCGCGCGGCCATCCTGCGCGCGCTACCCGGCCGGGGATGAGCCCGCAACGACATGAGCCCTGGGTCCTGGCGACGGCGTCGGCCAGACGCTCGGCGACGTCCTGCCAGTTGGCGATGTTCCAGACGGCCTTGACGTAGTCGGCCTTGACGTTGAGGCGTCGAGGGTAGAGGCGTGCTCCCACATGTCCACCATGAACAGCGGGATGGTGCACCACGGGCACGTTGGCCTGCTGGTCGAAGAGCTGGAAGATGACGAGCCCGCCGGAGATCGAAGGTCGAGGCGAGCACAGCCCAGCCCGAGCCCTGGATGCCCAGGGCGGTGGCGGTGAACTGGGCCTGGAACTTCTCGAAGGAGCCGAAGGGTCCTCGATGGCCTCGGCGAGCTCGCCCTCAGGCTGGCCGCCGCTATTGGGGAGAGGTTCTTCCAGAAGATGGAGTGGTTGGTGTGGCCCGCCCAGGTTGAAGGCGAGGTTCTTCTCCCACAGGTTGATGGCGCCCAGATCGCCGGCGTCGCGGGCGGCGGTCAGGGCCTCCAGGGCGGCGTTGGCGCCGGCGACGTAGGTGGCGTGGTGCTTGTCGTGGTGGACTCCAGCGATCCTGCCGGAGATGTGGGGCTCCAGGGCGGCGCAGTCGTAGGGGAGCTCGGGAAGGGTGCACGGCCATCGAGGACCGCTTCGGTGGGTGAGTACTCGCTCGCGTCCCATATCAGCAGCGTTAGTGACCGAAGTCCTGAACACGCTCATCGCTGAGACAAAGCGAGGCTGGAAGAAGACGGATAGATGAGCCCCTGTGTGATTACACTGACCGCGGAAACACTGCCGCTGCTCGCACCCGTCCACGAAGCGATCCTCCATGACCGACCAGGCTGCTTCCACCCGCCTCGAGCTCCTCGTCTTCTCCGACGACGCCACCACCGTGCGTCAGGAGGGTCGTCGACGGCGTCGGGCGCCGACCAGCCAGCGCTGCCGCTGGTGACCTGGACCGAGGCGGCCACCGCCGAGGGCGTGCGGCATGGCCATCAAGGATCCAGAAGAAGGACGAGCCGCGCTGCGACGCATCGTCGGACATGAGCGCGCGAAGCTCGGCGGCATGTTGGCACAGCCGTTGCTCACCGAGCTCGACGGCGCCCCGCGGTCGTGCTGCCGGACCGCCCGGCCCCAGGACGACCGCTGCCGCCTGGCCAAGGCCGAGCGTCACGCCCCGCCCCTGACCCGCTGAGCCCAGGAGGTGTCACCAGGCCTCACCGCCCGCCTCTTCACCGCACCCCGCCGGCTGAGCTTGAATACACGCTGAAGCAGCCTCTCTACATCTCATCATTATTGGCAGGAGATGCTGCCGTGGTCGCGTGCAGGGGGCACGGCGACTCCGTCCAGGACCTCCAGATCCGCTGCGCTCAGAAGCGAGGCCGGGGTCCGTGTTGGCCAGTATTGAGCCGGGGGCAGCCGCATTGGAGAACTCCGCGATCCGGTCCCGGCGAAGGGCCGACAGTGGGTCGCCTTGTATGAGGCTGTCTCTCAGGGACGCAAGCGTCTCCGACAGGTTCTGGGGCGGGTGAATGAGGGAGTACCAGGCCAAGACGGCCCCGTGAGCCCTGCCGGTAACCCAGCGAAGGAACCCTGCCGATACGTCGTGCGGGTGCTGCTGCGGGCGATCTTGACGAATCTCTCGACCGGGTCCACCCGCTTCGACCTCAGGCCCAGGTCGTGGAGATGGGCGGTCAGTGCCCAGGGCGCATCCCGCGTCGACGATCCATCCTCGGCATCCGCGCGCCCACCGAGCGTGAGCTCGCGATCCGCTTCCGCGGTCGCTGCCATGCGGTAAGAGCCGCTGTGCTCCCTCAGCACGCGCGCTGTGGGCCAAACGCTCGATCTCATCTCACGGAGCCTACAAGAAAAATGATAAATTCTCGGAGGCCAGGACGCGCTTGTGGTGGCGGGCCGCCGCGCCAGCCGGCCACGTGGTACCGTGGCGTCGCCGTCGACCTCGACGATGCGGCGCCGGCGTCCAGGACAGTCGGCCCGGCAGACTCGTCTCCTCAATACTCGCGACCTGTCCGACGCGTGGGGTCAGGCTTGTCGCGACCCGGGCGCTGGCGCGCAGCAACTCAAACGGCGGGACGCTGGGTCGGCTCCGGAGCAGTCGTCATGGAGCCGGCAACACACCCCAGCGCACCACTACTGGCTCCCATCCGCTGCCTCACGCCGCCTGGCCGCCATGAGATGCGGGCAGGCCAGCAGCGGCCGTACCCACTCGGCGCGTACCGCCCGCGCAGCAGGCAGCGCAGGCGGTCGTCAGGTCGGCCTCCTCGGCAGCGCTGTTGGACGCGATCGCGATGCGCTCCAGCAGGGTAGCCTGGGTCGACCGCGCCCGACAGACGACCAGCGCCTCCTCCGGCTCGGCTTCGGGGCGTCATCCGTGCGGACCGACGCATCTCGTCCCGTCCAGCGACGCAGGCGCAGCGCGACTCGGCGGCGCAGACTCTGCCCCCCAGCTGCGCGGGCGGGTCGATCGCGTGGCCGGCCTCTCAGTGGGCAGCACGGTCGTCAGCGCCAGTCGAGGGCTCGACTCTGGACCTGTGCCTCCGGTCGGGTGGAGCCAGGGCTGGCGGCGCGGTGCCCGGGAGCGGCGGTTGACCGGCGGGTCGAGCTCGGCGATCATCCACAGCTCACGCACCCGCGCCTCAATGAGCGTGGGTGTGGCATTATGTCGCCTTTCACGGTGGTGTCAACATCTGCGCCACCTTGCTGCGCTACTCCGCGGCGGTAGTAGGGCGCACCCGGCGCCTGAGGTCGGCGCTGCCCACGTAGAGCACCTGGTCGGCCGCCGAGCGGAACTGGTAGATACCTGGGCTGCTGGGCAGGTCGTCGGCCAGGCAACTCGCGCAACGCCTGACGGGACGGGTTGGAGGCGGTGTGAGACCACTCCAGGTGCGTGACGCCGAGCGGTGCCGCGACCTCGGGGCCGCGTGCAGCACGTCCACGGTGGCGCATGCGTCATCCAGCGCCCGGTGGCGAGGGCGGGCCGCAGGAACCCACAGAGCCAGCGTCCCAGCTTGTGGTTGAGCTTACTCGCTGCGTGTCCAGGCCTTGCGGGCCAGCGCCAGCGTGTCCTTTTGCCCAGGCTCAGGCCCTCCAGGCCAGGACGCTGCCGCGCCGCGCAGGTGCCCGACGTCAAGCGGAGGCGTTGTGCGCCACGGGGACGACGTCGCCGGCCAGCAGATCCGCCCAGTCCAGGAACGCTCACGTTTGCCCGCCGGGTGCTCAGCCACCATCGCACGTTGGTGATGCCGGTGAGCATGGTATTCGAGCGGGGATCGCCACCCAGGGGATTGACCAGGGTGGAGGTCCGTCAGCACCTGCCACGCCGCGCACCTTGGCTGACCCCGATCTCGGTGATGCCTGCGCGCCCGGTGCCCGCCGGTGGTCTCCCAGGTCCACGACGAAAAAGGTCGCCCGCTCGGGGGCGTGCCCATGTCGGCCGAAGGACACCTGGGTCCCGACAGTTGCTCACAGTCGCAGGCTAGATGATGACGGTGACGCATCGTCTTCACCGGGCGGGAAGTCGGTGCCGAGCAGGGTGCTTAAACCCGAATCATCCCAGCCGCGACGGCACCGCCGCTCCGGTGCCGTCCGTGTCCGATGGTGCAGGACCATTAATGGTGACCACCCAACCAACGAATCACAGGAGGCCCCAGTGGGATACGGACCCATCAGGCAACAGTCGGCCCGGCCCTGGAGATGCTCTATCGGCCCTGGATCGCGGTGAGGAGAACTGTCGATTCGTCGCGTCGCCCTGCTCACCGCTGGCGGTTTCGCCCCCGTCTGTCCGCCTGCCGTCCGGCGACCCCATCGAGTCACACGGCGTCGCCCCGAGTGTCGAGATCATCGCCACCAGTACGGGCTACCACGGCCTGCTCACCGGCAACTGCATCGCCGTCGACGAAGAGGCCGCTGCAAGAACGCCGGGCGTCCTGCGCGACTTCGGCGGGTCCCCGATCGGCAACTCTCGCGTCAAGCTCACCAACGCCAAGAACCCTCGTCGAGCGCGGCCTGGCTGAGGAGGGCGCCAACGGATGCCCGCCGTCGAGCAGCTGCGCAAAGCGACGGCGTCGCGACGTCCTGCACACCATCGCGGCGACGACACCAACACCACCGCCGCCGACCTGGCTGCCTACCCACGAGAACGACTACGAGCTCACCGTCGTCGGCCCGCCCAAGACCATCGACAACGACGTGGTTCCGATCCGCCGTCCCTGGGCGCCTGACCGCGGCCGACGAGGGCGCCGGCTTCGCTTCAACGTCATCGGTGAGCACCGCCCAACCCCCGCATGCTCATCGTCCACGAGTGCATGGGCCGCAACTGCGGCTACCTCACCGCTGAGACCGCCCGCCGCTACCACGACCTGCTCCAGACAAAGCGAGGGGCCCCTCCCCGGCCTGACCAAGGAGCGCTGGGACGTCCACGCCGTCTTCCTCCCTGAGGTGAAGCTCGACATCGCCGCCGAGGCCGAGCCGCCTCAAGGCCACTGCTGGACGAGCAGGCAACGTCAACATCTTCCTGTCTGAGGGCGCCGGCGTCCCCGAGATCATCGCGAGATGGAGGCCGCCGGTCAGGAGGTTCAGCGCGACCCCTTCGGCCACGTCAGCTCGACACCATCAACCCCGGCCAGTGGTTCGCCAAGCAGTTCGCCGAGCCCATCGGCGCTGAGAAGTGTCAGCGGTCCAGAAGTCCGGCTACTACCGCGGCCGCCCACGCCAACGCCGAGGACCCGCCCTCATCAAGAAGATGTGCGACCTGGCTGTCGACTGCGCCCTGCGCGGCGAGTCCGGCGTCAGTCGGCCAGGACGAGGAGAACAACGACGAGCTCACCGCGATCGCCTTCCCGCGCATCGCCGGCGCCAAGCCCCTTCGACATCACCCAGGGCTGGTTCACTGACCTCATGGCCGAGCTGGGCCAGAAGGCCGAGCCCGCCGAGGCCGCCCCCGAGCACTGAGGCAGAGCCTGCAGACCTGCCGCGGCCGGGTGCCGTCCTCGTGACGGCGCCGGCCGTTTCTCTGTGCCCAGTCTGTGCCCCCGGAGGCCTGCGTCGATGGCCTTTATAGTGTCACGTTTGGCGACTATTCAACCCTGCCCATGCAGGCTTCTGGAACGGAGGCCTCGCATCTGTGCAGGTCAGGGCGTGCAACGGTCCGTGCGCGCTCTGTTGCAGCCCCTAAAAGTCGCCCACAGTGACAGAATTCGTCTCCCCAACCCCCGTAGCTTTCGCGATGCGGCGCCGAACCCGGGCACTTCCCCGACTGGCCTATGCTGACTGGCGTGATGAACGAGCTCGCCGCCCGCACGGACGCCCAGGCCCCCGCATGGCGCCACCTGCCCGCCTCCAGCAGCCCGCCTACCCTGATGAGGCCGCGCTTGCCGATGTGGTGGCGGACCTGCGCCGCCGGCCCCCGCCTCGTCTTCGCCGGAGAGGTCGACCTCTGCGCGAGCTCATCGCCCAGGCCAGCACCGGGAGGCCTTCGTCCTCATGGGCGGGACTGCGCCGAGTCCTTCACCCACAACACGGCTGACAACATCCGCCTCAAGGTCCAGACCATCCTCCAAATGGCCGCGGTCCTCACCTACGGCGCCTCCACGCCCGTGGTCAAGATCGGCCGCATGGCCGGGCCAGTGCTGCCAAGCCCTGCAGCTCGGACACTTGAGACCCGCGGCGAGGTCACCCCTGCCCGCCTTCCGCGGCGACTCGTCAACGGCCACGAGTCTCACCCCCGAGGCCCGCATCCCCGACCCCACCCGCATGCTGGACGCTCACCTGCGCTCGGGCACCACCTCAACCTCATCCGCGCCTTCACGATGGGCGGCCACGCGGACCTGCGCGAGGTCCACCCTGGAACCGAGGCTTCACCGCCAACCCTGCCTACAAGCGCTTCGAGTCCTCTCGCCGAGGAGCCTGACCGAGCCATGCGCTTCATGGAGGCCGCCGGCGTGGACTTCGATGCCCTGCGCCAGGTCGACTTCTACGCCGCCCACGAGGCCCTCCCTTCTGGAGTACGAGGACGCCATGATCCGCGAGGACTCCCTGCCCGGCGCCTCTACGACACCTCCGCCCACATGCTCTGGGTGGGGAGCGTACCTGGAGGCCGACGGCGCCCACGTCGCCATCCCTCGCCGGCGTCCACAACCCCGTGTGGGCGTCAAGGTCGGCCCCACCACGTCCTCCGACGACCTCTCCCGGCTCATGGACCGTCTCAACCCCGAGGGCCTGCCCGGACGCCCTGTCCCTCATCACCCGCATGGGCGCCGAGCGCATCCGCGAGGCCCCTGCCGCCGCTGGTGGAGGCGGTGCGCGCCGACGGGCGCCCCGTCACCTGGATCGCCGACCCATGCACGGCAACACCATCACCTCCGACAACGGTTATAAGACCCGCCGCTTCGAGACGATCCTCGACGAGATCCGCGGCTTCTTCGAGGTGCACCGCACCCTGGGCACCGCCCCGGGCGGCATCCATGTCGAGCTCACCGGCGACGACGTCACCGAGGTCCTCGGCGGCGGCGGAGCACATTGACGAGGCCGGCCTGGCTGAACATCACGAGACCCTCGTCGACCCGGCGACTCAACCACCAGCAGTCCCTCGAGGTCGCCTTCGAGATCGCCGAGATGCTCAGGGCTGAGAACACTCGCTAAGCGCCCGCCTGCAGAGCTAGGCGAACGTGGCCCGGTCCGCTGAAGCGGCACCGGGCCACGTTCGTCAGAAGATGTTGATGGTGACCTTAGGTCCGGCTTAACGCTGGAGCCCGGCGCAGGGATCAGTGGAGCGCACCGTCGAAGGGACCACCCAGGCGCTTATTGACCTCCACCTTGAGCCCGGCGTCTCCAGGACCTTCTTGGCCTCGTCCTGGCTCTTACCGGTCACATCCGGCACCGTCACCTCTCCGGCCCTTGGAGACCGTCAGGTCCACCGAGTCGCCCTTGTAGTAACCCGAAGCCCCGGCGATGGGGAGGAGGAGATGATGTTCCCCTTGGCCACGGAGTCTGAGTAGCCCTTGCTGACCTTGCCCTTCTTCAGCCCGGCGTCCTCCAGGACCTTCTTGGCCTCGTCCTCGCTCATACCGGTCACGTCGGGGATCGTGGCCGGCTCCGTGCCCTTGGAGACCACGAGCGAGACCTTCTCGGTGCTTGATGACCTTGCCGGCCTTGGGGTCGCGGAGATGACCTGCCCGACTCCACGCTGGCGGAGTACTCCTCCGTGACGTCCCCTCAGGGTCAGGCCAGCCGCCGTGATCGCGGCCGTGGCCTGGTCCTTGGTCTTCCTGACGACGTCGGGAACGGTCTTGGTCTCCACGCCTCGGGAGACGGTGGCGGTGACGGCCTGGCCGAGCCCCACCTTCTGGCCCGCCTTCGGCTGGCAGGAGACGATGCTGCCGGCAGGGACCGTGTCGGAGTAGACGCGCTCGGGCGTGCCCCAGTCGAGCCCCTGCTTCTCCAGGGCGAGCTGCGCCTGGTCCCTCAGACATGCCAATGATGTTGGGCACGGAAACTCGTCTGCCGGGACCGGCCGTCAGGTACCAGGTGGCGCTCGCACCGGTCCCAGCCACGGCCAGCAGCCCGATGACGAGTGCACGACGGCGACCGAAGCCGCCGTTACTCTTCTTCGGGTGGGGACGGCAGTGGTCTTCTGAGCGTCGGCCGCCAGGGCCTTGCGGAGAGCGCACGTGTCTCCCCTTGGAGTCCGGGCCGATCGAACCAATGGGAAGGGAGACGGTGCGCATCCCGGCGTGCTGGCGAGGCTCCTCGGCGGAGGAGTCGTCGGTGTCGTCCTGGGGCTCGTTGTCGATGGCGGAGCGGGCGGCCTGAGCGTTGGCCGTCATGACCTGCTGGGTCCGGATGGAGCCGGTCCCGCCCCCGCGGCGTACGGAGAGCCTCGGAGCCGGTGAGCCTCGTCGACGACGTTGCGCAGCAGCGCCAACGCCTCGTCGGCGTCGGCCGGGCGCTCCTGCGGCTCACGGCGAGTCACGGTGGCCACGAGCTCGTCGACGTCGGCCGGCATGTCGGGCACCAGCTTGAGGGCAGGGGCACGTCCCTCGTGACGTTGCGGAAGGCGATCTGAATGGGGAGTCCGCGGTGAAGGGCTGCTGGCCGGTGAGAGGAGCTCGAGAGGACCACCCCGGCGGAGAAGACATCGGCGCGAGAGGTGGAGTCCCCGGAGGTGATGAGCCATGCCAGGTAGGCGACCGCGCCCAGCACGTTGCCCGTCGTCGTCTGGCGTCACCTCGTGACCGCCTCGAGCCAGGCCGAAGTCGGCCACCTTGGCCACCGGATCCGTCTGAGGGCAGCAGCACGTTCTCCGGCTCTGATGTCGCGGTGGACTCAGGCCGGCCCGGTGGGCCGCGCCGAGCGGTCGCAGCAGCTGGGCCACCAGCCCCAGGGCCTTTTGACCGACAGCGGTCCCGCCGCAATGAGGTCGCGTAGTGTGGGCCCCTCGACGTACCCATGACGAGGTAGGCAACCCCGTCCAGGCTGCCCTGGTCGAAGACGGCCACCACGCCCGGGTTGGCCAGGGCGTGCTGCGGCCCGCGCCTCACGGCGGAAGCGCGAGACGAAGTCGGGGGAGTCGGCCAGGTGGGCGTGCATGAGCTTGAGCGCCACGGTCCGGTCCAGGCGACGGTCATGAGCGCGGTAGACGGTGGCCATCCCGCCACGCGCGCAGGCGGTCGACGATCTCGTAGCGAGAGTCGACCAACCGACCAATGAGGGATCTGTGACCACGCCGCGATTCTACGATGCCGGTGGGATGGTCACAGCTGCCGGCCGGATCAGGCGGGTAGTACTGCCCACCCGTTGGGTCGCCCTGCTTCCCCGCACCGGATCAGGAGACCCGGTGCGTCAGCAGGTCCGCCACCGCTCAGGTCCTCCAGGATGCGGTGCTCACCACGCCCTCGTCCCCGAGGCGCTCCAGCGCCCGGTTCCTGCCCCGCGGTGCGCGGCGATGATCTCGTGGCGAGGCGCGCGCCGCAGTTCTCAATGAGGGCGGCGACCTCGCCGATCTGCTCCTCCGTGGCCTCGATTGGCCAGGACACCGCCGAGCAGCCGGCGGCCGGCACTCGCGCATCGCCCCCAGGTCAGGCCAGTAGCACCGTGCGCTTGCTCCGCAGATCGCCCGGCTGCTGCGGCCTGCGGTGAGCCGAAGACCCCAGCCTCGTCGTCGCGCAGCTGGAAGGCGATGCCGACGTCCCCGCCGAAGGCGGCCAGGTGCTCGGCGGTGGCGGCCCGGGTCCAGGCCGGGCCAGGAGGGCTCGATCAGCAGCGGTGCGCACCGAGTAGCGGGCCGACTTGTGCCGAACCACCGACAGGGCGCGTCGGCGTGGCGTGAGCCTCGGCTGCGGCGCCGGCCCCGGTCCCAGGGCAGGGGCAGGTTCGCTGCGCACGTCGAGGAACCGCCCAGGGCCACCTCGGTGGTCATGGCGTCGAGCGTGACCGGGCGTGCTCGCACCGCACTGCCCTCGGTCTGGCTGAGGTGCGCGACGGCGCCAGTGCGCCTCATCTCCTCACCCGCCAGGGACAGCAGGAGGTCGCGGAGCAGGATGGCGCCGCTGGCCGAAGCCTGCGGGCGCCTCCAGCCAGCCGCGGGCTCTGTGGTCCCGTGAAGACGTGCGCGCCGCGGGCAGGCCCCGCCGCGTGTCGGCGCCGTCCATGAAGTCGTCGTGACCAGGGCGCTGGCCTGGTAGAGCTCCAGCGCCGCACCCAGGCGACGGCGTCGAGCGGTCAGGCGCTCGGTCGCGTCTGGAGTGCCCAGGATCAGCGCAGCCGACGCCCCAGGACGGCGCGCGCATGCGCTTGCGCTCAGGACGCCCCCGGCGGCCTCGAGCAGCCGGGCGGCCTGGCCCAGGCTGTCCTCCAGCGCCGGTGGCGCAGTCCTCCTGCGACCTTCTGCCGACGGTGCTCGACGGCGGACGGATTGAGGCCCAGGGCCGCAGGCAAATTCGCGCATGACCGCCAGAGCAGTCCCAGCGCAGACGTTTCAGGAGGGCCGGCGCTGCTACGGCAGCGGTCTGCCGCGGCGCGACGCGCCGAGTGCGGACATGCGTGAGGGCATACTAAGTCGTCGGCGGAGATCCCGAATAAAACGCTGGCAACTCTGGGGTTCGTCTGCAGCCGGAGCGGGTTCCCATCCGTCGCCGGCTGTCCGTCTGCTCACGCGAAAGGAACCCGTGGCTTCTTCCGCAAGTGACGCGCTCAGCACCGAGCTCACTGACGACGTCGACGTGACTCCGCTCGACGACGAGGACTTCTGACCGACGAGGCGAGACGACGACGCGGACGACGCCGACTACGCGACGAGGATGACGACGACTCGCGACGAGGACTCTGACGAGGAGGAGGACCGAGGATGACGACCCGAGTGGGGCGCAGGCCGCCAGGAGGATGACGGTCCCGCGCCCCGAGCTGCGCGACTACTACCTGACGTGAGCCTGGAGGAGAACGGCGACGGCTCCAAGCGCAGCCCCTTCAACAACCCGCTGCCCTCAAGGGGTCCGCCTGGCGCCCGGGCGACTCTGTCATGCGCTCGCGCACGGTCGTGGAGAACTCAGATCGCCGGCCACGGCACCCTGAGGAGCCCATCACGCTGGCCCCTACGGGCACGCCTGGTGCCCCGCTTCGTCATCGGGCGACCCGCCCCGATGGTGGCGCGGGACTCCTCGACCCAGAACGGCCACATCTTCCGCGGCTGGGTCATCAAGGGCATCAAGATGCAGCCTCGATCGCGGCCCTGACCGCGTGAGCTGAGCGCATGCGCCGGGAGGAGGCGGAGAAGGCCGCCGCCAAGAAGTCCGGCAAGCGCAAGCTCCGCGGACAAGGACGGTCTTCACCGTCTCCGACCGACGAGGGCGACGAGTCGCCCAGCGGTCGTCACCGCCGGGCGCCACCGCGGACCCGGTCACGACCACCTCAAGCAGATCGGTCAAGGTCGCGCGCTGCTCGAACGCCGAGCAGGAGGCCGAGCTCGCTGAGCGCATCGAGGCGGCATCGCAGGGCCGAGCACCTGCCTGGCCGAGGAGGGCAACGACCTCGCCGGCCGCTCGCGTCAGCGAGCTGCACTGTCGGCCCAGGACGGCCAGAGGCTAAGAACCACCTGCTGGAGGCCAACCCGCGACTGGTGGTCCCCCGGCCAAGCGCCACACGGGCCGCGGCATGCTCTTCCTGACCTCATCCAGGAGGGCAACCTGGGCCTCATCCGCGCCGTGGAGAAGTTCGACCACACCAAGGGGTTTCAGCTCCACCCACGCCACCTGTGGATCCGCCAGGCCATCACCCGCGCGATGGCGTGACCAGGTCCCGCACCATCGCGATCCTGCACATGGTCGAGGTCATCAACAAGCTGGCCTGCGTGCAGCGCCAGATGCTCCAGGACCTGGACGTGAGCCCACCCCGGAGGAGCTGGCTGTCGAGCTGGACATGACCCCGAGAAGGTCGTCGAGGTCCAGAAGTACGGCTCGCGAGCCCGATCTCCTTTCTGCACACGCTGCGAGGATCGGGGACCAGCTGAGCTGGGCGACCCTCATCGAGGTGACCCCGAGGCGGCTGTGCCCGGCCGACGCGGTGAGCTCACGCTCCTGCAGGAGTAGCTCCCACGCCGTGCTCGACACCCTCTCGGAGCGGGAGGCCGGCGTGGTCTCGATGCAAGCTTTCGCCCGGACCGACGGCCAGCCCAAGACCCCTCGACGAGATCGGCAAGGTCTACGTCACCCGCGAGCGCATCCGCCAGATCGAGTCCGCGACCAGCGTCCAAGCTGCGCCACTCGCGCAGCCAGGTCCTGCGCGACTACCTGGACTGA
>BNJV01002271.1_pt1 | contig 39696 bp, 71 predicted proteins | sample 8540591 | NCBI WGS metagenome assembly BNJV01 (sample SAMD00202457, study PRJDB9452) | human saliva metagenome | host: Homo sapiens
CCCCGACGGAGGCCACGATGCGGCCTGCGCGATCATGACCACGGATACGCATCCGAAGGAATTCGCCGTGAGCTGCAGATCCAAAGACCCTCCTTCGCCGGCGACGTTCTGCGTCGGCGGCATGGCGAAAAGGGTCGGGCATGATCATGCGAACTATGGCAGGATGATCGCCGTGATCGCGACCGATGCGCCGCTGGGCCAGACGGCCTGTCGGCGGGCGCTAGCATCGGCGGTCGATACGTCGTTCAACCGCGTGACCGTCGACGAGGATTCCTCCACCAACGACACTGCCTGCTGCTCGCGAACGGTGCGGCCGCCGAAGGAACCGGCGCGGGATGGATCGAGCCGGGCAGCCGGGCCTACGCCGAGGCCGCCGCAGCGATCAAGCTCGTCTGCACCACCCTCGCGCGCGCGATGGCGGCCGACGGCGAAGGAGCCGAAGCTCGTCACGCACACGTGAAGGGCGCTGAAAACGACGGGCAGGCCGAAGCCGCCGCGCGTACCGTCGCGAATTCCGAGCTGGTCAAGACGGCTATCTTCGGACATGACGCCAACTGGGGCCGCGTCGCTGCTGCGAGTCGGGCGCAGCGGCGCGCATATGGACCAAAACGCGTATTTCAATCGACTTCCTAGGCATCCGCGTGTTCGATCGGGGGCTTCCAGCCCCCTTCGACGAGGAACGCATGCTCGGGCTCTTCGAAGACGACGAGATCCTCATTTCCGTCGACCTGGCGCTCGGCAAATGGAGAGCCACGATTTGGACCTGCGATTTAAGCCACGAATACATCACGATCAACAGTTCGTACCGCAGCTAACGGATCTAAAGGGGGCACCATGCAATACGCTAAGGATATCGATCGCGCAGGCGGCGAAGAACGAGCGCACACGCTGATCCAGGGCCTGCCGTGGATCAAGAGCGCCACCGGCAAGACCATCGTCATCAAGTACGGCGGCGCCGCGATGGAGAATGCCGAGCCTATGGCCGGCGTCATGACCGATATCCTGCTGCTGAAGCTCATCAGGGTCAATCCGTCATCGTGCACGGAGGCGGCAAGGCCATCAACCGGATGCTCGCCGTCTCGGCATAGAATCCGTCTTCGAAGGCGGTCTGCGCGTGACCGACGACGCCACGATGGATATCGTGCAGATGGTACTGAAAGGCCAGGTGAATTCCCAGCTCGTCAACGAGCTCAATCTGCGTAAGCAACATCGCCGTCGGCATGTGCGGAAACGATGCCGGAACGCTGAAAGCCGTACCCATATCGCCCGAACTCGGCCGCGTGGACGCATCGTCGAGGTCGATACGCGCCATCGAGGACCTGATCGAGAAACTACATTCCCATCATCGCGAGTCTCGCTGCGGCGGCCGATCCGCATGACGAGGGCGTGTTCAACATCAACGCCGACGTTGCAGCTGGAGAGATACCGCGGCCATCACGCCCATAAGATCATCTTCCTCACCGACGTGGACGGCCTCTGATAAACTATCCCGATCCGGGTTCCTTGATCGCAAGCGTGCGCAGGAAGATGTCGAGGGCCTCATCGATTCCGGAAACTCGCGAGCGGCATGGTCCCGAGTCGAGCCTGCACGCACGCGCTTTGGGGAAGGAAATCGCGCGCGCATGTCATCAACGGCACCATCCCCATGCGCTTCCGCTCGAACTGTTGACCGACCAAGGCATCGGCACGATGATCGCCCGATCGGACAACGCGGATGACGCGAAACTGAAGCGCCACGCGCTCGCCGGCATCGCGACGCGCCTGATCGAAAACCTTTCCAAGGAATAGGAGCCTCTCATGAGCCTCTCTGAGCAGCAATCCCTCGAATCCGTCTACCTCATGCCGACATTCGCCCGCAAGCCGGTCGAGTTCGTCGGCGGATCGGGCATGACCCTGACCGACGACGAGGGAAAGACATACCTGACTCGTCGGCGGCATCGGCGTCATAAGCATCGGACACTGCAATCCCGTGCTGGCCGATGCGATAGCCGACCAGGCGCGCACGCTCATGCACGTGAGCAAACTACTACTACATCGAAGGGCGCGGACAGCTCGCGCGCACAGCTTTCCGACATGGCGAACGCAGGCTGCAAGTCCATAGGCGATTCTTCCACGAATGGCGCGCCTGAATTCCCCATGACCGAGTCCAGAGCGTCATCAGAAAAGCGCTCTCCGCCGGAGGTGGCGCGTCTTCTTCTCAATTCAGGAGCCGAGTCCAGACGAATGCGCGGATCAAGCTGGCGCGCCTGCATGCGAAGAGGGTCGGACTCGGCCGCTCGTGGTCACGCTTGGCAACGGCTTCACGGACGCACGCTCGCGACCGCGGTCACGGCGCAGCCCGCCAAGCAGGAAGCTTTCCAGCCGTTGCCTGCAGGTTTCATCGACACGCCCTCAACGACGTCGGCGCGCTGCGAAAGCTTTTTCGCCGCGCATGAAGGCGATCATCCGCGCCGTCATTCTCGAGCCCATCCAGGGAGAATCGGGCTGACCCCCTGCACGGCGCATTCATGCAGGAGGTCCGTGCGCTCACGAGGACTTCAGGCGCGCTCATGATCTGCGACGAGGTGCAATGCGGCATCTACCGCACGGGCCTACCGTTCGCGTTCCAGAATTTCGGCGTGATCCCCGACGTCATCACCATAGCGAAGCGGGGATCGGAGCAGCTGCCCATGGGAGCCGTCGCTGCTCGCGGCGATTTGGAGCTCACTCGCCCCGGGCGACGACGGAACGACCTCGGCGGAAGCTGCCTGGCCGTGGCGGCGGGCGCGACGCTCGACTACATCCGGACGCAGAACGTGGGCGAGAACGCCGAAAAGGTCGGTGCCTACCTGCGTGAGCGGCTGGAAACGCTTCCCCACGTCAACGAGGTGCGCGGCATGGGGCTCGAATGCCGTCGAATTCGACGGCGCGATCGATGCCCCGAAGCTCGTGCTCGCGGCGCCCGAGCGGGCGAGCCGGGATTCGTGCGAACTGCACCGATTCGCATACGCTGCGCTTCCTTCCGCCCTTGACCTGCACGCGCGAGAATGTCGATGCGCTCATCGACGGGCTGGCGAGGCTTCTGGAAAACCGTGCTTGAACAGGCGGTGCCCTAAGGTGTTGAGGCGCGTGCGCCCGCGATGGCAGCCTATGGACCGGTCAGGCATGGCAAGGGCGGCGGCTCGCAAGAACCGCCGTCCCTCATCTCTTCCTTAAGCATGTTATGCTCGGTTTCAGGCTTTGCACCCAGCTCCACGCTTTACGCCAGCGCGCCCAGCGGATCCCAAGGCGCAGCACGATGGGCTCGGTCGACTCATAGGCCGTCCGGGCCTCGTCGGACAGGTACTTCTTGTCGACGACCACCTGGTAGACGTATTCGTCGAACCAGCTGTCGACCAATGTGTCGAAGCCGTCCTTGCCGTGGTCCTTGCCCCAGCTGTTCTCGACCTTCCACAGCGACGGCGTGCCGTCGGCGTCCAAGTTCACGCCCTCGATCGTCATCGCGTGCGTCATGACCGACTCTCCGAAGTCAGGCGGTCGGCCTTTAGAGAAGCCGGCATCCACGTCGAAGCCGAGACGGGCTGTCCGCATCCACGGACGTCAGGTCCATGATACCGTCGGCCTGCAGGGAACGACTGGTCGACGTCGCATCCGAACCACACCGGAAGCCCGTCCTTGAGCTGCTTGATGGCGGCTTCGCTTCAGCGCGGCGGGCTCCAGATTGACGCATAGCGTGGACGCCGCCCGCCTCGACCACGTTGCCCAAACGATCGACCGTATAGGTGCGCCCGTAGGGCTTGTCCGCCGTCGGCGCGGAAATGACCGATGATGGTCGTCGAGGTTCATCTCGACGGTCTCGACGAAGAATTCCTGGGGCGTGAACGATCCGGCGACACGAGGCTTGTCGTCTTTGTCGCGCAGACGGACGCTGAAACGCGCGGGAGGCTCGCCCAGGCAGATGGTCAGCATGTCCGGATATGCGCGAGCATCTCTTCCTTTGGGCGCGCGCGCATCCCGTGTCCGCGCCTCCGTCGTGGGCGCGACGCAGAACCGAGGCGCATTTCCTCAGATAGCGCGTCAGATGCGCATCCATCTCATGCGTGTTTTCGAGCAGGCGGTCTCGCGGCATGGCCTCTTTGGGACCGCGCGTCACCTCTTGACGAGCGCACGGAACATGTCCACTGCCCGCCGTCGCCGACAGGATCGGTCAGCAGGAAAGGCCAGCAGGCGGCCGTCGCGCGGCTCGTCGGCGGTATCGATGATGTTTTCCAGGAACCAGTTGCTCTTCGAGCTTGTCCCAGAACAGCGGGTAGGCCTGCGAGAATTCGAAGGTCTTCAGGCCGTATTTTCCCGATGACGCGCACGCATCGTGTTGAGCGATGCGAACATCCAACATCGGCCCGAGCGCTGCTGGTCGGTGCGATCGCCCCTGCTTGACCTCGATGTCGAAGGTCGTGGTGTTTCGGGCGACGGCTCGGGCATCGCGCGCGGCCGCGCGGATGCCTTTGCTCGTGACGGCGTTCTTGGCGACGATATTCGCACGTTCGGCGGAAACGCCTCTTTCGCGCGATCTATCAGTTCGAGATGAAATAGCGGCATTCGGCATGGGCCGACTCCTTTCTCGCATCGCGCCGACGACGATGACGCGCCGGCGCTTCCCTTGACGCCCTGCACCATACCACGCGCGCAAGATCTGCGCCGCCGACGCCTGCCCGACGCCGCGCTGCCGCCGGCACGGCGCGGCGCACAGCTCGTGCGACGAGGCATCGGGAGACGCGTGTGCGCATCGGCCGCAAGAACCGTCAGGCCAGGTAGCCGAGCACCGTTTCCGTCGAGACCACACGGCCGTCTGCGCGGCGCGTGAAGTACTCAGAGTCCCACCTCCTGCGTGCCGATGAGGAACGTCGCGCAGGCATCCCCGCGACGATCGTCTTGTACGTGCGGAAATACGCGCCTGCAAGCGTGTGCTGCACGCAGATGTTGGTATCCATGCCGAACGATGAGCGTGTCACGCCGAGCTCGCGCAGCGTCAGATCGAGATCGGTCTGGAAGAATCCGTCGTGGCGGCGCTTGGGCACGACGATGTCGGACGGTTGCGGTCGAAATCCGCGAGCGGCTGATTCGCTGCCTGCGACGCCGTGGTCGCCCCAGAGCTCGAGTTCCGCATCGAAGCGGGAATCATGCGCATCGTCGGAGAAGATGACGGAAACGCCGCTTCGCGCGCGCCGCCTTCACGATGCGCACCGCATTCGCCGCCGCCGCTTCCGTGCCGGGCGTCGGCCTTCGCACCCGCCGAGGATATCACCACGACCACGGCGCAACAGGCCAGGTCGACCTTGTCGGACTGCTGCTATGGCGTCTCTTGCGCCACCGGTACGTATGCCATTGCTCTTTCTCCTTATCGAAAATATTCAAACCATTCGAACATCCAGGAACCGGCGGAGAAGCCGAAAACCGCCGAGCGCGCCAGACGATCACCGTCCGGGCCTCCCTCAACCCGCACGACACCGCACCGGCGCCGTCACGGGGCCGATCCCCGGCGGATGGCTCACGGCCTGCCAGGCGTCTTCGACCGAAGACCCGGATCGCATCTCGGCACGCGTGCGAACAGCCGCTCGATGCCTTCGTCGGTGGCCGCCATGCAGTAGACCCGTTCCATCGGATATCCTGCATGTGACCAGGAATTTCTTACCCGAGCTCGCCTCTGCGACGGCGACGACGGAATCATCGTCGGGACGGATGGAATCGACGATCGCGAGCGGACATAGCGAAGCGCATCCGATGCCGTCCCGTATCCGGGGCTCGTCAGCACGAATGCGGCATTCAAGCCCGGTCATCGGGACGCCGGGCAGAGCGCCCTTTCGGCGCGGGCGAGCTTCGCGGCCATAGTCGTTTGCCGGCACGACGAGGCCGAAATTCGCGCCGTCGCTGCGCGCCCACCCCGAAAGCGCATCGTCGTACGCATGCCCTGCGCATCGAGCAGCGCAGCGAAAATCCGTTCCCGTCATACGGGCGACGGCGAAAGCGTGACGCGCTGATGCGTTCGCGTCGGCGGCAGGATCCTCGGGAGACGGCAGCAGATGCGGCATCGCCACCGCGAGATACGCCGGCCGATGCGTCGTCCGTCTTCCGCGGTTTGCCCGCCGCGCCGGGCGACGACGGCCCCGCCTTCCTCTGCAGAATCGGGCTTGGACATGGAATCCGCCGGCGCCGGCAACCCGAGAGCGCCGAGTCCGGTGCCGACGGACCGGGATCGCCCCTCGCCCGCATCGTGACGAGCCCCAGCACCATGAACGCCACGGCCGCATCGGCACGACCGCAGAGGCCGCGATGAGAACCGCGCGGCGGCGGCGATGGTCGGCAGGAAGCATGCGCGAGAGCATGGTCTGCCGCGCATGGGCAGGGCGCTCGAACGTGTGGCCGCAGTTGTAGCAACCTCGAGCCCCTCTTCCGCCTCGACCCCGCATTCGGGACATTTTCATCGCGCATCAGCCCCTTCTGCCGAACGTTCGTCCTGCGCCGAATATAGCATACGCGCCTGACGGCCACGGCCGGCCCGCGGCAGGCGCGTCCCATGCGCCACATAACGTCGACATACGCATAATGCCTGGTGAATTTCCTATCTGCACGTCGGTGCCCCTGCCGTCCCCTCACATCAGGCGAAATCTTTCGGCATTCCGACGATTGTTCGACCGGGCAGCCCCGCCCCTCTATAATCGGCATGTCGCGCTCACGTCGGTGCCGCCGCCGCGAGACAGCGAAAAGCCTTCGGGGCCGCGCCCCTCGGAAGCCTCGGCGCCGGATGGCGCCCGGAAGGAACGCACGCCATGCAGATCGGATTCGACAACGACCGCTATATCGATATCAAGCGAAGCGCATCCGCCGACCGCATCGGGGAATTCGGCGGCAAGCTCTACCTTGAATTCGGCAAGCTTTTCGACGACTACGACTGCCTCACGCGTGCTGCGGCTTCGAGCCGACAGCAGCTGCGCATGCTCAGGCGCTCGTCGACGACGTGGATCATCCTCGCCATCAATGCGAACGACATCGAGCGCGACAGGTGCGCGCGGCGATCTGGGCATCACCTACGACGAAGACCTGCTCCGTCTCGTGGACATCTTCCGCGACATGGGCTTTTTCGTGGGCAGCGTCTGCATCACGCGCTATACCGGCCAGCCGAACGCCGCCGCGTTCCGCGCCCGCTCGAAACGCTCGGCATCAAGTGCTACGTGCGGGCCCATCGCCGGCCACCGCACGCCGATCGACCATATCGTGAGCGACGAGGATACGGCGCGAACGACTATCGAGACCCAGCGCCGCTGGTCGTCGTCACCCGCCAGCCCCGGCAGCGGCAAGATGGCGACCTGCCCTCTCCAGCTCTACGAGTATCGCCGCGGCGTGAAGGCGGGATACGCCAAGTTCAGACCTTCCCCGTCTGGAACCTCGCTCGACCATCCCGTGAACATCGCCTACGAGGCTGCGACGGTCGATCTGGGCGACGTCAACGCGATCGACCTTCCATCTGGAATCCTACGGGGTCTCGGCGATCAACTACAATCGCGACATCGAGGTCTTCCCCGTGCTCGAGGCCGTCATGGAGATCGATGGCGCACCTGCCGTACAAATCGCCACCGATATGGGCGTGGTACGATCGCTTCGGCCATCATCGACGACGATGCCGTGCGCTCCGCCTCTGAGAAGGAGATCGTGCGCCGCTACTTCAAGGCCGCGGCGATGCGCCGCACCGGATCGGGCGAAGAGGGAGACTGCGAAGCTCGACTTCCTCATGCGCAAAGGCCGGCATCGACACGAACTCTCCCCGCCCACAGCGCCGCCCTGCTCAAGGCGGAGACGAGCAGCGGGCAGGCGGGCGCCATCGAGCTGCCCGACGGGCGCGTCGTGACCGGCAAGACCTCCGCGCTGCTCAACGCGCGTCGTCGGTGCTGCTCAATGCCCCTGAAAGCGCAGGCGGACATCGCCGATGACATCTACGTGATCAGCAACGACGCACTCGAAGCCCATCTGCTACCTGCGCACCGAGCGCCTCGGCCACCAGAGCGCATCTGCCCGAACGAGACCCTCATCGCGCTTTCGGTGAGCTCGCTTACCAACCCCCTGGCCGCCACCTGCATTGAAGCGGCGGAGGGCCTGCGCGGTGCATACGCGTACTTCTCGTCCATCATCCGACGAGGACGGCGCCTCTACCGCTCGCTCGCATCAACGTCTGCTGCGAGCCTCGCTACGAGACCAAGCGCTCCGACTTGGATTAGAGCCGAAGGGCGCGCGATGCCCGGGAGGCCTCCGGAATCATCCGGAGGCCTCCTGCATCATTCGCGAATCAGGTGTGAGGCCTTCGCGCATAAGGCGCGCCTTATGCGCCTTATTCGTGACGGCTGATGAACTCTCGACGGCGGCCATGTTGTTCCTTGCCGTGCGTCGCGTTGCCGACATGCGCCGCACCTGGATGAGCGTCCATTCGCAGTTCGGAAACAGGGTCGTAGCCTTCCTGACGACCAACGGCGACGCCTCGTCGTTGGTGCGGACAGACATCATGGGTCGGCACCTGATGTTCTTGACGTCCTCGCGGATATCGAAATCGCGCATCTTGCCGGTGACGACGAATTCGCTCGCGCCCTGCATGACCATGTAGCATTCGCCGACGTTCTCTTTGGCTGAATGCCTCTTGGACGTAATCGGGCCCAGGGTTCGACGCCGGACGACATGGCGCCGGTAGTATTCCATGTACGCGGCCTTCGCGGCAGGCGTGCGTCGTAATCGCCCGTGCGCTCGGCTTCGGGCAATGGCTTCCCGCATGTCCTTCGGCGTGTATTCGATCAGGCGATTCGCTTCGAGAGAAGCCAGGCTGCGATATTGGACCGGCGATCCGGTGATGACCATGGAGCGAATCCCCGCATCGTCCTTGCGGGCGCGCATCATCGCGAGGCATGCCGCCCCAGGAGTGCCGAACGGGTGGAAATCGTCGAGCCCGAGCGCATCGCGCATCGTATAGAACTCGTCGATCCACAGATCGTAGCCGTAGAAGTCGTCGTCCTGGTGCGGGATGTCTGGGACTTGCCGCACGCGATCTGGTCGTAGAAGATGATCTGACGGCCATGCAGAGGTCGGCCATCGCGGTAGTTCAGCAGATAGAGATGCGTATCGCCCGGACCTCCGTGGAGTGATGAGCAGGTAGTGCTTTCTTTCCCCGGCTTCGGCATTCGCCGTAGATTCCCTGTAGTACCGTCTTGAAGCTCGATAATCGACGTAACCGCTGCGCATTTTCGCCATGGCGCGCTCCTTCGACGTGCGGCCGCGCGGTGCCCGGGAATTTCCCGAAACCGCCTCGTCCGCGGCTAATGATCGTCTCTTGATTTATACGACGCCGTACAGCCTACTCGGATGCACGCACGTTTTCGATGACCTTCGCGAGCAGTTTGGTGCAGCTGAACGGCGTCTCTCGGTATCCGACACCGACGCATCGGCCCATCATCTCGGGAGGCACGTTCATGGCCGTGGCGCGCATGCGGTCCCCGGACCTTCCTGCGTGATGGTCACGACCACCTTGCGCTCGTCCTTATCGGAACGTTCGCGCTCTATCAGGCCCTTGGCCTCCATCTTCTTGAGCAGCGGCGTCAATGTGCCCGAATCGAGGAAGAGCCGCTCGCCGAGCTCCTTCACCGTGATCGTTTCCTCTTCCCACATCACCATCATGGCGATGTACTGGGTATATGTCGGGTCGAGGTCCTTGAGCATGGCGCGTGGCGGCGCACGACCTCCTTTCGAGGCGGTGGCGTGCAGAGCACAGCTGATTCGCTCAAAAGCAGTCGAGGCGACGATCGGTTTTGGAAATCGCAGGTCGCGACGGGCCTTTCTCGTAGGTGCCCACATACGCGGAAGGCGAGCCTTCCCGGCCGAGGCCGTTCGGATCCGCTTCGCATATGGTCCCGGCGCCGGGATGCGGAAAACGGGTTAGAGAATCGCGGCGACGGCGGATGCGACGTCGCCCATCTTGGCGGTGGGCTCGAAGCGGGCGATAACTCTCCTTTTGCGGCTGATCAGGAACTTCGTGAAATTCCGTCTGATGTAGGCCTTGTCGCCGAACTCCTTGTCGACCGACTCTGGAGACCCTGTTCATCACGACCGCCTTCAGGCCGTTGAATCCCTCGAACGGCTTCTCGGCGGCGAGGGCGACAAAGAGCGGATTGGCGTTCTCGCCATTGACCCTCGGTTTTCTTGAGACTGGTCGGATGCCGGGTTTCCAATCGTGCCGAACCGATGGATCTCGTCGTCCGGATTCGGGCGCCTGGTTGGCGGAACTGGTTTGCAGAAATCGAGCATTTCCGAACCACTTTGTCGCGATACGTCGCATAGAGGGCTCGAGATGTCTTCGTACTCGAGGGTGAAGCCGCAGCCCGCGGCCGTGTTCACGATGAGCGGACCTTGCCCTCGTAATCCTTCAGGAGACCTCTGATCCGTCTTGGGCGGTGACCGTGTAATCGTGGCAGCTCATCGTGGCTCCTCCTTCTTTCATACGCGCCGAGCGATATTTGAATTTGAAACGATTCAATTGTATGCAATTGTTGTTCTAAAGCGTCAAGCTGTTCTTGGAAATTATTCTCTATGCACCCGCACTCGTCGTCCGCCGCTTCGCCGGGCATCGGCGCATCGGAAACGGGAGCGTTCATGCAGCCTGTGTAGCATCGAGCATCCGGGGCGTCCGGATGCAGATCGCCGCCGAATGCGCTGCAGTCGCTGCTGCGCGCGAGCTCGAGGCATCGCCGCACCGTGCGCAGCGCTTCGTCATCGCATCGTCTGGAAGGAGAGCCCCATGGCAGACGCGCGAACCAGGGAACGCCTCGATCAAAGGCCAGAACGTCCCTCCGGCACCTGACGCGGTTCCTATCCTGCCGAGCCCATATGCGGCCCTCAGCCGCAGCAGCCCCATGGAGCGGCTCGCCGATCCGGCATCCGGCCGGATACCATGCCGCAGGCCCGGCGTCGCCTCACGCGCGGGCGTACCAGCAGCCCCATGGGCAAAGACTTCAACCAGCAGCAGCCAGATTTCGGTCCTGCCAGCCGCACGGCCGGCCGACCCCACGCGAGACGCCGGCCCTGCAGGAAACCGGCACGCGGGCCGTTCGTCCCTCAGCATCGTCGGTTGTCTGATCCACTTTCGCTCATCGCTCTCAGTACACTGCGACTCATCTGCGACATCGTCGCACTCGCTAAGCCTCGGCAGCGGAAAGGGCCGGACGCGCCACATCCAAGACGAAGCCCACCAAGATCATCGGCATCATCGGCATCGTCGTCGGCTCTGTCGTCACCGTTTTCGCGCTCGGCACGGCGCGCCATCTTCGGCGCGCTCGGGGCGGCCTCATCTCGGCGGAGCAGAGCGGCGCGCTCGACGATGCGCTCGATGAGACAAGCGACCCTCGACGCTGATCTGAACGGCGGCGTATACGGCCCCATTCGCCCATCTGCCAGCGTCGATCTTCGGTGGATCGGCGGGGACGGCGTCGGATACCTCGACATCGGAATCCTGGATGCCTTCCAAGACGTCACCCTGGATGAAGAGGCGGCGACGCGCGTCATCGCCTACCGCGGTCCGACACTCCACGTCTCCTCGGTACGGCGGCGTCGAGATACTCGACCATCGGTGAGCATGTCCGGCTTCTACCGAGCAAAAGAGGATATGGCCGCGCAAAGTCGTGTCGTACAGCGAAACCCAGGGCATGTATACCGGCGTCAAACAGAGCGCGACGGTCGTCGGCGGACGTGACGCCATCATGCGTCGCGTCCTCGCAATATCGGAGACCTTGATCCCGCTGACGACAAAAGCCTATCGCGAGTGCTTCATCGACTCATTGCCCGGGCGAATGCACCTATACCTGCTTCCGAGGCGTCGCCCGACGATAATATCGACGAGGTGTCGAGCTACGTGCGGACCTACGTTCCCTCCAAGCCTGCGAACGTAAGACCGCCGCACATGACCGTCTATCTGACCGGGGACACCCACGGGCATTTCGAGCGCGTCGCGCGCCTGCGAAGCCTACGGGCTCACGTCCGACGATGTCGTGATCATCCTCGGCGATGCCGGCGTCAACTATTTCGGCGAAGGCTCGGCCCGCGACCGCGCGTCGCGCGCGCTGCTCGGCGGACTCGCCCCGACGTTCTTCTGCATCCACGGCAACCATGAGATGCGCCCGCAAAGCCCTTTCCTGCTATCGCGAGGCTGCATGGCGCGGCGGCACGGTGTTCGTCGAGATGCCTGCGAACCCTCCTCTTCGCGAAAGACAGCGAACTGTTCGATTTTCGACGGCGTGCGCGCCTTCGTCGTCGGCGGCGCCTACAGCATCGACAAGCGCACGCGTCTGAAGGCGGGTCTGCGATGGTTTTCCGACGAGCAGCCCGACGAAGCCACGAAGCGCCTGGTCGAGGAGCGGCGAGAGATCGGGTGGGATGCGACGTGATGATCACCCATACCCTGCCCGTTCCATCTGGAGCCGCGCGAGTCTTCGTCGCCGGCGTCGACCAGTCGATGGTGGACACGTCGACCGAAAAATGGCTCGACGATATCGAGGCGCCGCCTTTCCTATCGACAATGGTACTGCGGACATTTCCACATCGAAGCAGGTCGGATCGTTTCGCATCATGTTCGAGGACTGGGATGTCCTCTGGCCGCACGGCGGCATCCCGTTCGATCCGGCGCGCTACGGGGCCGCGACCGAACCGGACCGCCGCACGCCGCCCAGCTGGCACGCGACCTGGATATGGACGTCGATGTCGTGCGCGAGGCTCTGGCCGAGACCGACGGGCTGCTGAGACGCCCGGGGCGCCGAGGTCTGCCGGGAAACGCGTCGGCACGTTCATCGGACGTCGTTTCTGGGAAAGGGCCATCTGAAGACTTCACGGGCAGTGCGAGTCCTGCCGCCGCTGGTTCGCGAAACGCAGGCCCGCATCGCCGATATCGAAGGGCACGCCCGAGGAAGACCAGCCCTCGTCTGCCCCGACTGTCACTTCGGCATCGGGAGGCATGCGAACAGCGGCCCCTACCCTCCGGCGGCGGAGATCGTCCCGGTCGCCGAGCCCTTCGCCGACCGCGTCCGCTGCGGGCGCATCGGCCGCGGTATCGGATCCCCCTGCCCACGTGCGCGTTCGAACGTCGACACGAGCGATCGCGCAGAAGATCGCGTCGCTGCCTGAGAATTCCGCCAATACCGAGACCAGCGCATGCGCCGGCAGGATCAGGTTCGCGTCGAGCAGCGCGATGGCTGCGCCCACGATGCGAGATACCGCCTCCTGCGGCGGAATGTCGCGCAAGCCCGCACGCCGCAGGACGGCGTCGCGCTCGCGTTCGGGAAAACCTCTTCGCGGCCCCATCTCGCCCATGAGCTCGCGCATCTCTTCGCGCGCAGCGCCCGCGACCGGCGCTGGGATCCTACGTGTCTGATACAGCGCCAACGCGTGGTCGAGCTTGCCGTTCTGCCAGAGCGCGAATGCGAGACGGTACTTCACGACCTGACGCTCCTCGGCGCTCACGCACACGGCGATCGCCTTGCGCAGAATCTCCTCGGACCTCTGGAAATCCCCCGCCTCGACGACGGCGTTAACGAGCTCGAGATACGATCGGGCCGTGAGAGGGCGACATGCTGACCAGCGCCTCGCTCGCCCGATCGACCCCTCGGCATCGCCCATCGACCGATAGATCCGCGAGAGGTGCAGCGTGGCATCGTACACGGAATCGGGCACGTTGACGAAGCGTTGCGCCGTCGTTCGACGTCATCAGCTGACGATCTCGCGCGCGGCAAGATCCTGGCGTACAGAGGCGTGCGTCCGTCTTCGAGATTGACCGGTGCCTGGTCGAGGATCTCTTCGAAGCGCGCTCGCCACGAGCGAGAATCCTCCGCATCCTGCACGGCTTTCCCAGACGCGCGCCTTCGCCAGCCGCTCCTCATCGGTTTCGAGGAATATATCCAAGTCGCGGACCTTGTCGGCGCATGCAGGAGGCTTTTTCGCCTCTTCGAATGGGACGATCGTCGACGGCTATGTCGACGCGACGGGCGCCGGATCGACGTCTATGGGATCGACGAGGCGCAGCTCGGGACGCATCGAAGGCGACAGCAGCATTCGACCGGGCACGAGGTTGATGAGGGCTCAGGGCGTCCCCAGGTCAGCTCTTCGGATGCGATCTCGTCGAGGCGAGCCCCGTCGTGCAGACCGGCATGAACGACGGGCGGTCGAACGACATCGAGAAGCTCGACGCGTCGTTTCGCGCGCTGCGGACCCGCTCGCGCTCACCACCGCTTTCATGATGCCGACGCTCGATGTAGGCGCAGGCGGCGAGCAGCGCCGAGACGGACCGCATAGGCCGATCGAGGCCGGTTTCGGTTCTCGGACACGTCGGTCGGGTTCCGCGCGCCCCATCGCCCCCGTGCGCCGGATGCGCGTCGACGACCGCCACGAACCAGCGGTCGGGAAACGCCTCGGCATCGGGAAGCGAGCACCGTATGGCGAAGATGCCGGAGGCGGCATCGCAGTCGAATGAATATCCCGCGAAACGGCAGCGCCAGCGCTTTCGACGGCGCTCGCAGAACGCATGCGCGCGTCCCATTCCGCCCTTCGCTGCAGGAATGCCCGGTACAGCTCGGAGCCAGCTCTCCGCCTTGCTGGGCGACCTCGAGATGCTCTGGCAGATGCTGCGGATGCAGCGCCAGTCTTCGATGCAGCACGCGCCCCTCGTCGAAAAAGCGATGCCATCCCGCCCGTCGATCGCGCGCGCCGCAGCGCCGATGAGGCACAGGCGGTTCAGCGCCCCTTCGACCGCCAGGACGGTCGCCATCTCCTGATCATCCAGCTCGTCGTAGACATGGATCCAGGAAAGCCCGGTGAGCCAGATGAACCCGGACGAAGATCGTGCCGAGCGGCGATGGGCCTGATGCGCCGAGCGCCGGCGGCAGAAGCGCCTCGAGCGTAGCGTTCGGAAACCGCTGACCGAAGCGGAATCGTAGGACGCAGCGCGAAGGGCGTCCAGCACGTCGGCAGGGCAGCGCCGGCGGCAGGGCATCTCGAGATGCCTGCGATCGTGGCCGCATCGCCCGCCTGGGATGCGCGTTCGCGCGGAAGATGACATATGCGAGGAACGACACGCCCAGAAACGTGCGTACGTCGTAGAACCCTTGGTCGTAGGGACCGATTTCTCCATATGAATCCGGAAGCGCAGCAGTGCGTGCCCGTGGCGCCGGCGCTCACTTCGTAGCCGCCGACCGGCAGCATGTCGGACCCGGCCGTCGAGCGGATGAGCACGCTGCGTCGCCGCGGCCGACGAGTCGGACAGCACCGATCGGGCGTGCGCGCAGGCCGCGCAGCCAGGGGCTCGTCGCGCGCATAGGCGCAGTTGCCCGCGTCGAGCCGGGCCGAAGCATGCCTTCGCGCTTGCCCGTCATCTCCATCAGATAGCCCCATCCCCTCGGGCTGGCGGCATCCATTCAGACGACGGCATGGACTTCGCCGGATCCTGACCGGGAACCGGCAGGATGCTCTGGTATTTTTCCCAGCACGGATAGCACGATCGCGCGTTTGGGCATGAAGGCACCTTCTCTATGCGTCTTGGAATGCACGGATTCCCCATTGTGGCAGAAATCGGCCGACGATGGAAACCGGCGGGCCGCGTGATCCTCGCCCCGCTGCACGGCTATACTGGTTCACCACCTGCACGGAGTCGCCGCGCGCGGCTCAGGAGGGTGAAACCGGCACGCAGGAAGGCGGCTCCGCCGAGCCCGCGCGCGCCGACACGGCGGGCAGCGCCGACGTCTAGAATCGAGAGACCTATGCCTATCACCGATTTCCCTCACTAGAACGCCGCCTTCTATCGGACGACGTCGCGCTCGTCGCGGTGAATCCTCGGATTCGCGAGGGACGCGAACGTCGGGCCGGAGATACGACCTGGTCGAAACCAGCCCGGCCAAGCGATATCGTCGTGAAATGACCTGGCGCGTCTTCAACGAGCATGCGAACCGCTCTCGCATCTGGTCCTCGATGCCGGCGTCGCGCGACAGCAAGGTGGCCATCCTGCTCGTGAACAGCCTGGGTGGCGCCGTCGTCACATAGGGACGCTCAAGAGCGGCGCCATCGCGGTTCCGCTCAACTACCGTATGCCGCGGACGAGATCAAGTACTGCCTGGAGCTCGCCGAGGTGGACCTGCTGTGTTCGGCGAGGAATTCATCGGGCGCATCGAAGACATCGTCGACGATATCCCGGTCAAGCGTCTCTATTACGTCGGCGAGCGCTGCCCTAGCTTCGCCGAGGCTACGATCGCGCATCGGCCACTTCCGCCCGAGGCCGCGTGCGCATCGAGGACGCCGATCTGGGCGCGATTTACTTCTCGAGCGGCACGACGGGCTTCCGAGCCATTCTCCATCGGCATGCGAGCCTCGCGCGCCGCCGTCACCGAGCAAAGCCATGGCCAGACCCATGACGACATTTCCTGCGTCCCGCCGCTCTATCACGTCGGCGCCAAGATGCATTGGATGGGAGGGCTGGTCAGGGTGCGAAAAGCCGTCATTCTGCGCGGCGTGCGCCCGATTGGATCACGGACCGTGTCAGGAGCAGTGCACGATCGTCTGGCTGCTGGTGCCGTGGGCGCAGGACATCCTGGACGCGATCGACGCCGGCAGGTCGACCTCGACGATTACCGCCTCGACCAGTGGCGCCTCGTGCATATCGGCGCGCAGCCCGTTCACCGAGCTCATCAGGCGCTGGGTCGGTCTTCCCCGTCATCGGTACGACACCAACTACGGCCTGTCTGAAGGCATCGGACCCGGCAGCGTGCACCCTCGGCGTCGAGCATCGACCACGTGGGCGCGATCGACGAGGCCGGATGCGGCTGGGCAGGCGGAAGTGCGCGCGGACGACGGCAGCGTCGTCGAAGCGGATCGGGCGACGTGGGCGAGCTCTGCCTCAAAGGGAGACGGCGTGATGGTCTGCTACAACGATCCGCAGGCGACCGCGGAAGCGCTGCGCGACGGCTGGCTCACACCGGAGACATGGCCGAGGTGGACGCCGACGGGTTCATCTGGCTCGTCGACCGCCGCAAAGACGTCATCATCACCGGCGGCGAGAACATCTATCCGGTACAGATCGAGAACTACCTGCGCACCAACGACGCCGTCAGGACGTCGCGGTCATCGGCCTGCCGACCCGCGCCTCGGAAATCGCCTCCGCCGTGGTCGAGGTCAGGCCCGGCCATGCGCTTTCCGAGGACGACCTGGCGGGTTCTGCGCCGCGCTACCGCGCTACGCGCGTCCGCGCCGCTACATCTTCGCCGACGTGCCGCGCAACCCCACCGGCAAGATGAAGCCGCTGCTCCGCAAGATCTACGGCGGCTCCGATCGTCTGGTTGAACTCGAGAACAACGAATAGGAAGCGGATTCCATGGTCTCTCGCGTCTACGTGGAAGAAACCCGGTTCGAGCCGAGGCGCGCTCGCACGCGAGCTGCGCGACATCCTCGGCATCGCGCGCCTCGAATCCGTGAGCTCGTCAACCGCTACGATGTGGAGGGGCATCGACGAGGACCTGTTCGCCCGCTGCGTGCCGACGGTCTTCAGCCGGCCCTCCGACGACGTCGCCTTCGATCTGCCTGCCCGGGAAGGCGAGACGGTCTTCGCGATCGAGCCGCTGCCCGGCCAGTTCGATCAGCGTCTCCGATTCCGCGAGCGATGCATCCAGCTCATCAGCCAAGGCGCGCGCGTCGACGTGCATGCCGCCAGGTGCTGCTGCTTCCAGGCGCGCTTACGGATGAGGACATCGCCGCCATCAAGCGTTGCGCCATCAATCCCGTCGAGGCGCGCGAGGCCTCGCTCGATGAGGGTCGCCACGCTGAAGGCGGCTCACGCAGCCCGCCCGTGGAGTCGTCGAGGTTTCACCGCGTATTCCGACGAGGGCTTTCGCGTTCATCGCCGGGCGGGCCTTTGCGATGGATGCGGCCGACATCGCGTTCTGCCGCGCGTACTTCCGCGACGAGGAGCGCCGCGATCCCACGATCGCCGAGATCCGCATGATAGACACCTACTGGTCCGACCATTGCCGCCGCACCACGTTCTCCACGATGCCTCGACGGTCGCGATCGACGATGCCGCCGTGCGAAAGCCTTCGATACGTACCTGGCCTGCGCGCCGAACTCGGCCGCGAGAAACCCTGTGCCTGATGGACATCGGCACGATCGGCGCCAGCACCCTGAAACGCACCGGGCAGCTGAAGGCCTCGATGAGTCCGAGGAGATCAACGCCTGCACCGTGCGCGTCACCGTGGACGTGGACGGCGTCGACGAGGACCGCTGTTCCCTTCAAGAACGAAACGCACACCATCCCACCGAGGTCGAGCCGTTTCGGCGGCGCGGCGACCTGCATCGGCGGCCGCATCCGCGACCCTTGTCGGGACGTTCGTACGTCTAGCAGGCCATGCGCGTGACCGGCGCGGCGAATCCGCTGGCTCCCGTGTCCGATACGCTGCCGCAGCTGCCCCAGCGCACGATCGTCACTGCGGCGGCGGCGGGCTGCTCGTCTTACGGAAACCAGATCGGCCTCGCAACGGGCCAGGTCAACGAGCTCATCATCCGGGATATGCTGCCAAGCGCATGGAAATCGGCGCCGTCGTGGGAGCCACCCCGGCCGACCACGTGCGCCGCGAGACCCCGCGTCCGGGAGATGCGATCATCCTGCTCGGAGGACGCACCGGCCGCGACGGCATCCGGCGGCGCGACGGGCTCTTCAAGGCGCACACCGAGGAAAGCATCGAGACCTGCAGGCGCCGAAGTGCGAAAGGCAACGCGCCCGTCGAGCGCGCAAGATCCAGCGCCTCTTCCGCCGCGGCGACGCCTGCCGCCTGATCAAGCGCTGCAACGACTTCGGCGCGGGCGGCGTTTCGGTCGCCGTGGGAGAGCTCGCGGACGGGCTGGACATCGATCTGGACCGCATTCCGAAGAAGTACGACGGACTCGACGGCACCGAGCTTGCCATCTCCGAAAGCCAGGGAGCGCATGGCCTGCGCCGTCGCGCCGGAAGACGTGGACGAGTTCTTGGGCTATGCGGCCGAGGAGAATCTCGAGGCCACGGTCATCGCCACCGTCACCGAAGCGCCACGCGTCCGCATGACCTGGCGCGGAGATGTCATCGTCGACGTGAGCCGCGCATTTTTGAATTCAACGGCGCTCCGCGCACGCGCGTCCACGTGCCCGCGAGGGTTCCTATGCACGTGGCCGGGCGCCACCTTCGCCGAACGCATGGGGTCGGTCGTGCGCGGTTTGAACGCTCTGCTCGAACAAGGGCTTTCGAACGGTTCGACTCCACGATCGGCGCGGCCACGGTGCTCATGCCCTTCGCGGCATCCGTCAGCTCACACCCGCGAACGCCATAGTTCGCGAAGCTGCCCGTCGACGGAGAGACGACCACCTGCTCGGGCATGGCCTGGGCTACAACCCCTATCTCATCCGAAGCGAACCAGTTCGCGGGCGCGTATCTGGCCGTCGTCGAAAGCGTGAGCAAGCTCGTCTCGGCCGGCTTCTCGCGCGCGCACGTACCCCTGACCTTCAGGAGATACTGGCAGCCTGCGCGACGTGCCGGAGCGCTGCATAACCCGTCGTCGCTTCTGGGCGCGCTTATGGCCCAGATCGATCTGGGCGTCGGCCCATCGGCGGCAAAGGACTCCATGTCCGGCGGCGCTTCGAGCGCTCGACGTCCCGCCGACGCTCGTGAGCTTCGCCACCGCATGCGGGAAGATCAGCGCGGTCACGTCGCCCGAATTCGAGGGCGCAGGGCGACCGCGTCGTGCGCATCGCGCCCGCATACCGTGCAGACGGCCTGACGCCCGAGACGGACAGCCTGATCGCCGTCCCTCGACGCCGTCGAAAGCCTGATCGCGAACGGCGGCGCGCTCGCCGTCGGCACGGCGGGATACGGATGCGGCGCGGAGCCCTCTTCAAGATGACGCTCGGCAACGCGATCGGCCTCGAGGCCGCAGAGGGATTCGATGCGGGCAGCCTGTTCGTTCCCGCGTACGGCACCTTCTACGTCGAGCTCGCCGAAGGCTCGGTGCGCCGAGAACGGAGGGTTCATGGTCGCCGAGGTCGGCACGACGACCGCAGCGTACAGATCGCCACGAACGAAGGCGTCGTTGATCTCGCCGATCTGCCGGGAAGTCTGGGAACGTCCGCTGGAGCGTCTTTCCCTACCGCAGCGCAGAGACGCGGTCGAGGCCCGTCGAGCTTCGGCCTGCAGCGCCCCGTGCACGCACGACAGCCGGCACGGTCGCGAAAGCCGCGTCATCATCCCCGTGTTTCCGGCAACAACTGGGTGGTTCGACACCGTCGCGCGCATTCGAGCGCGCGCGGGCCGAGGCGCACCGCTCATCATCAGCAACCTTACGCCCGAACGCGTCGCCGAAAGCACGCGCGCGTCTCGTCGAGAGATTTCAAAAGCCAGATCGTCAGTCCCCGGCGGATTCTCGGGCGGCGATGGCCCGACGGATCGGCGAAATTCATCACCGCGTTCTTCCGCGCGCCGAGTGACCGAAGCGGTGCGGGACCTGCTGCAGAGGCGCGACGGCCTGATGCTCCGGCATCTGCAACGGCTTCAGGCCCTCGTGCGGCTCGGGCTCGTGTCGGCGACATCCGCGCCATGGACGCCGCATGTCCGACCCTCACGTTCAACGAGATCGAGCCGCCACCAGTCGCGCATCGCGCACCCGCATCGCGTCGACCTTGAGCCCTGGCTTTCCCGATGCGGGGTGGGCGACGTGCACGGTGGCGTGGCCACGGCGAGGGCGCTGCGCGCGCACGTGATCGAGGACCTTGTCGCAGCGGGACAGGTCGCGACGCAGTACGTCGGCCTCGACGGTATGCCATCCATGGATCTGGACACGAGCCTAACGGCTCGCTCGCGGCGATCGAGGGGATCACGAGTTCACGGACGCGTTTCCGGCAAGATGGGTCATTCGGGCGGTTCGGCGCACGCTCTGAACATTCCCGACCGCACCTTCCAGCCTGTCATCGAGGGAGGCGTGCGCTGCTTCACCGACTAGATCCGGGCGTGCCGCATCGCGCTTTCGCGATGCGCCCAGAACCCCGTCGACCGATCGAATGCGGCCCCTGATGCTCGGGAGATCGAGCGTCGGGGGCCGCATCCTTCGAAAGCATGTAGCGTTTCATTTTCTCTGTTCCGCCCCCACGATGCCTGGTGCGATTCCGTACCGAACGATCAATTGATTCCAACAGCCCATACACTTCTAGCAATCATTCATCAGGCGAAACGTAGAACCTAGCAATTGTATAGCTGCGGATCACAGAAACCTTCATACATTGCTATAATTGTCGCGATGCGATGCAGGTAAGCAGGAAATCAAGGGAGAGGTTCATTGTGTTTCGCACGCAAAGGGGGAGAAGACGGCCATCATCGTCTCCGTCGCCGCAGCTCTGTGCCTCGTCGTCGGCGGATGCACGCCCAAAGACGATGCGCCCGGGCGACAGAACCCGCCGCCACCGGCGGCACCACGATGGAGCGGCCGGTCGCCGCGCCTACGACCGTTCCCGAAATGCCGACGGGTTCGGCATCATCGAATCGAGTCTTGGGCCGACCAGTATCCCAATCAGTACAACACGTTCGTCGGCAACGAAGCGAACAAATGGCCCGAGGCAAGCTACGACTAGATCGATCACCATGCGAAATCGTCACGCTCGGCAAGGGCTACGGCTGCCAACTTACACCGAGCCCGGCGGCCATGCGTATTCCTGTACACCGTCGCCAACAACGGCGCGCGTGAGCGTGGATAAGACGAAGGCCCAGTGCCTCGCTGCAAGACGCCGCTCATCCACGCCGGAGGTGCAGAAGATGGGCGTTCGGCCTGGACGCGTCCGATGTATGACGTGCTGGACACCTACACCGAAGGCATTTCCTGCGCGAACTGCCACGTGAACGACGATCCGACGCGGTTCACGCCATCTGCGCGCCGACTGGGTCCGCGCGATGGGGCCGGACTACACGGACAAAGAACAAGCGCAGCGCCGTGTGCGGCCAGTGCCGCGACTACTCCATGGACGCGAAGACCCGGAACCCCGACGAGTCCGTATGACGGCGGCGCTTTGCGACCATGACGCCCGATCAGGCGCTCAAATGGTACGACGACAACGGATACGTCGACTGGACGTACGAATCCACCGGGGCGAAGATGATCGCCGTGCGTCCTCCGAATACGAGTACAACTTCGGCGGAAGCCAGGGCCCGATGGTCAAGATGGGTTACGAATGCGCCGACTGCCGCCTGTCCAGACCGCCGACGACGGCACTGCCTACGAGCCACTACTGGCAGAGCTCGACAACGAGGAGATGCTCGCCCGAGTGCAACACCTGCCATAAGGATCTGAAGAGCGGATCAAGGGCATTCAGGACGATATCGACGGCCGCACGCACCAGATCGGGACGCGCTGCGCCAACTTCATCAAGAACTTCGAGGCCGCCATCGACGAAGGAAGCCTCGCGCGACGACGTTGCCCGCCTGCAGCAGATTCAGCGCGAAGCGGCGTTTTGCTGAACTCCGCGGCTGCCGAGAACAGCGAGGCGCAGCGCATCCGAGCTGTACACGAGCGGTGCTCGACAGCGCCGACAAGCTCCTCGACGAGGGCGACCAGATCCCAGGCGTCGCCTCGAGCGCCGATAGGTTCGTGAGCGAGTACAACCCGGACAATCCCAAGGACGCGGCGAACTATCCGTTCCCGGCATTCGAAGGCGTCTACGTGTACTACACCGCCGAGCAGGCAGCGAAGTAACGCGAACTGAGATCCGATTCTCGATGACGCGGGAGGGACTTCGGCCCCTTCCCTTTCAATGCCTCAATGGACTGATGCCCGCTGAAACGCGGAGGCATCCGATGAGGCGAACCGCGGCCTGTCGGCGTGCTGGACGAAGCGAACGAAGATCGCTCGCTAGAATGGATCCCGAAGGAACTCATCACCGCAACGGGCTTCCTTCCTTGCCGGCCCCTGGCCCGATGCCCATCGGATGCCAGGGCTTTCTCCGCCGGAACGCTTCGGAGAAACTTATGCGGGGCATAGCGGCGGATGCCTTCGGAATCGAAGTCGAGGCGCACAAGGCCTTCGCCGACCAGATGGTCGAGGACGGCGAACCCTCGGCCGCGACGCAGACCCGGATGCTGAACGGCACGCGCGTCCAATCGAGCGATCCGACGCTCCGCCATATCGAAGATGATGCTGCGCCCGTTGATCCGGGGTGGTCCGCACGACCTCGAGGCGTTTTCCGCACGCTGCATATGATGGTCGATCAAAAACCGGATGCGTCGTCATGTCCCTGCGGGTCGGCATCCTGGAACGCCTTCGCTCCCCTTCGGCAGACCGAGCGCCTCGAGAGGCGTGATCGGCCCGTGCGCATAGAAGCCGATGGAGCGGTCCCTGCGCGTCGCACCCGCGCGATATAGCTTCAAGCGCGGAGGCGTCGGCGAAAATCGATACCTAATGACCGGATTCACGCACGGGCATTAGTGCCTCCGCCGATCGTACCGGCTTTTCGAATTCGAAAAGCGATGTATGCCCCGTCGTATGACCGGGCGTCTCCACCGCATCGAACGTGTAGCGCCCGACCGTCAGCGCATCAGCCGCCCCGCACGCGGCGCACAGGCCGCGCCGCGTCGATTTCATAGCCCGCGTAGGGAAGGTCCGTTCGATCCCGCTTGCAGACGTCTCGAGAACCCTCCTCGAAGAACCTCCTGCGAAGGCCTTTGGGAGATAATCCTTCGATGCCTGCATGCGCGCGATATCGATGTTCCGCCGCTCACATGCACGGGAATGCCCTTCGGGACCACGTCCTCGAGAAGGCCGGCATGGTCGGTGCAGATGCGTGAGAAACACTTTTGGTGCGCGTCCAGTCGACGCCTGGTTCCCGGAGCGCCGAGCGCATCGCCTCCTGCGCCCGTCCGCATCCCTCGACCCACGAGGGAGGATGCCGCCATGTGCGTCGACGATGAGGGAACTCGCCGGGTCGCGCACGACGAAGCAGTTCGTGAACGGTGACCGCGGGAAAAGCGGGACGCCGGACCCAGAAAGATATCGGGGGTTCGCATGGACCTGCGGCGGAATGGTTTCATCGACGTCCTTCAAGAAGGTCCGAGCAGGTGTCGGGATCCTGCGCGGGCGCGGCGAGGCGACCGTCGAGTTCGGTCATGGATCCTCGCGCACGATCGTGACCGCATGCAGAGTCTCGAGCGCATCGCAGAATCCACCACGACATTCAGCACGCCGACGAGGCTTCTTCTCGCCGCGATCTTCTGGTTGGCTTAAAGCTCTGTCTGTGCAGCTCGTCGAGGCGTGCCATAGGATCCGGGCAACGCCGCGAACGCGTCCGCGCGCTGCGACATGAACGCCTTGCGTTCGGGAAGGTCGGCCGCATCGATCGGGTCGTCGCAAGGAAACGCGGGGCGCCCCGAAATGCGCCGAGACGACGGCTTTACGACGCCGACCGACGACGCGGCCGCCCGCATCATGAACCGCGCGGGCGACGACGCGTGAGCGATTATCGTATCCGCCGAACACGAGCGCGCATGGCGAGCGGCCATAGCCTGCCCGAATGAGCATGCGGCCCGAACACCGCCACGGCTCGCCGATGGATGAGCCAGGAAACCGCAGAAAGACGCAGATGTTTCACGAGTGCCTCCGTCACTCGTCGCGCACGACCCGCATTGTAGCCAATGGGAATCGCGCACGCCCCCGACGCCATCGCGAATACACCGGCGGCTTCCCCAGGAAGACGATGGTGGATTGCGGGCCGACCAGCGAACGCTTCGGGTTTTGCCGGATTCAGTCGAACGCGTCCGCTATGTGCGCCGCATGCGCCGCGTCTGCCGTCGAGTCGATGCGGAATCGGGCGGACCCTGCTCGTAGATGCCGTTCCGGCCGAATCCGATCGCGACGATGCAGATAGTCTTCACGACCAGCCGGCGAACCGCCTCCGGACCGAGCTCGTCGTGAGCCACGACCTCCGCATTCCGCACCGAAGACGCTACCGCGGCCGCAGCGCCTCCGATCGAGGCGAGATGGGCGACGTTGTTCTTCACCATGCAATCGACGACCTCGCGCGAGCGAGACCCTTCCCACCATGCCTTACGCGGGGCCGGCCCGCTCGATCTCATCGTCGGCGTGGAGGCGTCCAGCTGCGTCCCGATGTCGTCGGGCCGCAGCGGCCCGATCACATGGCCCGGCAGTCGTCGTAGGCCCTGCGTAATAGATCGCACTGGCCATGAAAGTCGACTGGCGGGCTTTCGCCGCGCGCGATGCGCTCGCACGCGATCTTATGCGCGGCGTCGCGGCCGGTATGAGATGACGCCCGGATGCTGACCATGTCGCCGCCATGCGAGGCTGCGCGCGACGTCGTCGGTCAGCGGGGTTTCGATATGTCGCACATCGGTCGTCGCCGAGCCTCCATCGGTCGCGTCCCTCCTGCAGCACGACTTGCCTGGGCGGCGGGCGGCGTGACGGTTCAGCGTCACACACCCACCGGCAGCGTCGCGATATCGTCGGTGGGTTTCGATATGCACGGCCAGGGCGGTGGTGCGGCCGCCGAAACCCTGCGGGCCGATGCCGGTCCGATTGGTGGCATCGAGCAATTTCCTGCTCAAGCCGCGCATACGCCGAATTCGGGTTCGGTGCGCCCGCCTCGCCGGCGAAGCGCCTGCTTGGAAAGCTGGCAGCGCCTGTCGGCATTTCCGCCGATGCCGATGCCGACGATGGTCGGGGGCATGTTTCACTCCGCCTCGACGACGGCCTGCAGCACGAGAGTCCGCCCGGCGCCCGCAAGCTCCGCCGGCAGGCATCTTCGGAGCACGCGACATATTTTCAGGACCGGCGCCCGCTTCGGCATGAGCGTCAGCGTGAGGGAATCTCCGGGAACGAGCCGCGTGTAGATGATGGCGGGCGTGTTGTCGCCGGCGTTGCGCCGATCGAACAACGGGTCGATCACGGTTGATTTCCACAGGTGCCGTCTGCATAGCTGGGCGATCCCGCGTTCACCGCATCCTCGAACGAGCCGCCCAGCGATATGGACGTCCTGTCCGACCTCGGCGAACACGATGGCCATACCCGTATCCCTGGCAGCGGCACGCCCTGCTCGCGCGCGATTTCGAAATCGCGGCAGACTTGTCCATCGCATATTTCCCGAACGCAGACTTCCTCCTGCTCGGCGGCGGCGCAGCGGCGGCCTCGACGTCCCTTCGGAAGGTCGCATGCGGCTTCGATCGACATGCGCGCGATTTCCCCGAGCGATGGTATCGACCGAAACCTCTTTCATGACGCCCCTTCTATCTGCCGAGGACGAAGGGGCCCCTCATCGAGTTGAGAATGGCCAAGCAGGCCCGCCCGCATCGCCGAAGACCGCGAGCCACATCGTCGCGATGCCGATGAACGGCAGCGCAAGGATGCATGTAACCACCTTGACGCCGATGGCGAAGATGATGTTCTGCCAAACGATGGCCATGGTCTTGCGAGCGATCGTGACCGTGCGCGCGATATTCGACGGCTTGTCGTCCATGAGCACGACGTCGGCCGCTTCGATGGCGGCGTCAGAACCCATAGCGCCCATCGCGATGCCGACATCGGAACGCGCATGAGCACCGGCGCGTCGTTGATGCCGTCGCCGACGAAGGCGAGCGTTCCTCACGATGCCCGAAACGCGCGCTGAAACGCTTGGAAGAGGCCTTGTCGGAAGCAGGGCCCGAAGCGTTCGCCGCATCGTTGCGCGCCATCAGACGCTCGACCCGCGAAACCTTGTCGCCCGGCGCATGAGCTGCGCATGGAATTCATCGATGCCGAGACGATCCGCAACCGCGGCGGCGACTTCCCTCGCGATCGCCCGTCAGCATGACGATGCGTTTCACGCACCGCATCGCAGGATCGCGCACGGCGGCCTCGGCGTCGTCTTTCAGCACGTCGGCGATGACGATGTGCCCGATATGACGTCCGTCGAGCGCGACGTAGGGGATGGTCCCGACGAGCTCGCAGTTCTTGAAGTCGATGCCTTCCGCCTCCATGAGCTTGTCGTTTCCGACGAGCACCGCGTGAGAATCGATATCGGCCGCGATGCCCATGCCGCTGCGTTCCTCGACGCGCGCGATCTGGTCGCGGTCTATCACGCCGCTATAGCTCGCCTTGACGGACAGCGCGATCGGATGGTCGGAATACGCCTCGGCATGCGCCGCATAGGACAGCACCAGATCGGTGCAACGCCTTCGGCCGTGTGCACGGCGACCACGTTGAACGTGCCGTTCGTGAGCGTGCCGGTGCTTGTCGAAGACGACCGTCTCGCCGCCGCGAGCGCTTCCAGATAGACCGGGCCCTTCACCATGATGCCGGCGCGCGATGCGGCCGATGCCGCTGAAGAACGAGAGGGGCGCTGATGACCAGGGCGCGGGGACGGCTGGCGACGGGAAGATGAGCGCGCGCGCGATACTGTCGGTCCGTGACTGCCCGAAGAGCACCGGGGATACGAGACGCGATGATGGCCGCCAACCCCACGACGATGGGCGTGTGTAGCGGGCGAAGCGCGTGATGAAGGCCCTCGGTGCGGCTTTCTTCTCGCTCGCCTCTCGACGAGCTCGAGGATGCGCGAAACCGTGGTTGGTCGAACGGCGGTCGCACGCACGGTGGGAGAACCCCCGTCATATGACGCAGCCGCTCACGACCGCGACGCCCGCCTCGACGACGCGCGGCACCGATTCCCCCGTCAGCGCGGATGATCCAGCTGAGACGCCCCGTCGACGACGATGCCGTCCAGGGATGCGCTCGCCCGGCTTCACGACGATCTCGTCGCCGATGGCGACCTCGTACGGATCGACCTGCACGAGGTCGCCGTCACGCATGATGTTCGCGTAATCAGGGCGATATCCATCATCTCGGTGATGGACCTGCGCGTGCGACCGACCGCGTATTCCTCGAAGAATTCGCCTACCTGGTAGAACAGCATGACCGCAGCGCCTTCGGCCATATGCGGCTCGGCCTCGGGGAGAAGACGAGGGCGAACGCGCCGATCGTGGCGATGGACGCGAGCAGTTCTCATCGAACGGCTGGCCGTGCGTGATGCCGTGAACCGCCCGCCCCAGCACGTCAGTAGCCGGCGATGAGGTATGGCAGCTGAGGAAGAGGCCGGGATTGGATCCAAAAGGCCATGTTCGCCTTCGACCAGGCCGGTGTGCGCAATGATCTCCACCACGATGAATATCGCGAGGGCCGCGCCCACGCGTGCGAGCATCTTCTTCTGCTTATGCGTCATGCGTCATACCTCGTTTGAGCATCATGCTCGGACAAGCGCCCGAAGCGGTCGCCTTGGCAGCGACGAACCCAGGAAGCCGACGACGCCGGTTCCTCCCATGCAAGCCGTCAGCCTGAAGCGACCAGGCATCTTCATGCCGACAGCCACCGAATGCCGAAACTCTGCGTTAGACGAGAACCGTGCAGTCGGGCTCGATATCGCCAAAGATCTTGACGGACTTGTCCAGGATGTCGTCGAATCGATCGTCGACCGCGTCCAGCGTGAACTTCTGGAACATGAAGTTGACCTTCGCGTCGTTCACGCCTTCGAGCTGGTTGATCTTGTCCTGGATCTCTGGCGGCGCAGTTCGCGCAGATTTCGCCTTCGAGCTTCATGATCTTACGCACATGGATCTTCCTTCCCGTACGAACGCCCCTGCGGACGTCCGCCTCGAACTTCGTGCGTTCCGAGCGCGAGCGGCTGTCGCAGATATGCGTCAAGCCTTGCGAAAGCATCGATGAACATGGTCGTCCGACGGCGAGTAGATGATCTGCTTGCCGTCGCGCTGGAACTTCACCAGATGCGCCTGCTTGAGCGGCCGCAGCTGATGCGACGCGACGCTTTGCGAAACGCCACGACCGATGCCGGATCGGCGACGCAAAGATCGGTCTCCATCGGCGCATGCAGAATCTTGATGCGCGTGGTGTCGGCGAATACCTTGAACAGGTCCGCAAGGTCGTAGAGCATCTCTTCGTCAATGCGTCTGCCCGCTTCGATGCCTTCAAGCCCCTTCGCTCATGGCCCTCCGCATTCTCGTAACTACGCATGAGCATTTGTTCATAGATAATCTCAGTATACGAGCACGGCGATCCCTGTCAATGGAAAATTCTCGACGCATCGAATATTCGCCATGATGGCCAGCCGAGCGCGACCCGAGCCGATACGCTACCCTGAATGCGCGAAGTCGTGTCGGCGTGCAGCACGCCGCGCGCCCGGACCGAACGGCCATGAAAGGAACGGATGAAGCTCAAATCAGCTTAGATACCTCATCCAGATCGTCCGCAGCGGATCGATCAATCGTGCAGCGCAAGCCCCTCTATATAAGCCAGCTCCACCCTCTCGAAGACGGTCGAGGATCTGGAAGCCGAAATGGGCATCGTCATCTTTACCCGCACGAGCCGCGGCGTCACGCTCACTGAGGACGGCATGCGGTTCCTGTCCTATGCCCCGCCAGGTGGTCGAGCAGGCCGACGTGCTCGAAAGCCTGTACAAAAGCGGAACGTCCCAGCGGCGCGTGTTCGCCATATCGTCGCAGCACTACGCCTTCGTCGTGAACGCCTTCGTCAACCTGGTCAGGAATACGGCGGGGAACGCTACGAGTTCTCGCTGCGCGAGGGGCCACGCACGATATCGTCGAAGACGTGCGGCTCGCTCTCGCAGCGAGCTGGGCGTCATCTATCTGAGCTCGTTCAACGCCGATGTGATCACGCATCCTCGGCAATGCCGACCTCGCCTTCACCGAACTCTTCGCAGCGCATCCGCACGTCTTCGTCAGCAGGCGCAATCCGCTTTCGAGGCGCGCTGCATCACGCTCGACGAGCTGCGCGCCTATCCGCGCTTGAGCTACGAGCAGGGCGTCGAGAATTCGTTCTACTTCGCCGAAGAGATACACATCACCGAAGACGGCCCGAAGGCCATCGTCGTTCCGGATCGCGCAACGCTGTTCAACCTGCTTATCGGGCTGGACGGCTACACGATTTCGAGCAGCATCCTCTCAAGCGACCTGAACGGCACCGACATCGTGGCCGTGCCGCTCGAATCCGACGAGGATCATGCGCGATCGGCTACATCTCGCCGAGGACGCCCCTCAGCCCGATGGCGAAGCGCTACTCGAGCATCTGGACGTCATATGCGCGCTACGATCCGAAGAATGCCTAGGCGGGATTTCTGGAATCGAGTTTCCCATGACCTCGAAAACCGGGTCTCTGCGTACCTCGATAAGTTCCTTTGTGCGGAGAACACCGGTGCGAACTTCTCGATATATCCAAGGCGAAAGAACGCTTCGGCAAAGCAGCGGGTTTTCTGAGCACCGATGCACGACCCGCAGGTACTCTTCCTCCGACAAGCCGATCGGCAAACCTCCCGAAGAGGAAGCCTCGACGCGATCGAACATTACGTTTATCGGATATCCGAATCTAACGGCATCCGTTCATCGCACCTCTCGTATAACGCATGCGACGTAAATGCAACGAAAACGTTTGCGTTGCATTTGCGTTGCAACAGCATGATGCAAATCTCTGAAATCCCTTCCACGCAGAATATGATTCGATTCATTCTTTATCCATGCCATGAAAATGCACCTGCGTTCCAGATGGCGAAGCGCTCCATCGAGCATCTGGACGCCTCCATGCGCGCCGACGGCACCAAGAACGTTTGAAGATCACCGGATCCTACGGCGGACTCGGCACCTGCTTCGCCAACATCCATGCATCTCGAGGCAGGACCTCATCTTCGTCGGCGGGACCCAAGCGAACGCCACCGTCATCGACGCGATCCTCCCGCCGTGGCGGGGCGTCGTCGCACTCGGCGAGCGGGCACGTGAGCGTGCACGAGGCGGACGCTATAGAGCGCAACGGGCACAAGGTGATCGAGCTGCCGAAACATCTTGGAAAGATCACCGCTGCGCAGGGTGGAAGAGGTTGCGGGATCCTGGGAAGCCGATGCCAATCGCGAGCACATGGTCATGCCCGGGCTGGTATGCGCGTGTCGCAGCCCTCGGAATACGGCACGCTGTACTCGCGTTCCGAACTCGAGGCGCTTTCGAGACCGCGCACGCGCACGGAATGAGGCTCTTCATCGACGGCGCCCGGCTGGCTTACGCACTCGCTGCGCCTAACAACGATGCGACGCTCGAGGCCTGGCGCGCCTTTGCGACGCGTTCTGCATCAGCGGCACCAAGTGCGGCGCCTTGTTCGGCGAAGCCGTCGTCGTGCCGACCCGAATATCATCCCTCGCTTTTTCACGCAGATAAAGCAGCATGGCGCCCTGCTCGCCAAGGGCCGGATCCTCGGTATCCAGTTCGAAGTGCTGTTCGAGGACGGCCTGTACGAGCGCATCGGCAAGCCTGCCGTAGAGCAGGCGAACCGCATACGAGAAGGCGCTCGCGTCCGCGGCGCCGAGCTCGCTTCGGGTCGACGACGAACCAGACGTTCATGGCGGTGAAGGATTCTCTGCTAGGCGCCCTCTCCGCCTATGTCGAATACGGCTTCTGGGAGAAGCCCGACGATGACCGCACGGTCATACGCTTCGCGACGAGCTGGGCGTCCGCATCGGATAACGTGGATGCGCCGATCGGCCTCATCGAAGGACCGACTTCGAAACATAAAACGCCGTCTAGGTCTAGAGCAAAGAGCTCGAATATCCTCGATCCGCTCGGCTGCCGCTTCCCTTCGGCCATTGCGCGCTTTGCTTAGCAGCTCCGAATCAAAAAGAGTTGAACGCCACGCCAGGCCGTTCGACAATGCGCTCTAAAATCCTTGCACACGGATATCGGTAGGGAAAGAGGCGCGATCGAACCGTGGCCGGGTGAGCGCGACGCGAAGAAGATTCTCGCGGTCGGCAGGAAGAATTCCTCGAGCATGGTTTCAAGGGCGCGTCGCTTCGTGCCATCGTGAAGAAGGCAGGGTTCACCCAAGGCGCCTTCTACGGATACTACCCGAGCAAGAGGCGCTGTTCGAAGCCTGCCGGACCCGCTGCCGATAACCTGATCGATCGAGTTCAAAGCGGCCCAGGATGCGCACTTCGACCTCATACCCGACGATCGCGCGGCGGAAAGCCGCAACCTGTCGACGGGATACCTCCTCCGCATTTCGTGAACTACGTCTACGACAACTTCGATGCGTTCAAGCTGGTGCTGTGCTGCTCGGACGGCACTCGTTTCTCCTCCCTACGTGCACGACTTGGTAGAGCTTGACGTGAGCCAGACCGAACGTTACTACGGCCGGCTTCGCGGTAGGGGAAGATCGAGGCGAGGTCGACCATGACCTGCACCACGCGATCACGAGCGCCTACTTCACGGCGGTGATTCGAGACCGTCGTCCACGATATGACGCGCAGACGGGCCCTCGAGATACGTCCAACAGCTGGCCGCATTCTTCAACAGCGGATGGGAAGGGCTGATCAGACTCACGTAGCACGCGCCGACCGTCCATACGAGAAAGGACCCCCGCGAACGATGGCAGATGGACGATCAGGGACGTCATCTCCACGGTACTCATCAACATGCTGATGATCGTCATCAGATCGCGATCAACCTCGTGTGCATGCCCAACGACTTCGTGAGCATGGTGCTGTCGACGTCGTTCTCCGCGTTCGCATGCGGCGTGGTGTACGTGCTCTTGGCGACGCGCACGGGCAAGCACGGCTGCACGCTCGCGCTACGCCACCATGGCGGGATGGGATCTCGTCACCACCCGCCAGGCGATCTTTCGGCATTTCTATCCAAGATGCACGCGCCCGTAGCCCTCATCCTGGGAGTGCTCGTCGTGTTCCGTTTCTTCCCACCATGGCCTCCGAGCTCTCGAGCATCGTGCGGTCCATGCGCAACCAGTCCCTCACCGCTCCTTCCCGCATGATCGCCCACCCCGCTGCCAGCGGCAGGTACGTCATCGTGCCTCTTATGCTGCGGTGCCTGCAGATAGCCGACCAGCTCACCGTATCGGCCATCGCACGCGGGGCGGAGAAACGGCATTCGAAGCAGCTATGTACGGGCGGCTGCGAAGCACAGGATGCGATCTGGCTTGCCGTCTGGATGGCGAGAACCGCCCTGTTCTTGCTCGTGATCGGAGCAAAGCCGTGATCCGTCTCCACCCGCGTCACGTTCCGATACGAAGGCGGCAGCCACGGCGTAACCGACATCGACCTGCATGTGCCCCCAAGGCGCGTGCGTGGTGCTCTGCGGCGCATCGGGTTGCAGGAAAACCACGCTGACGCGGCTGATGAACGGCCTTGCACCCGCTTCTACCGAGGAAGGCTCGAAGGATCGGTCATGGTTGAGGGCAAAAGTGCCCGACGTCCCTTCATGGGAGACGAGGCGCACGTGGGCAGCGTGTTCCAAGACCCTAAGAGCCAGTTCTTCTCATCCGAGCTGCCTGGAGAGGTAGCCTTCGCCTGCGAGAACTTGGGAATGGATCAGGACGAGGTGCGTCGCCGCACCGATGCCGCCATCGCCGAGCTCGAACTCGATTGCATCCGCGACCATCCGCTCGATGCGCTTTCGAACGGCGAGAAAGCGGCGGGTCGCCATCGCCTCGGTCTGCGCGGCGCCGAAAAACCCCTCGTATTCGACGAACCTACCGCGAACCTGGACACCGAGGGCGCCGCCAGCTCGCACGCATCGTGAAGCGTTTCAGAATGAAGGATTCACGCAGGTCATCGCCGAGCATCGCCTCGCCTGGCTCGACGGCGTGGCCGATCGCTACGTCTATCTCGAGAACGGACGCATCCGGGCGGAATTCACGCCCGATGAGATGCGCTCGATGGACGGGAGGACGTCGGCAGCGCTGCTCGCCATCGCCTGCGCCCTGCTTTCGAATCGCGACGTGCTTATCTTCGACGAGCCGACGAGGCGGGCTCGACAGCTGAGCTGGAAATCATCGCGCATGAGGCTTGCCGCGACGCCGCGCACGGGCGAAGCATCCTGGTCATCACGCATGACAGCGAGTTCGCATGGCCCGCATGCTGCGACAGTGGTGTGCCTCGACGACCTTTGATGCGGCCGATACCCGCCGGCATTCCTCCCATTCGCCGAGTGTCTGCGCTCTCGTTTTCTTCGATTCTCCCTTTCAGAAGCTTGCGATGCGATAGGAGTCCTTTCTGAAAGGACTCGATTCCATACGATGAGGCAGGCGTACCGCCGACATATCCCAAGGATTGCGGATGCTATGCGTGCATGCGGACGCTCCCGTGCGTCGAAGTCGATGCGCGCTTCGAACGTGCGGTCGGCCTGGGAAACGCTGAGGCGCCAGCCCGCATGCGCGAAAATGCGCGTGGCGACCCGCAGGCCCAGCCCTGCCCCCTCATGCGTGGACGATTCCCGTCCGCACGCTGTTCACCAGCGCGTGATCGTCGCAACACGCATGCCGCATGCGCCGTCTTCGGCGCGCGCAACACGCGATGCGCACGGCGCGAGCGACTCCATGGTTCCTGATATTGCCGAACGGGTTGTCGAAGGCGCGCGCGATCGCACGGGGGTCCGCCTGCGCGAAAGCCCTTTCCGAGGCATTCCATTCCGTTTACCTGAACCTCCATGCCGATGCTTCGAGCTCGAAAAACCCCCTCCTCGATACGCGCGCCCTATGAGCGAGCGGCAATCGCATTCCTCGACCCGCTGGCTCGAGGAATCGGCATCGTGGGAGAGGAAGCGCTCGAACAGCTCGTCGGATATCTCCTTGACGCGATAGGCCTTCTGCCTGCTGCTTTCCAGATAGCGCTTTTCATCCTGCTCCGACGTGCATCTGCCCATGGCCAGGATGTCCAGATAGCCTATCAATGACGTGAGCAGGCTGCGCAGGTCGTGCGACATCGAGGCGATGAGTTCGTAGTCGCGCCGACGCGCCGCATCCTCATCGGTCTGGCGGGTCAGGACGGCCTTGCGCATATCGTCGATGCTGCGGGCCAACTCGCCCAGCTCGTCATCTCCCTGAACGGAGATCGGATAGTCCAGGTCGCCGCCCTCCAGGATAGGACCTCGTCGTTGAGCGTTCCGATGGGCGCGTCTTGCGAAGCTACCAGCAGCACGAGCACCAGCGCGAAAGCCGCGGTCGCCAGAGCGCCGGACGCTGCGGTCGCGGCCAGTTCGTCGCCCATCGCGTAGTATTCGTAGAACATGGCCTCGCCTTCGCCGTCGGAGAAACGCACGTCGAGGTCTTCTGCCACTGCATCGAATCGCCGCCGGGTATATCCAGGGATGCCAGATTCTCGTCCATGGTGGAGTCGTGCAGGATACGATCGTCGCCGTAGACCTGCAGCATCACATACCGCTCGCGGGACACCCAGTCGTCGAGCGCCGCCTTGTCCGAACGCGAGACGTCGTGCTCGTCGATGTAGTCTTGCAACGAATCCGCTGCGCGCGCAGGCGCTGCTCCTGGGCAGCCCGGCGTATCGACGATGGATGAGATTCCCCAGTTCGCAGGGTCTTGGCACCGAAAAAGCACCCCGCCCCGGCGAGCGCGATCGCTACGTAAGCGATGAGCCGGTAGGCCAGCTGTTCATCGGATTAGTCAATGGTGTATCCCCGCCCCATGCCGTGCGCACGATCTGCGGATCGCGAGGATCGGCTTCGAGCTTCTTGCGCAGGTTCTTTATGTGCGCCATGACGGTGTTGTTCGATTGGGGAAGGTACATGCTGCGCCACACGTTCTCGTACAGCTCGCACGCAGACACGACGCGGCCTCTGTTGCGGGCGAGGGCGAGCAGGACCTCGTATTCCAGGTCGGTGAGCGCCACGGGCGTCCGCCTTTGCTCACGCGACGCGCGTGCTGTCGATGAGCACCGGTCCTGCCTGGATCGTTTCCCCGTCTGCGCGCCCTGGGCCGAGCCGTACTGACGGTAGCGGCGCAGCATGGCCTACACGAGGCAGAAGCTCGGGCGTCGAAAAGGGTTTTCGACCAGGTAGTCATCGCCTCCCGCGGCAGGCCGGCCACCTTGTCGGCATCCTGCGAGCGAGCGGTCAGAAACAGGATGGGCGCGTTGCTGGACAACCGGAGACGCTCGCACCTCCAAACCCGAGGCCTTTGGGCATCATCCATCGAGAATGGCCAGGTCGAAAGGATGCCGCGCAGAGCGAGCGCTTCCAGGCCGTCGCGCGCGGCATCCACCCGATACCCTCGCTCGCAAAGCAAGACGCTCACGACCTCGAGGATATCGGGGTCGTCGTCAGCAAGCAGGATGCGTGCCTGGTGCTGTGCCTGGGGCGGTTCCTTCATGCACTCCTCTGATCCTCAGAACGTTCGCGCGCCTTGGGCAGATGAACCCAGCTGAAATCCCATTCTGGGCGTTCTGCGCCATAGGCCCATTCTCGGCGTGCTTCCGTCTTCGTGCTCTCTCCGTAGGAATCGCAGCGATCCATGAATATGCCGTGGCCCTGCTCCTCCATCTTGTCGAGAGGGATGAACCGCAGGGCGGCGCTGTCGATGCAGTAGCGCAGGCCGCCCGCTTTGGCGGGACCGTCGGTGAAGACGTGGCCCAGATGCGAATCCCCGACGCGGCTGCGCACCTCGGTACGCATCAGACCGTGGGACATATCGGTCTTCTCCACGATGACGTCGGGATCGATGCGCCGTGAAGCTGGGCCACCCGCATCCCGATTCGAACTTGTCTTCAGAAGAGACAGGGGGCTCGCCCGTCACCCACGTCCACGTAGATGCCCGGCTCTTTGTTGTCGAAATAATCACCGGTGAAGGCGCGTTCGGTCCCGTCGCGCTGGGTGATGTCGTGCTGCGCGTCGGTCAGCATGCGGGCGATCTCATCATCGTCCGGACGGCTGAACGCGGCTTCGTTCACGCGCACGCGTCCGTTCTCGTCCTTGTAGCCATAGGGTTCCGGCCCCATCGGCGCCGGTTCGAGCTTCACGTCATCCAAGCTGCTGAAATCGATATGGCAGTAGCCGTTCAGGTTCTTCTTGAGGTAGTCCTGATGATGGTCTTCGGCTTCGCACCAGGGCGCCGAGCGGCTCCAGCTCGGTGACGACGTCCCGATCGTACTGAGCGCGCACGTCGTCGAACACCTTCTCGATGGCGGCGCGATCATCCTCATCGACGTAATACACGCCGGTGCGGTACTGGCTGCCGCGGTCGTTGCCCTGCTTGTTCACGCTAGTGGGATCGATGATCTTGAAGTACTGGCGCACCAGCGTGTCCAGGCTCACGATCTTGGGATCGTACGAGACGTGCACGGTCTCCGCATAGCCGGTGGTGTCGGTGCACACTTTCTCGTAGCTGGGATGGGCGACGTTCGCGTCGCCATTGGCGTATCCGGAGACGACATCAGCCACGCCGAGAATGCAGAATATTCCTCCCGCCCCCAGAGCAGCCTCCGGCGAAGTAGATGTCAGCTGCAGGTTGTCGTAGTCGATGTTCACGTCTGCCTGCCCTTGATCGTATCGGTAGGGTTTTTCGGATGAGACGCCTTTCATGCCGTGCCGAATCCGTCGCCTTGCTCAGATAGCTCTGGGCATCGCATCCGCTCAGCATGGCGGTTGCGAAGAGGGCAGCGCATGCACAGGGCGGCGAAGGCGCGTATGCGGGTTCGTGCATTCATGACCTGATCCTTTCCGGTCTTTGCGCAGGTGCGATGCGGCGATGGAAGAATGGTGGTTGCGACGAACGTAGACGAGGGTCGCATCGTCCCGCTTGCATCGTTGCGCGCGAAGCTATTCAAGCTGCGAGATCATCTTCTCCAGTTCCTGCGGTTTGATATCTCCCGTGCGCGTCTGCCACATTGCCCTGGCTGTCCAGGAACGCGAGTGGGCAGCGCCCGCGCCGAATGCGCTGACGGCTGCGCCTGGCCGTCCATCAGGATATCGAAGTCAAGACCTGCTCCTGGGCCCAGCGCGCGAGCTCGTCTTGGCTCACCTCTCCCGACAGCCCCGGGGCCACAACCGTGACGACATGCACGTCTCCGGCCTCTTCATGCTGCGCGGCCAGGGCCTTCAGATTATCGAGGCCGCTTACGCAGGTCGGGCACCAGCTGGCCCAGAACTTAAGGTAGACGGGCTTGCCTGCGTAGTCGGCAAAGCTCATGCACGTTCTCCGTGCGCATCCTGGAGCTGACATGGCGCCAGCCGTCCCTGCCGCTGCTGATCGCTCTTGGCTCCAGGCCGGTCTCGGTCGCATGGCGTCGTCTTTCGAGGCGGTATCCGAGTTCCTATCGTCCATCCCCTCGTCGGCGGACTGTTCCTGCGCGGCGTCATCCATGGAGGTGGAGCGCGCGGAAAGATCGTACACCTGGGTGAAGATCATCCAGAGACCCATGATGGCGATAAGCGCGCCGCCGATGCGCTGGATGAGTGGGAAGATAGCGGTTCAGCGAACGCACGCGGCCGATGAGCGCGTTCGAAGCGCGGGTGATGATCAAAAACGGGATGCTCATGCCGAGCGAATATGCCAGCGTGAGCGCGGCGCCCGCCGCAGCGTTGCCCTGCTGCGCCGACGCGCCAGGACGGAGACGAGGATGGGGGCCTATGCAGGCGTCCAGCCGAACGAGAGCCGAGTCCCAGCAGAAAGGCGCCTGCGACCGTGCGGACGTTCGACTTGCTGGTATCGAAGCGTTTCTCCCGCTGCAGCAGAGGAATCTGGATCAATCGGGAAAGGTGCAGGCCGAAGATGAAGATGACGACGCGCAGGCGATAGCGACGCAACCGTTGCTGAGCGCGTGCCTACTGGCGCCGGCCCCGAGGCCGAGGACGAGGAACGTGGCCGAGTGCCTCGCACGGACGCGATCGTCCGCGTCGCGCGTTGCGCCGCCGAGCTCCTGGTCGTTCGCGTCGGACGTGAGCAGTCCGATGTAGACGGAGCTGCACGTATGCAGGGTGAGAAGAAGGACAGCAGTCACTGCGACAAACGTCGCGCCTATGATGCCGGTTTCCATACAGTCTCCTGATCCAGCGTTTGCGAGCATTGTGTCCGGCGTGACCATCCCGACTTTCGTCGCCAGCGATCTCTATTGAGCGGTTTCGAATTCTTCAGGAAGCCCATTCCGATTCTCTTGAGGCCGTTGTCTGGATGCACCGAGGCTCCATCGACGGGATGCGCGCGGTCGAACCTGCTATGATTTTCCTGAACCTGTCTCGCGGAAAGCCGGTAAACGGACTGCGCGTTGATGTTCCGGGCCAGAGAGGAATCTTAGTGGATTACACGAGGATGAATGCAGCCGCGATCGACTCTTCAACGGCAGCCGTTTCGTCACTCTTTTTCTAGCTCTTGGCGACGATAACGAATTCGATCTCGGCGAGGGACCGCTGTCAACTGATTCTTTCGAAAAGCCCGGCCTATCATCCGACATGCTGCCTCTCGACTTCGTCCGGGTGTAGATCTCCGCACCTGCGTGCCCACGGTCCGATATTCATCCATGATGAAGGCGGGCGATAAGGACGCGCACGACTCCCTCTGCTCTTCTTGGTGCGACCGCAGATCCTCGACGTCACGAAGATCTTGTACGAAAAGCCTGCCGCGCTCCCCGCTATCTCATAAGTACCGCACGGTTTCTTCATGCTGTAGTCGGCGGTGCGCAGGTGCAACGCTTCGCGATCTCAAGAAAGCGACGAAAGGAAGTTCCACCGCTGCAGTCCGCGATTGGGTCGTTCGATGCATATACCGCACGTCCGCAGATGTACTGCGTGGTTCTCCAACAATACGTAACTGA
>BNJV01002322.1_pt1 | contig 39620 bp, 54 predicted proteins | sample 8540591 | NCBI WGS metagenome assembly BNJV01 (sample SAMD00202457, study PRJDB9452) | human saliva metagenome | host: Homo sapiens
TGGAAGTTACGTACGTTCAGATGGCCTCCAGCGATTAGCCGGGCGCTGTAGGCGGCCTGTGGGTGGGGATCGCGCGACCGTGAGCCTCGCTCAGGGTCTGCGAGCGCGCGGGCGCAAACCTCGGCGTCGCGAGCCGCGACGGTCGGGCCGAATCCGGACAGCGTGACGGCCAGGGCCCCGCATCTTCGCGGCACCGATGGCCGGCCAGCCCGCGTGGCGCAGGGCGGGTGCCTGCAGGTCACGGATCAGGCAGTGGGCCGTTCCTCGGGGCCCGCACAGAGCGCGGCGACTTCCTCGCGCGGGTTCGGCGAGGGCGGGCGCACCCGCCGCGTCGACTCGGTCGAACCTTTGAACACCTGGGGGTGACAAGCCCTCGTGGGACAGTGAGCACACCCAGTGGTGGCGGCCCTCCTCGTCCCCGTCGCGGACGCCTATGGTCGCGCGCCCGGTTCCTAGCAGCGATGCCGCCCGCCAGGCAGGCGGGGACGTCGGCACCCAGCGAGCGGCCGATCGTCTGCAGCTGCTCGTCGCCCAGGCCTAGCTCCACAGCCCGTTGCAGGCCACCAGGGCGGCGGTCGGCGGACCGCCGCCATGCCGCTGGCGACGGGGACGCGCTTGTCGACGCGGGTTACCAGCCTGCGGCGTAGACGCCCAGGGCCCGCGGCGGCGAGGCGCTGGAGTGACCGCGCGCGGCGCGCACAGCCAGAGGTCTGTATCCACGTCCGCTATGGCGCGGGTCGTGGCCTTGCCGATGCTGCTGTCGGCAGGTACGCGACCGTCCTGACGCACGCCGGCCCGAGGTGCGCACGGTGACGGTTTCGCAGGCTCAGCCCCGAAGACCGTGACGAGGGGTGGTAGCCGTCGGGCGGGCGCGCCGACGCGCAGGGTCAGGCTGACTTTTCCGGGCGCACTGGCGCGCACTTCACGCATGGCGTTCCTTCTTCCAATGCCGCCCGCTTGACGACCTCAGCGGGCCGCGTACGACGCCGCAAGGGTGCGCTGCTGGCGTGGGCCTCGATGGCGTCCCAACCGACCGAACTCGTCGATCGAGGGTCTCGCCGCGGCGTGTCGGGTCGATGCCGGTGGGTGATGAGGGCTTGAGGCTCCCGGGGCCGCCCGCCCAGTTTGAGGTGGCCGCGCGTAGGGTCTTGCGGCGCTGGCCGGCGCCGTCGGTGACCCGAAGGTGGCGCGGCAGCTCGTCGTCGCCGCGCGTGCAAGGCGCGTGAGGCGCACGAGGGCGCTATCCACGCCGGGCACGGGCCAGGAACACGGAGCGCTGACGTCCGGCGCGCTCAACCGAGCCGTAGCGCAGGAGGCCTTCACGGAGGGCACGCCGTAGGTGCGCGATCCGCCGGCGGCCAGGCGGTCCGCGACCCGGCCTGGACCGGGACGACGACGACGCCCTGGATGGAGGAGAGGCCTCGAGCATGTTGAGCAGAACCGGCACGGCCACGTTGTACGGCAGGTTCGCGACGAGCTTGGTGCGGGCCAGTCCACGCCGCCAAGTCGTCGACACCGCTGATTTCCGTGGCGTCCATGGTGACGACGTGGAAGCGGTCGCGGCCTCGCCCATGCGGGCACGCACGGTCCGGGCAAGGCTGCGGCCAGGCGGGTCGATTTCGACGGCCCGCACGCGGGCGCGCGATCAGGAGTGCGAGCGTCAGGGAGCAAGGCCAGGGCCGACCTCGACGACTCGTCACCCGCTTGACGCCGACCGGCTGCGACGATCTTGCGCACCGTGCCCGCGTCGTGCACGAAGTTCTGGGCCCAGCACCTGGTAGGGGCGAATACCGAGCGCCTCGGAGATGGCCTTGATTTCAGGGGGGACCGAGCAGGCCCGTCTCGGAGGGACGGCTCCCTCGGGCAGGGTCGGTCGAGGCGGCGGCGCGTGCGTGCGCGTGGTTGCGTTGGGAGGGATCGGCTCACGCTGGCAAGTCTAGCGCAGGGCCGACGAGGCCGGGGCTGGGGCACTGTGAGGCCTCAGCGTCACGGGCAGGGGCGGGCAGGACGACGCGCACCTCATACTGCTGGCCCTGCTCGCCCGAGAACGGCGTTGACTCTGCTTCACGACGTCTTCCAAACGCCCCTGCGCCTTGTCAGCAGGCCCTTGGAGACAGCTTCGTCTGCGGCGGCTTCCCGATCCGCCAGGAAGGTGGTGACCTCTCCGACCTCGATCTGGTTCACGATGGAGAAAGACTGTCGTAGGTCTCGACCGAGGCTGGATCGATGGAGGCGGAGAGAATTTCGACGGCAGGCACGGTCACCGTCACGACGTGCCCCGTTTCGTCCACCTCGACCTGAATCCGGCTGACGTCGGCTACTCCAGCCTTCACCTCCCGAATACGTGATGAGGTAATGGGCGCTCGTGCCCGGCACTTCCATGCCGAACACCTTGGTTCCCTCCTCAGAGTATTTCCCCACCTGGGTGAAGTTGTAGGACCCAGTGGCAAGTTCACCAATGTCCGCAAAGAGATTTTTCACAAGAGTCGTCAACGAGTAACGACTGGTTTCGCCACCCTGGTCCCCGGACCCGACGCCGAATACCGGGGCAGCCTTCGCGCACCGGCGAATCCTGCACCTGCGATAACCACAGATGCAGCCAACCAGCAACGGTGGAAAAACCCACGACAACCTCACTGACACAACCGCGATGAATATTAGGTAACCTTCACGGGAATTGTAGGGTAAGTGTCAAGTAGCCACAACCCTGCCACTACGCGGATAGCCGGACACACACATCTCATTGACTGCCAACAACCGGAACTAAGGCCAAAACGTGTTGGTTGCGGCTCGGTCTCCGGCATCGTCGAGGGCGGTGTCGTTGAGCTAGCACGCTCGCTCCACTGCGCCTCAGACAGGTTCAGCCTCATCGGGAGGATTACACCTGATCGGGAGCGTTCAACCCGTTAGGGAAGATTCCACCCGATCAGAAGAGGTTGACTCTTCCCGATCGGGTACCACCTCATCGGCAACAAGCATCGTCGCGGAGCCAGCCGCCCATGGACTCCCCCGTCATAGCCGGCGACGCCCCACCGGCGTTCAACTGCGCCCGGCCGGGCAGCCATGCACCAGTGAGGGGGCATTGCACCAGTGAGGGAGCATTACACCAGCTCCGAACTGGTACAACACCCCACTAAGTGGTGTTACACCACTTAAGAACATGCCACATCGCGTGAGCTGGGCCTCGACGCAGCATCGAAGAGACACTCCCCGCCCAAGCGCCAGACCCCACATCGAACGCAGGCGGTGCCCTCAACCCGCGGCGAGGCGTTAGCACACGCACGTTAACCCTCCACTGGTGCGTTAACCTCTAATGTGAGCGTGGGAGGCTACCCAGGCTCAGCATTAGCGGGCCCACGTGCTGATTAGCGAGCCCACGAGCGCAGCGAGGGAGCAGGCAGTAGCACGCCCTCGGCGAACTACCACCGAAACCTGAGTGTCCACACCAAGGTTACGCGTTCGCCCACGCATCAGGCACGTGGGGCATCCACGCGAATGCGTTATCGGCATGCGGATAGGGTTATCTGTGCGAATAGGTTATCGGCATGCGGATAGCTTATTTTCCTATCCACATGCACATAACCTATCCGTATACCGTTCCCAGCATCCACTGATTCCCGGACGACACGAATTGAGTCGGTTCGGGGCTTGCATCGTAGGAGCCCGAACAATGCCGTTATCGCATGACAGCACAAGTCACTGCTAACGATCGTGTCGCACTGGGAGCACCGCAGCTGATTCGTGGTGTACGGCTGAAGCGTATATTGCCCTGCATGAAGGACACTTGTGTCCCTTGGCCATAGACAGCTCTCTCCTCAATTACCAGCTAAGCGAATATGCCAGAGTACCACGATTTAGTACCAGCCCACGGCAGTTGAGTGCGCCCAGGCGGAGCAGGGCGTGCCGTAGCGACCCTTGATGTAGCCGATGCCCCAGTTGATCTGGGTGATCGGGTTGGTACGCCAGTCGGCACCGGCCGAGGCCATCTTGGAGCCCGGCAGCGACTGCGGGATGCCGTACGCACCCGACGAGGCGTTCTCAGCGTAGGGGTTCCACTGCGACTCGCGGTTCCTGCAGGAGGACCAGGCACTGGTACTCGCTGTCGCCCCAGCCCTGGGCTGCGACGAGGGCATGGCCAGCGAACGCGGATCCTCACCGGAGTAGTTCGTGGGGACGGCGCCGGCGGCAGCAGCGGCAGCAGCAGCGGCGGCAGCCGTAGCAGCGTCCGCATTCTTCGTGTCGGCTGCGATCGCGGCGATCTCTTCCTTCGTGGAGATCGTGCCGAGCTTCGCACGGTAGCGCACGGAGGTCGTACCGTCCGCCTCAACCTTTTCCTCGAGGGTGGCCTTCGGGTCAATGCCGGCGGCGACGAGGGCGGCTGGGGTGGCCTCTTCGTTCCCTCGCTGCGCACCTGGGTCACAGGCTGGGACGTGGAGTGCTCGGTGATCGGCACGGAGGTCAGGACCTCGTCGCCCTTCTTCTCCTGCCACACGGTCCACGTGGTTGCGCCGTTGACGCCGACCGTCGTCACCTGGGATTCACCGACGAAGAGGTCGGAGCTGGTCGTCGTCGTCTCACTGAAGGGGATTTCGACGGTCTCGGTGGCCTCACCGCGGGTCACGCGGCTGACGTTGATCGACAGCTCGCCGGCCTCGCCCGTCGTGACGTTCACGCGGTCGAGGGGTGCATCGGAGACGCCGGAGGCCCTCGAGGATCGCGCGGGCGTCCTGTCCGGGACGTGCGGCGACCTCACGCGTGGTGCCATCCACCGTGACGACGACGTTGCGGGCGCGCGACACGAGCGGGGTGAGCTCGTCACGCGACGAGGAACGGTCTGCGGCGAGGCTGACGGCCGAGCCCAGCGGAGCGGCGTCCGCGAGGATCGCATCGGCCGACGAGGCCGTAGTCCACAGGGTACGAGTCTGACCGTCGACGGTCACCGTGTACGGCTGGAGGTGCGCACGACGATCGTGTCGCCGTCGCGCACGGCCTCGCCGGTGCCGGGCTGAACGAGGTCGTTGCTGCCAACGCTCACGCCCGCGGCATGCAGCGCGTCGCCGACGGTGTTACCCCAGGAGGTCACGGGGCGCGAGACGCCGTTGACCTCGAGCATGACGGATGTGTGCGAGGAGGCGACACCGACGCCGGCGACGCCGAGGACGCCCCGCCGAGGCGAGGGCGGCGACACTCAGGACGATGCGCGGGGAAGGCGCGAAGGAACGCACGTGGGCGCCCAGGACGTGCAGGGCGCTTGCGGCGGACGCACTCAGGGAGGTGCTCAGGTGGTGGTTCACGATTCTCCAGTTACTCGCTATTGGTACTGCCGGTCAGCTTAACGTGCACGCACGCGGGCGCGCCAGGGTCTGGCCGCGCCCGCGTGCAATGTCACGTCAGACGAGGCCCAGCTTGTAGGCGCAGCCCCACTGGCCCCAACCGGAGCGCTGCTGGAGCATGCGCGCACGCATGGTCTGCTCCTCCACGGAGGCGTCGGAGGGCAGGCCGGAGCCGCCCACGGAACGCCACGTCGGCAGAGAGAACTGGTACATGCCGTAGTAGCCGTTGCCCGTGTTGATCGACAGGGTTGCCGCCGGACTCGCACTGGGCGATGGCAGCCCAGATCGAAGCGTCGTCGCCAGAGACGGCGGCGGGAGCAGAAGCAGACGAACCAGACGAGGAGGAGCCCGAAGAAGCGGACGAGGACGACGAGCTGGACGAGGTGTCCTCGGCCTTCTTCGCCTTCGTGCCCTTGGAGACGATGCGCTTGGTGGGCTCGGTGCGGGTCGTGGACAGGACGGCGGAGACGGTGACGTTGCCGTCGATGGTCTCCTGGTAGGTCTCGGTCACCTCGGAGCCGGCCACGCCTTCCTGCACGGTCTTCTCGGTACCCTCTTCGGCTTCGGCGTCCTCACGCTCTTCGGTCTCGTAAGGGATCTCGGTCGTGGAGGAAACGTTGCCGCGCACGACGCGCGCGACGCGCAGGGTGGCCTCGCCGCCGTTGTGCTCCATGGTCACGCGGTCGATCGGACCGGCGCTGACACCGGCCTTCTCGAGGATCGCGGTCGTGCCCCTCGTCGGAGAGACGACGACGTCCGTCGTCGGTGCCGTCGGCGACGACGTGGACGGTCTGGCCGGCCTCGGCGACGGGCATCTCGGCGCGGGTGTAGGAGCGGTCGGCCGCCATGGACGCGGCGGAGGCCGGCAGGGCCGAGAGCACGCCGGAAATCGACGAGGCCGTGGACCACGCCGTGGTCTGGTTGCCGTCAACCGTCACGTCGTACTCGGTCGCGGTGCGCACGACGACGGTGTCACCGCTCGCGACGGTCTGGTTGGAGGCGGGGCGACGAGGTCGTGGTCGCCGACGGTCACGCCCGCGCTGTGCAGAGCATCGCCTGCGGTCGTGAAGAAGCCTGAGACATCACGGGGCACGCCGTCAACTTCGACGGTGACGTGGCGATAGGAGGTGCCGACGGCAGTGGCCGCGGTGCCGGCCACGACAAGGACCGTCGCGGCTGCGACGGAAATGACGGTTGTACGAGAGGGCTGAAAGCTCACGTGTCTCCAGACTTTGTAGGTTCCGTTTCGGGGCCGCGCCAACGCATCCCGCGGACTGCGGGCGCATCAGACGGGCAGGCCAATTCGGACTGACACTCCCACCGTAACCAATTTGTTACCATCGCGCGACCACTTTGACGCAATTCACCAGTCAGAGAACGCGCGCAGAAAGGTCGCGCGAAGCCCGATAACCCGCGCTCATCACAGGAGAGATACCCTCACCAGGTGCCGTAGATCGCCTCGGTGTTCGCCCGCAGCTGGTCGCACGCCGCCGCCTCGCTGACGCCCCACTGATCCGCAATGAAACGCACGGTGTGCGCCATGACGTACGAGGCGTTGGGACAGCCCGCGCCACGGCACGGGCGTCAGGTACGGAGCGTCCGTCTCGACCAGAACGAGACTCGCGCGGCAGGACCGCGAGCGCGGCGCGCAGGTCGGAGTTCGCGGGGTATGTGATGGGGCCGGCAAAGGAGGCGTACCATCCGCGCTCGGCGAGGTGCTGCGCCATCGCCGCGTCCCCCGAGTAGCAGTGGAAGACGATGCGCTGGTCCTCGCTCGCGCGCTCGTCGAGGATCGCGAGGGTGTCCTCGTGGGCGTCGCGGTCGTGGATCTGCAGTGGCAGGCCCGCGCGCTGCGCCATGTCGATGTGCGCGCGGAAGGATTCCTTCTGAGCCTCGCGGCCCGGGTCGGCGGTGCGGAAGTAATCCAGGCCGCTCTCCCCCACCGCGACGACCATCGGATCGCCCAGCCGAGCCTCGACGGCGGCCAGGGCCCTCGTCGAGGGGCACGTGGTAGTCGCGCACGACGGGGACCCAGACCGTCGGGCGAGGGCTCGGCGCAGCCCGCGCAGCGCCGCGTCGTTGGGGTGGATCGCGATCGCGACGCGCACGCCCTCGTGAGCGCGCGCCAGCTCGATCATCGGGTCGAAGTCGGGCAGCTCGCAGGCGCTCGAAATCATGCGGGTGACGCCGACCTCGCGCGCACGTTCCAGCTGCTCCTGAGGCTGAGCGCCACGCCCTCGCGCCTGGGGATCTCGCCGACGTGGGTGGGCAGGGTGCGTGTGGTTGTCCACCACGGGCGCCGCCAGGGTGCGGGCGCGTCGGGCCAGGGACGAGGCTTACGCGGGCTCATGCGGAGGGAGGATCCTTTCGGGGGCGCGAAGCGGGGCGTGTCAGCGAGCGAGCACGACGCCGCGGGCGACCTCTTCGACAACGTCGTCGCCGAGGAGGAGACGGACGATCTCGAGGCCGAGCTCCAGGGCGGTGCCGGCACCGCGGCTGGTGATGATCTGTTCGTCGACGACGACCGGGTTCTCGTGGACGATCGCGCCGCCCCTCGGCGATGGCTCTTGACGAACGCGGGTTCGCGGTCGCGTGGCGGCCGTCGAGGACACCCAGCTCGGACAGGATCGAGGGGCCGCGCAGATCGCGGCGATGGGCTGGGCGGCGTCGGAGCGGCGCAGCACCTCGGCCTGGACTCGCGGGCGTAGCCTTCAGACCCAGGGTGCCGGGCATGCCGCCCGGGCAGGAAGAGGACGGTGTGGGTGGACAGGTCCACGTCCTCGAGCATGAGGGTCGGCGACGACGCGGATACCGTGCGAGCTGGTCACGTGGCGGGCGTCGGTCACGGAGATCAGGTCGAGCGCACGCCGGCGCGGTACAGGACGTCGGCGACGGCCAGGGCCTCGACCTCTTCGGAAACCATCGGCCAGCATGATGGCGACGGTCGCGTCGGTGGCAAGCTTCTCGGGAGTGGGCATGATTCCTCTTTCCTCGCGGCTACTCAAACAAGCGTTACGTCCAGGTTAGCGCAGCCGCGCGTGCCCCGTGGACGCGCCACGGCCTCGCCCCGACAGGGACGAGGCCGCAGGTCTCACTCGGAGCGTAGGGCTTCGACCGGGTCCTGACGCGAGGCGCGCGAGGCCGGATGACACCCGCGATGACGAGTCAGGCCAGACGGACACCGCGATGAGTGTCAGGGGCCGTGAGCGGCGAGAGTTGGGCGATGTTCTCCACCTTGAAGGAGGAGTATGCGATGCCGTTCGCAACCGCACACAAACCGTAGGTCACGCCCACGCCCATGAGGGCCCGGCCAGCAGGCCTCGATGACGGTCTCGGCGTTGAACACGCGCGACACGTCGCCCCTTCGAGGCACCGATTGAGCGCAGGATGCCGATCTCCTTGCGGCGCTCGAGGACCGAAAATGTGGTGATGATCGAGATCATGATCGAGGAGACCACGAGAGATCGACACGAAGGCGATGAGCAGCCAGGAGATGATGTCGACGATCTTGGTCACCGAGCTCATGAGCGCGCCCATGACGTCGGAGTAGGTGATGACCTTATCTGTCGCGCCCGCCGCCTTGTTGTCGGCGTTGTAGGCGTCCAGGGCGGCCTTCACCTTGTCCTTGTCCGCGAAAGGACTTGGGGTAGATCGAAATGTTCGACGGGGACGCGATGTCCGCCCACCCCAGGTTCCTCAGGTTCGTCTCCAACGTCGGCACGTTCGTGGAGAACATGGTCGCCATGAGGGCCGCGAGGGACTTCTCGTCCAGGTTGGAGTGGAAAGCGTCGGCGAAAGCCTGCGGGTCCATGGAGAAAGCGCTGGACATGTTGGTGGCGAACTGCTCCATGGTCGCGCCGATCTGGTCGCCGATCGCGGTCGACAGCTGCGTCATCATCGAGGTCATCGCGTTCGTCATGGCTTCCCTGCATGACCTGACCGATGACAGCGCTCACGCCCTGGGTAAGAGTGCGACCCAGCTGGGCGGCGATCTGCGCGGAGATCGCGTTCATGACCCTGAGTAGAGACGTCGGTGCCGATCTGGGCCAGGGCCGGGTCGTCCCCCGAGGGCCTTCGTCAGGTTCGCGGCGAGCTTGTCGGAGTCGACGACCTTGTCCGAGGAGACGGCCGCTCGCAGCTGCTCGAGCACCCGGGCTGAGAGAAGTACGCCGAGGCCAGGGTCGCGAAGTCTCGTCGTTCCCGCCCGCCTCAATCTGCTCGCGGGCGTAGTCCTGGAAGCCCTGGGCGATCTGGGAGGCTTGTGCGCTCAGGTAGTCGGCTGCACCGTCCTTGACGGCACCGTCGGCCAGGGCGGAGCGGATGATCGTCTGAAGTCGACGTTGGCCAGCTGCGGCAGGTCCTGCTCAGCTCCCCGAAGTCGAGGCCGGACAGGTCGAAGGTCATGCCGGACTGGGCGCCGGACTGGGCGGCAGGGGCCGACAGGTCGATGTTCGACAGATCCATGCCCGACATGTCGAGGTTGGAAAAATCGAGGCCGGACAGGTCCATGCCGGAAAAAGTCCAGGCCCGACAGGGTCCATCTGCATCTTGCTGGGGTCGATCTGGAAGGCAGCGGAGAGCTTGGACTCGTCCACCGTGAACAGGGAGGACATGTCGAAGCCGCCGGACTGGCTCTTCTGGTTGTCAGCCAGCTCCTTGAAGGTCTTGCCGGTGAACACATCGACGTCGGGCTTGGCGCGTTGGGCCTTAACGATCGGGCTGGCCGCCGCCTCCTCGATGATCTGGTAGGTCAGGGCGGGCGTGTAGGCGATGCCCTGGCGCAGGGCACCGCCCTTGTCGGAGTTGGGCTTGACGATGCCGGAGATCGTCAGCTGCTGCCCGCCGTCCACGAGCTTCTTCATGTAGTCCGCGTCGGAGGAGCGGTCCGTCCAGACCTTGTAGGTGTCGTCCCACGTGTACTTGTCGAAGGCGTTGACGCGCCGGAAGGTCGTGCCCAGGATCGCGGAGTAGTCGTAGGTCGCGGTACTGGCCCCGGACTGCGCGCCCGACTGCGTCCCCGGACTGCTTTATCCCCCAGGGCGCCCCTGGTAGTACTGGCGCATGAGGTCGTCGAATTCCTTGTGGTCTTTGGAGACCCAGGGTGTATTCGAAGAGGTTGGGGATGTTGCCATCCTCGTCCAAGACCAGGACAACCTGGTTCGCGCCACTCGGCCAGGAGCCGGCGACCACGTCGTACGCGGAGGTGTACAGCGAGGTCGTGGCGGGCATCTGGTAGAAGGGATTGGTGACCATCATTGAAGAGAAGGCCCCGGAGCCGAAACCCGCTTCCATCTGCTTCATCGACTGGTCGGGGCTGACCTGCACGGTCGCCTTGGACGTGTCGGACTGGTAGATCTGCGGGACGATGTCGTAGTCGTACTCGATCGCGTTGACCATCGCGTTAATGTCGCCGCCGTTGTTGTCCAGGTAGGTCTTGAGGGAGGCCAGGTCGTTGGTCTTCGCGTCGCGGATCGTGTCGGCGAAGGTGCGCAGCTTGGAGACACCGACCTTGCCGTCGGGCGCAGGCTGGGAGTCTTTGGAGTCCGAGGCCGACACGGACAGCGCGGCCGTCATGTCGATACCGGTTTTCTGGATCGTCAGCGGATACGCGCCCAGCGTCTCCTCTTCGGTTTTTTGCGATGTAGGCGTTGGTGCCGTTGGCCAGCGCGAGGATCGCGGCGATGCCGATGATGCCGATGGACCCCGCGAAGGAGGTCATGAGGGTGCGTCCCTTCTTCGTCATCAGGTTGTTGGCCGACAGCGACAGGGCCGTCAAAAAGCCCATCGAGGTGCGGCGCGCGGGCTTGGCTTCGCGCCGGTCTTGCGCGGTGGGCACGAAAGGATCAGAGTCGGCGACGATGCAGCCGTCGGCCAGCTCAACGATGCGGGTCGCGTACTCGTGGGCCAGCTCGGGGTTGTGCGTCACCATGATGACGAGGCGGTCGCAGGGCCACATCTCGCAGCAGGTCCATGACCTGCACGCTCGTCTTGGAGTCGAGGGCGCCGGTGGGCTCTGTCGGCCAGCAGGATCTCGGGGTCATTGATGAGGGCTCGCGCGATGGCGACGCGCTGCATCTGGCCACCCGACATCTGCGAGGGCTTCTTGTTGACGTGGTCCTTCAGGCCGACACGTTCAAGAGCGTCAAGGGCGCGCTTGCGACGCTCGGAGCGCGAGACGCCCGACAGGGTCAGGGCCAGCTCGACGTTGGCCAGACACTCTGGTGCGGGATCAGGTTGTAGGCCTGGAAGACGAAGCCGATGCGGTTGTTGCGGTAGGCGTCCCAGTCGCGGGCCTTGTAGTCCTTCGTCGAAATGCCGTCGATGACGAGGTCGCCGCTCTGGAAGCGGTCGAGGCCGCCGATGACGTTGAGCATCGTCGTCTTGCCGGAGCCTGACTGGCCCAGCACGGCCACAAACTCGTTGTCTCGGAACGCCACGGAGACCTTGTTGAGCGCCACCTGCACGAGGTTGGCGGTCTGATAGGCCTTGACGATCTCCTTGAGCTCTAGCACGCTTCATCCTCACATCTGCTGTTGAATCCGCATACAAGTCTAGGCGAGCGACCATCGCCCAAGACCGCCGGTGTTCACTGACTGACCCCTGATCGTCCCCTGACAAGCCCCTGAAGTCGTATCTCCCGCGTCACATCGCGGGCCCCAAAACCCAGCCCGGGCCTCGTTCATCGAACAGCCTCTAGGGGCGCGGACAACCGAGCGGCTAGACTGATCCCATGACCGACCTCACCCAGATTCCCGTGCCCAACGAAGGGCCGATTACTGACAAAGTCAAGGAAATCTACGAGCGTTCCTTCCCGCCCGAGGAGCAGATCCCCTCCCTGAGTTGTTGAACAGCGCGCAGTTGGACCAGGTCTCCTTTCCTCGCGTGGATCGATCCGTCCCTCGCCCGCGGGCGAGGACGGGGCTGGCAACGTGGTCGCCCTGACCTCTCCTTCGCCTTCCCCGACCTGTTCTACCTGGGTTTCCTCGCGGTGGACGGGCGCACGCGCAGCGCGGGCTACGGCTCGCGCATCCTCACCCACTTCCGCGAGCGCTACGGCGACGTGCCGCAGCTGCTCGAGATCGAGCCGGTCGTGCGCGAGGCCGGGAACTACCAGCAGCGCGTGCGTCGCCCTGAAGTTTCTACGAGCGCAACGGTTTTACGGTGACGAACATGCTCACGCACGAGGCCGACCAGACCTACCGGGTCCTGGCGCGCGACGGGATCAGTGAGCCCACAGCGCCTGGAGGAGGCGCTCAATTCGGTGACCGACGACCCGGCGTACGCGTCGCGGGTGACGACGGTTTAACGCCCTCCCTCGGGGTCAGCGGGTGGCCGACGCCGCTGCTCGAGACCAGGAGGATTTCCTCGTTGTCGAGTCGCGCGAGCGCGCCTTCCAGGGCGGCCGAGGAGAAGATGCCTTCGTCGCGGGCCTGCAGGAGGGCGTCGCGCTGGGCGTGAATGGCCCCAGCGCCAGTTCACGGATCTGGTCGCGCGTGAAGGAACGCTCAACCTCCTCCTCGCTCATGTCGACGGTGCCGTGGCCATCGTCGTCGCTGTCGCCGGCGGCATCCTGGAGGATGTCCGTGAGGACGCGGTCTGCAGCGTGCGCCGTCCGCACTTGCTCACCCATGCCCTCGTCAGTAAGCGCATGCCCCAGCCGGGAGAGTGTGCGCGAGACGCCGGCCGACAGCAGGGTCTGGCCGTCGACCTCGTGGATCGCCTGGGCGAGGGCGGTGTCCACCAGCGCGGAGCCCATCACCTTCAGGAGCTTGGCGCGCTCCTCCTCGGAGATATCGCCCGTGGCCATCTGGGGCTTGACGATGCGAATGAGTCCGGGCAGGGTCAGGCCCTGGATGACGAGGGCACCCGCCGCGATGAACAGGGCGATCGTGAGCAGCAGCGCGCGCATCGGCGCATGCGTCGAGATAGTTTGCGCGGCGGCCAGGGTGATCGCACTCGCATGCCCGCCCACACGATGACGCTGCCCTCGCGCGGCCCCAGCGGCTCATTCGCGAAGTAGTCCAGGTCCGATCCGCGCATCGCGTTGCGGCGCGCGCGCCGCTTGAGACGGCGACGATAGTGGTTAAGCGCGTCTTCCCAGTGTTCGGGACTCAGGTCGCGGGCCTCGAGCATGTCGGCGTCGACTTCGCAGGCCTTGTTCATGCGTTTCTCGAAGCGCGCGATTCGCGAGTTCTCAACTTCGTAGCGGCGTTGACGGTGGGTACGGCGGTGGTCCAGCCAGGCAAGCATGATGGCGATGAAGATGGCTCGCATCACCATGATGAGCGCGCCGAGGATGACGGCGAGGAACGCGGCGAAGGCCAAGCCGCCGGAGAACGCGGCGGTCTCCTCGACAATGCCGAAGGCCTGCAGGCCCATCGTCAGGAAGATCCCGCTCTCCAAGACGAGCGTCATGGTCTGCCAGTTCTGCTGGGAGAAACGCCTGTTCGCCGCGGAGATAACGGCCGCGCGTCGGCTCGAGACGACCAGTCCGGCGACGACGGCCGCAACGAGGCCGGACCCTCCCAGGTGCTCGGCGGGGACCGATGCGATGAAGGGCATCGCGAAGGAGAAAACCGTGTCGGCCGAGGGCTCCTTGATGAGGGCACGCAGACGCACGCCGATCTCGCCGACGACCCAGCCAATACCCGCAGCGATGCCGAGGGCGATGGCGACCTTGCCGATGAGCGGGCCCGGGTGGAGGGCGTGTTCGTCGGCGGCCAGGCCGGCGCTCATCGCCGCGGAGAGCATGACCAGCGAGGTCGCGTCGTTAAAGAGCCCCTCGCCTTCGAGGACCGTGATGATGCGGTGGGAGACACCCGAGCGTTTCGCGATCGAGATGGCGACCGCGTCGGTCGGCGACAGGACTCGCGCCCAGCGCGACACCCCAGGGCAGGGAGATCGCGGGGACCAGCCAGTTGATGACGAAGCCGACCGCGAAGGCGGAAAGGAACACAAGGGGAATCGCGAGCATCGCGACGGCCTGCATCTCGCGCCGGAAGTCCATGGTCGGCATACGCACGGCCGCCGAGAACAGCAGGGGCGGCAGCACCATCTCGAGGATGATGTTCGGCTCAATCTCGATGGCCCCCACCTGCGGCAGGAACCCGATCACCAGGCCAACGACCAGCAGGATCAGGGGGATGCCACGCCCACCTTCGGGGCGCGATGAATTGGCAGGCCACGATGATGAGCATTCCGGCCACGGCAATAAGAAGGGGTCCACAGGTCAATTGTATTGCGAGCAACCCCACCAGCGCCGCTGCCATCTCACTACAGCGGCTACGCGCGCCGCGAACTCGCGCGGCGTACCACGCCCCGCCCGCATGGCCTCGACACCATCCCCGAATGTCAAAACAGACCCACACGATCAGAGCACGTGCTACAATCGACGCATCGGTTCAAGGAGGTTCTCATGACCGCTTACGACCACTCGTCGGGGTACACCTACGGCACCGATGCCGTCCCCACATCCCCGCTCACACTCGAGGATCTACGCCAGATTGAGGCCGCCGCGCACGTCCAGCCCGGTGACGCAGAGCTGCTCTCACGAGCAGAACCCATCCTGGCGCCGCATGCCATGGAAATGGTCGACACGTGGCGCGGGATTTTGGCTCAAAAGACGTATCTGGCAGCACATTCCGCGCACCCGGACGGGCAGCCAAACCCCGAGTACGCGCAGGCGTCAAAGCCGCGCTTCGCCCAGTGGATCATCGACAGTGCACGCGCGAGCGTGACCAGGCGTGGTTGGACTACCAGTACCTGATCGGCGCACGGCACATGTCCGCAGCGAAGAACGCGGCGGATGGGGCGGACTCGACACCATTCGTGCCCCTGCGCTACGTGCTCGCCTTCATCGCGCCCACTGTGGAGGTCGGGCACCGTCTCCTGGCGGAGGGCTTCGAGGGCGCAGAACTGGACGCTGTCCGTGACGCGTGGACTCGCGCTGTGACTGTCGCCGTGACAGTGTGGGCGTATGCCTACCGAGAGCACCCTGAGCAGTTCTGATCCGGCACTCGCCACCTACGACTCTCCCATCGGCAGCCCTCACGCTGGCCGCGCGGGCGGTGCGCTCATCGGCCCTGTGGGGGCCGGGCGGCGTTTCTTCGGCTCCCCTACGGCATCGACGAGGCCGTGGCGCGCTCCGCGCTCGACCTGACCTCGTCCCGTTTCTCGGGACAGCGTCCGCGCCAGGGCCGGGTGGGATGAGGCCGACGCGCGAGCTCTTCGGGCGGCCGCCCGGTGGTTGGATGGTTATTTCGCGGGCGAGGCCCCTCCCCGCACCCATCCCCTCGAGCCTGCGGGCACGGACTTTCAAAAGCGCGTGTGGGAGGCAATGGACGCTATCCCCTACGGCGCGACGCGTACATACGGGCAGATCGTCAATCAGCTGCGGGACGCGGGCATCCCCGCATCAGCCCAGGCGGTCGGTGGAGCGGTGGGGCGTAATCCGCTGCTGCTCATTCGCCCCTGCCACCGGGTCGTGGCGGCCACCGGCCCGGGCGGCTACGCGGCCGGAGGGACGCGAAAGCCTGGCTGCTCGCGCACGAGGCGGCCACAGCCTCGTCGGTCAGCTGACTCAGCCGTTTGCCCGGTCGGCCTCAATCGCCTGCTCGACCAGGGCCTCGTCGACGGGCAGAGCCTCGCGCGCGTACGCGGCGGCGTCATCCTGGTGTCGGCGATCTGCTCGGCGATCGAGTCGGCCTCGCGGCGCAGCTCGGCCCCGTCGACGACCGAGGCCTGGGCGAGGGTGCGGGCCTGGGCGCGGTGCTCGTCCGTGTACCCAGGTCGTCGGCGTGCTTGCGCACGAGGACGCGGATGAGCTTGCGGCGCAGATTCTCCTCGCGCAGGACGGCGGAGCGCTCGCGCAGCCAGCCGACCGCAAGGACGACGAGGAGGGCGACGCCCAGCCAGCCGATGATCGGGTACATGCCGCCGATCAGCTTCTTGAAGCCCATGAGCGAGGCCGCGTAGCCCACCGCGACCACGCCGACGAGGACGATGCGCATGCGCGCAGTCGAGCCGCCCGAGAATCGTCGCGCCGTCGCGTAGAACAGCGAAAAGACCGTGTTGTAGATGAGCGCGAAAATGATGAGCGTGTAGACGAAGGCGAAAGCCGGGTGGATCGAGCGCGCGATCTCGAGGGCGGGAACGTTCACGTCCCAGATCCGGTCCACGTTCAGGTACAGGCACAGGGCGTCCGCGCCGATGACGAGGGCGATGATGGTGCCGCTGATGCGCCCGGCGCGGCGGGCCTCGCCGATGCGCAGCACCGAACCGCCGAGCACGAAGGCCATCGCGATGCCGCTGACGACGCACAGCGCGAAGTAGTTGATCGTGGAGAGCCACAGGCCCGGCAGTGCCGGGGTGACCTGGGTGGCGGCGGCGTTAAGCTCGTCGACGCTGGGGTGAGGCGTCGCCAGCGAGTAGATGGTGAGGATCGTGATAGCGACGATGATCATGGGCGTAAAGACGCCGATCACCCTTCATGATCCGGTCGAAGTCGAGGAAGGCCGTGAGGATCACGAGGATCGCGCACAGGGCGCTACCCGCCCACGCGGGCAGGCCGAACTTTGCTGCTCGAGGTTCGCGCCGGCGCCCGCGAGCATCACGAAGCCCATCGCGAAGCCCGAGAAGACGAGCACGACGTCGATGACGCGGCGCAGTGCCGGGTGGGTGATGCGTTCGAAGACCTCGTCGTGATGGCCGGATCGGTAGTAGGAGCCCAGCTGGAGCGCGACGACGCCGAAGACGACGTTGAGGACGCCCAGGGCCGCGATGCCGATCAGGCCCTTCGCGCCGGAGGAGAGGAAGTACTGGAGTAGGTCCTGGCCACTCGCCAGGCCCGCGCCGATGACGACTCACGTAGGCGAAGGCGACAGAGAGGTACTTCTGGACATAGGGTCCTTCCGATTGCGAACGTTTTACGAGGCCGGGCCTCGTTCCACGGTAGACGCTCACCCAGGAGAGCGGCACGTCCGTGGGAAATTGTTCACGCTCAGGAAAACTCATCCAGATACAGATGTGTACACAACGTACTAAACTGACACTATGAACACACTCGCCACAACCCTATCGACTCGCGAGCTGCGCGCGAACCTCTCCGATGTCCTCGGACGAGCCTCCCTACGGCGGCGAGCGTATCGGTGTGACGAAAAACGGCCGCCCTCACTGCGATCGTGATCGGCGTCGAGGACCTGCTGGCCCTGGAAGAGCTCGAGGACGCGCGCGATCTCGCAGCCTACCGCGAGGCGATTCGCAACGACGACGGGCAGCGCGTCAGCCTGGCCGACCTGCGCGCTGAACTCAACAACCAGCGATGTACCGCATCGAATTCACCCGGCGGCAGCACGCCAGATAGCGCAAGCCGGACCGCCCGGTGCGAACACGCCCACTGGATGCCATCGAATCGCTCGCCAGTTCTCCTCGCACCCCGACGGGGTCAAGAGCTCGCGAGCACGGAGAACGCGTGGCGTATCGCGTCGGCGACTACCGGATCATCTACTCAATCGAAGACGACGTCCCGGTCGTGACGGTCGTGCGCATCGCACACCGCCGCGAGGTTCTACCGCTCGTGCTAGCTTGCCTTCGAGGAGCTGGATCGGCGGGCGCGGGGCCTGCATCGAGTTGATCGGAGCATCAGGATCCGCGTAGCCGAGGGCGAAACCTGTGATGAACCGGTACCCCTCGGGGATCTCAAATTCGGCTTCGACGGGCCTCGCGCCAGGTGGCGAGGATGCCGACCGGGCAGGAGTCGATGCCACGCGACTTGGCGGACAGGAACAGGGTCTGGAGCATGAGGCCAGCGTCCATGGCGCTCCACGGGAGCATGTCCTGATGAACGAAGACGAAGCCCATGACGGGTGCGTCGAATGCCGTGACATTGCGGCGGTTCACACGGTTGCGCTCCTCGACGTCGGCACGCGCTCGATGCCGTGGATGCCGTAGAGGAGCTTCGCGACCTCGATCTGGCGGGGTCGAACCTCGTCCGGGTAGCGCTTACGCACCGGGAAGTCACCGTCCGCACAGGGATCTCCACGGTCGGGTCCTCGGCCTTGCGGGCGTGGGCGGCGATCTCCTCGTCGAAGAGACGCCATGCAGTGTTCGCGCAGGCGTAGGGCACGCTCGCCCGTGGCCAGGGCGACGCGAAGGCGCGCGTGTTGGACCAGGACGGCGCGGTCGTCGCGTCGGCGAGGATCGCGTCGAGGACCTCGGCGGGAATCTCCTGGTCTGTAAAGGCGCGCGTGGAGCGGCGCGAGGCGGTCAGGGCCGAAAAGTCGTTCGTCTCAGCGTTGGAGTGTCATGCGCCCAGGCTAACCCGGCTTCGCTCCCCGATCCACCCGGCCCGCCCACCGGACGGCTTCCGGCCGAGCTACCGGGCCAGAGCCTGCTCGAAGGCCACCACGTCCTCCTCGGGGTCGCCCAGGAGGTGCCGATGCGCGCAGGTAGCGACCGTCGGGCAGGGTCTCCCAGATGCTGTAGCGCACCTTGTCAGACAGGGCGCTCATGCCCGCCTGGTCGAGGGCCACGAAAGTCAGGTTGGTCGGCGAGTCCATGGTGACGACGTAGCCGGCGCGCTTGAGGGCCTCACGGATACGCGCGGTCGCCTTAACGGCGGGCTCGCCGATCGTCAGGTAGAGGCCGTCCTCGAAGAGCGCCTCGAACTGCACGCCCAGGAGGCGCCCTTCGCCAGGGAGCGCGCCGTGCTGCTTCATCTGGGTGACGAACTGGCGGATCGAGCCGCGCTCGGGGATCACCACGGCCTCGCCGAAGAGCGAGCCGCCCTGGTGCCGCCGATGTAGAAGACGTCGGTCAGGCGCGCCAGGTCGGCCAGCGTCACGTCGTTGGCGGGCGAGGCCAGCGCGTATGCGAGGCGCGCGCCGTCGACGAAGAGCTTCAGCTCGCGCTCGCGGCACACGGCGGAGAGCTCCTCAAGCTCCTGCAGGGAATAGAGGGTGCCGTACTCGGTGGGCTGCGAAATATAGACGAGGGCGGGGGCGATCATGTGGTCACGCGCGCCGTCGCCCTCCCACGCCGAGCAGATGCGTTCGACGTCGGCGGCGTTGATCTTGCCTTCGACGGCGGGAGTGTCGAGAATCTTGTGCCGCCACGCTCGACGATACCGGCCTCGTGCATGCTGATGTGGCCGGTGTTGGGCGCGATGACGCCCTGCCAGGGCAGGAGGATCGCATCGATGACGGTCCGCGTTCGTCTGCGTGCCGCCGACCAGGAAGTACACGTCGGCGTCGGGGCCTGGCAGGCCTTGCGGATCAGGTCGCGGGCACGCTCGCAGTGCTCGTCGGTGCCGTAGCCGCTCGACTGTTCCATGTTGGTGGCGACGAGGGCGTCAAGCACCCGGGCGTGCGCGCCTTCTGGTAGTCACTGGAGAAGTTCGGCAGCGTGGCAGAAAAAGTCATTGGGCCATTATTCACGCGCTTGGCCGGATGATTCCCGTTTTCCTCCTGAAGATCTTTTTCTCGCTGGAACTGAAGGACTATCCTGACTTTCGCCAGGCGATGCTGCTAGGCTTCCCGATACGAAAGTGAGGGCATCGCATGATGCCAACCACGCACGGAGAACAGGCGAGCACAATGAACCGGGACTCGCAGGCCTATTGGAACAAGCGGGCTGCGACGTTCACGAGAGACGCGACCGTCGAGTACGAGCGCTGGCTCCTGGATCTCCTCGCGCTCGAAGATGGTGATGAGGTCCTCGACATGGGGTGCGCGACGGGCACGCTCGCCGTCCCCCTCGCCCGCGCCGGGCACCGCGTCACGGCTGCGACTTCGCCGAGGCGATGCTCGCGATCCTCGACGAGCGCGCGACCGCAGACAAACCTGCCGATCACCTCCCACCTGCTCGCCTGGGAGGACGATTGGGAGGAGGCGGGCCTGGGTAGAACAGCGTGGACGTCGCCTTCGCGTCACGCTCCCTCATGAGCGGGGAAACGTCTCCGCTTGCGTGCGCAAGCTCGACGCGGCGGCCCGATCACGCGCGGCGGTCGTCGTGCCCGACAGCCTGCTCCCGTCCCGTGACCCGCGCCTGCTCACCTACCTGGGACGCTCGGCGAGGCACCCGCGCGTCGTCCGCGACGTGACCCGCGCGCTCGCATCCCTGGGACGCATCCCGGTTTTCGCGACCACACGGACCTTCCGTCCGATGAGGTTTTTCCTTCGACGAGGCCCGCTCGGACCTTCGTCGCCCTGGCCGGTCCGAAGTCTTCACCGCGCGCGAGCAGCGACTTTTCGACGCCTACGCAGAGCAGCACTTCGTGCGTGAGGACGCCGCCACCGCCTCGGAAAAGGCAGGGGAACAATGGGGTCCTGGACCACCCTCTGCCCGTCACCTGGGTGTTTATTGGCTGGCGCACCGACGGGAGCGAGTGGGCGTAGGCGACCCCGGCCTCGTCTTTCTTAGTCGGCGTCAGGGCGGCGCCTGCGTGCTTTGACCTCCGAGCGCCTCTTCTTGTCGGCGAGGCGGCGCAGCTTCGACCCCTCGCGTCGGCTTCGTGGCCCGCCTGGGAACGGGAGGGATGAGGGCCGAACGCAGAACTTCGGCGAGGCGCTCGCGCGCGCGGCGCGGTTGCGGCGCTGGGAACGGGTCTCGGCGGCCGTGATCGTGAGGATAGTTTCCACCCAGGCGATCCCCGAGAACAGACAGGGCGCGCTCGCGCTGCTTGTCATTCAGAGCGGTCGTCGTCGCCAGATCCAGGCTGAGCTGCACGCGCGAGTCCGCCGTATTGACGCCCTGGCCACCCGGACCCGAGGCGTGGGAGAAGCGTTCGACCAGCTCCCCCGCGGGCACGACGAGGCCACGCGGGCAGCCAGGCCCGGCGGGAATACGCAGATCGTCCATGCGTTCCAGTGTGCACCACGCGCCGCGCCCCGGCCGCGTCAGGCGAGCAGAGAGGCGACCCGCCCTTTCAGGTCCGGCAGCACGTCGGCGGCGAACCAGGGTTCTTCTTCATCCACATCTGATTGCGCGGCGAGGGGTGGACCAGCGGAAAGTAGGTGGGCAGGTAGTCGCTTAGTCGCGCACGACCTCAGTCAGCGAGGCCGAGGACTTCAGGTCCAGGTAGCGCCTGGTGGCGTACGCACCGACGAGGATCGTCATCTCCAGCTTCGGCATGAGCTCGAGCAGGCGCGGGTGCCACGTGTCGGCGAAGTCCTTGCGCGGAGGCAGGTCACCGCTCTTTCCCGTGCCCGGGAAGTAGAAGTCCATGGGGGACGATCGCGAGCTTTCCCCGGACTCATAGAAGGTGTCCCTATCGATGCCCATCCAGTCGCGCAGGCGGTCGCCGCTGCGGTCGTTCCACACGATGCCAGTTTCTTCGGCGACGCGCCCGGGCGCTTGGCCAACGATCATGATGCGACACTCGGGTCCCGTGTAGAACAGCGGGTTCACGCCTCGCTTCGTGAACGAGGCGTTGGCCGGGTCTGCGGCGATCTCCTCAGCGATTGCACGGACGGCTCGGGTCGGTGATCTCAGGTGTCATAAACCTAGGGTATGCCCACCCCGCGAGCGCACGACCCCCGGCGACTGGCAGGTCACACTAGTCCGACTCTGGAACGCGGGCGATATCGGTGCTCCCACTCGGAGCGAGGTCACCGCTCTCCAGGGCGGCCTCGCGTGCCTTCTTGCCGAGGCGCTCCCAGCTCGGCCACGGTGTAGCGGAGGTGGAGAAAGCGCCTTCGTTCAGGCTTTGCCCTCAGCTTTCTTCTCGTCTTTCCTTTCGCTTCCCTTCAGAGGCCTCAATCGTGCGCTCTGTCCGCGTCGATCGCGCGTTCCAAGCGCGCCCTTCGATCCTCGATGACTCTCAGCGCCTGCGCCGGGCTTTCCTCAAGAAGCACCGAACACTGGGCGAGCCACTCGACACACCCCTGCTTCACCTGTTCTGCGTAGTCCTTGCTGAACGCTCCCCACCAGGGCTGCTCCACTCGACGCCGCCGTCAGGCCAAGAACCGCGCCTCCTCCCGTGATGATCGCGGTCCCACCCGCCATACCGAGGCCTCCTGCGGCGAGGGAACCACCGCCCACCCATGCCAGGCTCGCACTCGTCAGCGCAGCACCGCTCAGTCCAACCACGGCCTCGCCAGCTAGGGACCGTCGCGATCGCGGGAGCTGCCACGGCCGCCACCCCACCCGTGGCGACGGTTGCAGCCACAGCCGCAGCACCGCCGCACCGCCCACTTCGTGTAGGGTACCTGAGAGCCACCGGTCGTAGGACGCACGCGCACTCTTCAGCCGCTTGAGCGTCTCCGAATCGATAACATCCTGGTCGGCGGTGAAGACATCGGTGAGCCACGTCTGGGAGAGGAGAGCTTTCTTTTCCGTGGCGTAGGGGCGTACGCGAGCAATTGCTGGGCAATGGCCAGGCGAACGAGTTCCCGCATCCTCCCCTGCGCACACCGCTTCCAACTCGCGGTAGGCATCGGCGGCGTCAGAGGAAGTACTCCCCTGGCTCTCGTCTTGTGCGATACGCTGCCTGCGCTCCCACGCGCCGATCAGCACTTTCTTTGCGCTCACGCCGTTTGTCGTTCTTCTGCGGCGATAGTCGTCCTCGAGCCACAGCGATGCATAGCGACTCGACGACACGCTGAACCTCCTCACCCATGAGGCGCATGCACAGCCACATCCGTGCCCATCTGTGCTCGCCCTGACACCGCTCCCACCACCGTTCGACATCCTCGTAGATGTAGGGAGCTGTCTGCCCACAGAGCGAAAGCAAAACGTCCGATCCCGACATAGTTGAGGCGCATGAAGAAAAGCGGGACTGCTCCCACCTCGCCACTCGCAGCCCCTCGACCGCCGCACCCAGCTGCGATAGAGGTATTGATGACCACGAAGGCACCCGGAGGCGACCGTCAGCATACGCGTCAGCGCCCGGCTATTGAGGGGCAGGAATCGCGAGGATTACGCGCCCCAAGTCCTTGACGCTGGACACATCAGCGCTCTGAGTTCATCGATGAAGCGCGTGATCGTGTGAAGCCGCGGACAATACACTCGTTGGCGAGGACGGCGGGAACCTGCGTGAGGATCTGACTCGCCAGGCCAACCTCGGTCCGCAGATCGAAGCGCAGGGGGTTTCCGTCCTGGTCCTTCAGGAGCGTACCGTTGAATGCCTTTCTGACACCCACTGCGAGAAGGTGGCGACCTTGTCCTCGTGCGCGATAGTCATGTCCCGGAAGAATGGCAGGGCCGAGGCCTCCTTGAGGAAGGAGAGAATCGGGCCAGGAATGCCCGATGCCCGCGCCGGGGGTCGAGCTCGAGCCCGCCATGTCGCTGATGAGGTGGAGACACCCAGTTTGAGGGTTCCGTAGAGGAACTTCTCCTCGAGCATTCTTGCCGAATAGCCTTCGATCCTCAGAGCCTCGGCAGGCAAGTCAAAGATCGCGAAGCTCCCATCCGTCGTGGTTCCAAACCCTTGCCGGTGAATTGCATGAGGATGGAACATACGAGCCCCACGGGCGAGGGATGGTGGGAAAAAGTCGCGCAGGTGGTGCTGGAGACCACCACCGAACTCCGGAGTGAGCTTGTCACCAACGAAAGGGGAAGTCCTTTTCGAGGAAACGGATCGCGTCTGCGATACTCGGATTTTCCTTCCTGGGATCCAACCGCTGGGCTGCTTCAATGACGATTTTCTCGATCTTTTCGACCCCTGAACTTGTGCGCGTCCGCCAGGTTGAAGTCCTTTTTGCCACAGGACACTGAGTGCTCCCATGAGAGTGCCGCTCGCTGCGGCAAAAACGTAATCTCTGGCTTGTGCGGGCGAGGTGTTGGGATCAAATTCGAACGCTTCGACCCTCGTCCGCCTCGCCGCCCCTCACTCAGGCTGACCTCATACGTCCCCTCGACCCGAACGTCCGTCAGCTGAGGAAGGGGGGTTTCAGAAAACACCAGGCGCTCGTTGTCGCCACGACGGATCAGGTCCCGGGTCATGTTTGCTCCCATGCAACTCACGATAGATACCGGGAGACTATCACGGTAACCATCTGCACATATCGACTCTCACTCAGCACTTCCCTACTCCTCCCCACTCTGCCCCTCTCCCCAAATTCCGCACGTAATTCCCCGCGCTCCCATTTCACCAAGCCCCCAGAAACCCAGGAATTCCAACGATCACATTTCAAATCTAGAAGGATCGGGGAGGGAATTACGTGCGGAATTGGATAGAGAGACGGCGCGCGGGAAGGGCCACACCGATTGGTAGCGACGCAGCGGGCAGGCATACAGTGGAGCGCATGAGGACAGCTGAACGCATGACGACGAACGGGCTGAGGCGCAGCCAGTGACAACACGACTCGTACGGAAAACCAATAGGTTCCGCATCACCGCCATCATCGCACTGTGCCTGCTCGCCCTCGTGGGGGTCACGTCGTTCGCGCTCAATCGTTCGGGCAACGGACAGAAAGACCCCACGGCCATTGCCTACGAAGAGGACGAGGACCCCCTGCCCGAGGGCGTCGCCTCACCATGGACACGGCCCAGTCTCTGCACGGCACGATCGACACGATCACCCTACGAGCAGAGCTACGAGGGAACGACTTACACCAAGCAGGCCTACGTGTACGTTCCCGCGTCCTACGCCTCGGACACACCCGCGAACGTCCTCTATCTGACGCACGGCTGGTGGGGAACGCCGCCGGCCTCGCCGATGGCGTCGCGCCGGTCGTTGACGAGCTGGAGACCGCCGGCAAGGCTGCACCGACGCTGGTCGTTTTCGCGACCTACTATCCGGATCGCTCGTTCGCGACGGATGACTACGAGGAGGACTACACCCTCAATCGCTTCTTCGCGACGAGCGAGATCGATACTCTGATCGACGCCGTTGAGTCTCGCTACACCACGTTCGCTCGCGGCGACACGTCCGACCAGTCGCTGCGAGCCTCGCGCAAGCACCGCGCATTCGGTGGTTTCTCGATGGGCGCGACGACCACGTGGGATGTTTTTGCCTTGCGTCCGCAGTACTTCTACGGCTACATGCCGATGGCCGGCGAGTCGTGGATCGGACGCGAGGAGGACGCGGATTCCCCGCGCATCGCCGAGCTGGTGACCGCCGGCGTCGAGCGCACCCACTATGGGCCACGCGACTTCCTCATTCTCGCGTCGGTCGGCTCGGAGGACCCGGCCCTGTGGGACATGACCCCGCAGATTGATGAGCTCCGCGAGGACTATCCAGACCTCATGACCGAGGACAGCCTGCAGCTGTGGATCGACGACGGCGAAACCCACTCAATGGCCTCGATCACCAACCAGGTCGAGCACAACCTGCCGTTGCTCTTCCCGGGCAAGTAGGGCGTGCCACTCCGCGTGATCGCGACGCACGCAGCCCCGGCCTCGTTCCTTTTCTCAGGGACGAGGCCGGGGCTGGCTTGCAGATAAGCGAGACCCTATGCGCGGGGCTGGCGCTCCGCCCACTCGCCGAGGCTCACGCGCGGACCCGTGAAGAACGGGGTGTCCTCGCGCACGTAGAGGCGCGCCTCGGTGTAGCGCTGGGCGTGCATGACGCCCTCCAGGCGGTCCAGGCTGTCGGCCTCGAACGCGAGCACCCACTCGTAGTCGGAGAAGCCGAAGGCGGAGAGGGTCGAGCCCTTGACGTCCGGGTACTGTGCGAAACCGTTGCGGCCGTGTTCGGCCATGATGCGGGAGCGCTCTTCGGGGGCCTTGAGGTACCAGTCGTAGGAGCGCACGAAGGGGTAGACCATCGCCCAGTCGCGGGGCGCGACGCCGCCGAAGCAGGCGGGAATATGGCGCTTGTTGAACTCGGCGGGGGTGTGCAGGGCCCATGCAGGACCACACCGGATCCAGGAACTTGCCGAGCGCCGACGCGCGCAGGCGGTGGTAGACGTCCTGGAGGACCTGCGGGTCGTCGTCGAGCCACCACACCATCAGGTCGGCCTCGGCACGGAAGCCCGAGACGTCGTAGAAGCCGCGGATTTCTGCGCCCGCGCCCTTCACGTAGTCCAGGGACTCGGCGACGATGCGGCCGCGCTCGTCGTCGTCGGCGGGCAGGGACTCACCGAGCGCAAACACGGAGTAGAGGGCGTAGTGCTGCTTGTTGTTGACCTCGTCGAAGTCGACGTCCGTCGCGTCGCGCGGGTCGGTGACGCGGGCGTGAGCGGCGTGCGAGTGGGGCGTCGCCTCGGTGCCCGCGTGGCGGGCCTGGTGGCGTGCGGCGTGCTCACCGACGCGGTCCGGCACTCCTGCGGGATGTCCCGGGTTTTCCGGGTTCTGCTCGGGCGGCACGACGGCGTGGGGATGCGGGGTAGACATGGAGTCCTCCTGAGTTGTGGCTGATTGACCGGCGGCTCGGGCTGGGCGCGCCGGAAGCATGAGGGGCGGTGCCGGGGTGAGTGCTGGCACCCAGCAGACGAGGCATGGCCTGGGCGCGCCGGAGAGAGGCAGCAGTCGCTCGGGCAGACGGTGTGGAAGGGGCCGGTGCCCGTCACGGTGACGGGCGAGGGATTCTCGCCTCGTGCCTGGGCCGCGCGCTCTTCGAGAACGTCGACCAGGGAGGACACGAAGGCCGGATCCGTCGCAACGGTGTCGGCACGCTCGTAGGGGATCCCCAGGCGCGCGGCGGTCTCCTTCGCCTCGGTATCGAGGTCGTAGACGACCTCCATGTGGTCGCAGATGAACCCGATGGGGACGACGACGGCGCCGGTCAGCGGGCTCACGTCGGCCGCGATCTCCTCGAGGAAATCGTTGATATCGGGTTCGAGCCAGCGGGCCTGCGGGGGTCCCGACCGCGAGCAATACACGAGGTCGTAGCCCAGATCCGCTCGTCCCAGGACGCGCTGCAGCTCCGGCATAATCGCCTCAATGAGGGCGTGGTGCTGGGCGACGTAGCTGATTTCGGTTGCGGGGGTTCCCGCGGGCGACGACGCCGCACTCCCCCGCTGCTCGACGCGTGCGCCTGAGGCCGCCGAGGCCTCGTCGCTCGAAGGAGAGAACGGGAAGGGCGAGGACCCCGCCTCCATGCTCACGGGGATGGAGTGGGTAACGAAGATCAGGCGAATCCCGGAGGTATCGACGCCTCGCGCAGCGAGGGCCTCCCACGCACGCTGGACGGACGCGATCTGCGCGCTCGCCATGCCGGGGGTCGAATAGTAGGGGCGGACCTTGTCCAGGATGATGTCGGCGTCGGGATTGTCGGCGCTGTCCTCAACGCCCAGTTCGATCGTCCCCCACTTGTCGTGCAGGGCCTCCGCGGCCTCGGCGAGGTCTTCGCGGTACTGGCGACACCCCGAGTACGAGGCGTAGGCGGAGGTGGGCAGGACGAGGATGCGGCGGGCGCCCGCCTGGGCGAGCTCATCGAGGCCTTCGGCGACGAAGGGGTGCCAGTTGCGGTTTCCCCACCCGACGGGGATATCGTGCCCACGCCTGGCGAGTTCCGCGGACAGGTCGGCGATCAGGCGCTGATTACAGGCGTTAATGGGCGAGACGCCGCCGAAGCGCTTGTAGTGAGCGGCGACCTGAAGCAGGCGTTCGTCGGGGATTCCGCGACCGCGCGTCGCGTTGCGCATGAACGGCAGGACGTCGTCCGGGCCATCCGGGCCACCGTAGGACAGCAGCATGATCGCGTCGTAGGTTTCCAGACCTGGCACTTCAGTCCTCCTTCAGGCCTAGCGTGGACAGTGTAGGGCCGCTCCTCTCCCCCACGCAGCGACAGATTGTCAGAAAAACGCAGCAAATCAGCACTTTTCCCTGACGCACAACACCACCTTGCACACAAAAGTTAACGCTGTTAACCTTACCTGCGACACAAAAGTTAACAGCGTTAACCGATGGGAGAAAACCGTGTCACATCCACACGCCCGGGCCTGGACGCCCGGGGAATCCGCAAGAGCTACGGCACTCACGAGGTCCTGCGCGGGGTCGACCTGCGCGTCGAACCCGGGCAGATCCTCGGCCTGCTCGGACGAAACGGGGCGGGCAAGTCCACGCTCATCACAATCCTGTGCGGCCTGCGCCGAGCCGACTCGGGAACCGTGACTATCTGCGGCCACCGCCCCGCGTCCTCCGAGGCCGCACGGTCAATCGGGTACGCGCCCCAGGACCTCGGCATCTACCCCGACCTGAGCGTCGCCCAGAATCTCGCGGCTTTCGGCGAACTGCACGGACTCGGTCGACGCGAGGCAGCCCTCGCGCGCCGGCGAGGTCATGGAACTCCTCGGGCCTGAGCGAGAAAGCGGTCAGCGCGCCTCGCACCTGTCAGGCGGGCAGCAGCGCAGGCTCCACGCGGGCATGGCGATCATGCACCGCCCGCGCCTGGTCTTTATGGACGAGCCGACCGTCGGAGCGGACGTGGAGGCGCGCAGCCAAATCCTGCGCGCGGTCCACCAGCTCGCCGACGAGGGCGCGGCCGTCGTCTACACCTCGCACTACCTTGCCGAGTTCGAGGAGCTCGGCTCCGACATCGCGATCCTGAACGAGGGGCGCATCGTCGCGAGCGGCACGCTCGAGGAGATTATTTCTGGCCACGGGCGCGCCGAGGTGACCCTCGAGTTCGACCGTCCCGTTCCCTCGATCGACGGGTGGGACGCCGACGGGACTCTCCTGCGACACATCGGGGACGAGGCCGACCCGGGTTCGCGGATCGGCGAAGCCCTAGCATCGCCCACCCTTCAAGGCGCGCGCCTGACCGACGTGCGCATCACGCAGGCGAGCCTGCACAACGCGTATCTGCAGATCATCAAGGAGAGTGACCATGTCGCAGCTTAAGCAAATCAGAGCAATGACCCGCCTGAACATCCGCCTGCAGCTCACCGACCCGGCGCCCACGCTCATCCTGACGGTGATCCCCCTGGTCCTGATTCCCTTCATGATGCCGGCATTCAAGTCGATGCTTCTGGCCGACGGCTACACGGGCGTCACGGGCGCCGAGCAGGCGGTTCCGTCGATCGCGATCCTCTTCTCGTTCCTGGCCGTGCAGAACATCATCAGTTCGTTCTTCAACGAGCGCTCGTGGGGCACGTGGGAGCGTCTCGAGGCCTCCCCAACCTCGCGCGCATCCATCTTGACGGGCAAAGCGCTGGTCGCCTTCCTCATGCAGACCGTCCAGATCGCGGTTGTCCTCGCGCTCGGCGCGCTCATCTTCGGGTATCGACCGACCGGCTCCCTCGTCGCCCTCGCCGTTATTCTCCTCAGTTTCTCGGCGGTTCTATCGGCGCTCGGCGTCGCGCTCGCGCTGTGGTCGCGCAGCCGCGACGCAGCCCTGTCGTTGTCGAACATCATTGGCATGCTGGCGGCGGGCATCGGCGGGTCTTTCTCCACGGTCTCCTCGTTCCCCGATTGGGCGCAGCACGCCGCACGCCTGTCCCCCGCCTACTGGGCGGTTACCGCGATTCACGAGGTGAGCCTGGACGGCGCGAGCCTTGCCGACGTCGCGACGCGGATCGGCGTCCTGTGGGGTTTCTTCGCCGTGATCGCGGGGCTGGCACTGATACAGTTCCGTTATCACAGGGAGTAACGACCACCGAAGCGGAGAGTCCATGCCGTCGTCACGCCAGCGCGCACTATCGCGAGACATCATCTTGTCGACCGCGCTCGACCTGGTCGACGAGGAGGGACTCTCCGCTTTGTCCCTGCGGTCTTTGGGAAAGCGGCTCGGCGTCTCCCAGGCCGCTTTTTTTATCGCCATTTCCCCGACAAGGCCGCGCTCCTGGAGGGCATCGCTGAGCAGGTCTGGCGCCTCACGTTCGAGGCCTTCCTGGACCGCGTTGACGCCGGGCGGCGATCCCGACGCACGAGGTGAGTGAGCCGACCGAGGGCACCCCCGCGTCGCCCCTGCTGACCTACATGCGCACCTACGCGCACTGCCTGGCGTCGACACTGCGCTCCCACCCGGGCGCGGTCATGCTGCTACTCACGCACCCGATGTCGACGCCCGAGCAGCTCGCGCTCCTGGCTCGCGTGTTCGTGACGCTGGCGCGGCGCGGTTTCACGCCGAACGCGGACATGCTGGGACTCGTCAACGCGGTGTCGATCTACACGACGGCGTTCGTCGCCGCCGAGGTCGTTCCCGCCCGTGGGCGGCTCCCCCAGCAGCCCGCCGACCTGTCAGCCGCGAGCGCCGCACTCGACCCCGAGGACGCGCAGGCACTGCGCCCGCTCATCGAGGATCTCCTGGACGGCCGCTACGACTTTCAACGCCCAATTTGAGCGGGGCCTGGAGGCGATCCTGCGAGGCTGGAGCTGACGCTAACCGACCAGTTCCTCGACCTCGCGCACGATGCGCTTGGTGCCACCCAGAGAGGACAGTCCTCGCGCAGCCCTCGGATCCCCGAGGTCAGGGCGGGTTCATCGACGAGGCGGCGGGCGGCGCGTGCGATGAGCGCCGGCTTGGGCTCGCGCACGGTCAGGCCGCAGCGTGCGTTTTCCACGGCCTCGGCGTTGAATTGTCGCTCGAAGACGCGCCCCGGGGACGATCACCTGCGGGGACTTCGTAAGACAGGGCATCCATCATCGAGTTTTGCCCGCCGTGATGCACGAAAACCTGGGCGCGCGGCAGGAGATCGGCGAAGTCGAAGCGGGGCGCGCAGCGCACCGTGTGGCCGCCTGAGACCTGGGTGGCCTCGGGCGCTCCCGCGACGTACACGTCGCATCCGAGGGCCCGGGCGAGCCTCGTTTACCCCGGCGCGCACAGCGACGCCCGCGGGGACGCTGCCCGCGCCGAGGTAAACGAGGGCACAATCTCGAGGCGTCGCCAGCAGGGCGGGCGGCTCGTCCAGGAACCCGCAGTAGACGGCCCGCTCCCCCGCCCGCGGTTCCAGGGTCGGGCAGCTCGGGATGAACCGGCGCCGTATCCCCTCAAGGACCGTCAGGGACGAGGCCGGGGCGGGCATGCCCATCTCGCGCAGCAGGCGTCGAATTCCCGTGGATTTACGCGGGTTGGAAGCGTAGACGGCGGTCGTCGGCTGCGAGGCGCTGCCCACGCATGGGATGCCCTCGGCGCGGGCGGCAATGACGGCGGCGAGGCTGAATTCGGAGTAGACAACGTCGGGGCGCGAAGCACGCATGTGGGAGCGGAGCGTATCGATGGCCGCGCGCGTGTAGCGCTCGTCGAGGGCACCGGTCAGCCAGAGGACCTCCTCGAAGCTATGCACGGGCTTGCGGCCCATGAGGCCGAGGCGCGCGGCCAGGGGGAAGGTGTGGCGGGCGATGGCCTCGGGCAAGCCGAGGGGCGAGGGCACCGGAATATCGAGCGTCGGAGCGATGGGATCGGCGCAGTTGCCGTCATCTCCCCACGCGAGCGTGACCTCGTGGCCACCATCCCGGAAGGCCCGGGCGACGCGCTGCGCGCGCGACCACGGCCCGCCCATCCGCGAGCGGGCGACCATGGGAACGACGAGAACCTTCACGATTCAAGGGTACGCCGCATGCTCGGCATGCCCCGCCTCCGAAACCCTAGAGTTCCAGCCTCATATGCACGAGCTCCTGGTAGCCCGCGGCCGCGGACCGGTAGCCTCGAGGGTTGCGCCCATACTCCTCGAACCCAGCGCGCCGATAGAGGGAGACCGCGCGTTGATTGTCAGCCACTACCTCGAGCTCGAGTTGGGCATATCCCGCCCGGCACGCACAGTCGATGCACGATTCCATGAGCACTCGGCCGATCCCCAGTCCCCCAGTACTCCTTTGAGGATGCTGATCCCAAAAGCGCGCCCGATGCACCACCTTGCGCCTGCTGCCCACCGCCGCGATTCCGGCACTCCCCACGATCCGCCCACCGAGGACGGCGACGAGCTCAACCTCATTGTCACTGCGTTCCGTTTCCGCCAGCGAGCGAGCCTCTTGTTCGTCATCAGCTCCTTGCTCGTCCGGGTAGGACAGCAGGTAGTCAGTCTCCGCATGCGTGCGCTGCATGATGTCGCGCAGCGCGCGTGCGTCCGAGGCAACGGCGTTCCTCACGAGGAGTTCCAGCCCGCCCTTTAATTCCACCGCCCTGGCATACCTCATTGTCGGTCCCCCTATCCCCTAGGAATTAGCCACATTATTGTCGATGTGGACAATCCACAAACCCGCACGGGGACTCCCCTGGCGCTCGAGCACGCCCTCATCTTTCAACTGCGCAACCATGCGTTCAGCACTTCGCTTCGAACTTCCGAGGTGCTCCGCGAGTTGAGCAACGGTAGACCGTGAGTTATCCCGGAGGAACGCAAGAGCGAGAGCGCGATTCATGTCCTCCGCGCTCGCAGGCTTCGCATACGGAAGAATCGATTCGCGGATCGCCTCGAGCATGAACTCCACGAAACTCTCGCACGAACCGGTCGCACCCGAGCGGGCCAAGGCCTCGTAATAGTCTGCCTGCCGCCTCCTGATCGCGGATTCAACGGGCAGCCAGGCCAGAACCGGACGCCACCGGGAGAGGAGCAAGGTCTGCCAGAGCCTCCCCGTCCGGCCATTCCCATCAGAGAAGGGATGGCAGAACTCGAACTCGAAGTGGAAGACACACGAGGCGAGCAGCGGGTGCATGCGTGTTGTGCGCAGCCACTCGAAGAGGCCGCCCATGACCTCGGGGACGTACGCGGCAGGAGTTCCAGCATGGATCAGGGTATCTCCATTGAAGACGCCGACATTGCCGGAGCGAAAGCGCCCTGCATCGGGGACGAGGCCGTCCATCATCACGCGGTGGACTCGCAGCAATTCCTCCACAGAGTAGGGGTCAAGGCTGGGAATGAGGTCGTAGGCTGCGCGCGCGTTCTCTACTTCGAGGATGTCACGCCGGTCGCCGAGACACTGGTTTTCCGTCGATAATCGCGCTCACCGCATGTTTATCGAGCTTGTTCCCTTCGATAACAAGCGAGGAATAGATCGTCTGAATCCGCAGCTCCCTACGCAGCGTGGGGACTGGTAGACAGTGGGGCTTGAGGCGAGAGGGTACCGACGAGTTCCGCGATCTCTATACAGAGCGCGTCGATTACGTCGCTGCGCTTGAACGGTGGTTCGTAAGCCATAAGCCCTCCTATTACCGCCAAATTATACCGCCACTGGCGGTAATCAAGGAGCAGTACCCGCAATCAGCACCACCCGCTAGGGCCCAACACCATTGCGCACTGGCACCAGAGAGAACTAGAATACGTTGTATTCAGCACTGGGAGGTCATCATGCCCACCATGACCATGCGCCTTGACGAAACGGACGCCGAAGTCGTGCGCAAGTACGCCGAATTTGAAGGAAAAACAATCTCCGACTTCGTTCGAGACGCCGTCTTCGAGAAGATCGAGGACCAGCAGGATCTCGCTACTCTGCGCGAAGCAGTCGCAGCAGACAACGGCGTTCGGTACACCCACGAGCAGGTACTCGCGCAGCTGGGCCTGTAAATGTCCTACCACGTCGAGTACAGCGACACAGCCCTCAAGCAACTGAAGAAAATGGACCGATTCGAGGCGCGACTCATTACGTCATGGATCGGCAAAAACCTCGAGGGCTGCTCCGACCCCCGCATCCACGGCAAAGGCCTGAGCAGCCAACCGATCAGGCGAGTGGCGCTACCGGATCGGCAACTACCGCGCCCTCTGCATCATCGAAGATGATCGCCTCATTATCGAAGTCTTTTCCGTCGGACACCTCCGACACATCTACCAGTGATCACGCGGCCGCACCGACATGATCCAGCATTACCGCCAGATTTATACCGCCACTGGCGGTAATCGCGTGGCACCAAAGGGCAGATGGTCCACGAAACGGCGGGAGGCCTCGTCCATTGACGAGGCCTGCGCCCAGAGTGCGTGAAACGCTCAGTTGGTCCCGTGGAACGCCCAGGCGCGTCCCCGCACGCCGCGCGCGATGTAGCTGGCGCCCGCGAGCGTGAGAGCCACGCCGAGGCCCGTGTAGAAGACGGCGATGAACCAGTCGGGGAAGACGCCTGCGGCGCGCATTCCGATGCCGAAGGACATCATAAACGCCATCATCATGTAGCTCTTGCGATCGAAGAAGCGCACGACGTGGTGGCGCTCCCCGTCCAGGTCGGCGATGCGCTGGGCGTTCTTCTGGACGAGCTTGCTGAACATGGGGTGGAACGCGCAGAAGATGGCGATGGCGCCGCCCGCGAGCGCAAGGAAAACAATCGCCGCGACTCCGCGCATGTCGATGGCCGCGCGCACGCCGAGGATCGCGACGTTGAGGCCGGCGAGCAGCCAGACGATGCCGGCGACGGCGATCAGGGACTGCTTCTTGATGCGGAATCGACTCATTTCTTAGCGTCCTTTTCTTCTACGGTGTCGTCGTACAGGGAGGCGTCGAGGAGGGCGAACAGCGTCTCACATTCATCGCCCGCCATGAGGGAGGTGAAGACGGCGCGCAGCACGTAGCGACACAGGGCCTCGGCACTCATGGGGCCGACGAGCCGGGAGCGATCCACGGCCTCGTCCGCGTCGAGGACGCGCGCGAGTCCGCGCTCGATGTGGGCGAGCATGGGGGCACGCACGGCCTCGAGGGCTTCCTGTTCGCCTCTGGGGAGGCGGCGCATCTCGGCGAACCAGTCGACGCTCATGTCGGCGCGCGCGGCGCACAGGGCCTCACGGAATCGCCGCACGTAGGAGGTGAAGCGTTCACCGGGGCGCACGGCGCACAGCTCGTCGGAGAGATTCTCGTCGAAGAAACGGGTGAGCACGGCGGCCGTCAGGTCCGCCTTGGTCGGGAAGTAGCCGTATACCGAGCCGACCGCGATGCCGCATGCGCTGGCGACCTTGCGAATGGAGAGCGCGGAGATACCGTCACGCGAGGCGATGGCGTAGGCCTGGCTGACCAGCTTCTCCGGGTCGATCACTTGTTTGGGCACGAATTCCTGCTGTCTTACTACCTGCGACAATCCTTAATGAACAGTGTTCAGTATAGGGGCACCCGACCTCACGTCAACAGCAGAACCTTAAATTCACGCCGCAGCCACCACAATCAGCCGCACATCACACGTCCAGATACACCCACCACCACACAAACCAACCTGGGATAGGAATACGCTGGCAGTCAGCAGCGTCCGCGCGGTTCAGCGCCACACTGTCGAGCCATCGCACGCAGCTCACGACAACAAAGGAGTTCACATGGACCAGATCACCCTGAACAACGGCGTCACCATCCCCCAGGTCGGCCTCGGAACCTACCTGCTGGAGCCCGATGACGCCCAGTCGGCGGTCACCTACGCGCTCGATAACGGCTACACGCTCATCGACACGGCGAACGTCTACGTGAACGAGCGCGCCGTCGGGCGCGGAATGCTCGCGTCCTCGAAGGCGCGCGAGGAGATCTTCCTCGAGACGAAGCTCTGGCCGTCGTTCTTCGAACGTCCCACCGCCGTCGATGAGACGCTCGAGCGCCTGGGTACGGACTACATCGACCTGATGATCCTGCACCAGCCCGCCGGCGACACGGTCGCGGGGTACCGAATCCTCGAGAAGGCACATAAGGAAGGCAAGATTCGCGCGATCGGCCTGTCGAACTTCGACGTGGCCCAGACGCAGCGCATCCTCGACGAGTGCGAGGTTGTCCCCACGATCAACCAGGTCGAGTGCCACCCCTACTTCCCGCAGACGGAGCTCAAGGAACTCCTCAAGGAGCACAACATCGCGCTGCAGGCGTGGTACCCGCTCGGCGGACGCGGCAACGACTCGATCATGTCCGAGTCCCTCATCCAGGGCCTCGCCGAGAAGCACGGCAAGTCCCCCGCCCAGGTGCTGCTGCGTTGGCATATCCAGCAGGGACACATCGTGATCCCAGGCTCGAAGACGCCGTCGCACATCGCTCAGAACATCAACCTGTTCGACTTTGCGCTGACCGACGAGGACATGGCCCAGATCGATTCCCTCGACAAGGGGAAGCCGTTCTTCGAGCACAACGACGAGGTCCTGGCCGGGTTCCTCGCATACGTGCCCGACGTGGAGGGCCAGAAGTAGTCGCATTCCCCTGCGCGCCCACGCGCAGCGCAGGACTGCATCGCCTGATCCCCTAGCGGACTCACGCGAACACAACGAGGCCTACCCTGCTTGGCGGGGTAGGCCTCGCTATCAGGTCCTCCCTTAGCATTCCCTCGAACGCTCTACGCCCGCTGACGCCTCCTACATCGACTCGATAGCTCCGAGGCACGGACGGGCACGCCTCCCCAACATTCCACCCGCATACACAACGAAATGACCGAAACGAACAGCCACGCACAGTGGTTTTCCGACAATGAGCAAAACTGGGACGACCGCGCCGAGCTGCACATGGCTGGCAACTACTACGACTACCAGCACCTTCTCGAGGACCCGACCGCCATAAGCGCCGAACTCGCCCAAGATATCGAACGATTCGGCGATCTCACCGGCAAAGATGTCATCCACCTGCAGTGCCACCTTGGAACGGACACGATCGGATTTGCGCGCCGCGGGGCCTCGCGCGTCATTGGCCTCGACCTGTCCGAGGGTTCGCTTGCCCACGCGCGCAGCATCGCCGAACGCGCAGGCGCTGACGTGGAGTTCGTTCACGCGAACGTGTACGACGCGCGCCAAGCAGTGTCCGACAACTTCGATCTGGTGTACACCTCGATCGGCGTCCTGTGTTGGCTGCCCGATATCGCCCGATGGGCGCAAGTCATCGCTTCCCTGCTCAAGCCGGGCGGCACTTTCTTCATCCGCGATGACCATCCGATGTTCATGGCAATCGGGGAGGATATTTCCGACGGGCTAAAGATTGAGGCACCCTACTTCGAGCAGGATGCTCCGATGACATGGGATGACGATTCAAGCTACGTAGACTTCCCCGATGCGTCGCGGATTACTCACACAACAAACCACCAGTGGAATCACTCCCTTGGACAAATCGTTACTGCTCTCATCAACGCAGGTTTGGTGATCGATGAGCTTGAGGAGACACCGCGCGCGGCGTGGTGCCCATGGCCCGAACTCATGGAACAAGATTCCGCTGGAGGCTGGCACCTTCGCGAGCACCCCGAACGTCTGCCCCTTCAGTTTGCGATCACCGCACACAAAAACTGAAAGGGCGCTTAGCCAACGTTCACCCCGCCATCACCGCTGACGAGACCCCGTCCTCCAGGGTTCCGTACACCACGACGCAGTGCCCGAAGAACATATCGTCATCATCGAAGTAGGCTGAGAACGAGCCATCCGCATCCATGGCGATACTGGTGAGATCTAATCGCTGCGCGAAGCTCTCTTCCGTAATCTCGGGGACCTCCTCGTCGGCGGACTCGCGCCACTCACATGCGAGCTGCGTGAGCTCTCGCGCGGCGAACGCTCGCATGTCGCGGTCCCACTTATTTTGATCGCCGAGCATCTGCCTCATTGCCTGCACGGCTGCGACCCACGTATCCTCGCTCGACGAATCAACCTCCAGCGCAATGTCGAGATCCTCACCCTGCCACGAGATGACGCCCTCGAACGTGTCGTAATCCTTGTCGAGGGAGAGCTCGCCCAACTCCTCGTCATTGAGGACTACCGGCTTGCGATACTCAGCCAGGACCTCGTCCAGTGCGGAGCACGGAGGATTCTCTTCGAGGACCTCCACGACCAGGAGACGGTTCTGCGAGGAGGCGCTCATACCCTCGGGGAGCTCTTGCTGGATCTTCTTGCGCGCCGCAACACGGTAGATCTCCTCGTCACGGAAGCGGCTCAAGACATTGCCAGCGGCATTGTCCTCATCGCTCACGGGGTAGACCAGCCGACCATCATCCGCACATAGGTTGCCGGTCTCGCAGTCCACGTACGCCAGATAGGAGTGCGCGGCCTCCCAGAAGCCATTCCTTTTGCGGCCCCACTGCTTCCAGCGAGCAGAACGAGAAGCTCCCTAGCCTCTTCCTCAAAGGTGCGTTCCCATTCGTCCTGCGTCATGTCGTTTTGCGAGCGCACGTATTCGAGCAGATCCACGTGTCATCCTCCTTGATCGACGGCCGCCGCTTCATTACGACGAACCCCTACTCCACGCACGGCTTTTACCCCCACCCCCTCACTCACACACCCCAACGAGAGGAGGTACCATAGTCACAACTATTACAAACTTTCAAACAGAATGAGGGGTACACATGTCCACCATCGCACGTGTCACCGCACCCATCCTTTTGATTCTCGCGGCTTACATCGGCGGTGGCGCCGAGCTCATGCTCCAGCACAGCCTCGCGGGCACCGGCGACGCCGTGTGGATCATCGCCATCCTGATCACTGGCCTGGCGAACCTCGTGAGCACCCCTATGGCTTCAGCGCGACGCCAGTGCACGCTCGCTCGCCCTGTGGGGGCTACTCCTCAAGCTAGGCCTCCTCCCCCTCTACATCGGTTTTCTCCCCTTCGCAGCATTCCCTTGCCGCATGCCCTCATAGCTCCCCCTGTACCTCGTGCTAGCCATCGGCTACCCTGTTCACGCCCATTTGCGGCATGTACGCACTACTGCTGACGAGTTCTCAGTACGGCATAGCCGCAGCGCATCACGCCAACACGGAGGGACTCCTCAACACCTCCTCAAAGCGCAGGTACATCACGATGCACTGCCTACCGTTTACCGATCTCATCTCCAGCATCTGGCTATGCATCCTTCTGCACCGGGCGAATAAGCCCGCCTCGGCCGCCGCCTCGGAATCCTGAGCGCCGGACGCCCCGCCTGTGGCCGTGATGATATATTCACGACACAGGCGAGACGTCGACAGAAAAGTAGGCGCCACATGTCCAAGGTTCTCCGCATCGTAGCCCCCATCCTCCTTGTCATAGCCGCGTATAGCGACCAGAGCTACCGCATTGGATTCGGATTGACCTGGAACATGTGGCTCGCCTTGTTTGCGGTTGCCGCAGCGGCAAATCTGATCTCTCTCTTCTGGCTGTGCCGTGATGAGAGCCCGCGCGCACTGGCATTGCGGAGCCTACTGCTGAAAATTGTCCTTCTCCCATTCAGCTTGCCCCTTCTGCAGTACTCATATGTACTGGTCTACTTATTCCTCTCCCCCCACGACTTCTTCGAGTCATTACGCTTCATCTACGAATGGCTTGGCCTGGCCTACCTGAGCCTCCTCATCTCATCGGGCTACGGCATCACCGCCGCGATTCGCGCCCGCAACCAGGGCCTCAGCAACCCGAAGGCGACAAAGCTCCACATCCCCATGCAGTTCTTCCCGTGGCCGACTTGGTCTCGTCCTACAAGCTCTACATGCACCTGCGCGCACGGGATGCCGCACGCCAGCCCGCCGCAGCAATCCCTCGCCCGAGGCCTAGGCCTCGCAAACGTACGATCGAGCCCCGGCCTCGTCCCACGATTCAGGGACGAGGCCGGGGCTATCAGTCCGCGAGCTCAGCTCGGTATGAGCGTCCTCC
>BNJV01002689.1_pt1 | contig 39608 bp, 56 predicted proteins | sample 8540591 | NCBI WGS metagenome assembly BNJV01 (sample SAMD00202457, study PRJDB9452) | human saliva metagenome | host: Homo sapiens
TCATAAAATTACAGAGTTTAAGCCAATCCGTGACCAATTCCCGAGGTTCTCTACAGTAACGGGGATGAGGGATTCGAACCCCAATATAATCCTTAAACTCAGCATAAAGTCAAGGTTTTTAAAAATTTCGTGGGCGGTTTCGTGTCGCTTTTACTCCAAAATGTATCACTTTATATAATTATTCGACAATTTCACTCGATTGTCTGCACCCATTATAAAGGATTTTATGGGATTGTATACTCCATCTTCTCTCATAGTCGAACCCTTCTCCTCGTGCCTTTTTAACTCTAGCATTGGTCGCCATTAATCCCGTCTTAGTGAGGTAGTACCACTTCTTGTCCTCTAGCCATTGAGAAAAAGCATACCGCCATCCTCGCTGAGGTAGTACCACCCTTCGGCGGTCTTGAACCATCCCTAATGATGTAGATCCTGCATTGTCGAATGCGTACCAACGCCATTGATATGTTAAATTTGCCCCGCTACAGGCACGTTATCCTTAGTATAGCCATTTATCCTGCTGCTGCTTAACCCTCTAAATGAATTCCTGTGGGCTTTCCTAGAGGCTTTCCGTTCTGCGTGTAGCTTGCAAGCTTGATAGAAGCATAGCTTACCGATTCATGCGCGCAGTCTTCGGACGCTGCCTCTCCGCCATTGTACCATGCTCCGTATTTAGTGTAGTTCTTGCTCCCTCTAGTTCGCATGTTTATCTTCGAGCTATATGCGATGCCTTTTCCTCCTCATCCGACTTCTTGCCTTACGCAGCCTCTAGTAGCTCCTCCACAGTGCCAGTATCATCATGCCGGTCTTCCGAACCCGCAGATCCAGGCTCTCGAGTACAACCCTAAAATTATTATCTTTTCTTCGTACTTCTCCGCCGTTTCTTTCTCTGCACCGGATGTATTTCCTTCCAGTGTCTCTAAAATCCTGCTGCTGTGACACCATCGACTATACCAACGTGTGCAGATTCTATTCTTCTCTGTGACTAAAGTAAAAGGATTACATCTTGCCGCTTGCTGGTTTTGTATCCACCGCCAGCACAGCCAGTTGATCCGCCTTCAGGGTAAACTTGAAAATAATCTCCACACAATGCTTTCTGTCCTCTTTATGGTGCGTTCCCTCCTTCCTGATCAAAATAAAGATTTCCCCATCGTGTCTCAAAAGTTTTCTCTCAACTCTTCTGCTTTTCTCCAACTCTTTCAAAAGAAAGCGATCAGCTACAGACCGCTCCCCCTCGTCCTTGCCCTCTTCAGATTCACTCCCGGACCTGTAGTCTTTCATCAGGTTTCAGTGTGACTCAGACCATGTTCCTTGTCCTCTTCTCCGACTCCTCGACCATAGCCGACAGGATGCACGGATTATCAGCCTGCCCTTACTAGGAACGGGGATATCCTGCTGCTTTGCGTCCTCATCGATTCCATCTCGTATCTCTCAGATGGTACATTCTTACTCAGCGCAACATCTCCTTTCTCTAATTAGATAACTGCTTCTTGACGTTTCACCCTGTGAAGCAAGACCGCTGACTAATTCAATTGTCGATGGCGTTTCAAGATATCCTTTGCAGGAAAATCGGCATGGTACATCCCGCACAACGCCGAGGATTGCCCCGACAAAATCCGCAAATGCACGGATAACTAGCCTGTCCAGCTTCTCCCGCCTTGCCCCCGCATACCGATTAAGTAGTAAACGTTTACTGTGATTTGCTACTCCTGTTTCAAATCCAAAATCCATGTTCTTTCTCCTTTTCTGATGTGTTATAGGTGATTTTCAGACTTCTCGATTGCTTTTTCCGCTAAACCATTTTCCATCGATTAGCTTATGGTTTGTATAGATATTCGATTAGTTCCCGTACTCGTGCGTGCGTTATGCTCCACTGCAATATGCTTCTTCTGCCTGAATTCAGATTCTTGTATTCATTAAGCCTTTCAAGCGAGTCAAGTATTGCCTTATCATGGTCGCTTACCCTCTGCCGTGATTGAAATACATATAAAAGCGAAAGCCCAAAAATCCTACTCTGCAAGGAGATTTGCCCCTCGTTATCCCCCAAGATGAATGTGCTATTGTGATAATCTCCATCTTCTCCCCCTTTCTCACCCTATAGGCTTTTTCTTCATGCTCTAGCGTTAGGGCATTCTGTTCCCTCACAATAAAAAGAAAAGCAAGTTTCTGCTTCTCTTTATCTATTTCGCCCATGCTTTCCAAGTCCTTTTCACGCTAGAGTTGTTTTTCCGTCGTGGGTGATCCGCAATATCTTTTTCAATATTTCATCCGGATACAGCCCGGGATTTCCCTATTGCGTCTTGATAAAAGCTTCTTGTACTGCTACTTGTTAGCAGCACTCTTTATACCTTCTTATCTGTTTATCATCTGTCCCCTTTTCCTCTTTTGGTACTCGACATAAGCGGATAGGCTATCTTCCGTAACCTTCGACTGCTCGAAAAGGCTTTTCCGCTAAGTCCTCATTACTTACTGGCTTTAACTTCTTAAATGCACTATCGACCGCCTTATCTATCATTTCTTCGGTGTAGCTTTGTTCTAAAGACTTCCCTTTTCCTCTGTAGTCTTCGCCGTTCGCTTCTTTTTCAGCCATAGCGGAAATGGTTTTCGTTTTTCGACAAATTTCTTTTGCAATGCCCTTTCTACTACATCATCAGAATCATTTCTTTCCATTTTCCCCACGATATAGTTTCCCGTGTCGTTATCGCCAAGAGTGTATGCTTTTAGTGCCGTTTTCAAGAAGCGGTTAAGGTTGTCATAAAGTCCCTTTGTCGTTTTGGTGTTTGATGTTAAACATCCACTTATCTCTTTCAAACTGCGCTTTAGTGTTCGACAGCGGGCTATCGAAAATCACAGTATCATAGATAGCCCCCTACTCTCTTAGCATATTATGGGCGGATATACCTGGCTAAAATTTAAACCATTGGACATTTTTATAGATGGTCCCCCAAAAAGTCCCTTTTGAGTTTTTCCGGTTATCATCGCTTCAACTCTTTTATTGCGTCAAGAAATCCGATGATAGTTTTTGTACTCAAATTGCTATTATACTCGTCTTTCCTTGTAAGCGGTTTATAACGAGTGAAAGCAAGTCCTTTGCTATTGGCACCCAGTTAATCAGGTTTATATTTTCAAGGTAATCACCAAAGAAATGTCTAACCATCTCTCTCGAATTTCTTTTCCTTATCCCTGTCACGCATTGCGGACACCAAAGAAGCCGCCGCCGATACCATAGCACTACTTGCAATATGCTGGAAAGAACGCTTCCCACCTCTCCTGCAGTTGCTTTCCCTCTCTTCACATCATAGACTAAGCGATAAAATCATGTTGTGAGTTTTTGGAAGGTTCGCTCATAAAGGATGTGACAGTTCTTTGCCATTGCGCTCTTACGCTTCCATTCATCGGTTCTGTTTAAGACGATATCGACTACCTGTGTTTTATCACTATGTCATTAAATATATCTGCCCGCGCCTTGATTCCTCTGATCCTTTCTTTGGGTTTTGTAGTATCTTCGACCTTCTTTTTCACTGCCGCATACACATACGCTTCACATGCCGCTTGTCTCCTTTTTCCAGCGAAGAAGCTAACTGCATTGATTTTGTCCTGGGGCTCATCTCCCCTGTTAAAGGCTTTCGTGTACTGCGCCCCTAAGTTGATGTCGTATGAGCCACCCATTGCTTTCCATTTGGCTATAGGTGCGTACTTTTGACAAAGTTCCCACTCCTGATTTGCTTCTGTAACAGGAAGGCTAAGCCCCTGCATAAGGTATTTCGCTTCTATTGCTCCCATTGCTCGCATATAGGACATAGGCTGTTGCACCGCTACACGCAAATTATTACCGATAAGCACCCCTTTATATCCACCTGCAAGCCCATAAGCCACCCTTCCAACAGGTCCTTCTTCTCCACGGCTTCCGTTTAAATCCCTAAGGAGATCCATATAATAATCAGTGCCACCCTTGCCCATGACACGGGATATCTGTCTGTGTACGGAATCGCCGTTTTCATTACTCATATTGTAGAACTTTTGCCTATCAGTGAGTGCTGGAAAATACGCACTATAGGAGTCATTTCATCAATCTGCTTTTACCATTACATCAAAAATATCATCAATGACAATGAGGATTATACGCTTCCTTCTGCACGCTTTTGTCATGCCCTTGTTCTTTAAGGTAGACATCATTTTCAAGGTCTGCATCCTTCATGGTAAGGCTATCGCTATCGACTTTCAATCGAAATAGTTCTTTTCCGTAAATTTATCATAGCCATAGACTGCATTGCGCTTCATTTCCGTACATTGCAACGATCATCAGAGAAGGTCCTGCCCACGAGCCTATGAGAGACAGATTTGCTTTTCCCTAAGTGTTTCCTTTATTAGTGCCTCTGTGTCTTTTGCCGACAGCTTATATGTCTTTTCCAGTGCCCTTCTATTTTTCCTAAAATTTTCCCTAAAATTCCTTTCGGCTTCCTTTTTACCTTGAGACCGCTATAGCTTGAAATCGCCCTCCTGCCCGTTCGCCTGTTTCGCTGTTTGTTATTTCCCCGAAAGGTGCATTCTTGCCTGGTCTCTCAATGTGTGAGTCACATGACTACTAAACGACTTGGTCATTTCTACAGTATGTTCCCGCATATCGTCTAAAACTTGTAGCTGTAAAATGCACCTTGTCTTTAGACAGATTTTCCGTGTCCTTTGGAGTGATTCCCAGTTTTTCATACCTGTGCTTGTCCATAATATCCGTAAATGCAAGTGTATCTCTTGCATTTTCAAGCATTATAGATCTTGTCGCGCATCTCCCATCGTGTAGGAAATAGCTAAGCGGATCCAGCATATTAAATTGCAAGCCGTTCTTTATTGTGCCGGCAATGGTTCCATACTCTGAACCTGTTCTTTTTCTTTCTGGGTCGCTTATTACAGAGTTAGAAACATCGCTGATTCTTTCGTTGCTCTGCATGGAAATATATTTGTTTTGGCTCTCAACTATATGCCAAACCCTCTTAGGGCTGTCCCGCAAAGTCTGCAGGTCTTCGCATACTCAGATTCATGTTCCCGCCAATTTTTAGATACAGAGCTCTAATCTCTTCCAAGACCTTCTTTCAAGCTTGGATCAATGGGAAATATACCCCCTTCCGTTTTCTTCCGTGAAGACATCCCCGTTTTGCTCTGCCTCTTGGATCCTACTTGTTAATCGTTGCAGGTGCTCCCTCAAACTCCTTTGCCGTCATTTCGATTTTCGGCTACTCATAGAAAGCATCATAGAGGAAAATCGACAGCGGAAGCACAGGCACTAAGTCTTTTAGTAGCACCTTCAGCAGCTGAGGATTGTCGTCGGAGTTACTGCCATCTTCATCAGGGCTTTACTATCCCTTACAATCTCTTTCCTTATAAATCTGTCTATGGCGCTCTCTTCCTGCTTCTGTCTGCGTCTCCATGCATTTCAAGGCGGGCTTCGATACTGCACCGCCACGGCCAGGGCGAGATTCTGCGTCTATAAATTCCTCATGGCTAATAAGACTATTCTCGCTAGTCTTTTCTAAGCTATTTAATCTTGCATCAGATTGCCTGTTATATCTCTTCTGATACTCTGCCTGCCTTCTGCCCTTGCCTTTTTCCTTTATCTTCTTATATCGTCCTTGTGCACTTCTGATGAAAGTCTTTCATCTCCGACGGAAAGAAAAGCGTCATGTATTTCATCGGAAACCCCTATCTACCGCGATGATCCTGTTCCTCGCCTGGAAATGCTTCATAAACACACAGGTTTTAGACATCTCAGAAAGCGTCGTACTGCTTGTTTAATCTGATCGCTGCATGTTTCATCATCTGAAACGAGATGCGGAATTCTTCCGCAAAGCTCTTATATACCCTTGTCCTGCATTTCCGTTTTCTACTGGTCAGCTTTTTCTGAAATCAATCTCTTCCGAAATACTGCTTTCTAGGGTCTCCATCGAGGTCTCTCCTTACTAGAGTCATGCAGATTGAGTAATGTATAGTCGCCCTTCCGCCAAAGGAACTCCTTTACCTTATTATAGTCCTGCACTTCTGGAATCTTCCTTGTAGGTGGCATTCGGCGGATAACCTCTCTCGCAATTGCACGCTGATATCCCGCGACCTCTCCACCTTCAGCCTCTCTCGCCTCGTTAGAGCCACTTGCGCAGAAACCGCTGAGCTGATCCGCAAGCTTTGCCTTACTAAACTGCGAACTGCACTGTGAGTAAAATCGCTTGCAATGCGGTTTACATCGCTTCTTGATTTGCTCGAATCTTGACTGCGTTCATGTTCACATCGGATAGATAGCTATTCTCTTCCTTTAGTTCTCATTCTCTTCTACAAGGCTGTTATAGTATTCTTCAAATGTCCAGCTGATGAAGAGTGTTCGTTCTCGATGTTGTGTTTTCAGTATTGTTTTGGCTGTGAATTCACAAAGTTTTGTAATTCAGTCTGAAAAATACAGCTCAACTTTAGATCGAATTATTTCTTGACTTGGGTTACATTTTGAAGAATCTGTTGACATCCATCTGAAAGCGTGCTAGATTAAAACCAACGACAGAGAGGTTGCGGGTAAGACGAGGCTTAGAAGCTGGGGCTGTGCCTCTGTTATTTTTGTGTTTGTATTTTTGTAAAGTATAATGCTGCTGTCTTTCGCTAGGTTCCATATATAATAAAGCCATTTTGTCGTACTAAAATAAGTTCCAGTTCTTCTTTCCCCATATAACGACTTAATTCTGTTTGAAACAATCACTAATTTTTGAATAATTAAAGAAGTTATCGGAAGGCTGTGCAGCACAATAACTCCTGTCAAATTGCTATCTGTATTCGTCACCACTACGACAAAGCTACAAATCCTGAGGTCATCCGACCCTAATAATAAATGCGGAGTTATCGTGCTTTATATCGTCTAATATTTCGCTGCAGTTAAACTATGCGGTGATGTTTTCTGAGTGTTTGTTGCGGTGTCAAATTTAACTTTGCTGTCTTCAGTTTTGGTTTTGCCTGTGCAGGAGCTTCCTGTGTTCTATATTCATAACCATGGGTAAAGTATCAATTCCCAAAATCTTAGTAAGGGTTTCGGCGTCTACTGAATATAAACATAATGAGATTATTGTGAGAGCCTGTCTGATAGATATGGTCAAGTAATTGTTCGTGCGCTTCTCCTTGATCGTACCATTTTCTGCAACTGAGACCTGCGACAGTTCTCCGCTGCTCGCTGTTTTCTCTTACCGCTTCATATTTCGCCATCATGTTTTCCTTTACCAGCCCGGTGATCACGCAGCAAGCCAAGCGTCGAGTCTCTTCGCGTATCGCTAGAGTCTTCTCTTAATGCTCTAACTTGCAGTCTCTCTCTCTCTGCTGTGGCTGATTCGTCATGAATGATTCGATAATATCCATTTTAGCCGCTGCACCACCTTCATTCGAGGCTCTCTGCTCTTCCGTTCCATTCACTAACTTATTGATGAACTCCTCGTCATTTAAAATGACAGTGCGTGGAATCGGCTTTTAGCGATCTCATCAATGATTTCTTCATTTGGATAAATTTCGTGGGACTGTTTATAGGTTTCAATAAGGGAATCTAGTCCGACTGTTCTTGGATTTTAGGAAATGCTGTTTAAGGCAAGTCCCTTAAACCATCGTACATTCACTCGTCTTTTCCATACACTTGCATATTCCTTTATCCAGTGTGTCATTTCCCTTGCGCTACAGTTCCGAGAATGTTTATCACTCTGCGGGTCGATAGTGATGATTCCGCTCACCAGCTATCGTATGATCCGTTGCTTGTGTTTCCGTGCTTGATATTTGGAATCCAGCTTCATGCGGAAAAAGAATGCCGTCTTCTTTCCGAGGCGCACTTAACACTTTGCTAAAGTGAGACTGGCGCATGCGGAACGCTATCCGATTAGCCCGCCTGCTCCTCTTCTCTGTACGTTCTTTGTGTTTTATGTTCCACGCGCTAATAGCATTTTCGCCATGATCAACTTACGCCGTCGCCATAAAGGCTCTCTCTTTGCTCCTTGAGGTAGTGCCATGCTTGCAGTCTTTTTCTAGGCTATCTTCCCTTGTACTTTCAGATTATGGTTATACCGCCCAAGGGTTATAAGCGTGTGTACTTGCCTTGATCCTAATCAGTAGCGGGATGTCTTCCCGTCTTAGTTCTCTACGAATGCCTTGCCCTTCCCTTGTCGTAGTTTTGGAAAAGCTCACTGCAGAGGTGTATAGTCGATTCTCTCTCTATTTTGCCTTAGCTTAAATTCTCATGTGGGTGCATTTTCAAGCTTCGCTTGTTAGTCCCTCTCTGTATGAGAAAAAGCGCACTAAGGAACAGAGCCAGGCTTTTCCGCTTCAGCTTCTTCTTGGTGATTATCTTTACTCTTTGAGAGGTTATCCATGCCTCTTGCTTGTCTCTCTTTACTTTCTTAGAAGACTATCTTTACTTTGCCATTCCTCTTGCTGTCTGTTGTGAGTACACTCGATAAGCGTGCATTCTCTACGGCATTAGCAAGATAGCCTTTTCGTGAGACTTATCTTCTCGCCTTTTGCTACTTCTCTGCGCAGGCGATTGGCCACCCTCTTGTGCTTTTCAGCTTCTTCTGTGGTCGTGTCGGCACTCTCTGCAATCTCCTTATAGTGTTATATCATTGTACTGTGCACCATTGGCGGGTATACTGCGTTGCGCCTGCAGCTCCTGCCGACATTCCACCCGATAAAGCACCCGCAAAGGAAACTCGTCCGCATTTCCCCAACCTGCTTACACCTGTATTAAAGCGTGCGGAAGCGTCCTCTCTCCGTTTTCTTTCCTGTACCCAGAATACTCACTTAATTACGTCGGATTCGACCTTTTTATAAAGAGTATCCTGTTAAATCATTTAGTGATCTCCGTTCCGAACTCTTCAGACACGTCATGCATGCTTCGGACATTTTAGCAACTTCCTTCCCCGTCGTTCCCAATCCATTTTAGACAGTTTAAAGGAAATCGCATAGTCGGCATACTCCCGCTGCTTCTGCCGCACCCTTTTGCAACTCCACTAGCAAGCATCTGAGTTTCTTGCCCAGTATGTTAGGGTTTACTGAATCCTCTAGGAACTCTTGATTGGTAGCACTTCCTGCCGCTAATGCAAAGCCCTGCCGGACCGAACACGAGTTTTCTGGCTGCAGGCTTACACCCATCAAGAGAAAACACACCTAAAAGTTTGTTGCCTTCTCTCCTGTATGGAGTCTCCCGTCATCATGATTCATGCCTAGGTTATTTCTTGGTGCTCTTAAGCTTCCTTCTCTTACGGCGTTAGCCTTCATTGCCCGTAACATATCTTCGGGCTTTTAGCTTATCTTTAGAAAAGGTCTGTCGTGCTGTATTCTACAAGACCTTCTGCTCCGATAAGGTGCTTTGCGTCATGTTCCACGCTGGCCCCATTAAGGGCGCAATCTTACCCACAACAGGGACCTGAGAAAAGGGTATTCAAAGAAATTTGCATACTCTCCTGTATTTTCATAGTCTCCTTTTAAAGAGCCATGTAATCGTCCTTGCTCATCGGGTTTGCATTGTGGCAAACTCTGCACGACCATTGTAGTTTTCGGGCATTTCCTCATCAAGTGACTCGCCGAATACTCTTGCCACATCATAGTCGGCGTCTGTAAGTGCGTTATAGGCGGTGTGTTTTCTGCTGTGGCTTGTTTTGGTTTCTAGAAACAGCATCGTGAATTCCCCGTAGGTTGCTTTATTTTCTAGCGGGCTTTTATCACTAGCATAAAGGCTAGGCTCTGCCGGAGTGGTAGTCACAGAACTTTCTGCATTGTAGGAGAGATGGGAAGAAGGGGCGTGTACTCGTCGCCCTGTGTTTGTTCTGATCCGCCCTGTGGATTGCTTCTCTTTTGCTTTCTCCGAGATACCCCTCTATTAAACGTCTATTTTTCTTCTCTCTTATTATTGTCGAATAAAGAGACTTAATCTTCCCATATTTTCCCCCTTGTTCAAAATCCCCTCTTCTCTCTGCCTTTCTTATCGTTTCTTGTGATGTAAGTAGAGCATCGTCAGGCATTGTATTTAAATCGTAATCAGTCCATCCATTGCATACGCCGCCTGCAAGGTGTTCTTTGCACATTAGCAGGTGTAGGCGTTGCAGTTACATTGTTAGCCCTTTATTGAAATAGGGCTGTGCCGAATCCAATAAATCGAAAACATTTACGGTCGGCTTTCCAAAGTTCTTTATTGTGGTATTTTTCCTTTTCCCCGCTCTTCCACTTCTTCACTCGTCTCACCACCGCCGCCACGGCTTCCACCTAGTACCATGCCCGATAGTGCCTGCTTCGTCTTTTCGATGTTCGTCTTGCAAGTTCATTGTCTAGATCCTGCGCTTCCTTCTTCTTGGCATATTCTTTTGCCCATTGCTCTTCCTTCATGCTCATTTCTCTCTCAAAATTCTCATTTTTCGGTATCCATCTTGTGAGACGCCCTTATCCGCGCTTCTATCAGCGTTATACTGTCCTGCTAAATGCGTGCATTACGCTCCAGTAATTCGATGTGTTGGCGTTATAGACATTTGGGTCATGCGCTCTTTCTCCATTAAGGGCATTTTGAAATAGTTTCCTATCGTCTGCGTCTGCTAGCAATATCTCATATCTTCCGTCAGTCGGTGTTGTCCTGTCCTTGGAACGCGCCTGCAACTGGTTATATCTGTTCGCTGAGTCGTCCCTACTCCATTTGACAGTAGAGCTCTGTCTCTAAAGTCCAGTGCCTTGTCGTTTAAGCCCGTCATGTGGTATTGTCGCAGGACTGTTGTTACTTGTGCAGCATAGGAAGAACCATAGCCGCCCGACTGCGCTGTGCACGTGCCATAGTGTCACTGCATCGCCCTACAGGCTGAGTCATGTACCGCTGTGCTACATCTGATAGAGGTCGTCGTTCTTTCAGGTCTTTTCCCGTATAGAGAGGAATTTTTCTGATTTATCAGATTTGGTCTGTGGTGCAGGAAGCTGCGCACTTCGTATTTACTTTTAAACGGATCGGGCCTGCTTCCCTCTGCATTCTTTAGTTGCTCTCTTCTTGCTTCCACCTCGTCAGACTCGCTATAGTCATCGGGCATTCTTGATAAGCGTGCTGCCTTATAAAGCGTTGTATGCGTCTGTCCCTTGTTGACTGGCTATATGTACACGTGCCGGGATATTTGTTTCCCCGCCGTAGGAAGAAGAGCTATAGCTCTGTGACTGTCGCACCATTCGCACCTGCGTTTGCTGTAGCATTCAGCCCTGCGGTTACATTTGCAGGAAGGCGTATTGTTTCCCCTAGTCCCGCAGTATTTCTAGCTGATTCAAAAGGCTTGTGTTTTGGCTTGCCGTTCCGCTATACCCTGTCATTTCCTAAGCCCGAAGCGCATAGCTGTTTCCAAAGTGCACAGCAAAAGGAACTTCCTTGCCCTCTCTGATTCAAATAATCAACGATTGAATTACTTAGTGCGTGCTCGCCCTCTCCCTTCTTTTCCTCTGCTGTACTTAACGCCGTAAGCAGTTGATAAGCTGTTACCATGTTCGCCATCGTTGCGAAATCCCGTCACTGCAAACATTCGTGACATTTCAAAGTGCTTGCTTAATTAGATTCTTTCTGTCCGTACACTTTGCTCTCTCCTTTGTCTTTTTGTATATTCTTGGATCATCTTGATTCTGAATGGAATATTTCCGAATAGCACATTGCTAGGTGGTTTTCCGTTCTTTTCTACAATTCCCATGAGATCGGCTTTGCTCCATTGCAAAGAAGAAATCTTGCGCTATATATCCCTTATGCCTCTCTCCCTTTCATGGAATATTCAACAGGGGTAGTCGCTTGAAACAGCTGCATTACTTTTCCCCATCGAGATCCTTTACTATCTTCCTTTAACCTTTCGTCACTCCACGCAGTCTTTCCCAGCCTTGTACTGGGATTTTGCGAGCATGTAGCAACGATGCGCAGGCGTTTTGTGACCCGCTCTCACCTGGCCAAGGGTGCACATACTCATCTGGCCCATCAAAGGAGCTGGGCAGTGTTTCCATGCTCAACTCTTCCCGTCTGAATCGCTCATTTTGCCGTCCGTATGTTGCATGCGTTACGCCGGATATGGATAACTCTTTTATGGACGTTGGCGCACGCTCACTCTCTTTATCCAGCTTTTCGATTAGATGCCGTACCATCCTTTTCCCGTTATATCTTCGCGGGTTACAATCTATGGTTACGCATTCGCCCCTCGCATATTCATATGGGCTGTCTCGTGTTTCCGGATCAATAGAAGAACCCTCCATCTGCGAGTAGCCTGTCTCCCGCTTATCAAAGAATCCCCCGTATCCATCCGCTGTGGCAGTACCTCTCGCTAAATTGAACACCCGATTCAGTTTGCCTTAAAAGCGCTCCTGTATCTACCTTTAGGCGCTCCCTTTGCAACTTAATCCCTTTCCCAAACGATGTTTCCGTATTCAAGTTTCCTTTGTGTCCGGCCTTCTTTGCCTTCTAATTCCAAGGTGTCGGAAAGGCAGTTTTACATTTGATTCAATATCGCTTTTTATTCGCGCTTTATGCGGTATCTTATCTTCTCAAGACCAACCTCGTACTCTGAAATTTTTCCCTATGGCAATTTCCAACGAATACCTGCTTACAAACTCATTTGAAATGCGGAATCAAGGTAAAAGGTTCTCCGATGCGTAGCAGTTTTGATTTTGGGAGCAAGCCTTAATCTTTTCAACTCTTCATATTTCTCCCCCATGTCCTTTGGGACACTATCAAGACGAAGCCGTAATCAGATCCATTTCAGGCCCTAATGACCCGTCTCTTATTTCCTTCGATATTCCTTTGGCGTTTCCTGTAATGGAAATCCTGTTGCACTAATTCCCGCTTTCCTTGTACAAATAGACAGGGCTTTAACTCATCCGTGTTTGTAACCTTCCTCGGCATATCTGTCTTATGTTCTCCTTTGGTCGTCTATCCGAATAGGTGCCCTGACTTTGAGTAATAGCTTTTGCACTCGACATTGTCATAAACAAGTAGTCACCTGCAGAAGGGAGTTGCATGTTAGTGCTCGAGTTCTTGTCGCTTTCGTCCAAACTCTGTACTTCTTCCTTATCCGGGTGTTCGGGCCTACTCGGAATCCCTTCTCCGTCATTGCTCTTTGCGTTGGCATGAAGGCGCATTGCATAGCGCGTAAAGTCTTCCGTACTCTCCATTGCAGAGCAGAGATGAATCCTAAGAACTTGGCGTTATTACGTTTACTCTCCTCAAGATTTACGCTTAGAGGTTGCATTGATATATATGCGTCGCCATATGCGTTTATCTTTCTGCATCATCTCGGCGTAGTCAGCAGAGATGTTTCTTGGCTTCTCTCATTTGGAAATTGCCTTTTCCATACCGCCTTGAGAGCCGTGCGTATCGCTCTGTATCTCCCACCCTGCTATGTTGCCGCCTGTGGCATTGATTTCTTTCGCGCTGCCCGCCCTCGCTTTCTGCGAGCAAGTGCTGTGGGGGACGCAATCTCTGGCCGTTGCCTTTGATTTTCTAATGTGCCAATGGATGAAAGGTTTATCGAATTTGTTACATCTCCCTTACTAACCAACAGCGATCTTCCATCGCTCCGACGCCTTTAATTCTGTCTTTATCTCTGTTTCTTACAACCTTTGTATAAAGCCGTCTGCCCCCATATCCGAGAGCTTATGTTGTGCTTTGTTTCCTCGTATCGTTGTAATTCACTCTGTAGAGAAAGTTATCTACAGCGTCCAAAGAGGACTTGTTCTGCACCGCTCTATTGATCCTTGACTCTCTGCCCCTCGACTAGCACTGGCTTCCTTTGTATGCTGTCAGAGTTCAATCTTAATAGTCATCAGCTTATCGCTAACTCTTGTATTGCCTGTGTTGTAACGCCGTGCACGGCGCCTCATAGTTTGCGCAATAATAGCCATTTTCCGTGTGTGAACGATTTCCGAACGGGTCTCCACCGCTTAGAATCTCTTGCGCAACAAAGCCGCATAATGTAATGCCTCTTCATCCCTTTGCTGCAGCGACACCGGGCGCAAGGAAAGAATATACTCTAAAGCATTCAGTCGAGTTGGTTTAATCATCCTTTTGCGCCTGTCATCCATCGCTATGCCTCTGTCATTTCGAAAAGTATCGTAACGGCTTAAACGCCCGCCAATATAAGCATCTACATTGCCTGTTGCGTAAAACCGTGAGATCCACACAACATCATCACGGGCAAACCACGAATATAGGTTTTTCCGTTACTTCAATTTTGCAGTTACTAAAAGTCTATATAACATCCTGTTATATCCTTATCTGTCGTTATATCTAAGCGATTTCTCACATTTACAGCCGTCCCACCGCCGCAGGCATCTATTGTCTCAGCAGCATCGCCCTCATTAACTATCTGAAAACTCCCAGGGTGCCACTTTCCTCTGCGGTAATTTTCCCGCCGGAGGCTTAGATTCCCGGCATTATCCAGCTTACAGTTCTTCGAATCGACCTCTGGCACGTGCGCTTATGCTTGTCTTTTCCAGTAGATAGGCTTATCCTGTTTAACCAAAGTCGTCTTCTTTCACGCATATAAATCCCGACGCGCCTGCTCGTCTGCTCGACGTTTGCTCTTGTCTTTTTCTTCGTGGTCTTCCATAGCAAGAGTAAAGCCGTCCATAGAGTGCAAGCTGAACGGCTTTCTTCGTTTGGTAAAACTTCTGATATTCAGACGGGACTGTCATTGTCACCATCCACATTTTCAGAAAGAAAGCGGATTTTTCTTGTTCAGTTCCGCAGGTACAGCTTTACCTTCTCAAGGTTCTTTATTTCCCCTATAGCGATTTTGGAACAGTAAATACGCTCATCGCTCCTTCCTTTCCCGATAGTCTTTACTCATGCCGTACAAGATGAATTTCCCATGCCCTGAAAGTTTATATATTTGGTCTCGCAACGCTTAAACACTTGGAGATAAGATTCCGTGTTCCGCTTGTCCGCGCCAATGACGCTTCTCTTCTCCATGTCCTTCATTGTCATAGCGAACATGACCTGTACATTCTGCGTCCGGCTCTAACTCAATATTGAATTGGAGAGATCTCACCTTCTTCTTGTCAAGCGTTCCCTCTTCCAAATCACGGACTCAAGAAAACCATTCCGTATTGTCATCGTCTTGTATGTCGTCTGCCCTTGTGTCTCTGTATAAATAGGGTACTTGCCATTTTACAGGGCTTTTTCATAAGTTGAATTAAGATTCCCAAAGCAATTTACAAGGCTGCTATATCTTTCCTTCTATGTCCGCTTCTTTTATCACAACTGATTTTTAAGGTCAAACACACTCATAGGATCCTTGATTGTCATTTCTCAAATAAACGTAGTACTTTCCTCTCCACTGCCCCTGCAATGGCATGATTCCACTTAACTTTCAGCTTATCCGATACCGATTCGGGCATTCCCCCTTGATATACCATCACTGCGTCACGGCTTACTACATTACTGCTTCATTCACATGACGAGAAGCACTACACCCTTCATTACTCCCTCCTTCTACGGTATCAAGGCTGAAGTTTGAGGGTTTCGTGCCGTAAATCGTATGAATGTAGTTTTTCTTTAAAGAACACAACATAGCCTTGTTGGCTGATAACGCCTCGTAAAAATCTCCGTCACTCCCGACAGAAACCGCATAACTGTCTGCCGCCGTGCCTTGAAGCTGTTCCAATTGGTCGGGTCTCAAGCTTACACGCTCAGATTTCATGATTCTTACTTGAGCACCCCACAAGCGATTATTGAACTCACAAACACAGTCCATATCAGGAACAGCACGAACAATCTTTACTCCGCTTTCTTCCGTGATAGCTTCGCAATGCTACGCTGTTTTTCATCTACTGCGGAAATGACACAAAATCATCCCCTATCTCCTTTATTGCTTTAGTGGCATTCCAGTGTCTCCGTGTACTGCGTAAAAACCCGAAAGCGTGACAACATCATCCTGTTTTGAAATTCTTTTTCCGATGTCTCTTCCGCGAATCTTTACAAAGCTTGAACCTTCCGAAACAGGCGCAATGCTGATTTGCCCTTCCTGCGTGTAAGACGATTCCATATCGGTTAGTTCTTCCGTCTTTGTGTTGAATACCTGCTTATCAGGGAAAATGCAGATATATGCGCCCATTCCGACTAGAACCCCTGTCTAATTCCACGGTCTTTTTAATGCTATTCTTTTGTCATAGATAGCGCATTCTTCCCGAACATATACAAAGGAATTCTTATAAAAAGATTTTGTACAGGCTCTTCGATTCAGTAAAAGGCAAATTCAGTTCTCATAAGTAAGGGACAGGAATAGCCTTGATGATATGTTTTTCATGATCTAAAAACTCGTATCCGCCCCGACACTTGACTGATTCAGCCCGCCAGGAACACGCCGATACTCTGCTTCATTTTTCCTAGCGGATTCATTTGTTTAAAGTTCATCAGATTAACCCCTCAGCTTCCTCTCGTTATGAATAGAGGTATCTGTTCATATACTCAGCCATGCCTCTTTTTCCGCTGGTACGCCTGCACGTCGTTAGCGTAGCTTTCTACTTTCGTCCTCAGAAATCAATCTTTGCTTTAAGGTATGCGTATAGATACCGCTGAAACGGCTGTCTAGGAGAACTACGCTGTCCGTAGTCCTGCGCCGTGTAAGGAACAAGAACTGGAATCCCCCTGTCAACGCTTATAATCTTCTTCTCTCGTTTCCTCTGTCTCTTCCATTACCCGCATAGCTTCGTTCTGCGCTTCTCCGTCTCTCGCCCCTGCTCTCTAAAGGGATTTCCCGATATAGTCACGGGTCTGTTCCCATGATGGTCACGATGTTTTTCTGCTCTTCCCTCACTAACGGCACTTCCCTTTAGTTCGTCCTTCTCTTTATGGGAGATATGCCCTTGCATGAATCGATGCGATATGCGTTTCTGTCCCCCTCTGAAAGCAAGGTAGTTATCGAATATCTCCGCTTCCACTTCGTTTTAAAAACTGCAATTTCAGACTCTCGCTTGTGGCGTTCGGTCTTGCGTCATCAACGAGAGAAAGAATCTCCTACTGTTATTTTCATCGTTTCCGCTCCTTCCTTTTTCTTGTATTGTCCTTTATACCTGTATACTTCCCAAGCAAAAGAGGATAGCCCCTCTCTCTAGTACTAATCTTTGGCAATTCGAAACAAATCGGAACAATTGGTCTATTCCTAAGTTCTTTTTCCTTATCAGGACCTTCAGAATTTCACTGTACACCATATTTTTATTTTTAAAATTCATAAGTTCCTCATCATTAATTATAGTTCCTCCCTCAATTGAAGTTGTGGATCTAACGACTCTACTCTTTCCTAACGTTTTTAAATTTCTCTTTTTGAAAAAGGATATGTTTGAAAGGCCTGTCAATAGCATACCTACTCCATCCGACAGAAAGGCCGCAAGTTCTCCATAGATATGTGAAGTCCAATGTCCAATAACTAACATTTATTTTATCGTTTTTGAAAAACAGAAATTTGATTGGAATTTATATCCCCTCGCTCTCAACGCATCTTTCAAGTCATCTAACCGTGCATCTTCCCTTACCATACGATCAACAAGTGAATTTATGGTAATAGGAGAAGGTGTCATGTTATCTAATTCAGCTGGAACTTGAAACTTACCCGGGTAATCAAAACTCACAAAGTCTATACAAGGTTCAGTCCCAAACGTATCTACCCCCATTACATAAAAACGCATTGAAGGAGTCCCCGGAATTGAAGTTCCTAAATCAATATAATCTCCGGGCATTATAAATGTGTGATCATTATACTTAACCAATCTTTTTATTTGTTGCATTATTTCCAATGCAGTGCCAGAAATTCCAAATCCGATTTGATAGTTCTTTGTCGGTTTTTGCAGCGTCTTTTATTCTTAAATCAACAAAGACTTCCTATCGTTTTTCAGTACTTTCAAATGCTTTTCCACTTACGAGGCATTTTCTGCATAATTCGATACACGCGCTGTAGGATTTGCCAGCAGAAACATCATTGCCCTTTCTGCGTCTTTATTCCCCTTCATTCTTTCTTTACTACATTCTCCACAATCGGCGTAACAGCGCCATTCAGTCCGCTTTTATCAAGGAATCTTTCCTTAGTTCCTTCCACCAACTCCACTATGGGCACTGGACAACGTTTTTCCATCTACAAGGGTGTTTTTCCCCTATATTTTCAAGCGTGCTATTTTCACCACTAACAAGCGTCTTTGTAAGCGCCTTGTAATCTTTCTGCGGGACTTCCTTTTTCTTTTAATTCAGAACCTACGACGGCAATAGCTTCTGCTTCCGTGATTCCGCTCTTTATCTTTCCTACAGCGGTATCAACGTAGCTATGCATTTCATCTGCGGTAACGCCTCGCTACCTTCCCGCCTCTCCCTGTGCCTTCTTCAAAGCTTCAAGAGTCTTTGTCTCGATTCCTTCGCCCTTCTCTGCCGACTTTCCCGCTTCGGTCTTGAATGCTTCAGCGTTAGTCTCTGCGGTCTTTGCTTTGTTAGCGGATGCCTCTGCCTTATCTGCATTCTGCTTTGCCTTTTCAGCATTGGCATTCGATTCATTCTTTAAGGATAACACTTCGCCCTTTATTGTATTTGCTCCCATTCTTTGTGGATACAGCTTCATTCTTTGCATTTACTGCGTCGGTCTTGGCTGTGAGTAGCTTCGTTCTTTAAAGCCGTAACCGCTTCTTTGATTTTTGTGCCCTCTGTAATGGCGCTGTTCTTAGATACCTCTGCGGCGTTTGCGTGTTGCTGTGCCTCTGCCTTTGCCGAAACAGCCTCGTTCTTCATGGTTGTGATTTCCTGCTTGTCCGCTAAAACACTATCCTTATATCCTTTTGTCTCAGCGGAAACCGCCTTAATCTTATCCTCTTCCGCAATGATATTTGCAAGAGAAGCATTTCTCTTTCCTTCTGCCTCTTCTCTCTTTTTCTTCTGCGCTAACTCTTTTCTTCTCCGCTTCTACTCTTGCATCCTCTCCGTCCTTTACCTTTGCAAAATTTCTTTTTCCAGTTGTTCAAGTTCGAAAGAGTATTAGAAGAAACGTCTGTACTTTCTAACGACTTTTCTATATACACAGCACCGGGATAAGACTTCCAACGGCAAGACCCTGTCTCATCGAATGCGTCAAGTTGTAGGAATGCTGTTCCTGCATTTCTTAATGTTACAGAAGAAATAAGCCATCTAAGAATGATAGCATTATCCGTCACTATCTTTTCTAAGTCGCTTCGGTCAATCTCCCGTACCCCCGCATAACGGATGTTCAGCTTAAACAAGAGATTTGCAAGGTCTACCCCGTCTCCCGATACTCTGTCGATATGGAACTCTCTTACCGTGGAATCCGCTTCCCCCTACTGCTCCGGATGCTCTGCTCCTCTGCGGGAATAAACAGCGTCTTACTTCTTACTTTTAATCATATATACCCCTTTCATGGTAGCAAATAAAAAGGAGCGATGAGTCTCCCCACCGCCCCAAAAACAACCTCCTACTTTATACGCCATTGCGTCGGAATACCTTACAGCGTCTGTTTCCTGCTGAATCGCATTCCTTACTACCTCGGCAAACTCGGCGGGAATTTCTACTTCTTTTCCTCTTTCAATATTCATAGACCGCCCGTTTACACATACATATAAAGGACGCTTATGCGTATCGTCATAGGGAAGGAATACCTTCTCCGTCTTTGCCCCATTTGTCTCTACTGCTTCCGCATTTACTGCTTCTGTATTTACTGCTTCTGTCTTAGCCATATATACCCCCTTTAGTTAGCTTCATGCTCATTGCAGAAGGAGCCTGTTTCGATACGAACCATGTACTGGTTTGTAAGGATTGCTACAGCCTTAAGAGCCTTCCAACCTACCGTTGCTCTTGATTTAACGGGTCAGACGCACCGGAAGAGCCTAACTGCTTAACGATAGTCTCCAAGCCCTCGCCCTCTAACGCTGTCACTGCGAAAGCGTCTTTTCCAAGAATCAAGGAAGAGTAAACATCAATGGATCCTGCTCCTGCATTAATCCACTTCTTCGCTTCGGAAGTCTCGTAGAACTCTACGCCCGACAATTCGAAAAGGTAGCCGTTCTAAAAGTGGAATTATCCGTATACCCGGAACAAACTTGTAATCGGGATTCTGCTGTAAGTCAAAGCTACATCCTGCGAAATGATACCGATGTACTTTCCGTTAATTCTAGGAGCGTTTCTCTTCTTCAGCGTTCTTACCGCCATAGCGATAGCCTTCGGTGTGAGGGTCATTGCTGCAGTCAGCGCTGTACGAGAAGAAACCTGTCCCTCTGCATACTGAAACATTCGTTCCCGCATTTTACTACCTCTTGTAACTGTATCAAAGCGTTCTTCCTGCTGTCGCCCTAATCTCCTGCGCTCCAAAACATGATTGTCAATTGCGTCATTTTCGAGAAGGTCGGAAGTGCAGATAGTCACCGTACCGCTTAAGTGCAGTTGTTACAGTGAACATATCAGCTTCTTTCCTGTCGGTGTCTGTCCTTCGGTTAGCGGATTCAGCGCCTTTGCGAGCGGTTCAAACCCTCTAAACTCCATAGTCTTACCGTGGTTCTTCGGAATGTTTGCCTTCTTACCGAACTGGTCATGAATGAGAGACGGACCAACCAAACGGATAAGGTTCTGATCAGAACACCTTATTGTTGGAAGGAGTCAGTATTGCCTGCTGTATTGCTTTGTGGTAAGGTTTAACGGTGTAGGATCCGGGAACTGTAAAACCTCTAAAAATAACCCCTTTACTCTGTTTAATAAATTTTCCATAATCTCCCCTTTTCTGTAGCTAGAGGATGACTCTTTCTCCCCTGCTACTCTCTAATAATGTCTTCAATCTCTTTGTTACTCATCTTCCCCAGGTCGCTACCAACCGGGGATAAATGGTCTTTCCTGTGGCGGATTCTTTCACGTCGCCTTGACCCTACCTTTGATTTGCCTTGCTGTGTCCATTGCGGTTTGTTTCTTTTACCGCTTGCGCTGTCTTATCCACAATTTCGTGCATATGGATGGCTTCATACGCCTGTGCATTGTCCACCCTTGCGATAGCAGAGTAGTAAATCGCTCCCCGGTCTCTTCGTTAAGCATTTCCTCTTGCTCGTCAAAGTCGGGATAGATTGCTTTACTCGGGGAACTTGCGCGTCCCACATAGCATACATTTCCTGCCGTCTCGCTTCTTCCTGCATGGCTCTTTGCTCTCGGCGAGCGCGCGATTCTTCGCTTCCATTTCCTGCATTCTGCGATAGGCGTCTACTGTCATGCCCGCTTGGCTTTGCGGCTTCGGTGAAAAGGTCTGACTTGCCTTGCAAGTAAGTGCAAAAAGGGCATTGGCGTCTCCGTCCTGCGGTGCGTCCGGGAATGCGCTTCGTACCAAGTTGAACAAGTTGTCGAGCGCTTAGCTTCTCTCGTAAGCCCTCGTAGTCTTTAAAGCGTCTAGTGATTTGGCTTTGAATTGCCTTGTCATACTGCGCTTTTAGCTCTGCGTCTTCTTTTAAGAGTGCCTTATAGGTCTTTCTTCGGAATCGGTGCTTCTTCGGGGATGTCTTTCTTCTCTTCCTCTTCTCTACTTCTTCCATGCCTTCTGCCTGCGCCTGTGCTTCTCCTTCCGTCTCCCGTCAAACTGCAAAGGGTGTAAATACAATTTTTCCATTTGTTATCCTTTCTGCTCAATCTCGGTGAGTGTGCCGTTACCTTAGGTCTTTCCCTAGCGTCTATACTCTTCTTTTACCAAACAAATATTCTTTATTCCCACACAATAAAAATACTTTTTCAAATTGCTGCTTGACTATCTCTAAGCCCCCATACAAAGGGCAAAGTAGGACTTTATCTTTTCCCTTTCTTCCGGCTGAACGCCCGCAAATCCACAAAAGAGAAAAACTCCCTGTGACTGGCCATGTAGTCCACTCCATTTCTTCCCTTCTTCTCCGAGAGGTCGAGAACGGAGTGCCAAAGCCTGCGTAAGGATTGAAACCTTACTACAGGCGTATGCTGTGCCATCTTCCTCCCTCTGTGCTGTCCGCTTGCAGATAGCTATCTCCTTTGGGCTTTCCTTAAATCGAATCTCATCATACGCTCTGCCCTCTCTGCTTCTTCTCGTGCTTTTGTCAGCCTGTGACTGCCCTCCCGTATGCTTTTTCACTTCTCCAAGCTGATTTACTTCCATGCTTCCGTCGTCTTCGACTCTTCCGGGCATTGCCTGCACGTCTTCCGGCAGGAACATCTCCATGATACGGGTGTCTCCCGTTGTTTCCCAGCTATCGATACTGCCCAAGCCCTGCAGTAACTGTTTCATCTGCAAATTCTCCTGCAACAAGGTTTGATTCTCTGAAACACTCTGTATAATCTCTTCCTTTTTGGTCAAAGTCCATCATCTTAAGCACGTCTAGTGTCTGATCCGCTAACTGCGGATTGAATACGCTCTAACTGGAAAAGCTCTTTAGCAAATTCGTTCTGCCACTCTGGAATAGGGACTGGACTTCTCCGCACCTACCGAAATATCGTACATGGGTTTATGCCCGCCCATATACTTCCCTATGGACTGGTCGAATACCGAATCGGGAAGTAACTCTGCCATAGAATCGCTTGCCATCAGATCTTTGGAGATCCCCACCATTGCATAGTAATTCTCGTTATTTAAAAATAATGCGGTAGGTTCTCGGCACGTGCTGTAGAACTGCTGCATACGGCTGATAACCATAGTAATCAAGGACTTGAAAGCGTCATAGGAAACGAGATTCATCGTCCCTAGAGGTCTTGCTTTGACGCTTCTTGCAATGCAGCAATAGCTGACGCCGCCGTTACTCCTCCGCTTGTTGTGCCCTGTGAAAAATCACGATTGCCCGAATTTTCCTTTAATTCCTCTTTCGTGTTCTCCAAAATCTGCGCATAGATAGCAGGCAGGGATTCACTTCAAGGGAAGAATGCCGTCTGAGCTTCCTTCGTAGTGCACAAAGAAGCTTGTTGTAGTCGCTGAATTCCTCTTCGTTTACATTTGTTGATTCCTTTACAAGCTCTTCGAGGGGCGGGCATTGGCAAGAACATTCTGAATCAAGGCCTTATTCATCTTGTCTATAATTCCTGCGGCTCGGATAATATCAATGCTATGCCAAAGCCTACAGGCGTGTCTTTAATCGGGTACATCACATCAAAGATAAAAGGATATTGCCCGTCTTCAGTACCAACCTTCGGACTTTGTCGAGTCATTTTCAGAAGCATAAAGCAATTTTCCATCACAGAACTTGGCGTAGTGAAGTACCGTCTTCGGGAAAACTTGCCCGCCAATCTCTACCGATACCGTCTTTTTGTAGTACCAGTCACAGACAATCACTTTCTCATCAGCCCGTGCCACTTCCGTGTCGCTGTAGTGGGATAAGTCGGCATTGTATGATCCTGCAAGGTCTGATAATTTGTCAGGGTACAGCACCTTCATAGTCTCTACATCCGACTCCGTAAGGATAAAGATTTCTTTACTGTCTTGGATGTCCTCGATGTTCGGCTCCCATCTCATGTTCAAGATGTCGATTCGCTTAATCTCCACATCGCCGATGTTGTCCTTCGTAGGATTCCAAAACACGCCCGCAACGGAAACGCCATTCTTTACCTTCTCCATTGCGCATTTTATAATAGACTTTCGTGTAGTTGTTCCGCTCAAGGATTGCAGGAATAACCTTGCTAAGGATTGACGCTGTCTCTTCGTCCGACTCTTCACGCGGAAGGATTGTCGGCTGAGGATAATTGTCCATCATGTCTGGCAACCTTGTTAATAACCGCATTTAAAGATACCCGCTCCTTTTCGGGTAGGCTCTTTTGCTCGTCAAGATTCTTGTAGTAGGTATACTGCTGCCGGTAATACGCTTCGTTCTCCTTCAAGCGATTTTTCCAAGCCTTGCATTTTTCTCGTGGTACTTCCTGCACCGCCCCATAGCTTCTATGCAGTCCTCATCTGTAAGCTTCGGGATAAGGGAAGAAATCGCCGCCTCTTTCCGTTTCTCCTCTTCTCTCTCTCTGCGTTCTCCTGCAGAAGCTCCTCTGCTATAGCTTGCTTCTTCTTGTTGCAATTCTTCTTTCTTTTTGGCTCTTGCCATCTTTCCCCTCTCTTTCTATGTGCGGTACATCCGTACTTTTGCTGTTTCCTTTGTATAAATTCAGCGGGTCGAAATCGTGATTGTCTGTATCTAAGTAGTTTCTTCTTGCTTTAATTGGGTTCTGCATGCACGCATAGCGCCATGCGTCGTATATATGGTCTTCCTGGCTTGAATCGATGTCCTCAACGTTCTTTTCATCGTATGTGAGATTCGGTACTGTACGGATAAAGTCTAGGCAATCCGAAAACACATAAAACATCGAGTAGCCTTTTTCATCGAATGCTAGCCTATAGTGGCACTGCATAAGCCCCGCTAGTCTCTCATGGTCGCCCTTGTCAAAGTAAATCCCTTCCCGCTTCCATAGCGTCCGCAGCCGATACGCCAGTCGACTATTCCATATGGCGGGGTCTGCCACACTTCCTGCGCTTATCTTTCTTCCCTGAGTCTCTCGTCTGTCGCTTCGACCTCTCTTATTCTTCGTGCCTGCTCGTGTGGCTCTTCCTTCACGCCCGTGTTCGGTGTGCTCGTGCACCCGTAGAGTTCCCGTATAGGTACATTCTCCCTGTCACCGTCTACCGCAAACCATCACACACCGCATAGGGCTTAGAATAGCCAAAATCATACGCGCGGAAGACTTCACCAGTCGGGAATTGGAAAAGGCTTAATCACATGACTGAATTGGTGCGTATCGTATCCGTCTTGAGAATTCCGAAATTCAGTGAAAACCTGTCCATTAAAGCTATCCCAATCGCCATATAAAAGGGCATTTCGCTCCGCTTCGGGTAGTGCCGCTAGGTGCGTCACATACTCCGGGTTATTTTTCCAGTAATTTTTGTTATCAAAGACAGAAGCGGGGATATATACACGGGATTGTGCTTTTGTACTCTATGCCCCTTTCCGTCTTTACCTTGTAAACCTCTACTTTGGTCTCTCCTGCTTTGCAAGAGGTTACAAAGCGATCCTTTACCCAACCATGACCGATACCGCCCGGATTTGCTGTCGCCCGGGTGTATACGATTGTTCCGCCCCGTTTGCACGGTTACGGCTCTTAAGATACTCATGCTGTGTCGCTGTGAAATGCGTTAGCTCGTCAAAAGCCGATAAAGTCGTATGCGATACCTTGATACTTGTACTTGTCCTCTTCCGAGTTGAGACTTCCCGAAATCAATCTTTTGCGCCACTAGGGAATGTCCATCTGTGCTCTGTCTTGTTGTCACCTTGCGTCGGGGAACGCTTTCGGGTAGTAGAGATAGGCTTTATCTATAATTTCCTTTAACTGCGGGAAGGTCGGCGCAAGATACAGGGCTTTATAGTGGGGATGAACTTGCCTTAATGCTTCAATTACTAAATAATCGGTTTTCCCACCACCTGCGGCACCGCCGTACAATGCTTCATACTCCGGTCGTGCCATCATGAGCGCTTGCTTAGGCTGTGGCGTCCAAATCGTATCCATAAAATCCCCCTTTCTTCCTTCTTTCATAGCAAAAGAGGGATTTATACCACGCAATAAAAAGAGGGTGTCAAAACCCTCTTTTACGATAGAATCACTTAACTTAATCCCATCTAACTTTTTCTTTTTGATTTACAGCATCTACCAAATACATTTACTAAGGTCTTCCAATCCGTCCCCATGCCTTTCGCCATTTCTTTGAAGTATTTAATGGCTTCCTATCTACAATGACGGAATCTTGCCCTCTTAATCGCTCAATATACGGATTTTTAACGGCATGTTTTAAAAATCAAAAATTTTTATTCAGAATTTCATCGTCTGCTTCTTCTTGCGTCTTTTTCTGCTCAATCATATAAACCCCCTTCGTACTTTACTTGCTCGCCCTACATTTGCCTTTCGTGCGGATATAATTCTAATTGTTTCCGCTTTTCTATAGCAATGAACGACGAATAAAAGCTTTTCTTTTATGCTTTTTCCTATCAATATGAAGCGTTCTTCGTCTATAGAATGTTCCTCGTCGTATTCTACTTTTGAATTTTCATCATAAAAAGCCGTTCTTGCTTCTTCAAAGCTAACACCGTGCTTCTTGATGTTAATTTCATTTTTCTTCTCGTCCCACTCAAACCGCAAATCTTCCATACTCGCCCCCTACACCTTAAATATCTCTTGCCCTGTGTAGGGAGTTCAAGGCTTTTCTTTATGAAAGTATTCATGGGCACGCTGTCCGCTTGCTCCTTCAATGCGTCATATTCGGATAGCTGTATGGAAAAGGGAATCCGCTTAATCTTTTCCCTTTTGATATGCGATATCTCGAATCGCTTTCTTCTTTTTATCTTCCATTTGTTTTTTCTCCTTTGCAAAGAGTATAGCATATTTAATCATCTATGTACATAGGGCATATTGCACAAATAACTATGTGCATATTTGTTAAATATTTCGAGTCTTGAACTATTGACACTATGGTCATAGTGTTGTAAACTATGGACATAGCAAAGAAAACAAGCCGGCAGGCACAAGCCCATATAAGAAAGAGAGGAAAATAAAATGACTGCATACTTCACAAATTGCACTACCGCCGAGGAATTAAAAAGGAATATCACAAGTTAGCTATAAAATTTCACCCTGACAACAACATCGGAAATCAAGAATGGGCGACTGAAGAGATGAAAAAGGTATCTGAAGCCTTCTCGAAAGCATTCGACAGACTTAAAAGCCTTCCACGTAAATGCAAAAAGGTGAGAAGTACGAAAAAGCTACATCCGAAACCGCCGACGAATTCGCATGACCATAATTGAAGAACTTCTCAACTACCCGATATGCTGATTGAAGTTTGCGGGTCTTGGATATGGGTAAGCGGAAACACCAAAGAGCACAAGGACGTTTTGAAATCCCTTTAAATTCAAGTATTCCCCAACAAGGGCGTTTGGTATAAAGCCCCCGAAGGATACCATAAGCAGAATAGAAAGCCTTTACGACATGGCACAAATTCGTTTAACTTACGGCAGTGAAACATACAGAAGAAAAGGCACAGAATTAGAAGACGATAGAAAAAGGGCTTAGGCTCTTTTTATTTCCTTCCACATAAAAGTTCTGAAATCAAAGAAAGAAGGCGGGTCTATCCTGCCTTCTTCTGCTTCTGCATCTCTTTTTTTTGCTTCTTCTATCGCTTTTCTTTCCAACTCCTCAAGTCCGCCATTTCTTACGACTACTTCCACCACTCCGGGCGATGCCTTTTCTGCCCGCTTTCTTCCGTTCGGTTCATGCGCCATTCTTCATAGCACCGATTAGCAAGATAGTAAATCATTGCTTTAACATCAGGCTTGATATACAGATAGTCGTCATATAATATCGTTTCTTCTCCTTCTTCTCCTGTCATAAGCCCTATTTCCCCGTCCCTTTTACGGACTAAGGGATTCCGCTTTGCTTGTCTTTAGGATAGTCGGTACTTTCACCACGTGCCCGAGTGCCGCCTTAAAAAGGGCGTTCACCACCTGCGCATTCGACACGAATTTGCCGTTTTTACTGCGCATCCTGTATCTCTTACATTTTGCTTTCCAGTAGGGCAAAATTCCTTGCAGTAATCCTTATTTTCCCCGCTATCTCCTCATCAGTCATCCTCTGCCTTTTTAGGTCTTCTAAGGTATATAAGCATCTCGGAGTTTTTATAGTCATCTATAAGCGATCTTCAGCTTTTTCTTTTCTTTTTGAATCGGTCTTTGCTTTCTTCACGATGTGCCCTTTCCTCTAGGGAGCATTTTAACCTTCTTCCGTTACCTTGTCCCCAGCAATAAAGAAGGTCAAAGCTTCCTTTTCATCCGTGCACGCCGTGACGTCCCTTCCTTCCCTAATGGCTTGTTGCCATTCTTTCCCTCTACGGATGTTTTCCCCCCTAGCTTTTCTAAGAAGATACCGCATAGGGCTTGACTGTGCCGGAGTTCTACCGCCATTTTATCCAGTTCCCTGTCTTTGTCTGCTTTCAGCCTTCCCCAGTGCTCCGCCCGTCTTTCTAAGAATTGATCTCCTGCTTTTTCTGTCGCTTGCTTCCTTCACTTTCTTATACAATGAATTTTTGCCTTTTTAGCTCTTTCCTGCTCTTTCTTTGTCATCTTCTTTCTCCATCTCTTCCGATATGTGGCGGTATAGCGGGCATTTCTGATAGGAAAAGCACTTGCAGTATTTATCCATGTATTTTACGAGTTCCGCTTTTTTGGTAAAGCATATCCGCATAGTGCAGGAATTTTCTATATCCGGCACTTTCTCGCACGCTATCGCCGTCGCCCCTTTTCCCCTAGGATAAGTATGGGATATATAAAAAGGGCATTTCACTTGTGTTTTTCATTTCCCCAGTCCATCCGCTCCACCTCTATCACGCTCCTTTAAGTACCTCTTATATTTTAAGGTTTTGCAGATTCTAAGGCAAGCTGGAACGAGAACACATGTTTTTTTTAAAAAGCAGTAAGTTTCTGTCGCAATTATACTCGCCCATGTGCCCCCGCCTTTTTCAATGAGGCGGATATTATTTTATCCGCCGTCTTGTCGCTTATCCCTTTTATGGATGTCAGAAATTCCCGCATGGTCTGCTCGTCAAATTCAAGTATTACGGTTTCCGTTCCGTCCTCTTGCCCGTCCTCGAATCCGCTTTTATATACCGATACCGCCCAAGCGTTCATCTGATTAAAGGTGAAGCGCTTCATCGCTTGATACTGTCCGAAATTTAAAGGCTTCATGACTATACATCGTCTTCCTTCCTGTGTAAGCTTTCCCCTATCGCATCTTCTAAAATTTCCTTAGTGCTTATCAACACTTCAATGCCTTCGATTGCATGTCTTAAATACATAACTTTTTCCGCTTCATCTTTCGCATCCAGTGCTTTTTCCGCATAGTATGCAACTGCGTTAGCCCTTGCCATTGTTTGTCTACTCAGAAGTCTTAAATCAACTTTTTGTATCATTCCTCTAATACCTCTCTTTTTGATTCTGATAGGCTTGCCAATCGCCTTTCCTTCAAGTCCTCGTAAAAATTCCTTTTGTTGGATTGTGAACCGCATAGCAGGGTCTATCTCCAAAGAACACTAAATAGGATTCCGTATTCTCTTCATGTACTACAGTTGTGTATTCCGTGGTCATGGCGCAACCGCCAATAGTAGCCTTTCCGTCCTCTGTAATGTCAAACCCCTGTACAGGTGTTCCCCAAATTTGTGGGAAGGTTTCAATTTGAAAATTGAAGGTTCTAATACCATCTGATTTTGCTTTTATAACCTTCTCCATAAATTCCTTATCTCAGCCCTAAGTGCCCGATACCTTTGTGCATCAGTAATTCTAAGTTTGGTAGTCTTGTCATTTATCCTCCAATAATTCATAAATCTTTTCCGTATTATCCGGAATATTTACTATCAGGGGTTTCTATGTGTACTATGATTGCTTCCAACCAGTCTAGTTCATCAAGATACCCGTTTAGCCTTTCTATGCTTTTCCTCTCTCGTCCGTCCTTCTGTCAGCCATTCAAGTTCTAGTGCCTCTACAGTTTTGATGGCGTTTTTCTCCTCTCGAAAAATCACCTTTTCCCCGTATATGCACATTTTCTTTATCTCTGCTTTTCCCGAAAATGCGCAACCCATTCGCCTGTGCAGTCAGCGACTATATCTTGCCCGACCATCGGAATTACGGGCAAGTCTGGATTTTCGTCCATCAGCTGTATAAGATGTTTTTATATTGTCATTCATTGTCATCCCCCACGAAAGCTTTTAATCTGTCAGCCAGCAATATTTATACACAGCCACAAGCGAAGGGTCTTCACAAGCTATTCTAATGATTCCGGAAATCCATCACTTCGCTCATAAGTTTTTCCGACTATGCTAAGATTTTTTTCTTATGGTATTGTTCATGCTCTTTAGCAAGTTTTTCCGTTTCAAAATTGCGCTCCGCAAAACTCGCATTGATATAGCTTTACCTCTTTCATCCTGCCACCTCTTTCTGAAGATTCTTGTGGATATATGCAAGTCTTCTTTCCTCGCTAACAATTTCAATCAGTTTGATAATCTCAGCTCTTCGCTTTTCAAGCTTCCTGTATTCTTCGCTGTCGGGTTTGAGGATGTTCTTTCGCTCTAGTAATTCATCCATGTAATCACCAAGGCAATCTATAAGAATTATTCTCCGAAATTTCTTATCTACTGAATTCGTCATTTGGTTTAAGTAGTTCTGATACTCGTCATATTTTTTTCATTCTCCCACCCTCTCGCAATGCTTAATCTTCTGCTCTCGTCCTTGACTCTCGACCTCGAACAGCTTTATCCACGCTTTCACTAAATGCCCTTCTTCCGGTAACGGCTTAAAGTACCCTTTCCCGTCCTGCAGGTTTATGATCAGTTCCTCGCTTTTATTTATTCCCGCTCGTATCACTCTGTCGCTTTTCCCCTAGGCGGGTAGCTAGTTCCCGCCCGGGTAATTGCATTTTCGTGTCCGTGATGGATAATTTCAGTCACAATATTAGTCATCGCCTTCTCCCGCAAAGTATTTTTATAAGTCTGTTTTTCCCCGTCCATAGTCGAAAGCTTTACAAATGTCGGAAAAAGTATCGCTCTCGTAGATATACATAGCGTCATCAATCATCAAATCGTCAGTCTTTAAGTGATTGTTTTCGCACCTTATAGCTTCTTGTTCTGTCTTGTATCTCGACTTACATTTTTCGCAAATATACTCTGTAATCATTTCGCCCCCCTAGTTAAACGGCAGTCCTTCGTCTCCCCACTCCGTCGGGAATGCTCATAAAGCCGTCCTCGTCTGTCGTTGCATTTCTTGCGGGTGCATTTCCTGCGGATTCACAGAAGTAATGCGAATTTACGACTATATCAGTGGTGTATACCTTCTTCCCGTCCCTTGTCGTCAAAACTGCCAGTTTGGATCCTCCCTGTTCAGCGCGATTTTTCTCGCCCTTATGCAGATACTTCTCCGCAAATTCCCCGGTCCTTCCGAATGCCACACAGCGGATAAAGTCGGTGTTCGCCTGTCCGTCTGCTCTCCTTGGTCTGTCTACCGCAAGCGTGTATCTTGCTATGCAAGTCGTGTTCTCGCCCTGTGTGTATCTGATTTCGGGGTCTGCTGTTAGTCTCCCCATTAAGCAAACTTGATTCATTTTTCTACCTCTCCTTTTTACAGTTCTAAGTTTATTTGTTCGTTTTTATCCGCTAACATTTTCTTTTACTGCCCTCTCATAAAACGGGCGATGAATCTCGAATCCGTAGCAACTCCGATTCAGTTCCTTGCAGGCTCTCAGGGTTGTACCACTCCCCGCACACGGGTCTATTACGATGTCCCCTTCATCCGTGAATGTCTCAACAAGCTTTTTGATTACATTTACGGGTTTCTGTGCCGGATGGATCTTCGGAATGTCCTTCTTGTCTCTCTCCCACTGAAACCAGTTAAAAACCATGTGATTCTTCCCGTCTGCTCCTACATTTCTGAACTTCGGTAGCTTAGACCTGTACAGAATCAAGGCGTATTCTGTTGCGCCGACTACACGCATATTCGCTTTTAAAACTTGTGGACTATAATTCTTGATAAAGCTTATCGGGATGTAGTTCACAAACCCGTATTTCTTAGCGTATTTTATGACCGTTTGTAGTTGTTCAAATGAGCAGAACACAATCATGCAAGGATTATTGCTAGAGCGTCCTCAGGGCACTTTCTCATTGTCGTTGTCCTTCTTCAGAAGCCGATTGCAGAAGTGGAAATATTCGGCGATATTGAAATTAAAATCGCTGTAAAATCCCGCTTTCTTTGCCTTGTCGGATTCTCCGTTTTTTGTTGTCTCCGCCCCTTGTACCATACAGGATTTGAACCGTAGAAATCTGTTCCGATGTTGTACGGAATATCCGCAATGACAAGCTGCGCTTTCGGTATCTGATACCGCTTGAAATTCTGGAAACTGTCGTTGAAAAGTTCAATTTTCAGTTTCTTTCTTGGTCTGTTTTCAATGTTCGTTATTTGTTCGTTTTCCATTTTCTCGTTTGGGGAATCATGATATTACGGCGCCAACCCTATCCCCTTTCTTGTTATAAATAATTTTTTTGAAATATCTTCATCCAGTCGCTATGACTGTGGTGTTTCTCGTATTCCGCTTGCGCTATCTGCTCTAGCTCCCTGTCGTACTTGCCCTTATCATGCAATGCGCTATGGCATTCCCGGCAGCCATGCCGTAAGTCCCTAGCCTGTCGGCGTCCTTTCTCCGTATGCCGTGAAGGCAATGATGCAGGGTCCGTATGCCCTCGCCTTTTCGCAGATATAGCAAATTCCCTTTTCCGTTCCCGGAATTATGCTTTCCATTCGCCCCCCGTGATTTTCTTCACCTCGCCAGTTTTCGGATTTGCAAGCCGTCTTTTTTCGCTTACGGTTTTTTCAACCAGCGTCCTTATATCGCTTGGCATTTTGGCTGTTTCTCGCTCCCGTACTACTTGCGTGTTATATGCCTTGATAAATGCGACTGCTCCACCGTCTCCACTTGGTCTATGCTAGCTGTGCAAGTTCCCTGCAAGTTTGACGGACTGCCTATCGCCCTTTGGCACGCTGCAGGAAGCTTCTCGAACTCCTCTTCCGCTCCGTAGTAGCCGTTACGGATTGCCTTTTCTTACAAGTGACCACGCTTCCATTGCCGTCATGGTGGCATTCTCGGATCCGTGATTTTATAAATCTTGTCCACAATCTGCCCGGGACTTGGCGGAAATCCTGTTATATCGCTCGACAGGTATAGCTTTACCGCTTGCGCAACAAGCTGAAATTGTATTCCCTCAGCACCATAGACCACGCAAGCATCATGCCCCTTAAAATCCTCTGCTCCCATCTTTGCGTAGAACCTCGGATATGCATTTCTTACGCCGTACACTCAGGCGACCGATTTCGCTTTCTGTCATGCAGGATTCCCCTTTCGTCTACAACCTTGCCCATGCCGTTAAACCACTCCCTCTTCGGCTAGACTTTGTTTCTCCGCGGATAACCTTCAGCAACAAAGTCATCCTCGCCCCACATGGATTGACTTTTTCCCCTGCAGGACTTGCCCGATTTGTATAGTTACCCTCTAGCACCTTTGTCATGTTGGCGGGTTTCATCAGCCAATCAAAGCTAGCTTGCCAACCGCTAGAGCTTTCAAGAAGTCCGATTGCCCTCTGCAAGGCTAAAGGCTCGCTTAATCTCATCTAGCCCGTAGTCCTTAAGCCTTGCCTTGATTGCGCGCTTTCGTGTTTCAGTCAGCTTTATGACCGCAGGAAAGCTAGGCAGCATTCGTGATATGCGTCCAATACGCCTTGAGTCCGTCCGCTCCGGCTTTGGGCGGTGTGAGTCGCCGATGTTTTGACGAGATTCCGAACGAAGTGAGGAATCGGCTTCTCCCTTGGGGGACTATAGGGGTATATCTTTATCCTTTTATTATCCTTATCCTTATCCTTATCCTTATGCCATTCGACCCTATCCGAATTTATAGGGTAGCCATTTTCAGAAATAGGTAGCTATCTTCAGCTATAGGGTAGCCATTTTCAGAAATAGGGTAGCTATTATTTTCGATATAGGGTGGCTATTTTCTTCTATAGCCTTTTCTTTTCTCTCCCCAGCGCTTTGCACTTCCCATTCTTCCAGTACTCTGCTTGCTTCTCGCACTTCAGCCCGATAAGCCTCTGTATTCTCTTCTATTTGCCCCTTGATAAAGTTAAACATGGCAAGGACTAGCGGATTTTCTAGGTCTCACATTTTCCCCTTGCACAAAGGCACAAACGGCTTTTTATATAGGTCTCCAGCTTCCTTGGCACATGGTTTTAAACAATGCCATCCATGAATCGCATGAACAATAGTTTTTCTTTTCCTTTTCCATTTTCACTTTCCCTAGCGTTTCCTTTACTTTTTCTTCATCTTCTGTTATCTGGCTTGTGATAAATTTAAATATTGCAAGAATTATAGGGTCTTCTATATCCGGCTTTATTTCCTCGATAAAAGGCACAAACCGCCTTTATCAAGTCTCCTGCTTTTTCGCATAGGCATTGACTCAATCATTGTGCCCATGAATTCCTAAAGAAAAACCTTTCTTCTCTTCTGTCTTTCCCATTATTTCGCCCTCTTCTTTTCTATCCAGTTCCTTTTAAGTGATTTAAAAGCAGTATTTCATTCTCTGTAAGCTTTTAACCGTCTCCCGAGTCCGTGCTTGTATCTTGTAAATTCGTATTCGAGTTTCTTCTTCTGCAGGAAATTAAGCCCCTTTAGTTCCTCTGAAAACTCCTTTTTCAAATTCATTCATTTTCAATTATTGCAACCTCGATTCTGGAAACTTCTTGTCTATTGCGAAATCGTCGCTTAGAAACCTCTATTTCGGGGAATCCGTCATTTTTAAAAATCTTTGTTTCTGTAATGCGTCAAAGATAAATTTCTTTGCTCCTGCTATATTGTCGGGATCCGCCGTCCGTTCCTCTCGAACCACTTAATGCAGATAGAAACAGGGTAGCTAAGCACCGGGCGAATCTTTGACGCTCTTATTGCATGTATGCAGATGTTTTGCTGTTTCCGCTTCTCCTTTGCCCCTACATATGGATTCTTTCGGTTAGCGGATATAAGTTCATTTTACACCGTCAAGCCGTCCTTCTATCGTGAATTTCTGCTTTCTCATATCTCTTTTCTACCTCTTCAATGATTGCTTTTAAGATGTTCATCTGTCGGTCTTTTTCAAGCCCCATTTGCTCCATGTCGGAAATTACGCCTCTAGTAGCTGGAAAAACTCTTTTGCTGTTGTAGAGTGCTTGAGCCAAAGAAACAAAGAACCTCTAAATATTTTTCCTTTTCTCCTGTAATCGGGTTTTAAACCAATAAAATCATCAATAATCTTTGTATGTCTCCACATCCTCTTTAAATCCTCATACGCGTTTTCTATGACTTGAACAAAGATAAATTTGCCGTATTTTCCAAGCTGTAGAGGTACATATCATAAGTCGGTTCATTTAAAACGCCCCCCATCTTTCCGAGGCACGACCAAAGGAAAGCATTTGCGTCTAAGCTTCTCTTTTTCCGATGGATCTTAAAAGTAATGTCTAGGTCTTTTTCCTGTAGCTTTTTCAATGTCCTCTAACCTTCCGTCAGTCTCCAATTCAATAAGGATTTTTCTTTTCCGGAAATGTGTTTTCCCAGCCTTTTAATCGTGCCCCTTAATTCCATTTATGCCCCCTTCTTAATATCTGCCGTACCGCCCCACTGTTTAGCAAGAATCTTCCACTTCTTCCCCGAAGTCGTTATATTGTGCGTTTGTCAGTGTGTTTAAAGTTGGGATATGGTAATACTCTAGTAGCTTTCCTTCCTCTACCTTGCAGGCAAACAAGGTTTTCTTTTACGTTGATTGCTTTATCATTGTCGATAAATTCCACCCTTTTTTTGCTTCTGCTCCTCTTTTCTCCTGTGCTTCTTTCTTTGCCCGTTCTGCCTTGTTATTGTCCTGTTCTTTGCCTTGATTATTGATTGCGTTAGCTACCTCTTCTGCACTTGCCATTTGCTCATCAGAGCCGATTCCGAGCATTCCGAGTGCTCTTCCTACTGCCGAGGTTTCGCAATTCTCAACATAGCTTGTCTTGTTGATGTAGCTTGATGTTTCTTCTCTTGTGCCATCCCTGTAGCAAGGACTTTTGCTGTCTCTCATCGGCCACCGTTGTTTTTCATTGTTACAACGCCATCCGCTAGGTTAAGAATTTCCGTTGTGATTGTTCCCATCGGGCAAAGCTCACGGAAAGCGGAGATTCTGCAGCAACGCAAGTATAATTTTTGCCCTTAACCTCTATCTTCTTTACTCTTTCATTTACGCTTTTAATCGTTTCCGCTGTAATCATCATTTCCCCTATCTGATCCGTAGGCTCTCGCCCTGCTCAAGGTGTGCAAAGTCCAGTTCTTTTTCCTTCTTTTTAATTCCTGCGTAATCTTCTCTTTATCCGCTATCGGGTCTTGGAAATGTAGTAATCCATTGGGATATCTTCCAAGCCCTTATCAAGTACAAGCCTTGGCTTATTCTTCTGTATTCCGAAGTTGAAAAAGTTCCGTCTTGAATTTTGTCTTTCCGGTAGCAATCATTGCCCTTGCAAGCTGTCTTTTATTCTCTTTATATTGTTTTTCACGGCCTTTTTCTTTCTGCAAGGCGCTTGCTTTCCTTGTCTAAAGCCCTCTGATTTGTTTTTCAAGTTCAGCGATAACTTTCGCATAGTTGTCAGCTTTAATCTCTAACTCGCCCTCGATACCTTCTCCAAGGGTGTCTTTAAAGACTTCCTCGTCTCATTTCCTCCGCCATATCTAAAAAGAGTCATATATTCTGCTGCTATCTCGTAAAGTGTTGCCATTGATTTTTCTTCCTTTCTTTTGGTATCATGTCAATTGTTCTAATTTTTATTTGTTCCCTTGGGCGTGCTAGCGTTCAGGGAATTTTTATTCTGTCGAGTATCTCCATCTGCACTAGGCAAAGAATGAGGATTGCCATTGTAAGATGAAATACTTCATCACTATGTCACCGATTGGCGGTTCAGAATCCAGTAAAGTAACAAGAATCATCCACCTGACACCGTCAACCACCGCTATAGCTTTCGTGTATTTCTTTTGCGTAGCGGATAAGCTTTTTAATGCAGTTCTTCTTTTCATCACTCCCCTTTAGAAAAATAGGTCTACTATCTCGCTTGTTGTAAACCCTACGAAATTTGCTACAGCGATAATCTGCCCTAAGCTCAGCTTTCTTTCATTCAGTACTACATTGAATTCTTTTCTGTTGTATCCCAGTAGTGTGTTACATTCTCCGATATCTACCCTGTGATAAAGAATTGCTTTTTTAATTCGCTTGTTCCGTTCTGTAATCATGCAAATTCCCTCATGACTTCCAGCCTCTCGTTATCCGAAATTCCAAGGTTCTAAAAATTCCGCATAACTCTTCCCATGTGAAGTTTCCGTTTTCTTTTCTTTGAATCCTCGCTCTGTGAGTCCGATTGACTCCGCTACTTCTTTAAATGTCAAATCCTTATCCGCTTTATGGACTCTAATTGCTTTTATCAAAGCGTTTGTTTTTGTAGTTCTTATCAAGTCGTACTTTCGGCATTGCTCTCCTCTCTTTCTAATCTCTCTTCATAAGCACCATGCCTTGCCCAAAGCTTATGAATACATCCTTTTCCTGCCTGTCCATTTTTGAAGCTAGTTCTAAAACCTTTTTTTGCTTTTTCTTTCTTCTTTTTCATTCTGCCCCTTTCTAATTCTGTCCTTGTCTAGTTGAGTTACAGGAATCAGAAGGCTAATTGCCTGCCCTATCTCTCTTAGTCTTCCAACAGCACTTCTGACCTTCTAATTTCTAAAGTTGGTATAGCCTCAGGGTTTTCAAAAACCCGTTGAATATCAGCATTGCAACTTTTATGACTAGCACTTTGTGCGTCATCAGCTTCGACACACGAATCTCAACCTCTACGGTATTTTTTAACTTTGTAGTACGCCATTTTTCTTTCTCCTTTCTAATAGTTGCGATTGATTTCTGCCTCAATGACCCAGTCCGATATGTTGTTATCCTTTCGGAACAGTTCATCTAAGTAGTCATCAATGTAGCTGGTTGCTAGTTCCTGTGCTTCGTCCTCGTTATAGCCGAGTTGGTCTAAGTCGAGTTCGATTTTTAAGGTGATGTGATGAAGCCTTCTTGTTGGTTCTGCTCTTTCGGGTGCGTGCCCTAGTTTTTCATATACCATTTCGTTTTCTCCTTTGTGATTATTTAACTTTGTGATGTATCTGCATTATATTGTGATTTTATCACTGTGTCAAGCACTTTTGTGATTATGTCACAGATTTTTATTGACAATGTGTCTTTTTCTTATTTATAGTGTTTTTAGAAAGCGAGGTGCAGTATGGGCGAAAGAATCAAGGAATTGAGAAAATCATTAAAAATGACCCAACAGGAATTTGCGGATAGATTAAATATTCAGAGAGGAAGTATTGCCAGTTATGAGACGGGAAGAATCTCTCCTAGTAATGCAACTATTTCTTTAATCTGCAAAGAATTAAATGTTTCCGAGGATTGGCTTAGAAAATGGCGAGGGGATATGTATATCCCTATAACTAGAGATGAGGAAATTGCTTCTTTTATTGTGGGGTTCAAGCCGATGTTGAAGATACATTCAAGAAAAGGCTTATTGCAGTTCTTGCCAAGCTTGATGAAAAAGAATGGGATTTATTGGAAAAAGATGGCAGAGGATATTGTTAACGCAAAGGAAGAAAAACAAAAAGACTAGGTTTTACCCTAGTCTTAAAATTGCCTTGATGTAGAACAGGATTAGCCTCAGTTCCTTCTTGCTAGCCTTATCAAGGTACTTTAGTATCAGTTCTTTCTCGTCCATAGCCTTTTTCTCCTGCACATACTAAAGTAGCGATACCTTTTATTTTATAGAACAAATGTTCCTATTTCAATCCCTCGTTGTTATAATATTTTTATAGGTGACTTATGGCAATAGAACGATTAAAGAGCGGACGATATAGAATCCGCTTCGAAAAAGACAAGAAGAAACATTCTATAACTACAGATAAAAAGCCGAACAAAAAGAGAAGAAGCATTCCTCATTCAGCAATACTTAGACTCTCTTAACAGGAAAAGGAAAAAGGAACTTTCCAAGAATACGCTATAGAATACATTGAATCGAAAGAAAATGTGCTGTCGGCTTTTACGATTAAAGGATATAGAAACGCTTTAAAAGCTATCCCTATATCCTTTTTTTAAGTATTCAGCTTTTTTCTATAGAGCAACACGACATTACTAAGCTTATTAATTCAATGGTATCAGAGTTCAAGCCTCAAGACCATCCATAACAGGCATGGCTTTTATTTCTGCTGTCATAAAAAGAATTTTAGACCAGACTTTATACTAACAACAAAACTCCCATGAAAGAGCAAAAGACATCTACACACCTTCCGAAACGGAAGTCATGCAGATTTTCAAATATCTAAAAGAATCCCTCACGGCTTAGCAGGCATTACATTCCTGTATACCTTGGCGCAATGGGCTTGAGGCGTTCAGAAATAGGCGCATTATGCCTTCCGACCTATCAGACGATAATTATATCTCCATCACCAAAGCAAAGGTCTTAAACAGCAAAAACGAATGGATCATTCAGAATTACACAAAGACGGAAAGAGCAACAGAAAAATCCCCATACCGAAAGACTTAGCGGATGAAATCAGAAAGCAAGGCTATGTTTTACAAGGGAAGTTTAAATCAAATTTTCTGCGCTTTGGATTCTGCACAAAAGGCATTAGACTTGCCGCATTTCGGCATACACCGCCTACGCTCCTACTTTGCCAGTAAAGCTCCATGCCCTAGGAATACCCGATTCCGTTATTCTGACATTAGGCGGTTGGAAGAGTGATAACATCATGAAGGGATTTACAGAAAAAGCCCTTACGGAAGATTTGGAAAATGCTTCGGAAAAATATCTAAATCATTTTTAACAATGACCAGTAAATTCGTGGGCGGTTTCGTGGGCGGGTGCACTAGAAAAACCATTCTTTTTTTCGGAATATGCGTTCTTGTTTCACACCCTAAAACAGCAAAAACCTTAGGTTTCAAGCCGTTCTTGGCTATCTTC
>BNJV01000954.1_pt1 | contig 39502 bp, 36 predicted proteins | sample 8540591 | NCBI WGS metagenome assembly BNJV01 (sample SAMD00202457, study PRJDB9452) | human saliva metagenome | host: Homo sapiens
TGTCTGAAATATTGTCCAGACAGGACTCACAGCAGTTAAATCTCCTGAAAAAGTCGGATTTAGCTGCTCTTTTTGTGCTTTTTTTCGGCTTTGAGTCTTTGTAACGAAGATTTAAAGATTCTGAAAATTTATCAAAAGGACGAGGTGATAGAGGTTTAACAACCATTTGACGATAATCAATAGCCTGATTGATAAGGCTTGGAACTTTATTTACAAAGGAGAATCATCTTGGCAGGACATGACGTTCAATACGGGAAACATCGTACCCGTCGTAGTTTTTCAAGAATCAAAGAAGTTCTTGACTTACCAAATTTGATTGAAATTCAAACGGATTCATTCAAAGCTTTCCTAGACCACGGTCTTAAGGAAGTGTTTGAAGATGTATTGCCAATTTCAAACTTCACAGACACAATGGAGTTGGAATTTGTTGGATATGAAATCAAGGAACCAAAATACACGTTAGAAGAAGCTCGTATCCACGATGCTAGCTACTCAGCACCTATTTTTGTAACCTTCCGCTTGATCAACAAGGAAACTGGCGAAATCAAGACCCAAGAAGTTTTCTTTGGTGATTTCCCAATCATGACAGAAATGGGCACCTTCATCATCAATGGTGGTGAACGTATCATCGTATCTCAGTTGGTTCGCTCACCAGGTGTTTACTTTAACGATAAAGTTGATAAAAACGGCAAAGTGGGCTACGGCTCAACGGTTATCCCCAACCGTGGAGCTTGGTTGGAACTGGAAAGCGACTCAAAAGACATCGCCTACACTCGTATCGACCGTACTCGTAAAATTCCATTTACGACCTTAGTTCGTGCGCTTGGTTTCTCAGGTGATGATGAAATCTTTGATATCTTTGGTGACAGCGAATTGGTTCGCAATACTGTTGAAAAAGATATCCACAAGAACCCAATGGACTCTCGTACAGACGAAGCATTGAAGGAAATCTACGAACGCCTTCGTCCAGGTGAGCCTAAGACTGCCGAAAGCTCACGTAGCTTGCTTGTGGCTCGTTTCTTTGATCCACGTCGCTACGATTTGGCAGCCGTTGGTCGCTACAAAATCAATAAAAAACTCAATATAAAAACACGCTTGCTCAACCAAACCATCGCTGAGCCATTGGTAGATCCTGAAACAGGAGAAATCTTGGTCGAAGCTGGAACCGTTATGACTCGTAGCGTGATTGAAAGTATCGAGCACCACTTGGATGGCGACTTGAACAAGATCGTTTATATTCCAAACGATGCAGCTGTTCTGACAGAACCGGTTGTCCTTCAAAAATTCAAGGTTGTTGCGCCAACGGATCCAGACCGTGTTGTAACTATCATCGGGAATGCCAATCCAAATGACAAGGTTCGTGTTGTCACTCCTGCGGATATTCTTGCAGAGATGAGCTACTTCCTTAACTTGGCGGAAGGTATCGGACGTGTAGATGATATCGACCATCTTGGGAACCGTCGTATCCGTGCAGTTGGTGAATTGCTTGCCAATCAAGTACGTCTTGGACTTTCTCGTATGGAACGTAATGTCCGTGAACGTATGTCTGTTCAAGACAATGAAGTTTTGACACCGCAACAAATCATTAACATTCGTCCTGTAACAGCTGCGGTCAAAGAATTCTTTGGTTCATCACAGTTGTCACAGTTCATGGACCAACACAATCCGCTTTCTGAGTTGTCTCACAAACGCCGTTTGTCAGCCTTGGGACCTGGTGGTTTGACTCGTGACCGTGCTGGATATGAAGTACGTGATGTGCACTATACTCACTATGGTCGTATGTGTCCAATCGAGACACCTGAAGGACCTAACATCGGTTTGATCAATAACTTGTCCTCATACGGACACTTGAACAAATATGGTTTTGTTCAAACACCATACCGTAAGGTTGACCGTAAAACAGGTGTTGTTACCAACGAGATTGTTTGGTTGACAGCCGATGAAGAAGATGAATTTACTGTAGCACAGGCTAACTCTCGTCTCAACGAAGATGGTACTTTTGCTGAGAAGGTTGTCATGGGACGTCACCAAGGGGTCAACCAAGAGTATCCAGTAGAAGTGGTTGACTACATGGACGTGTCACCAAAACAGGTAGTTGCCGTTGCAACCGCATGTATTCCTTTCTTGGAAACGATGACTCCAACCGTGCCCTCATGGGTGCTAACATGCAACGTCAGGCTGTGCCATTGATTGATCCCAAAGCACCTTACGTTGGTACTGGTATGGAATACCAAGCAGCCCATGACTCTGGAGCTGCTGTGATTGCTCAGCATGGTGGTAAAGTTACTTACGCAGATGCTGACAAGGTAGAAGTTCGCCGTGAAGATGGTTCGCTAGATGTTTATCACATCCAAAAATTCCGTCGTTCAAACTCAGGTACTGCTTATAACCAACGTACACTTGTTAAAGTTGGCGATGTCGTTGAAAAAGGCGATTTCATTGCTGATGGACCTTCTATGGAAAAAGGGGAAATGGCGCTTGGACAAAACCCAATCGTTGCCTACATGACTTGGGAAGGTTACAACTTCGAGGATGCCGTTATCATGAGTGAACGTTTGGTGAAAGATGATGTCTATACATCTGTCCACCTCGAAGAATACGAATCAGAAACGCGTGATACAAAGCTTGGGCCTGAAGAAATTACTCGTGAAATTCCAAACGTTGGTGAAGATGCTCTTAAAAATCTTGACGAAATGGGGATTATCCGTATTGGTGCTGAGGTTAAAGAAGGCGATATCCTTGTAGGTAAAGTAACACCTAAGGGTGAAAAAGACCTTTCAGCTGAAGAACGTCTCTTGCACGCTATCTTCGGAGACAAGTCTCGTGAAGTGCGTGATACTTCTCTTCGTGTACCACACGGTGCCGATGGTGTCGTTCGTGATGTTAAGATCTTTACGCGTGCAAACGGTGATGAATTGCAGTCTGGTGTGAATATGCTTGTTCGTGTCTACATCGCTCAAAAACGTAAGATTAAGGTTGGAGATAAGATGGCCGGACGTCACGGAAACAAAGGGGTTGTCTCTCGTATCGTACCTGTAGAAGATATGCCTTACCTTCCAGACGGAACTCCAGTCGATATCATGTTGAACCCACTTGGGGTGCCATCACGTATGAATATCGGTCAGGTTATGGAGCTCCACCTTGGTATGGCGGCTCGTACCCTTGGTATCCACATTGCAACACCGGTCTTTGACGGGGCAAGCTCTGAAGACCTTTGGGATACTGTTAAAGAAGCAGGTATGGATAGCGATGCCAAAACAATCCTTTACGATGGACGTACAGGTGAGCCGTTTGACAACCGTGTATCAGTTGGTGTCATGTACATGATCAAACTCCACCACATGGTTGATGATAAATTGCACGCGCGTTCAGTCGGACCATACTCAACCGTTACCCAACAACCACTCGGAGGTAAAGCTCAGTTTGGTGGACAACGTTTCGGTGAGATGGAAGTTTGGGCTCTTGAAGCCTACGGTGCGTCAAATGTTCTCCAAGAAATCCTGACCTACAAGTCTGACGATATCAACGGACGTTTGAAAGCTTATGAAGCCATTACAAAAGGAAAACCAATTCCAAAACCAGGTGTTCCAGAATCCTTCCGAGTTCTTGTCAAAGAATTGCAATCTCTTGGTCTTGACATGCGTGTCCTTGACGAAGATGACCAAGAAGTGGAACTTCGCGACTTGGATGAAGGAATGGACGAAGATGTCATCCACGTAGATGACCTTGAAAAAGCCCGCGAAAAAGCAGCCCAAGAGGCTAAAGCAGCCTTTGAAGCAGAAGAAGCTGAGAAAGCAACAAAAGCGGAAGCAACAGAAGAAGCTGCTGAAGAATAAGCAGTTCACTTAGAATAGAAAGGGAAGAAATAGTGGTTGATGTAAATCGTTTTAAAAGTATGCAAATCACCCTAGCTTCTCCAAGCAAAGTCCGTTCATGGTCTTATGGAGAAGTCAAAAAACCTGAAACAATCAATTACCGTACGTTGAAACCAGAACGTGAAGGACTCTTTGATGAAGTCATCTTTGGTCCTACAAAAGACTGGGAATGTGCTTGTGGTAAGTACAAACGCATTCGTTACAGAGGGATTGTTTGTGACCGCTGTGGGGTTGAAGTAACGCGTACGAAAGTTCGTCGTGAGCGTATGGGGCACATTGAGTTGAAAGCTCCTGTATCTCACATCTGGTATTTCAAGGGGATTCCAAGCCGTATGGGTTTGACCCTTGATATGAGTCCTCGTGCCCTCGAGGAAGTTATCTACTTTGCGGCTTATGTGGTGATTGATCCTAAGGATACACCACTTGAGCACAAGTCTATCATGACAGAGCGCGAATACCGTGAGCGCTTGCGTGAGTATGGTTATGGATCATTCGTTGCCAAGATGGGTGCCGAAGCTATCCAAGACCTCTTGAAACAAGTAGATCTTGAAAAAGAAATTGCGGAACTCAAAGAAGAGTTGAAAACAGCTACTGGACAAAAACGTGTCAAAGCTATCCGTCGTTTGGATGTCTTGGATGCCTTTTACAAGTCTGGAAACAAACCTGAATGGATGATTCTCAACATCCTTCCAGTTATTCCACCAGATCTTCGTCCAATGTTGCAGTTGGATGGTGGTCGTTTTGCCTCATCTGACTTGAACGACCTTTACCGCCGTGTTATTAACCGTAACAACCGTTTGGCTCGCTTGCTTGAGTTGAATGCACCAGGTATCATCGTTCAAAATGAGAAGCGTATGCTTCAAGAAGCGGTTGACGCTTTGATTGACAATGGTCGTCGTGGCCGCCCGATTACAGGACCAGGTAGCCGTCCACTGAAATCATTGAGCCATATGCTCAAAGGTAAACAAGGACGCTTCCGTCAAAACTTGCTCGGTAAACGTGTTGACTTCTCAGGACGTTCTGTTATCGCCGTTGGTCCAACTCTTAAGATGTACCAATGTGGTGTACCACGTGAAATGGCGATCGAGCTATTTAAACCATTCGTTATGCGTGAAATCGTTGCTCGTGATATCGTACAAAACGTGAAAGCAGCGAAACGCTTGGTGGAACGTGGAGATGAACGTATCTGGGATATCCTCGAAGAAGTTATTAAAGAACACCCAGTACTTTTGAACCGCGCACCGACCCTTCACCGTTTGGGTATCCAAGCCTTTGAACCTGTCTTGATTGATGGTAAGGCCCTTCGCTTGCACCCGCTTGTCTGTGAAGCCTACAATGCCGACTTTGACGGGGACCAAATGGCCATCCACGTACCACTTTCAGAAGAAGCCCAAGCAGAAGCTCGTATCTTGATGTTGGCTGCTGAGCATATCTTGAATCCAAAAGATGGGAAACCAGTTGTTACTCCATCTCAGGACATGGTTTTGGGTAACTACTACTTGACCATGGAAGAAGCTGGTCGTGAAGGTGAAGGAATGGTATTTAAAGACCGTGACGAAGCTGTTATGGCTTACCGTAATGGTTATGTTCACCTCCACTCACGTGTTGGTATTGCAACAGACAGTCTCAACAAACCATGGACAGAAGAGCAAAAACACAAGGTCTTGCTGACAACGGTTGGTAAAATCCTCTTCAACGACATCATGCCAGAGGGTCTACCTTACTTGCAAGAACCAAACAATGCTAACTTGACAGAGGGTGTTCCAGCTAAATACTTCTTGCCACTTGGTGGAGATATCAAGGAAGCCATCAGCAATCTTGAACTCAACCCTCCATTCAAGAAGAAAAACCTTGGAAATATCATCGCTGAAATCTTCAAACGTTTCCGTACGACAGAAACTTCTGCCCTACTTGACCGTATGAAGGACCTCGGTTACCACCACTCAACTCTTGCAGGTTTGACAGTTGGTATCGCCGACATTCCAGTAGTTGAAGACAAGGCTGAAATCATCGAAGAATCACACAAACGTGTAGAACAAATCACCAAACAATTCCGTCGTGGTATGATCACAGACGACGAGCGCTACAATGCAGTTACCGCTGAATGGCGTGCAGCTCGTGAAAAATTGGAGAAACGCTTGGTTGCCAACCAAGATCCGAAGAACCCAATCGTTATGATGATGGACTCTGGGGCTCGTGGTAACATCTCAAACTTCTCACAGCTTGCCGGTATGCGTGGTCTGATGGCGGCTCCGAACGGACGTATCATGGAATTGCCAATCCTTTCAAACTTCCGAGAAGGTTTGTCAGTACTCGAAATGTTCTTCTCAACTCACGGTGCGCGTAAAGGGATGACCGATACGGCCCTTAAGACAGCCGACTCAGGTTACTTGACTCGTCGTTTGGTTGACGTTGCCCAAGACGTTATCATCCGTGAGGACGACTGTGGGACAGACCGTGGTCTCTTGATCCGTTCTATCGCAGAAGGAAAAGAGATGATCGAGTCTCTCGAAGAACGTCTCAATGGTCGTTACACTAAGAAAACTGTTAAACATCCAGAAACTGGTGCAGTGATTATCGGTCCAAATGAGTTGATTACAGAAGATAAGGCGCGTGAAATTGTCAATGCTGGTGTGGAAGAAGTGACTATCCGCTCTGTATTTACATGTAACACTCGTCATGGTGTCTGCCGTCACTGTTATGGTATTAACTTGGCGACTGGTGATGCGGTTGAAGTTGGTGAAGCAGTCGGAACAATTGCTGCCCAATCTATCGGGGAACCTGGTACACAGCTTACAATGCGTACCTTCCACACGGGTGGAGTTGCCTCAAATACCGATATCACTCAGGGTCTTCCTCGTGTCCAAGAAATCTTTGAAGCTCGCAATCCGAAAGGGGAGGCGGTCATCACTGAAGTCAAGGGTGAGGTTACAGCCATCGAAGAAGATGCTTCAACTCGTACCAAGAAAGTCTTTGTTAAAGGTGAAACTGGCGAAGGTGAGTACGTGGTGCCATTTACAGCCCGTATGCGTGTCGAAGTTGGAGACCAAGTCTCTCGCGGTGCAGCATTGACAGAAGGTTCTATTCAACCGAAACGTCTCCTTGCTGTTCGTGATGTCTTGTCAGTTGAAACCTACCTTCTCGGTGAAGTACAAAGTTTACCGTAGCCAAGGGGTAGAAATCGGTGACAAACACATCGAGGTAATGGTTCGTCAAATGATCCGTAAAGTTCGTGTCATGGATCCAGGAGACACAGATCTCCTCATGGGTACCCTCATGGACATCAATGACTTTACAGATGCCAACAAAGATGTTCTTATCGCAGGTGGAGTTCCAGCGACAGGTCGCCCAGTTCTTATGGGAATCACCAAAGCCTCACTTGAAACAAACAGTTTCTTGTCAGCGGCTTCTTTCCAGGAAACAACTCGTGTCCTTACAGATGCGGCCATCCGTGGTAAGAAAGACCATCTCCTTGGACTCAAGGAAAATGTTATCATCGGTAAGATCATCCCAGCAGGTACTGGTATGGCTCGCTACCGTAACCTTGAACCACAAGCTATCAATGAAGCAGCCTATCTGGCTCCAGAACAAGAAGAGACAGAAAATGCTCCAGTAGAGGAAGTTGTGGAAATCCAAGTTGAAGAAACAGTAGAATAAAGACTTTTTATCAACTGTAGTAGGTTGAAGAAGAGTCACACTTTGGAGAGGACCGGCTAGGTCTTCTCCTTTTTGCTGTCAAAAGGTTGGAGAGTAATCTCTTTTTTTCTGTATCAATCAAAAATTTTGAATAGGAGCTCTTTTACTTTATAAGGATTCTCAGTTTAGAATGGTCATAAACATTACGGAACTGACGACCTCACTAACCAATCTTCTTGTTGAGGAGTCATGGTACTATCGATAAAATTGTCTTAATTATGGTAAAATAGTAAGAGAATAATGTGAGGAAAATGAATGTCAAGTAAGTTTGAAATTTTGATGAATCAACTAGGAATCTCTGAACAATTGAAACAGGATTCTTCTCTTGTGGATGCAAGAATCGAGCGTGTCGTGGTTCATAAAATTAGTAAGGTTTGGGAATTTCATTTTGTATTTTCTAAGATTTTACCGATTGAAATCTTTCTAGAATTAAAGAAAGGGTTGAGTGAGGAATTTTCTAAGACAGGGAATAAAGCTGTTTTTGAAATCAAGGCGCTCTCTCAAGAATTTTCTAATCAACTCTTACAGGCCTACTACAAGGAGGCTTTTTCTGAAGGTCCATGTGCAAGCCAAGGATTTAAATCTCTTTACCAGAATCTGCAAGTTCGTGCGGAGGGAAATCAGCTCTTTATTGAAGGGTCAGAGGCGGTTGATAAGGAACACTTTAAGAAGAATCATCTTCCTAATCTAGCAAAGCAACTTGAAAAGTTTGGTTTCCCAGCTTTTGTATGCCAAATAGAAAAGAACGATGCCCTTACACAAGAACAGGAGGAAGCCTTTCATGCTGAAAATGAGCAGATTGTTCAAGCTGCCAATGAGGAAGCGCTCCGTGCTATGGAGCAACTGGAACAAATGGCTCCTCCTCCAGTAGAAGAGAAACCATCCTTTGATTTCAGGCAAAAAAGGCTGTGGCCAAGCCAAAATTAGATAAGGCAGAAGTTACCCAGATGATTGATGTGACGACTGAGGAAAATCGGTTGGTCTTTGAAGGGGTAGTTTTTGATGTCGAGCATAAAGTGACCAGAACAGGGCGTGTCTTGATTAACTTTAAGATGACGGACTATAGTTCGAGTTTCTCAATGCAAAAATGGGTTAAGAATGAAGAAGAGGCTCAGAAATTTGACCTCATCAAAAAGAATTCTTGGATCCGTGTTCGTGGAAATGTAGAGATGAATAACTTCACACGTGATTTGACTATGAACGTGCAGGATGTGCAGGAAGTGGTGCATCATGAAAGAAAGGATCTCATGCCAGAAGGTGAGCGTCGGGTTGAGTTTCATGCTCATACTAATATGTCGACCATGGATGCTCTTCCTGAGGTAGAGAAAATCGTTGAGACAGCTGCAAAATGGGGACACAAGGCGGTAGCAATCACGGACCATGGAAATGTTCAGTCCTTCCCACATGGCTATAAGGCAGCCAAGAAAGCTGGAATCCAGCTGATCTATGGAATGGAAGCCAATATCGTGGAGGACCGTGTTCCTATCGTTTACAACGAAGTGGAGATGGACTTGTCAGAAGCAACCTACGTAGTCTTTGACGTGGAAACGACAGGGCTTTCAGCTATCTATAATGACTTGATTCAGGTTGCGGCTTCTAAGATGTATAAGGGAAATGTTATTGCTGAATTTGATGAATTTATCAATCCCGGGCATCCCTTGTCAGCCTTTACAACCGAGTTAACTGGAATTACAGATGACCATGTCAAATGCCAAGCCACTGGAACAAGTTTTGCAAGAATTCCAAGAATTTTGCGAGGATACGGTCCTAGTTGCTCACAATGCCACCTTTGACGTTGGCTTTATGAATGCGAATTATGAGCGTCATGGTTTGCCTAAGATTAGCCAGCCAGTTATTGATACGCTGGAGTTTGCTAGGAACCTCTATCCTGAGTATAAACGTCATGGTTTGGGACCGTTGACCAAGCGTTTTGGTGTGGCTTTGGAACATCATCATATGGCCAACTATGATGCGGAAGCTACTGGTCGTTTGCTCTTTATCTTTATCAAAGAGGTAGCAGAAAAACATGGTGTGACCGATCTGGCTAGACTCAATATTGATTTGATTAGTCCAGATTCTTATAAAAAAGCTCGGATTAAGCATGCGACGATTTATGTTAAGAATCAGGTAGGTCTAAAAAATATCTTTAAGCTGGTTTCTTTGTCTAATACCAAGTACTTTGAAGGGGTCCCACGGATTCCGAGAACGGTTTTGGATGCCCATCGGGAAGGCCTGATTTTAGGTTCAGCTTGCTCTGAAGGTGAAGTTTTTGATGCGGTTGTTTCCCAAGGTGTGGATGCGGCGGTCGAGGTGGCCAAGTATTATGACTTTATCGAGGTCATGCCACCTGCCATTTATGCTCCATTAATTGCCAAGGAGCAGGTCAAGGATATGGAGGAACTCCAGACCATCATCAAGAGTTTGATAGAAGTTGGAGACCGTCTTGGCAAACCTGTTCTGGCTACGGGGAATGTCCACTATATCGAACCGGAAGAAGAGATTTATCGTGAAATTATCGTCCGTAGTTTGGGACAAGGAGCTATGATTAACCGGACCATCGGTCATGGGGAACATGCCCAACCAGCACCTTTGCCAAAGGCACATTTTCGAACAACCAATGAGATGTTGGATGAATTTGCCTTCTTGGGAGAGGAACTGGCTCGCAAACTAGTTATTGAAAATCCCAATGCCTTGGCAGAAATCTTTGATCCTGTTGAGGTTGTTAAGGGCGACTTGTATACACCTTTCATCGATAAGGCTGAAGAAACAGTTGCCGAGCTGACCTATAAGAAGGCCTTTGAGATTTATGGAAATCCGCTGCCAGATATTGTTGATTTGCGGATTGAAAAAGAATTAACTTCCATTCTGGGGAATGGATTTGCCGTGATTTACCTGGCTTCCCAGATGCTGGTACAACGTTCCAATGAACGGGGTTACTTGGTTGGTTCTCGTGGATCTGTTGGCTCCAGTTTTGTTGCGACCATGATTGGGATTACTGAGGTCAATCCGCTCTCTCCTCACTATGTCTGTGGTCAGTGTCAGTACAGCGAGTTTATCACCGATGGTTCTTACGGTTCAGGATTTGATATGCCCAATAAGGACTGTCCAAACTGTGGTCACAAACTCAGCAAATGGGCAGGATATTCCCTTTGAAACCTTCCTTGGTTTTGATGGAGACAAGGTTCCCGATATTGACTTGAACTTCTCGGGAGAAGACCAACCTAGCGCCCACTTGGATGTCCGTGATATCTTTGGTGAGGAATATGCCTTCCGTGCAGGAACGGTTGGTACGGTGGCTGCTAAGACGGCCTATGGCTTTGTCAAGGGTTACGAGCGTGACTATGGCAAGTTTTATCGTGATGCAGAGGTGGAACGCCTCGCTCAAGGTGCTGCTGGTGTCAAACGGACAACAGGACAACACCCGGGGGGGAATCGTTGTTATTCCGAACTACATGGATGTCTATGATTTTACGCCTGTCCAGTATCCAGCAGATGACGTGACGGCTGAATGGCAGACCACTCACTTTAACTTCCACGATATCGATGAGAACGTCCTCAAACTTGATGTACTGGGGCATGATGATCCGACTATGATTCGGAAACTTCAGGACTTGTCTGGTATTGACCCCAATGAAATTCCTATGGATGACGAAGGTGTGATGGCACTCTTTTCTGGAACGGAAGTTTTAGGTGTGACACCTGAGCAAATCGGTACTCCGACAGGCATGCTGGGAATACCAGAGTTTGGAACTAACTTTGTACGTGGGATGGTAGATGAGACGCATCCGACGACTTTTGCGGAGTTGCTACAGTTGTCTGGATTGTCCCACGGTACCGACGTTTGGCTTGGCAATGCTCAAGATTTGATTAAGCAAGGAATAGCTGACCTATCAACCGTTATCGGTTGTCGGGACGACATCATGGTTTACCTCATGCATGCGGGTCTTGAACTAAGATGGCCTTTACCATCATGGAACGGGTACGTAAGGGCTTGTGGCTCAAGATTTCCGAAGAGGAACGAAATGGTTACATCGAAGCTATGAAGGCCAATAAGGTGCCTGAGTGGTATATCGAGTCCTGTGGAAAAATCAAGTACATGTTCCCCAAAGCCCACGCGGCAGCCTACGTTATGATGGCCCTTCGCGTAGCCTACTTCAAGGTTCACCATCCGATTTATTATTACTGTGCTTACTTCTCTATCCGTGCCAAGGCCTTTGATATCAAGACCATGGGTGCGGGCTTGGATGCCATCAAGCGTAGAATGGCAGAAATCGCTGAAAAACGGAAGAATAATGAAGCCTCTAATGTGGAAATTGATCTCTATACAACTCTTGAGATTGTCAATGAGATGTGGGAACGTGGTTTTAAATTTGGCAAGCTAGATCTATACCGTAGTGATGCGACCGAATTCCTCATCGATGGGGACACCCTCATCCCACCATTTGTCGCTATGGATGGTTTAGGAGAGAACGTTGCCAAGCAATTGGTGCGAGCGCGCGAAGAGGGAGAATTCCTCTCTAAAACAGAACTACGCAAACGCGGTGGGCTCTCATCAACCTTGGTTGAAAAGATGGATGAAATGGGGATTCTCGGCAATATGCCAGAAGATAACCAGTTGAGTTTGTTTGATGAGTTGTTTTAAAGGAGATGAGGAAAAGTAAAATGAAACTAAGAATCTCTGCGGAAGACAAACCTGCTGAGAAGGTCTTTGACTATCAGTTAGAGCTGGCAGATGAAACAATTATCCTATCAACAGCGCTCTTGTCAGGTGCTATTGCTTTAGCAGGATTATTCTCTGCTTTGAAAGAAAAATAAAAATAGAAAAGAGAAAACAACATGGTTTTACCAAATTTTAAAGAAAATCTAGAAAAATATGCGAAATTGTTGGTTGCAAATGGAATCAATGTGCAACCTGGCCATACCTTGGCTCTTTCTATCGATGTGGAGCAACGCGAGTTGGCGCATTTAATCGTCAAAGAAGCCTATGTACTTGGTGCGCATGAGGTTATCGTTCAGTGGACTGATGATGTCATCAACCGTGAGAAATTCCTCCACGCGCCGATGGAGCGTCTGGACAATGTACCAGAATACAAGATTGCTGAGATGAACTATCTCTTGGAGAATAAGGCTAGTCGTCTTGGAGTTCGCTCATCTGATCCAGGTGCGTTGAACGGAGTCGATGCTGACAAGATTTCGGCTTCTGCCAAAGCTATGGGACTTGCCATGAAGCCAATGCGTATCGCAACTCAATCTAACAAGGTTAGCTGGACTGTAGCAGCAGCTGCAGGACTCGAGTGGGCTAAGAAGGTCTTCCCAAATGCTGCAAGTGACGAAGAAGCAGTCGATCTTCTTTGGGATCAAATCTTCAAGACTTGCCGTGTCTACGAAGCAGATCCAGTTAAGGCTTGGGAAGAACACGCTGCTATCCTCAAGAGCAAGGCAGAAATGCTCAATAAAGAACAATTTTCAGCCCTTCATTACACAGCTCCCGGAACAGACTTGACACTTGGTTTGCCTAAGAATCACGTTTGGGAATCAGCTGGTGCTGTCAATGCTCAAGGAGAAGGCTTTTTTTGCCAAATATGCCGACAGAGGAAGTCTTCACTGCGCCTGACTTCCGTCGCGCAGATGGTTATGTAACCTCTACAAAACCACTTAGCTATAACGGAAATATCATTGAAGGGATTAAAGTGACCTTTAAAAATGGTCAAATCGTAGACATCACTGCTGAAAAAGGGTGATCAGGTCATGAAAGACCTTGTCTTTGAAAATGCGGGCGCGCGTGCCTTGGGTGAATGTGCCTTGGTGCCAGATCCAAGCCCAATTTCTCAGTCAGGCATTACCTTCTTTAACACCCTTTTCGACGAAAATGCCTCAAACCACTTGGCTATCGGTGCAGCCTATGCGACCAGCGTTGTTGGTGGAGCAGAGATGAGCGAAGAAGAGCTTGAAGCAGCAGGGCTCAATCGTTCAGATGTTCACGTTGACTTTATGATTGGTTCTAGCCAAATGGATATCGATGGTATCCGTGAGGATGGAACACGCGTACCCCTCTTCCGTAATGGAGACTGGGCAATTTAAGGAGAAGCTATGCTTGGAAGTATGTTTGTTGGTCTCCTAGTGGGACTCTTGGCGGGGGCTTTGACCAATCGTGGGGAGAGCATGGGATGCTTTGGGAAAATGTTTCTCGGCTGGATTGGTGCCTTTCTGGGCCACTTGCTCTTTGGAACTTGGGGTCCAGTTATAGCAGGAACGGCCATTATCCCTGCTGTTTTAGGAGCCATGGTTGTCTTAGCTATTTTCTGGAGACGAGGAAGTTAGTTTCCTAAATCTGAAACGAAAAGGAGGTTGGTCACTTGGGCCAGCCTCCTTTTGAGTATGATATAATAGTTCTATGAGATTAGATAAATTTTTAGTTGCCTGCGCTGTAGGAAGTCGGACAGAGGTCAAAAACTTGCTCAAGGCTGGACGTGTGACGGTAAATGGTAAAAAAGAAAAATCAGCTAAATTGCAGATTGATGAGGGAAGAGATGAGATTCGCTTTGATGGGCAAGTGCTGGAGTATGAAGAGTTTGTCTATTACATGATGAACAAGCCCCAAGGTGTCATTTCGGCGACTGAGGATCCCAAGCATAGAACCGTTCTGGACTTGTTGGACGACTATGGACGTGCCAAAGAGGTTTTTCCAGTTGGCCGCTTGGATATTGATACGCATGGTCTTTTGCTCTTGACCAATGATGGTCAGCTTGCGCATGCCCTTCTTTCACCTAAACGTCATGTGGACAAAACTTATCAAGCTCAGGTCAAGGGAATCATGACACAAGAAGATGTGGAGACATTTGCCAAGGGTATTCCGCTTAAGGACTTTACCTGCCAGCCGGCCAAACTGGAGATTTTGTCAGTGGATTCAGATAAGGATGAGAGCCAGGTTCGGGTGACCATAGCAGAAGGGAAGTTTCATCAGGTTAAACGCATGGTAGCCTACTGTGGTAAGGAAGTCGTGGACTTGCAACGTTTGACGATGGGAACACTGATTTTAGACGAGAACCTGAAAAGGGGTGAGTGGCGTCGCCTGACCAAGGAGGAGTTAGAGAATCTCCTTGCTAGTATTGCTTAGTTTGGATTATGTTAGAAAAGGTAAGGGAGAATGTCCTTACCTTTTTCGTTTTTCAGTTGCTTCCTTTGTGAAAAGAGTTATAATAGACAGTAGAATAAAAGGAGGAATCTATGAACGCGATTCAAGAATCATTTACGGAACAATTATTTACCAACTATGAAGCAAATGTAAAATACCAAGCTATTGAAAACGCAGCTAGCCACAACGGAATTTTTGCAGCCCTAGAACGTCGTCAAAGCCATGTGGATAACACACCTGTTTTCTCATTGGATTTGACCAAGGACAAGGTGACTAACCAGAAAGCATCTGGTCGTTGCTGGATGTTTGCGGCCCTCAATACTTTCCGTCACAAACTCATTTCGCAATACAAATTGGAGAACTTTGAATTGTCTCAGGCTCACACTTTCTTCTGGGACAAGTATGAAAAATCTAACTGGTTCTTGGAGCAAGTCATTGAGACTGCAGACCAAGACTTGACGAGCCGCAAGGTTAGCTTCCTACTCCAAACCCCTCAACAAGACGGTGGTCAATGGGATATGGTCGTTGCCCTCTTTGAGAAATACGGTGTCGTTCCTAAGTCCGTTTACCCTGAGTCTGTTTCATCTAGCAATAGCCGTGAACTCAATGCCATTCTTAACAAATTGCTTCGCCAAGATGCTCAAATCTTGCGTGACTTGCTCACTTCTGGTGCAGACCAAGCGACTGTTCAGGCCAAGAAAGAAGAACTCTTGCAGGAAATCTTTAATTTCCTTGCTATGTCTTTGGGGCTTCCACCACGTCAGTTTGACTTTGCTTATCGTGACAAGGATGATAACTACCAAAGTGAAAAGAGCATCACACCACAAGAGTTTTACAAGAAATATGTCAATCTTCCTCTAGAAGATTATGTTTCTGTTATCAATGCTCCAACTGCTGACAAACCTTACGGTAAATCATATACAGTTGAGATGTTGGGAAATGTCGTCGGTAGTCGTGCAGTTCGCTATATCAACGTTCCAATGGGACGCTTGAAAGAATTGGCCATTGCCCAAATGCAGACAGGAGAAACTGTTTGGTTTGGTTCAGATGTCGGTCAGCTCAGCAACCGTAAAGCTGGAATCCTTGCGACAGATGTTTATGACTTCGAATCAAGCATGGATATTCAACTGACTCAAGACAAGGCTGGACGTTTGGACTACAGCGAAAGCTTGATGACCCACGCCATGGTCTTGACAGGTGTGGACTTGGACGAAAATGGCAAATCAATCAAGTGGAAGGTTGAAAACTCATGGGGCGACAAGGTTGGTACAGATGGTTACTTTGTTGCCTCAGATGCTTGGATGGACGAATATACTTACCAAATCGTTGTTCGCAAAGAATTGCTAACAGCAGAAGAACAAGCTGCTTATGAAGCAGAACCAATCGTGCTCGCACCTTGGGATCCAATGGGAGCCTTGGCAGAATAAAGCATAGAGAGAAGAGGTTAGGGAGATCCTAGCTTCTTTTTTTAGTACTTCTTAAAGTGGCGATAAATGATGCTTACCAAGTATGCCCTTCTTATTTTGAGTCTTTAAGTGACAGGGGAAAGGATATGTGTTATTATAGTAGTACAAAAGGATATCGGAGTAGAAATGAAGTATTTAAGCAGCCAAGACATCAAGGGCCGTCAACGAAACATCAGTGACATTAAACCTTATAAAACAACCAAGGAAATCGTCGTTTCAAATATTTTTACCTTTTTTAATGCCATGAACTTGGCTCTGGCAGTTTTGGTAGCGACAACCTTGCGATTTGAAAATATGCTCTTTTTAGGTGTGATTGCTATCAATACAGCCATCGGGATCTTCCAAGAAGTGCGTTCAAAAAATGCTTTGGAAAAGCTAAGTTTGCTTGGTAAGAGTAAGTACAGGGTCAATCGAGATGGGAAAACAATTGAGATTGACCCAGAGGATATTGTTCTAGGTGAGTATCTGCATCTCAATCTGGGAGATCAGGTGCCTGTAGATGCAGAAGTGCTTGAAGGGAATATTGAAGTTGATGAGTCCTTGCTGACTGGCGAGAGTGATTCGGTCTTTAAAACAGTTGGTGACAAGCTGATGAGCGGAAGCAATGTCGTCAGCGGCACTTGTCTCGTCAGAGCAACGGCTGTGGGTCCCGATAGCTACATCAACAAACTCGCAAAATCCAGCAAGGAATTCAAAAAATACCCTTCTCAACTACGGGACTATATGGATAAGATTTTAAAAATCGTCTCTATCTTGCTGGTGCCAGTTGCCATTCTGCTCTATGTCAGAGGTTTTAGTCTGGGACGGACTTATGTTGAGATTGTCTTGGGAAGTTCAGGTGCCTTGGTCGGCATGATTCCAGAGGGATTGATTCTCCTGGTTAGCGTATCCCTAGCGGTAGCAGCCATGAAACTGGCTAAAAAGAAAGTCTTGGTGCAGGAACTATACTGTGTGGAGACCTTGGCGCGTGTAGATGTTCTTTGTTTTGATAAGACAGGAACCATCACAACTGGTAATATGAAGGTCCAAGAAATAGATGATAAGCTAGCAGAGAAACTGTCTTCTTATCTGTCTTATTTTGAGGATGAAAATGCGACGTCGCGGGCTCTGAAGACTTACTTAACCTGTGAGAAAAAGTGGGACGTTCAAGAGGTAGGTGCCTTTTCAAGTAAAAATAAGTATTCCTTTGTCCAAGTAAAAGAGGGCGGGACCTATTTCTTCGGGGCCTATGAGTTTCTAGGCTTTACCCAAGCGATGGATCCTTACTATGAACATCTAAAACAGCAAGGTTTTCGAATCTTATCGCTTGCTCATAGCAAGGACCAGATTACAAGCCCAGCCAATATGGAACTATTAGGGCATGTCGTTCTGTCAGATGAGATCAAGGACAATACCAAGGAAACCTTTGACTATTTCGAATCTCAGGATGTTGAAGTGAAGATTATCAGTGGTGATAATCATGTGGCTGTATATGGGGTGGCTCGTAAAGCAGGATTTAAAGAATCAGCGCGAGCAATTGATATGACCAAGGTGAGTGATGAGGACTTTGAAAGAGTGGTCTTGGAACACGATATCTTTGGACGCGTGACTCCTGAGCAGAAAGAAAAGATGGTGACCGTTTTGCAAAATGCTGGTAAAACAGTTGCTATGAGTGGTGACGGGGTCAACGATGTTCTGGCTCTCAAGAAAGCAGATATTAGTTTTGCTATGAATGGTGCTACTAGTGCAGCCAAAAGCGTCTCCAACATTGTTTTTCTCACAGATGACTTTACAGTATTCTATGATATCTTGATGGAAGGCCGCCGTGTCATCAATAACATCCAAAAGGTCGCCTCTCTCTTTCTAACAAAGACTTTCTTCTCCATTGTATTTGCGATTTTAAGTGTGATATTTGGTTTGGAATTTGCCTTTATCCCCATTCAGTTTACAATCATTTCAGCCATTACGATTGGGATTCCATCCTTCTTCCTAACCTTTGAGTCCAATAATGAAAAGGTCAGCACACATTTTATGAGAGATATCCTGACTAATGCTGCGATTGGTGGTGGCATTCTGGTTGCTAGTGTTCTCCTGACTAACTTCTTTATCACTGTCCCAGGTCAGGTTAAATTTATTTGCTTCCTCCTTGCTTTGGTCAATGGCCTGTGTCTCGTTGTCAAGGTCAGCCTGCCTTTGAATCGATACAAGCTGGTCTTGCTTACGTTTTTGAGCTTTGCAGGCCTTGTAGGAGTGCTTGCCAATACCTTTCTCCTGCAAGGTGCTTTTGTGCCTTTAGAAATCACTCAAGTGGTCTATGTAGCTGTCCTAGCAGTGGTGATTGGGGGCTTGCATTATCTGACTAGAAGAAAAAGTTGATATACAAAAAGAGTTGGGGCGAATCTCCCTTATTTCACATGTTTGGATAGACATTTTTAAGTTTTGGGAGCACTTAGAATTTAGAGTAAGTACTTGATTTTAAAGCGAGAAACTAGTTAATTGAAAGAATTTGTTTTAAAAACACTATTTTGATGAAATTGTTTTGACAGATAGTCTACAAGCCTTTATAATAGTATTATCATTAAAATTAGGGAGAAAATATTTATGCCAAACAATGAAAACGCTAAAGGTACGTTTCGTAAATTTTTAGATGGTTTTAAGCGTCTCATAAAAAGAGGAAATAAAGAAGAGTTGTCTACTGCAAGAGAAACTGAGGGTGAGGAGACAGGAGTAGCAGGAGGAAGTCTATCTCCCGAAGAAAGTGAAACTTTTCTTATTGATAAGGCTTTAGAGTCTATTCAGTACTACGATCGTTTGGATGTGATGAATATAGGTGAGGAAAGCAGTTCCGAAGAATCTCCATTGCCAGAAAGTGATTCTAGTCTTTCTCAAGAAAAAGAACTAGCTAAGAGTCAAACAGTTAGTGCATCGCATTCTTTGGAAACTAGCCTCTCTAAAACTACAGATTCTCGAAAAACAAAAGGCTTGAAGAGTACAGCAGACTCCATTTCACTATCATTAAGTCTAGAAAACAAAAAAACATCAAGTAGTTTATCTGTTCTTGAGTCAGCCTCAGCCAGCCGTTCAGCGGAGCAATCACTGAGCGCCGAGGCTGCAAGCTCTCTAAGTGTTTCTATCTCAGAATCCGACTCAACCCGTCTTTCTCGAGTAGAGTCACAGACTTCATCTCGTGAGTCCTCTCTCAGCCTTTCGGCCTCAGAGTCCGTCTCAGATAGCCGTTCAGTGGAGCAATCACTGAGCGCCGAGGCTGCAAGCTCTCTAAGTGTTTCTATCTCAGAATCCGACTCAACCCGTCTTTCTCGAGTAGAGTCACAGACTTCATCTCGCGAGTCCTCTCTCAGCCTTTCGGTTTCAGAGTCCGTCTCAGTCAGCCATTCAGCGGAGAAATCACTGAGCGCCGAGACTGCGAGCTCTCTAAGTGATTCTGTTTCAGTATCTGGCTCAACCCATCTTTCTCAAGTAGAGTCACAGATTTCCTCTGTTGAAGATTCTCTTAGCCTTGCTATTTCAGAGTTCGAATCACAGAGTGCCTATCTTGAACAATCTCTAAGTCAGTATGGTTCTCACTTGCTTAGCCTTTCAGTCTCAGCTTCGCACAGTGTTTATGCAGAAGAGTCTCTGAGTCAAGCAGCTTCCCTGTCTCATAGTCTGTCGGTTTCAGAGTCAGTTTCAGCTAGCCTTTCTGTTTCAGCTTCTACTTCTTACAGTATTTATGTAGAAGAGTCTTTGAGCCAAGCAGCTTCACAATCTCATAGTCTGTCGGTTTCGGAGTCAGAATCTTATAGTGCTTCCATTTCAGTCTCAGCTTCTACTTCATACAGTGTTTATGTAGAAGAGTCTTTGAGCCAAGTGGCTTCAGAGTCCCACAGTCTGTCGGTTTCAGAGTCAGTTTCAGCAAGCCTTTCTGTTTCAGCTTCTACTTCATACAGTGTTTATGTAGAAGAGTCTTTGAGCCAAGTGGCTTCAGAGTCCCACAGTCTGTCGGCTTCAGAGTCAGTTTCAGCAAGCCTTTCTGTTTCAGCTTCTACTTCATACAGTGTTTATGTAGAAGAGTCTTTGAGTCAAGCAGCTTCACAATCTCATAGTCTGTCGGTTTTAGAGTCAGTTTCAGCAAGCCTTTCTGTTTCAGCTTCTACTTCATACAGTGTTTATGTAGAAGAGTCTTTGAGCCAAGTGGGTTCAGAGTCCCACAGTCTGTCGGTTTCAGAGTCAGTTTCAGCCATCCTTTCTGTTTCAGCCTCAGCTTCTGCCTCGCACAGTCTCTACGTAGAAGAGTCTTTGAGCCAAGTGGCTTCAGAGTCCCACAGTCTGTCGGTTTCAGAGTCAGTTTCAGCGAGCCTTTCTGTTTCAGCCTCAGCTTCTGCCTCGCACAGTCTCTACGTAGAAGAGTCTCTGAGTCAAGCAGCTTCCCTGTCTCATAGTCTGTCGGCTTCAGAGTCAGTTTCAGCAAGCCTTTCAGTCTCAGCTTCGCACAGTGTATATGTAGAAGAGTCTCTAAGTCAAGAGGTATCCTTATCACATAGTTTCTCTGTATTGGAGTCGGTGTCTCACAGTCTGTCATTTGAACACTCCCTTAGTCTATCTGCTTCTGAATCGTCTTCTCAAAGTTTAGTGATAACAGAATCTCTCAGCGCTAGCCAAGCAGTTTCAAGTGATTTAGTGGCTTCAGAGTCAGCAACTGACAAAATGACTGTTGACTTTAGTAGCACTACACAAGACTTATCAAAATTAACATTGATAAACAAAAGAAACAAGTAGACGCTGAAGAGATAGACTTCGGTCTATATCCGAATGAGGAGATTGTACATGAATCCGTATCATTCATCCTTTCGTTTTATTTGAAAGGAGATGCTCTTATTTTCTACCGAAACCTTGGGGAAGACCAGACTGGTCTTCCTCTTTTTGATAGTCTAGGAGGTAGGCTTACAAATGATATGCTTGTTAAAGTTACGAAAATACGAGGGAATTTCAGAAAGTTGAGAGAATGTAGTATCTGAACAGGGCTGATTGAACGGTTGAATCTTTATCGTAACTATTTAACTAGAAAGCTAGAACAACTAGCTTAATGACTTGCTTTTTCAGATTTTTGTCAGTTGAGCGTTAAAATAGGACATTTGAGAAGAGGGGAGGGATTTTATCTTTCTTGCAGAGTATAATTATGTATACGAAGGGGGTACTGAAAATGATAAAATCAATTCGCATCTTATTGTTACTGGCTTTGCTTCAGATTAGTCTGAGTAGCTGCTTGCTGTGGAAGGGAACTATCTTAACCTTAAAGCAGTCAAGCGCTTATTTTCTAGTGTTTATCGTATTGGCATCAGGTCTGTGTGCGGGCATGAATTTCTTTTACACTCGAGATCAGGATGTTCATAGCATTATAAACAGTCAGAAAAAAGTGAAACTATTTTATAGTACCTTGTTGGTCTTAAACCTAGTAGGTGTCTGTCTGGTATTGTCGGAGACTATTTTAACACAGACAGCTTTTCAGCAAGAGTTAGTAGACCTTTTCTTGCCTTCCTTCTTTTTCTTGTTTGGCATTGATTTACTTGTCTTTTTACCGCTTGAAAAATACAGCCGAGAATTGGGAAGCACTCTCAATAAGAAAAAAACAGTTGTCCTGACAGTTCTGGCAACCTTGCTGTTCTTGAGAAATCCAATGACAGTTTTATCCATTGTTTTTTATGTCGGTTTGGGATTCATTTTTGCTAGGTTTTTATTTCCAAAATCTATGAGAAGAGAATTTTCCTTTTACGGTCATGTGATCCGAGATATTTTACTTGTTAGCGCCGTGTGTATATTCTTTTAAAAACACTTTTTGATCAATAAAAATCCCTTGTTTTAACAAAGTTGTTATAGTAAGTTTGTAAAGAAAATTTACATAAAAGAAAACTTTTTGGTATAATAGTAGCATGTACACAAAAAATGAAGAAGAGCTGATCGATCTGGGAGAACGCCTAGGGACATTGCTCCAAAAAAACGATGTTTTGATTCTGTCTGGAGAACTGGGTGCTGGTAAAACAACCTTTACCAAGGGTCTTGCCAAGGGCTTGGGTATTCGTCAGATGATCAAAAGTCCAACTTACACTATCGTGAGAGAGTATGAGGGTCGCCTTCCGCTCTACCACTTGGATGTCTATCGAATTGAGGGAGATGCTGATTCGATTGACTTGGATGAGTTTCTCTTTGGTGGTGGTGTGACCGTTATCGAGTGGGGACATCTTTTGGGTGAGGATTTACCAGATTCCTACTTGGAGTTGGAACTCTTGAAAGAGGCTGAAGGTCGTCGTCTCTATTTTTTTCCGCTCAAGGTCCTCGTGCTGAACAATTGATTAAGGAGCTTCAAAATGGAGTATGAACTTTGTATTCGTGAGGCTGAAGCTCAGGATGCAGCTGCTTTGGTTGCATTTTTTTGGATTTAGTTGGACAGGGAGACAGATTTCACCAGTCTGGATGAAAATGGTATCCTGATGACAGAATCTGAAATGGCAATTTTTATTGAAAAGCAAGCGACTTCAGATAACCAAATCACTCTCCTAGCCCTCCTGAATGATGAAATTGCAGGTGTTTTGAACATCACGGCAGAGCAACGTATACGGATTCGTCACATCGGGGATATCTTTTTGGTCATCCAAAGGAAGTTTTGGAATCACGGCTTGGGAAGCATACTCCTTGAAGAGGGAATTGAGTGGGCTAAAACCAGTGGAGTTCTGCGTCGTTTGCAGCTCAGTGTACAAAAGCGCAACGAGGCAGCTATCCACCTCTATTCAAAATTTGGATTTGTTACAGAAGGCTTACAAGAAAGAGGAGCCTATTTAGAAGAAGGGATATTTTTAGACGTTTACCTGATGGGTAGACTGATAGATAAATGATAAGATGGTAAAAAAAATAATCGGAATGCTATTAGCTTTTCTGGCAGTAACAGCTTTGGGTGTGGGTGCTTATGCCTATACTATTTATTATCAAGGAACTGAAACCTTAAGTAAAAAAACTTATAAGAAAATTGGTGAAGAAACCAACGTTATCGAGGCAACGGAGCCTTTAACCATTCTCTTGATGGGGGTGGATACGGGAAACGAGGAACGTCTGGATCCTTGGGTAGGAAACAGCGACTCCATGATTCTCTTGACAGTCAATCCAAAAACTAAGAAAACAACCATGATGAGCTTAGAGCGTGATATTTGACCAAGATTGAAACAGGAAATGGCCAAGTTCAGGAGGCAAAACTCAATGCAGCTTATGCAAATGGTGGTGCAGAGTTGGCTATTTCAACCATTCAAAAAATGATGAACATCCATATCGATCGTTATGTCATGGTTAATATGAAGGGATTGCAACAGCTAGTTGATGCAGTTGGGGGTATCACAGTAAATAACACACTTGGTTTCCCAATTTCAATTACTGACCAAGAGGAGTTTAATAAAATCTCAATCGGAGTCGGTGAGCAAACCTTGAATGGTGAGGAGGCTCTGGTTTATTCACGGATGCGTTATCAGGATCCTGAAGGGGATTATGGTCGTCAAAAACGTCAACGTGAAGTGATTCAAAAAATCGTAGAAAAAGTCTTGAGTTTGAATAGTATCAGTCATTATCAGGCAATCCTAAAAGCGCTTAGTGAAAATATGCAGACTAATATAGACCTTTCAGCGAAAAGTGTACCTCAATTACTTGGTTATCAAGATTCTTTTAAAAATATTGAGACACTTCAACTTCGTGGTGAAGGTGAAGAATTGCAGGGTATCTCTTATCAAATCGTAACGACAGAGCATATGCTGGAAATGCAAAATCTCTTGCGTCGCTCCCTAGGGAGAGAAGATGTGACAGAGTTGAAGACCAACGCTGTTCTGTATGAGAGTCTTTATGGTCGAACAGCGCCTTCAACAAATGCTTCGGGCGAAGAATCTGAATAAAATGAAGAATCAAATCGTGGGAAACTTCCTGCGATTTTTCAAAAAGAATCCGAATAGATAGGTAGGAGGAAAGATGAAAGCAGAAATTATTGCTGTCGGAACAGAAATTTTAACAGGGCAAATTGTCAATACCAATGCCCAGTTCTTATCAGAAAAGCTAGCAGAAATTGGAGTAGATGTCTACTTCCAAACAGCTGTCGGAGATAATGAAGCGCGTCTCATGTCTTTGTTAGAAATTGCGAGCTCGCGTAGTAGTATAGTCATTTTGACAGGAGGCTTGGGGCCAACTGAAGATGATTTAACCAAACAAACGTTGGCGAAATTTTTGGGAAAAGCCTTGGTATTTGATCCTCAAGCTCAGGAAAAACTTGATCACTTTTTTGCTCAAAGACCAGACTATGCTCGGACACCGAATAATGAAAGGCAAGCTCAAATTGTGGAAGGAGCAACTCCATTGCCAAATGAAACAGGATTAGCTGTCGGAGGAGTGTTGGAAGCTGACGGTGTGACTTACGTGGTCCTTCCAGGACCTCCTAGTGAGTTAAAACCCATGGTCTTAAATCAACTCTTACCCAAGCTGATGACTGGCACCAAACTGTATTCACGAGTGCTCCGTTTCTTTGGGATTGGTGAAAGCCAGTTGGTGACCGTTTTAGCTGATTTGATTGACCATCAAACCGATCCGACCTTGGCACCTTATGCCAAAACGGGAGAGGTGACCTTGCGCTTGTCTACAAAAGCAGTCAGTCAAGAACAGGCTGATCAAGCCCTGGATATCTTAGAAGATCAAATCTTGAATCGCCAGACTTTCGAGGGAATTTCTCTACGAGACATCTGTTATGGATATGGGGAGGAGACCAGCCTAGCAAGTGTCGTTGTAGAAGAGCTTAAGAAGAGAAAGAAAAGCATTACCGCAGCAGAAAGCTTGACAGCAGGCCTCTTTCAAGCTACTTTAGCAGACTTTTCAGGCGTTTCAGCTATCTTTAATGGCGGTTTTGTTACCTACAGTTTAGAAGAAAAGTCCAAGATGCTGGATATTTCCGAGCAGGAGCTGAAAAACATGGTGTCGTTTCAGAGTTTACGGCTAAAAAGATGGCAGAGCAGGCACGCATCAAGACTCAGTCTGATTATGGAGTCAGTTTGACGGGGGTTGCTGGACCAGACAGCCTAGAGGGGCATCCGGCTGGGACAGTCTTTATCGGCTTGGCACATGCAAAAGGGACAGAGGTTATCAAGGCTAATATCGCAGGACGGAGCCGTGCAGATGTTCGTCATATTGCGGTTATGCATGCCTTTAACCTAGTTCGCAAGGCTTTATTAAGTGACTAACTTTTGATATAATAGTAGATAGGTCTTAGGACTATTAGAATACAGGAGAATAGAATGGCGAAAAAACCAAAAAAATTAGATGAAATTTCAAAAAAATTCGGAGCAGATCGTGAAAAAGCCTTGAACGATGCCCTTAAATTGATTGAGAAAGATTTCGGTAAAGGCTCAATCATGCGTTTGGGTGAGCGTGCAGAGCAGAAAGTTCAAGTCATGAGTTCAGGGTCTTTGGCTCTTGATATTGCTCTTGGTTCAGGTGGTTATCCTAAGGGACGTATCATCGAAATCTATGGACCAGAATCATCTGGTAAGACAACAGTTGCCCTTCACGCTGTTGCGCAAGCGCAGAAGGAAGGCGGTATCGCAGCCTTTATCGATGCGGAGCATGCCCTTGATCCAGCCTATGCAGCAGCACTTGGAGTGAACATTGACGAATTGCTCTTGTCACAACCAGACTCAGGAGAACAAGGTCTTGAAATTGCAGGGAAATTGATTGACTCAGGTGCAGTTGACCTTGTCGTGATTGACTCAGTTGCAGCCCTTGTGCCTCGTGCAGAAATCGATGGGGACATTGGAGACAGCCACGTTGGTTTGCAGGCTCGTATGATGAGCCAGGCCATGCGTAAACTGGGTGCTTCTATCAATAAGACCAAACGATTGCCATCTTTATCAACCAATTGCGTGAAAAAGTTGGAGTCATGTTTGGAAATCCTGAAACGACTCCTGGTGGACGTGCTCTGAAATTCTACGCTTCAGTCCGTTTGGATGTTCGTGGAAGCACACAAATCAAGGGAACTGGTGACCAAAAAGATACCAATGTCGGTAAGGAAACCAAGATTAAGGTTGTTAAAAATAAGGTGGCTCCACCGTTTAAGGAAGCCTTCGTTGAGATCATGTACGGAGAAGGAATTTCTAAGACTGGTGAGCTCTTGAAGATTGCAAGTGATCTCGATATCATCCAAAAAGCCGGAGCTTGGTATTCTTACAAGGGTGAAAAAATTGGACAAGGATCGGAAAATGCTAAGACATACTTGGCAGATCACCCAGAGATCTTTGATGCCATCGACCATCAAGTTCGTGTTCAATATGGCTTGATTGAAGATGAAGAAGCCTCAGATGTTAGTCCAGTAGCAGAGACGACTTCTAACCAAGAAGTAACACTTGACCTTGGCGATGAACTTGGAATCGAAATTGAAGAATAACATAAAAAGTAGCAGATAGGAACTGCTACTTTTTATGTTTGTTTAATTGTTTAAGATGAAAGAACTAGTGGTCACTAAAACGACGATACTCGATATGAAAGTCAAAATAATGTTCATCTTGCAATTTCTGGAAGATGTCACGATAGGCTTCCTCATCGAAATGGTCGCCGCGGTAGAGAATTTCAAAACTCAGACCATCGTACTCAAGGAAAGCATTGGCTGTTTTAAATCCATTTTGTCGATAGAAGTCCATTCTAGCCTTCCTTTGCTCCAAGTTATCGCATTCTTCATCCAATCGCTCGACTTCCAGCAACATGGTTCGCTGGTAAAAAAATCAGTCAGCTTTTTCGATGATTTCCTTTCCGTACCCGTGGCTTCTCAGGTGGGGCATGATGGCAAAAAAGCTGATATAAAAGGCTTTTTGATTGGAGATGGCAAAAGCAAAGCCGACAAACTCTTCCTGGTTATAAAAGGCAAAAAAGTGAGCGTCGTCTCGGTCCTGATAGCGTAAAAATTCGGATAAAGGAACGCGTTCTTCCTCGGGAAAAGCTTCATTGTTTAGCTTTTCAACCTTATCAAGATCCAGAAATGCATCGGTTATTAATTGACTGGTCAAACTCATAAATGGCCTCCTTTTCTTGATTATAGCAAATTGTCTCTCGGTAGGCAATTGATTTCAAGAAATCTAAGCAATCCTTGTCGCTCCTTTAGAAAGCTGATATAATAGGCTTATGAATAAGAAAAGAAAAGTAGATTTGGTCAATGGTCCAATCCTTCCTTCGCTTTTAAGCTTTGCCTTTCCAATCTTGCTGTCTAATATCTTTCAACAGCTTTATAATACAGCTGACGTCTTGATTGTTGGGCGTTTTCTTGGCCAAGAATCCTTGGCAGCAGTAGGAGCGACAACGGCCATATTTGACTTGATTATAGGTTTTACGCTTGGTGTTGGAAATGGGATGGGGATTGTCATTGCTCGCTATTATGGGGCTCGTAATTTCACCAAAATCAAAGAAGCAGTTGCTGCAACCTGGATTTTAGGAGGGCTTCTAAGTATTTTAGTTATGCTGATGGGATTTGTCGGCCTGTATCCACTCTTGCAGTACTTAGATACTCCTGCAGAAATCCTTCCCCAGTCCTATCAATATATTTCCATGATTGTGACCTGTGTTGGCGTCAGCTTCGCTTATAATCTCTTTGCAGGCTTGTTGCGGTCTATTGGTGATAGTCTGGCTGCGCTTGGTTTTCTGATTTTCTCTGCCTTGGTCAATGTGGCTCTGGATCTCTATTTTATTACGCAACTGCAACTGGGAGTTCAATCTGCGGGACTTGCTACTATTATTTCACAAGGATTATCAGCGATTCTTTGCTTTTATTATATCCGCAAGAGCGTTCCGGAACTGCTCCCTCAACTCAAGCATTTTAAATGGAACAAGGCCCTGTATGCAGATCTCTTGGAACAAGGTTTGGCCATGGGATTGATGAGTTCAATTGTGTCTATCGGCAGTGTGATTTTACAGTCTTCTGTCAATACCTTTGGCGCAGTGATTATTAGTGCGCAAACAGCTGCGCGACGCATTATGGCCTTTGCTCTGCTTCCCATGACGGCTATTTCTTCTGCCATGACGACTTTTGCTTCTCAGAATCTTGGAGCTAAGCGACCAGATCGCATTGTTCAAGGTCTTCGAATCGGCAGTCGCCTGAGTATGTCCTGGGCAGGCTTTATCTGTATCTTTCTCTTGTTTGCTAGTCCGACCTTGATTTCCTTCTTGGCCAGTTCAACGGATGGTTACTTGGTTGAAATGGTAGCCTCTACCTGCAAATTAGTTCAGCCTTTTATCCGATTTTGAGCCTTTTGTTGATTTATCGGAATTGTTTGCAGGGTTTGGGTCAAAAAGTCCTGCCTTTGGTATCTAGTTTTATCGAACTAATCGGTAAAATTGCTTTTGTGGTCTTGATTATCCCTTGGGCAGGCTATAGGGGGGTTATCCTTTGTGAACCTCTTATCTGGGTTGCCATGACTATCCAACTGTACTTCTCGCTTTTCCGTCATCCCTTGATAAAAGAAGGCAAGGAAATCTTGGCAACAAAAGTACCATCCTAGCTTGATTTGCTAAATAAAATCCATTTCCTCTAGTGAAAATCGAAAAAACTTGTGTTATAATAAGAAAGATTAAAATGTGAAAAAAGGAGATTCCTAATGGGACGTAAATGGGCCAATATCGTAGCCAAGAAAACGGCTAAAGATGGAGCTAACTCTAAAGTATATGCAAAATTTGGTGTAGAAATCTATGTAGCAGCTAAAAAAGGTGATCCAGATCCAGAATCAAACACTGCTTTGAAATTCGTTATCGACCGTGCCAAACAAGCCCAAGTGCCAAAACACGTTATCGATAAAGCGATTGATAAAGCAAAAGGAAACACAGATGAAACCTTTACAGAAGGACGTTACGAAGGCTTTGGACCAAATGGTTCGATGCTAATCGTAGACACCTTGACATCAAACGTCAACCGTACCGCAGCCAATGTCCGTGCAGCTTTTGGTAAAAACGGTGGAAACATGGGTGCTTCAGGTTCAGTTTCTTACCTCTTCGATAACAAAGGTGTTATTGTATTTGCTGGTGAAGATGCGGATGCCATTTTTGAACTGTTACTCGAAGCTGATGTAGATGTGGACGATGTAGAAGCAGAAGATGGAACAATCACTGTTTACACAGCTCCAACTGACCTTCACAAGGCTATCGTTGCCCTTCGTGAGTCGGGTATCCAAGAATTCCAAGTGACTGAATTGGAAATGATTCCTCAGTCTGAAGTGGAATTGTCAGGGGATGACCTTGAAACATTTGAAAAACTTTACAGTGTCCTTGAGGACGACGAAGACGTACAAAAGATCTATACTAACGTAGATGGCTTCTAATAGAAAAACGAACAGTTTTATTAGCTGTTCGTTTTTTTGATATTTGAACTTAAACTCTGATTTCAGAATCGTTTTGTTGCTTGCTTTTTTCTAGACCTAGACCGACTGCATGTTTTTGAACGAGCAAGAGCTGTCCATTTTCCTGTTTTGCAAAAGTTAAGGTAACGGTCTTGATCTTGTCACCAATAGAGATATAGGTGATTTTTCTCGTATCATAACCTCCGATAGTGGAGTCAAATTCGGAGTCAGGCAGTCCGTGTTTTTTGATAATATCCTTGTAGTTGGTACCACCTTTTCCTTTGTTATCAAGGTCACCTTCTATTAAGGCGTCGAACTGTTCTTGGGTCCAGGTGAAGGTATCTTCTTCCTCCTCCTCAGGGATGAAATCGTTGCTATCATCTGTCAAGCCGCTTTCTTCTTCGCGTTCCATTGAGGAACTTGCCTCTCTATAGGAACGGTTAAACTCCTTGATAAACTCCTTGTATACATTAGCGTACAGTATCTGGGTCGTAAAGAAAAGTACAACTGAAGCAATTGCAAGAGATGTTCCGATAATGGCCATTGTTTTTTGTTTTTTGAGGTTGACGATAAGGCCGATAATTCCCAAGATAAATGCAACAATGGCGATGAAAAATGACAGATAGTTAATAAATGGAATCCAGGAACCTAAAAGTGCGATGGCTCCAAAAATGGTTGCTAAAATCCCTAAAACTTTTTGTTCTTCTGGTTTCATTTGAAAGTTTTCTCCCTTCATCGAGTGAATGGATATCAATCCACAGTAGTTAGTGCTTATTATAGAGAAAATATCTGCTGATGTCAATTCTGACTAAGATAGTTCTCAAGGAAACTTTTTTCTTGACATTTCTTCTGGAAGCGATAAAATAGTTCTTGTGAGAACTATTTAAAAGATAGGAGAGGAGCAATCATGGACAAGCCAATGTTGATATTTAAACGCTTTGGGCACCAAGTTCATCTGATGGTACAGAAAGAAGCCAAGAGATGTGGCATTGAATTTATGGGTGGACCGCAAGGACAGGTCCTACGGATTTTAGATCATCGTGAGCATGATCAAGAATTAACGCTTATCAAGGATATTGAACAAGAACTCAATATTACTAAATCTGTGGCCAGTAACTTGGTCAAGCGTATGGTACAAAATGGTTTGGTCGAGTTAGAGGCCAGTCCAAGTGATAAACGAGCAAAATTTGTTCGTTTGACCGACAAATCACGATCTCAGATGCAAAAAGTTAAGGCATTTTTTGATCGGATTGATCAGAGTCTGCTAGAGGGTGTTTCAAAGTCGGATTTGGCAATCTTTGAAAAGGTCCTCGGTCAGTTGCAAGAAAATGTTGAGAAGATAGGAGGAGAGGATGAAGAAACTCGCTAAACGTATTACAGGAAAAGAGTGGGGGATGATCGTTCTTACGATTTTATTCACTTGTTTCTCGGTCTATCTCGAGTTAGAGGTGCCGACCTATATTTCGCAAATTACAGAATTACTGGGAACGTCTGGAACGCAGTTGGGCGAACTCTGGTCACCAGCTGCGAAGATGATTGGATTGTCTTTATTAGCTTTCTTTTCATCTGTTATGGTTGGTTTCTTTGCCGCTCGCGTTGCAGCCTCCTATACAACCCATCTACGTAGAGACGTATTTCATCAGGTTTTGGATTTTTCACAGACAGAGATCAAGCGCTTTTCAATCCCAAGTCTCTTGACTCGGACGACCAATGATATTACTCAAATACAGATGCTCTTTACCATGGGCTTGCAAGTGGTTACTCGTGGGCCGATTATGGCTATCTGGGCTATTGGAAAAATCCTTGGGAAATCGGAATACTGGCTCTGGGCAGTGGTTGTGGCTGTTATTGTCAATGTTTTGATGACCACTGTTCTCATGACTCTGGCCTTTCCAAAACAATCTGTCATCCAAAAATTGACAGATAAACTCAATAGCATCACTCGTGAAAGTTTGACTGGGATTCGAGTTGTTCGCGCATACAATGCCGAAGATTACCAAGATAAGAAATTTGAAGCAGCCAACGATGAGGTGACACGTCTCAATCTCTTTGTCAATCGATTGATGGCTATTATGAACCCGATTATGATGGCGATTTCGAGTGGATTAAGTTTAGCCATTTACTGGATTGGTGCCTATATCATCAACGATGCAAGTGTGACAGAACGTCTGCCACTCTTTAGTGATATGGTGGTCTTCATGTCCTATGCTATGCAGGTCGTGATGGGATTCCTTCTCATGGGAGCACTCTTTATCGTTCTTCCACGTACCTTGGTTTCGGCAGGACGTATCAATCAAGTATTGGATCTGCATTCTTCTATTGAAAATCCTAGTCATGCACAGACAGCGGATCCTTCAGTTCAAGGACAAGTGGAATTCCGTGATGTGACTTTCCGCTACTCTAAAAACTCAGAGGCAGTCGTGGAATATGTCACTTTCAAAGCAGAAGTGGGTCAAACCGTGGCCTTTATCGGATCGACTGGATCAGGTAAGTCCACGCTTGTCAATCTTTTGCCACGTTTTTACGACGTTTCAGATGGAGAAATCCTAGTGGATGGTGTCAATGTGCAAGATTATGACTTGGAAGATTTGCGCAATAAGGTTGGCTATATTCCACAAAAAGCAGTCCTCTTCTCAGGAGATGTCAAGGGGAACTTGGACTTTGGTAAGAGCAAAGAAACTCCTCTAAGCGAGGCTGCTATGTGGCAAGCTCTTGAATTGGCCCAGTCTAAAGCATTTATCGAGGACAAGGAAGCAGGTCTTGCATCAGAAGTAGCCCAAGGTGGAACCAACTTCTCAGGAGGTCAAAGACAGCGTTTGGCCATTGCGCGTGCCTTGGCTCGTAAACCAGAGATTCTCATCTTTGATGACTCTTTCTCAGCCTTGGACTACAAGACTGATCGTGTCCTACGCCAAGAGCTAGCTGAGAAAACAAAATCCATGACCAAGCTCATCGTAGCGCAACGGATTTCTACCATTATGGACGCCGACCTGATCTTAGTTTGGATCAAGGAAAAGTCGTGGGACAAGGCACCCACAAGGAACTTCTAGCTACCAACGAAGTCTACCAAGAAATTGCCTACTCACAACTATCGAAGGAGGAATTGGAACATGGAAAATAAAAAAGTGTCGGTCTGGAAACAGTGCAAACCTTATATGGCAGGCCTCCAAGTCCCTCTCCTACTAGCAGTTGTGGCTGCAGTCATTTCAAGTATCATCACCGTTTATGGGCCAACTAAGATTAAAGAAATTACTAACTTGATTTCAGATGGTTTGGCTACAGAAATCGACTTGGTGGCTGTGTCAAACATTGCAGGATTTTTGGTTGTTCTGTATGTGTTTGGAGCTATCCTTAATTATACACAGGCCTATATCTTTTCAACGAGCATTCAGCATTTTTCAAAACGCTTGCGGACAGCTATCGCTGAAAAGATTAATCGTTTGCCACTTGGCTATTTTGACCGTCATTCACAAGGAGACACCCTTTCGCGCGTGACCAATGATGTGGATACAGCAGCGCAATCTCTCAACCAAAGTCTAGGGACAGTTCTTTCAGCTAGTTTCTTGTTGATTGCTGTCTTGGTGACCATGTTTGGGATGAACTGGATTTTGGCCCTGGTAACCGTTGTTTCAACCTTTGTTGGATTTGCGGCGGTTTCAGTGATTATGGCTAAATCTCAAGGTTACTTTAAAGCTCAACAAAACAACCTAGCAGCAGTCAATGGCTATGTGGAAGAAATGTACTCTGGCCACAATGTGGTGACCAGCTATAATGCTGTGGAACCAACAAAAGAAACATTCGCAGGCTTGAATCAGAATCTACATGATAGTATCTGGAAATCTCAGTTTATCTCTGGTATCATGATGCCAGCTATGATCTTTGTTGGAAACTTTAGTTATGTTTTGGTCATCATCGTAGGGGCCGCGCTAGCGTTAGAGGGACATATCAGTATCGGGATTATCGTAGCCTTTATGGTTTATGTGCGTACCTTCTCACAACCCTTGTCTCAAATTGCCCAAGGGATTACCAGCTTGCAACAAGCCAGTGCAGCTATGACTCGTGTATTAGAATTTCTAGCTGAAGCAGAGATGCAGGATGAATCTCATAAGGAAAGGCAATTAACCAACATGAAGGGTGAAGTGATCTTTGATCAGGTGTCATTTGGCTATACACCAGAGCGCACCATCATCCATGACTTTTCTGCTACAGCTCATGCAGGGCAAAAGGTCGCAATTGTTGGACCGACTGGAGCTGGTAAGACGACCATTGTCAATCTTTTGATGAAATTTTATGAGATTGATAAGGGAAGTATCCGTATCGATGGTGTGGATACTAAGGACATGAAGCGTTCGGAAGTGCACGATGCCTTTTCAATGGTCTTGCAGGATACTTGGCTCTTTGAAGGAACCGTTCGAGACAATCTCATCTATAATCAAACAGGGATTAGCGATGAACGAATGATGGAAGCTAGTAAGGCTGTGGGAATCCATCACTTTATTATGACTTTGCCAGATGGCTATGATACCGTCTTGGACGACACCGTGACCTTGTCTGTCGGACAAAAACAACTCTTGACCATCGCTCGTGCTTTGTTGAAAGACGCGCCGCTCTTGATTTTGGATGAGGCAACCTCTTCCGTTGACACCCGTACAGAGGAGTTGATTCAAAAAGCCATGGACCGTTTGATGGAGGGTCGAACTTCCTTTGTCATCGCCCACCGCTTGTCTACTATCCGAAATGCTGATTTGATTCTTGTCATGAAAGATGGCAATATCATCGAACAAGGCAATCACGAGGAACTGATGGAACAAGGTGGCTTCTACGCTGACCTGTACAACAGTCAATTTACAGAAGACCAAGCAGAAGAATAAACTAAAAGAAGGCTTGACGGCCTTCTTTTTCTGCACTATACTAGAAGGCAAGCGCCTCACATAGAGACAAAAAAGTAATGAATGAGAAGAATAAATGAAAAATTATCAAAAATGGTATAGAAACATCAGCTCCAAACTAACTAGCCATCCCACCCTTTTATTTCTGTTACGCAGTTTCAATCGTTTGATGACAGTAGCTATGCCCATGGTCTATCTGGCCTTGCTAGTCACCACTTACCTGCAGCTAGGACTTGGTCAGCAAGTCGGGGTCTATTTGCTTGTCCCCGCCTCGGGATTTGTTATCTTGTCCCTGTTTCGTAAGAAAATCAATCACCCGCGCCCTTACGAAACTTGGGACATCGACCCTTTGCTTGACAAGGATAGTTCGGGACAGTCTATGCCCAGTCGCCACGTCTTTTCAGCAACTATCATCTCTATGGCCTGTTTCCACGCTTGGACTTTGATTGGAACTATCTTGCTTATTTGTTCAGGACTCTTAGCCTTTGTCCGAGTGCTAGGTGGTGTTCATTATCCCAAGGATGTGCTCGTTGGTTACGCTTGTGGTCTTGCGTGGGGAGGTCTTTTCTTCCTATTCTGACATGTAAGTCAAGCTAGTCTTACAACCACTTACTGCTTCAATTTGACCACTTGCTTTTTTGCCCTTGTATTCCTAACTTAGCTTTGATATAGTAGAGTCAGAAAGGAGATGTGATGAAGTTACGAATTGAGATTGACGGCAATTTAGAGGAGACTGAAATTGTCATCAAGACACCCACTTTGACAGATGAAATTGCAGACTTGCAACGGCTCTTGCAAGAGTCAAAGGCTCCGAGGTTGACTTTTTACAAGGGGACAGGTGAATATTATCTAGACCTGTCAGAAATTCTCTTCTTTGAAACAGAAGGGAGCAAGATCTACGCTCATACCCAGAAGGAAGCCTATGAGGTTCGTCTCAAGCTCTATGAGTTGGAGTCCATCCTGCCTCGCTATTTTAGTCGAGTGTCCAAGTCAACTATCACAAACATCCGTCAGATTTACTCAGTGGACAAGTCCTTCTCAGGAACGGGCACCATTTCCTTTTATCAGACGCACAAGGAGGTTCATGTCTCGCGGCATTACCAATCCCTCCTAAAAGAAAATCTAAGAAACATGAGGTAAAAAACATGAAAAAGAAAGCATTTGGTATTGTTTTGTTAGTATTGGCAGCTTGGATCTTGCTGCAAGGAAATTTTGGAATTCCTTCTTTGGGTAATCGCATTTGGCCCTTGATCGGTATCGTCTTTTTTGCCTACCAATCAGTTGAGGCTTTGCTTCGTCGTCATCTAACATCAGCAGTTTTTACCGCTCTAGTAGCCTTAATGATTGCAAATCATTTTTATAATATTTTGCCTATCCCAAATCAGTCTTTATTTTGGGCTAGTATCTTAGCAGTGCTAGGTGTCGGCTACCTCACTCACTCAAGTAAGTTTTGGTACGGGAAAAAATGGTGGTACAATGGTGAGCGAACAGTTATCACGGATAAGGAAGTCGCTTTTGGTAGTGGTACTTTCTATAAGCAAGATCAAGATCTTGTAGCCGACCAAGTGGAAGTTGCTTTTGGCGATGCTAAAATCTATTATGACAATGCAGAGATGTTAGGGGATTTCGCGACTTTAAATATTGAAGTAGCTTTTGGTAATGCAACTGTCTATGTTCCGCAACACTGGCGTGTCGATTTGAAAGTAGAAACATCCTTTGGTGCAGCTAAGGCAGATGCTCCTGTAGCGCCAACAAGCAAAACCTTGATTATCCGTGGGGAAGTCGCTTTTGGTAAACTTGGTGTTGTCTATGTCAAATAAAAAAATATTTTAATTCTCTTGATAAATTCAGGAAAGTGTGATAACATAGTACGGTATGTGGTGCTAGCACATCCGCTATATTAGATCTAATAGGAGGAAAACACAATGGCTAAAGTATGTTACTTTACAGGTCGTAAGACTGTATCAGGAAACAACCGTTCACACGCGATGAACCAAACAAAACGTGCCGTAAAACCAAACCTTCAAAAAGTTACTGTTCTTATCGATGGTAAACCTAAAAAAGTTTGGGCTTCAGCTCGTGCTTTGAAATCAGGTAAAGTTGAACGCGTTTAATAAAAATGAAAAGGCCGCTTAGGTCTTTTTCTTTTGCTCGATAGATAAAACCATTTGAAAAATAGAGTAAATATCCGCCGATACAGCATTCTGCTTTTACACTTGGAATGAAATATGATAAAATAGAGTATCAACTAGTTGAGGTAAAAAAAATGACTGTAAAAATTAATACAAAAGATGGTCAAATCGAACTGACAGATGAAGTGATTGCAACCGTTGTAGGTGGTGCAGCAACTGAGATTTTTGGTGTGGTCGGTATGGCTAGCAAAAATACCCTCAAAGATAATTTTCAAGCCCTTCTTGGCAAGGAAAATTATGCAAAAGGTGTTGTCGTGAAGGCAGCCGAAGATGGTAGCATTGCAGTTGATGTTTATACCGTCTTGAGCTACGGAACAAAGATTAGTGAAGTCTCAAAAAACATCCAAGAGCGTGTTCGTTTTAGTTTGGAAAACCAACTAGGAATCACTGCTCAGACTGTGAATGTCTACATTCAAAATATCAAAGTTGTAGGAGAATAATCGTGTCAAAAATTACTACCAGCTTATTTCAAGAAATGGTGCAGGCTGCATCAACTCGTTTGAATAAGCAAGCTGAATATGTCAATTCATTAAACGTCTTTCCAGTTCCAGATGGAGATACTGGGACAAACATGGGAATGACCATCGAAAATGGTGCTAAAGAAGTAGCAGACAAGCCAGCTTCTACAGTTGGAGAAGTGGCGAGCATTCTTGCTAAGGGGCTCTTGATGGGTGCGCGTGGGAACTCAGGGGTTATCACTTCGCAGCTTTTCCGTGGATTCTCCCAAGCTATCAAAGATAAAGACGAGTTAACAGGTCAAGACTTGGCTCTTGCTTTCCAATCTGGTGTCGAAGTAGCTTATAAAGCAGTTATGAAACCAGTTGAGGGAACTATTTTGACAGTTTCTCGTGGTGCGGCCATTGGGGCTAAGAAAAAAGCCGAGGAGACAGATGATGCTGTTGAGGTCATGCGTGCAGCCTTAGAAGGTGCTAAGAGAGCTCTAGCTAAGACACCGGAAATGCTTCCAGTTCTTAAGGAGGTTGGTGTGGTAGACTCAGGCGGTCAAGGTTTGGTCTTCATCTACGAGGGATTCCTTTCAGCCCTCACTGGTGAATACAGCGCTTCTGAGGACTTTGTAGCAACGCCTGCCAATATGAGTGAAATGATTAATGCAGAGCACCACAAGTCCGTAGCAGGGCATGTGGCAACTGAGGATATTACCTTCGGTTACTGTACGGAGATCATGGTTGCTCTCAAACAAGGCCCAACCTATGCCAAAGATTTTTGACTACGATGAATTCCGTAACTACTTGAATGAACTTGGGGACTCGCTCCTTGTTGTCAACGATGATGAGATTGTCAAAGTTCACGTCCATACAGAAGATCCAGGTCTTGTTATGCAAGAAGGGCTTAAATATGGTAGCTTGGTCAAGGTTAAAGTGGACAACATGCGCAACCAGCACGAAGCACAAGTTGAAAAAGAAGCAGCACAAGTCAGCAAGCCAGCTGAAGAGAAGGAATATGCCCTTATCGCAGTAGTAGCTGGTCAAGGATTAGCAGATATCTTCCGTGCTCAAGGTGTGGATTATGTCATCGAAGGTGGGCAAACTATGAACCCTTCAACAGAGGACTTTATCAAGGCTGTTGAACAGGTCAATGCTCGCAACATTATCTTCTTGCCAAACAATAAAAATATCTTTATGGCAGCTCAGTCAGCAGCTGAAGTGCTAGAACAACCAGCTGTTGTGGTAGAAGCGCGTACAATTCCTCAAGGGTTGACGAGCCTCCTTGCCTTTGATCCTAGCAAGTCTATCAAAGAAAACCAAGAACGAATGACTGCAGCCCTCGGTGATGTCGTTAGCGGAAGTGTAACGACTGCCGTTCGCGACACAACTATCGATGGCTTGGAAATTCATGAAAATGACAATCTTGGTATGGTAGATGGCAAAATCCTTGTGTCAAACCCTGACATGCACCAAACCTTGACTGAAACTTTGAAACACATGTTGGACGAAGATAGTGAAATCGTGACTTTCTATGTCGGTGAAGACGGCAGCGAAGAACTTGCCAATGAAGTTGCCCAAGAAATCGCAGAAGAATTTGAAGATGTTGAAGTAGAGATTCACCAAGGTCAACAACCTGTATATCCATATCTTTTTAGTGTAGAATAGGAGATTTATGAAGAAAGTTTTAGGATTGATTTTTGTAGCGTTACTTGCTCTTGCTGGCTGTGGTCAAACCAATACCGCAACAACAGAGTCAAGTAGTACAGCAAGTTCGGTTGATTCATCTAGTCAGGCCAGTCAGGCAAAAGAAGAAATCAAGGAAACGACCAAAGTCCTTAAAGGAAAGATGAACGAATTTGATGTAACCATGACTTTTGTTTATACGGATGTTGTAAAACGATACAAGATGGATATGTTGGGAGAAATGGGAGAGGAGATTCCTGCAGAAATTACTCCAGAAGAATTTCAAGCAGTCTTTCGCGAAGCTGTGGAAAGCTCTCCAGAGTATATTGAAATCAAGGACGAACCTGGTGTTAAGGTTGAATATTTTATCGCCGATAATAAGAAGGTGAGAATAGTTATCGATCTTGATCTTGAAAAAGCAGATATGGATAGAGTTAAAAAGACTTATTTCTTTGAACCACTTGAGGATAGTATAGAAGACTTTAAGAAGCCAAATACACTGATTGCTGGTTTAAAATTACAAGGATTCAAAGAAGAATAAACGAAAGAGGCTAGGACGAAAAATCCTGCCTTTTTTTTATTTGTAAGAATCCTTTGTAAGAGTAACGAACGCATCAGGTCTTTTTAAGACTTCAAACGGTTTCTAATCCTATTCACGGGATCTAGGGACTAGGAAATTGATACTTGATATAGAGGTTTCTATCTCATTGTCTCTGTTTATGACATTTGTCATATTTCCTAGTGACAGAAGCATCT
>BNJV01002241.1_pt1 | contig 39496 bp, 62 predicted proteins | sample 8540591 | NCBI WGS metagenome assembly BNJV01 (sample SAMD00202457, study PRJDB9452) | human saliva metagenome | host: Homo sapiens
CAATTTCAAACATCTCTCTCTCATGTCGGTGACGTTTTGGGTATTGAAGTTCTTCACATCAAGAGAAGTCAAACCAGAGCAATCCCGGAACATCACCCCATGTCGGTGACGTTTTGGGTATTGAAGTTCTTCACATCAAGAGAAGTCAAACCAGAGCAACCGGAGAACATCCCACCCATGTCGGTGACGTTTTGCGTGTTGAAGTGCGACACGTCCAAAGAAGTCAAACCTGAGCAATCCCAGAACATCTCCCTCGTGCAGTAGACGTTTTGGGTGTTGAAGCGCGACACGTCAAGAGAAGTCAGACCAGAGCAACCATAGAACATCCAACCCATGTCGGTAACCTTTTGCGTGTTGAAGTGCGACAAGTCCAAAGAAGTCAGACCAGAACAATGTGAGAACATCCAACTCATGTCGGTGACCTTTTGCGTGTTGAAGTGCGACAAGTCAAGAGAAGTTAAACCAGAGCAACTATAGAACATCCCATTCATGTCAGTGACGTTTTGGGGGTTGAGGTATTCACCCCTTCGACCCTGCTTGAGCGCACTATAATTGCAGAACCACCGGGCAGTGGTGGTGGGACGGAAATCTCGGAATGAAGCATCGAACACCACACGAGTGGTAATACGGTCTGCCACATCCCATGTTCCTGCCCATGCAGGGAAGGTGTAATCTCCCTCTTTTTCGTCTCCTCGATGCCCCATAACTTGCCGGTGCGAGTGGCACGTTGGTCATCGTAGTAGAAGGTGAGCGTCGTCTTGTCCGCACTTTTGCGCCACATAGGCCTCGCGGGTTTGCGCCTGCGCACGCTGCGGAGGAGCGAGCAGGAAACTAATCAGTGCGAAACACATCGCACAACAATAACGTAAATAGTGGATCATAAGGGTGGTGCTCCTCCGTTTCTTTCCCCGATCGGGGAAGTTGCCTTCGGGAGCTGGGGCAAGGGTGAAAAATACAGCGTTGGATGAACTATTGTTTTATATTTCGTGCGAAGTTAAGGGAGGGGGCAGCGGAAAGAGGTAAATAGGCTTCGTAGTACCGTAGCGAAATGTTCTGTTTTGCTTATCGCGACAGTTGGGCAAAGATATAGGGAATAAATTGACACATCAAAATAAAAATCACCGAAAACAACAATCAAAATTCTTTGACGTTAAATGTACGGCACGAAATACGCTTGCGGATCGCTATCTACAACTTACTCTGCTCATAGGGTATCATCGAAGGAGAAAGAAGAAGCTTAGGCCGAACGCTGTTCTCACCGCCCATGGCGTTCTCTTCAACACACATATCCGTACCTATCCTCCCTTCCGCTTGTCGAAAACAAAGAGCGCCACACTGCAGTTTTGCAGCGTGGCGCTTCCTCAAGTGAGCATTTGCACAGAATCACCGTTTTTTCACCGTGGTGGGTTTAGCAGTGAAATAGCCCTTTTTCGGATTAGCCATCTTTGCGTCGACCTTGTTCTTGTCATAGGCGACTGCGCCCTTCAACTTTGTGCAACCGGCAAAGCACGTCTTTCGATTCCTGGCACTGCCAAGTGGTATTGCAGTTAATAGTCGTCAGAGCCGCGCAACCGGAGAACATCCTACGCATGTCCGTTTCTTTTTTGGGGTCGAAGTGCTGCAGGTCGAGTGAAGTCAGCGACGAGCAGCCGTCGAACATCTTCCTCGTGTCGAGTAATTTTTGTGTATTGAAGTGTGGTAGGTCGAGTGAAGTCAGCACCGTGCAAACCACGGAACATACCAAACATTGCCTCTACGTTTTGTGTATTGAAGTGCTGCAAATCGAGAGAAGTCAAAGCCGAGCAACCTTCGAACATAAAGCTCATGTCGATTACCTTTTGTGTGTTGAAGTGCTGCAAGTCGAGAGAAGTCAAAGCCGAGCAACCGCAGAACATACCGCGCATATTGGCGACATTTTGAGTGTTGAAGTGCTGCAAATCGAGAGAAGTCAGCGACGTACAACCATCAAAGCATGAGGAACATATAGGTTACCTCTTGTGTGTTGAAGTACTGCAGGTCGAGAGAAGTCAAAGCCGAACAACCATAGAACATGCCCCACATATTAACAACGTTTTGTGTGTTGAAGTGCTGCAGATCGAGAGAAGTTAAAGCCGAGCAACCATAGAACATCCCAGACACGTCGTCCACTTTTTGAAGTGTTGAGGTATTCCAACCCTTCGATCTGCTTGAGTGCTTTACAATGGCTAAACCACCGGGCAGTGGTGGTGGGACGAAAGTCTCGGAACGAGGCATCGAACACCACACGGGCGATGGTAGTATCTACCTCCTCACTTATTCCTGTCCATTCGGGGTAAGTATCATCCCCGGGAACATACTTTCTTTCCCAAATCCCCGCTGTCGTGCCGGTGCGGGTGGAACGAAGTGCATCGTAGTAGAAGGTGAGCATCGTCTTGTCCGCGCTTTGCGCCACATAGGCCTCGCGGGTTTGCGCCTGTGCACGCTGCGAAGTGGCGAGCAGGAAACTAATCAGTACGGAGCACATCGCACAGCAATAACGTAAATAGAATTTCATACGGTTGTGCTCCTCCATTTCTTTTTCCCCGATCGGGAAGTTGCCTTCGAGAGCTGGGGCAAGGGTGAAAATACAGCGTTGGATGAACTATTGTTTTATATTTCGTGCGAAGTTAAGGGGAGGGGCAGCGGAAAGAGGTAAATAGGCTTCGTGGTACCGTGCGAAAAAGTGCTGTCAAGTGAGCATTTGCACCGAATCACCAGCTTCTCACCGTAGTAGATTCAGCGGTGAAATAGCCCGTTTCCGGATTGGCCATCGTTGCGTCAACCTTGTTCTTGTCATAGGAGACTGCGCCTTTCAACTTTGTACAACCGGCAAACATGTCTTTCGATTCCGGGCACTGCCAGTGGTATTGCTGTTGATGGTCGTGAGCGCCGCACAACCGGAGAACATCCAACTCACGTCAGTGACATTTTTGTGTTGAAGTTCTTCAGGTCGATCGACGTCAGCGCCGCGCAACCAGAGAACACGCGCCCCTACGTAAGTGACATTTTTTTGTGTCGAAATTCTTCAGATCGATCGACGTCAGCGCCTGGCAATTATAGAACATCCAACTCGTGCCAGTGACGTTTTTTGTGTTGAAGTTCTTCAGGTCGAGCAGAAGTCAGCGCGGCACAATTTAAAACGTACCCCGTGTCAGTTACATTTTTGTGTTGAAGTTCTTCAGGTTAATCGACGTCAGTGCCGCGCAATGATGGAACGATGCTACTCATGGCGGTGACATTTTGTGTATTGAAGTTCTTCAGATCGATCGACGTCAGCGCCGCGCAATCGGAGAACATACCACTCACGTGTCTTTCACTTCGAAGTATTGAGATACTCCAGCCCTTCAATCTGCTTGAGTGCTTCCTGACGATAAAACCACATCACTGTGGTGGTGGGACGGAAGTCTCGGAACGAAGCATCGAACACCACACGTGTGGTGGTACTGTCTCCCTCGTCCGCTACGAGTCCAAGCAGGAAGGTGTAATCTCCCTCCTTTTTCGTCTCCTCGATGCCCGCATGCCGTGCCGGTGCGGGTGGAACGAAGTGCATCGTAGTAGAAGGTGAGCATCGTCTTGTCCGCGCTTTGCGCCACATAGGCCTCGCGGGTTTGCGCCTGCGCACGCTGCGAAGTGGCGAGCAGAACACTAATCAGTACGAAGATCATCGCGCAGCAATAAAGTAAATAGTGGGTCATACGGTGGTGCTCCTCCATTTCTTCCCCGATCGGGTGAAGTCGCCTTCGAGAGCTGGGGCAAGGGTGAAAATACAGCGTTGGATGAACTATTGTTTTATATTCCGTGCAAATTTACAGAGAGCTTGCAATATCTTGAATATCAGTCTTACCGTGGGGTGCAAAAGATGTGGAGCAAAAGAATTTGCAAAGGACTATTTCGCGAGTTGCACTTTGGCGTTCTTTACTTTATATAAGCCTAAGCAGTAGCCGAGGGGCGTCTTTTTCGTGGTCGAGACACGGCGAAGCATACTTCGCAGGTGCCCGAGGTGATATAGTATTCCCCAAATTGCTCTAACTTTTCGGCCTCTTCCGGGGAGTTGGCACACAACCGTCAAGTGGGCTTCATCGTAGCGGTCGTAGTAGTAAAAAGTGGCGACGCCGTCGCTGGTTACATCATCGAAGAAAAGCGAAGCCCTTTGCCGGCGAAGGGTTTGCCCACTTGTTTAACATTGAAATCGTGGATGCCCTTATATACTATGCTTCTCGGCCACGAGGGTTGCTTCTATGGTTGGGGTGCGCAGCTCGGATGGAATCGAAGTTGTGGAGAATCGGTTGTTTGGCGCGGAGTGCAATACTATCCGCAACGGCGGCCTCTTGCTTGTCTTGTTTTTGAAAAGCTCCCATTGTTACGAGAATGATTATAGAAATAGGGACGAGGGCAAATGAGGAACGTGTAGAAGCAGCCGAAAGCCGTCCGAACCTTTTTCTGTGTCTCTTTCTGTTCTTCTTCCACGGTTGTTGTATGTTTTTGGGGAGGGGATTATTCTTCGCGGATGATGCCGCGTGCTATTGCGAGATGGTAGATGCCGGCGGTGAGGGCATCGAATGGGACAATTCGGGGTATAAGCGGCGCGGTTATAAATCAGAGTTGTTGCGGTTATAAATGGGCTATATTGCGGTTATAAGTGGGAACAATCGTGCCGATGCCCGGGGAGAGCCCGACTATATTGCTAAGGGGAGCAAGATGGTGTTTACCAATCCTCCGCGGGCTTGCTCTGTTGGGGTTGTTCAGAACGCACTTTCAGCATGGTGCTGAGGCTGTGGCACGTGTTTAGCGCCCATGTTATCGAGTTTGTAAAGGCTTTTGCATAGGCGACCCTTTCGCGCCCCTTGTCCTTGGCGGGATAGCAATCGCCGGGGCGGATAAGTTCATCCTCCAACTCGTCGACGCTCGAAAAGCCGAGGCGATAACGAGGATTTGCACCGTGATGCGCATTCGTCCTTCTCGCAGTTCGACGAGGCACGTTATTTCGGCACTGATCACGGTGGAAAAGCCAAAGCGTACCGCCGGGGATGCGCTCCATTTCTTTCATTACCTTGTCGTTGTAGAATGTGTTTCCGTCTTTTGCGAAGCTGCGGGCGACGCCCAATTCGGTGCGCTGCCAATTCTCGACGATTTCGCGCATTTCGTCCATATCGAAGAGCGTGTCGGCTCGGAGCACGTATTGGAATTTAATAGCGCCGTTCTGTGTGAGCGGAAATTGCGCAGGAGGTCGTTTGCGAGCTCTAACGAGGTGTGGTTGCGATTTCGTTCGATGATGTCCTTATACTTCTTCACGTCATAATCGACGTCGTAGGTGTTGAAGTGTTGTGCGGTGGCCATGCAGACGGAAAGGACAAACAGCAGCGCGGTGGCGAGGATCTTGTTCACGTCTCTTCAGGGTATTGAGATTTTTGTGGTGGGGGTTACTCTTCGCGGATGAGGCCGCGTACTATTGCGAGATGGTAGATGCCGGCAATGGGGACGTCAAATGGGTCGTATTCGGGGTTGTCGGAGACGCAAAGAATGTGGTTCTCTTTTTCGGACGGTCGTACGCGCTTGATGACAACACCCTGGTCGGTGTCAAGCACGTAGGTTTTGCCCCATTGGAAGAAGGTGCCGGTGTCTTGCACTTCTCTACACGCCACGATGTCGCCGCTGAGATAGCGTGGGCTCATGCTTTCGCCTTTGACTCGGATGAGGAACTGGCAGTCACGGAACGCGGGGACGAAATACCACTCTATCTCGTTGGGGTCGATGTCGGCGGCGCCTTTTGAGAAAAGCCCGCCGTGGCCGGCAGAGGAATGAGAGGCAAACCCTTGCCGGGTGGCGCGGGTATGAGCTGAGGCGGTGGGGCGTCCTCAGAGACCGAGACGCCCGCCGGGGTGTCCGTGCGGAGCATTTCACCTTCGCCGGTGAGAAGCCATTCCAGTGAGATATTCAAGTATTTAGAATGAATCTTGTTTGCCAGATCCTTGCTAATACCATGACGTCCTTTTTTTATATCATAGAATGTTTGCGGGGTTTTTAGACCGATTCTCTCGGCTAATGCGTTGGCACTTAGTGAAGTATAGCGCAAAACGGCTTCAATTCGTCCATAGTCTCCGTGATACTTGAATGAAAAATGATGAGAAAAAGCGAAGATTTCAAGCAAAATACTTGGATAGTCAAGTTTAATGCTTTATCTTTGCAACGTGTTCGGAGGTAATTACATTCCCCGAGCGGCTAAGATGCTGAAAAACAAGACAGCGCCGCCGCTTTCTGTTCTGCAAATGTATGTAACTATTTCGGATTTGCCAAAGGATACGAGCACAGAAAACAACGAAGTAACAACAACGATGGACAACAAAGACCTAATAACTCGATTCGCTGAAGATTGCTTCCGCTTTGAGAGCGCTGCATCAAGAGATAGACGGCCTCATCGCTGAGGCAGACAGCGAGGTTCTCGCCTACGAGTACGAAGACTTGGCCAACCAAGCGGCGGAGATTGTTTTGAAGTTGAGCGCAAACGGCAACAACGTGGGCGAAAACTTCTACCGCTACTACGTGGAGCGTTTGGAATACATCATCGATTATTTCGCGCACTGCTCGACTACGAAGAAACACCGCTTGCCGAGGACGAACAAAACGAGCTCGACGACGAACCCGCCACGGAGACTCGCTTTGAAGGTTTCCCCGCCGGCTGTGTGTTTCAGCTCCCGCCGCCTTTTGTATATAAAAAATGGGAGCTCCAGTCCCCCCCCCCGATGACCAAGGACGAAGCGAACGCCGCGACCGATGAGGCCGGCGCAGTGGAGGAAGACGACAGCGAAGACGAGCAGTCCGACGAGGTCGACAACGAGAACGAGAACGACGCCCAAGCCGCCGAAAGCGAATGAAAGACGATGATTTCAAGGAACGATAGACGACGCTCTGCTGAGGCACCAGCGCTTGGTGCCCCGTATGGAGCGGCTGATCGCCACCGCCAAAACGGTGAAGGACAGAGCCCACTACGTGGATGAGGCCGCCGTGATGCGTATGCGGCTGAAGATGTTGAGAGACGAGGGCTACGCCATGGAACCCGAGCTCCGCGACGCGTTGTTTGACCTTGTTCTGGCGCAGATTAGTTTGTTCCAAGTCGTCACATCGCTAACCACAACAGCACAACCCACCACACAAGTATGAAAAGTTCGTTTTACACCCCGCCCGCTGGGCTTTCGCTTTGCTCGTGGCGATTTCGATATTCGGAGGCGGTTTTCTCCTCTTCTGCTACGTGCCCGGCAGCTTTTTGGGCTTCGGTTCTCCTCAAACTAACAGGGCGTTTTAGCCTTTATCTGGGGATTTTCCTCGGAAAGGGCGGAGTAAGATACGGAATGTTCCCCACTGCGGTGCTGCGCCTCTTGGCCTTCCTGAAGTGCAACGCGAACACCGAGGACGAATAACACACCACACACACGGCGTGCCGCTCTTGGGATTGGTAAGAGTAAGAAATGAGAGCTTGTTGCTTCGGGCGGCGCGCCCCTTTACCTAAAAACAAATTCAAGTTGTGAGTACAATATACTTCGATTTATCGGTGGACACCGACGAAATCCTCGACAACGTGAGCTACTCCGAAGAAGAGTACTTCCTTCTCGGTATTCTCGAGAGGTTTAACCCCAAGAATATAAACGCCGCTTTGCGCGAATACTTCGAAGATAAGAACGAACGAGTGACGGAAATTCTCGGTTGTGAACTACTTCGAAGAAGAGCGCACCCTCTTTGATATTCTCGAGAGGTTTGATGACCACCACGTAAACTCTGCTTTACGTGAATACTTCGGATTACAAAACCGAAACAAACTCCCCGATTTCGTAGACGCTGAAAAGTTATGAGCACAGACAATCTACAACCCGTATTTCCGATTCCAATGAAAGAGCCCTCGGTCATACCGATTTAATGAGGGGTTCCGACACCTGGGATTTTAATGTCGCCCGTGGCAAATTTTCCGAATGTCTTCCGGCAGTGGATGAAATAATGCGCGAGTTCGAAAGGATAGAAGCCACCACAAATCTCGCTATTGCAGAGCGCGGAGATTTGGCTACGCTTATTATATGGGCTTCCGCGGCTATGCCATATTCCGCGGATGGGTACGTGGTGGAACGCTTCGTAGCTATAGTGGATTACCTCTGCTATGTAGCGGAGATTTACATAAATAACGGGCTCGACGCTCTCGCGACTATAGCCCCTAAGCCTTACAAAATTATTGATAATGAGCTGATAGCCCCTATTAGGACGCGCAGCACGACTCTTCGTTGATTGTTTTACAAATAGGAGTTCGTTTTGGTACTACAGGCGGCACGCCCCTTTTGCAGATGCTACCCTCATTGATGATTGATAATAGTGTTTTCCTGCATCCGTCGTGAGACGCCGTGCAGTATGGCGAGCACCGGTTGCGGCTCTCTTGAGTGCTGCGGGGTTCGACCTCACTCGCCACGATCATTGAGTAGTATGAATTGATTTTCCCGCGCCACGTTGTGACAACGCACGCGGACACGGCACGAAAGGAATGGCGAGGCTTTTTCTAATGTTTTTCCCTCGTCGCGGGGTTCGACTCCCCGCCGTGTCACAGATCCGATATCAACCTCCGGCTGCTTGCCCGCTCGTGAGTCGGAACAGCCACACGGCCCGCGGAACGTGCGATGCGTTGCACGCTCGCCCGGAGAGAGAGAGCTACACCGCTTGTATATAGGCAACTCGTTCAAATCTCGCTCTCTCGGCGGTTCGATTCCGCCCGCGGCCTCTCAATAGCGCGCAGCGTTCGGTCTTTTGCCGTCGCGGTTGGGGTTTCCTCCTGCTATGCTGCGCACAGTGTTCCATCTTCAAAACAAGCAAGACGATGAAAATTTACATTTCGGGCGCCATCACCGACCCGACCACCGGCAAGCCCCTGCGAGAACTTTGCCGAAGCGTTTAACACCGCCGCGGACTACCTCCGCTCCCTGGGCCACGAGCCCGTAAACCCCACCGACCCCGCGCTGCAATCGAAAGCGGGCGGCACGCAATGGGTGGACTACATTGCGCGCGACGTGAAACTCGTATCGGAGTGCGACGGGATCTATTTCATTGCCGGTGCGAATGCTTCGGACGGCTCGCACATTGAGCGCATCGTGGCCGAACACCCGCGCATTCCGAGCTATTTCCCCATTTGCCGCCTCCCCGGTGGAGAAAGCCGAGAAGCCGAAAGCGACAGAAACTAAGAACAAGGTTTTGTGGTTCCATAATGTGAGACGTGTCGCTCTCGTCTCTAAGGATGAGGCGACACACGGCACGAAAGGAAACGGCGAGGGTCTTTGCCAACTCATCCTCCATCTGCTCGCCGCGGGGTTCGATTCCCCGGCGTGCCACTCAATAAGCAACGATATGAATGAGAAGATACCCAAAGAATGGCGCCCCGCCGATTCGGCATTTGAATGTAAAACGGGCGCCGCCGCAACAGACTGACCCGCGACGCGATGTACGGCAACTCAAGCCGAACCGTCCGCGCAAGTTCATTCTCCCGAACCTCAAAGCACTCAGAGAGCGCCCGCGCGGCGGCGGGACGTATGTACGACTGGCCGAAGAGTTGCCGGTGTACAGCAAAACGTGCATTTACGATTCAAAGTATTACAGTGATTAAAATAACCCCACCCCGATGACGAAAACACGCCCCGAAGTCCCGCCGACCGCTCGCTTCAACGTATCGGATACGGCGCGCTTACTAAGATTTCAAGAACGTCGGTCTACCGATACAAGAAGTTGGGGATGCTCAAGCCCAGCGGCTAACGAATACTTTGGTCGTTTCTGTTTTCACCGGTCAGAGCATTATGAGCTTTTGGACCAAATTCTGCAAGTAAAAACGGACGTCACGTCAAAATAGAATTTGAACTTGCTGACGATATGCGCTCGCAAATTAAAAGACAGCACAGCACGAGAGCTTGAGAACGCCTGCGAAGAGTTGGAAGACGAAATCGCCGTTCTCGCCTCCTTTCCTGCAGCAGACATAAAAAATCACCCCGGGATGTGGGTGCTCGCAGGCGAAGACGAAACTGAGGGAAGAAGCAGAAGCCTGACGTGGTTACGGCGGACGACAAGGAAAAGTTGTTGGACGAGGCTTTGCGAACTTTAGAAGAGGCTGAGCACGAGCATTGTCTTCGGCTGCGCGGTGAAATGGAGTTGCAGCAGATTACAGACGAGGAAAACGAAATGCGCCATCATTACGAAGTGTAACTCACAACAATCAGACACATGAAAAGATATCTTGATATCTGTAACAGAGTGGGGCGTTTGATATGACCGAAACCGAATTTGCCCTCCTGCTTCACCACATTATGCAGAAACGAACGCCATCGTCGGCCGTATCGCCATAAGGCAAAAGTGCTCGCCGCAGCACGTGCTCCACGATTTCACGCGCCGCCTTCACGAATGGCTGCAGGCCATGGTCGCTAACTCGACCGATGAGGCTCACACATAAAAACAAAGACAATGGAATTACAAGGTAACATTTCAGAACTCCTCGACCCCGAAACTCGCACCTTCAAATCGCCCAACACGGGCGAGGATGTGGAGTACACAAGCCGCGTGCTGCTGCTCGACTGCTCTACGTACAACCGCTTCGGCGACCCGATTGAAAACATCGTGCCCATTACGTTCACGGGGCGCTATGCCGAGGGGTTGGAAGTCTTTCCGAAAGGCTCGGAGGTGAAAGTGACCGTAACTCCGAAAGGTTGGTGCGTGGAACGCAACGGAGAAAAGCGCTACGGCGTTACGATGCGCGGTTTTAATGTTTCGCTCATCACGCACTCACCGCACAGAACAACGCCCTGCGCTATTGATGCGGGGGAACCGCAAAACCATCTGCAAACGATGCAAGACCCCGAACACCAACTACATGCGCCTGCGTTCGTTGGTTTCGCTACGCTCACGCCGATTTGAGCCCGCCGCTCTTCGCAGTGCCCAACGGCGGTCGACGCGACAAATCATCGCCGCGCGCCTCAAAGCTGAGGGCGTGGTGGCCGGCGTGGCTGATTTGCTTCTTCTCGTGCCCTCACAGCAGCACCACGCGCTGTGCATTGAGATGAAGACTGCAAAGGGGCGGCAAAGCCCCGCACAAAAGTGAGGCAACACGCCGAAAAACCACGGCTATCGTTACGAAGTCGTTCGAGATTTCGACACGTTCGAGGCGTGTTGTCAGCGAACACCCAAACAATAAATGAATAGTAACACCAACCACGGGAAGAAAGAAAGCAACAAAAACCCTCTTCCTACTTTCCTCACGATTCCAACGCCCGCAACGATGAACGGCTGGTAAATGTGCGCATGAAGCACGGCCCCGCGGGTTATGGCGTTTACTTTATGCTCGTAGAGCGCCCTCGAGAAGATCCGGAATATATGAGTGTCGTTGATTATAATCTCTATAGCTTTCGACCTTCGTATCGATGCTTCTCTCGCAAAGTCAATAATTAGGGACTTTGGGTTATTTGCCTTCACCGTCGACCCCGTTCGCGGTGAGTGTTTCTACCCGATAGCCTACGACAGCGAATGGCGCGAAAAAGACGAAATAACGGCGAAGCGCAAAGCAGCGTCCGCCCTCGGTGTATCCGTTCGCCAAGAAAACCGCGGAAAAGACCAAAACCACCGAAACGAGCTACCAAATGGTAACAGAAACGCTACCAAATGGTGCACGCAAATGGTAGCGAAAAACGTACCAAAGGAAAGGAAAGTAAAGTAAAAGAGAATAGTACTTCTTCTCCTAACGTCGAAGAAGCACACGCGGCCAAGCCGCTCCGCAATGCCGGTGCGAGGGATGAGGCTGCAAGCGTTGCCCCCTCCGCGGGGTGCGGCTCGAAAGATAAAGTCGATTTCGATTTGGAGCCTTTGCCCGCTATTTCAACGAAACGATGGCCGCGCACGACGCACAGATTCCTGCAAGTGCGCAGTATCCCGCCCAACAGCAAACGCGCAGCGTTTGTCCGCCACAGCTGAAAGAACACGGCAAAGAAGCGCTCGCCAAAGTGGTGCAGAACGCCGCAAAGCTCAGCTTTCTACAACGGCGGCGGCAGCCGCGGATGGGTGGCCGATTTCGACTGGTTGTTTCGTCCGTCGAACTTCCTGCGCGTCTTAGAAGACACGAGGGCAAACGCCGTCCCGAAATCTACAAACCTCATAACAACCTCACAACATGGCACAACCGCAAAATCTGTCGATGATTATAGCGAAGAACGACGGGCGCGAAATGAAGAGATCGCCGAACGCACTGCGCAAATCTGCGCTTGGAGATTAAAGAGGCGCGGCAATACGACGACGGCCCTACCGTCGAAGATTGCACTTTGCGCTGCGCGCCCGACCGCTGCTATTGGGAAGCGCTCCCGCCATTGCGCGGCTCGGGATTGAATGCGGCGACGACTTCGCCGTGTGGTGGATTGCCGACCAGTGGCGAGCTATTCCACGACGTTGTCCGAAGCCGACCGGCTAACGTCCGCCGATATAGACCAACTTTCTCTTGCGATTTACGCGAATTATTCCACGCTGAACCTCGCCGAAGTAATGCTATTTTTCTCACGCCTTGCCGCCGGCATCTATGGGCAAGTCGCTTTCGGGCGAGTACGTCCGAAAAATATCACGGCAAAAATCCCGCTCTTTATGGCTGCACGCCGCCGCGAGATTGAGCGATACGAAAGGGAACGCGAACGAATGGCGCGCGCCGCGGAAGAGGAGCACCGCCGCAAATATGCCGTCAGCCGCAGAGCACTTACTAAACAAATGCTTGCGACGCTGCGGCCAGCGAACGCTTCGGGGGCGATGAGGGACGAAGCGCGGAAATATATCGCCACACACCCCGAAGAGTTTCAACTTAAAAACAGAAACCAATGAAAGAAGAAAATGACTTTCGAAGACGTGATGAATTTATATCACCTTCGTGTATCAGAAGTGCTTTACTTAATCGAGAAGCAGGGGCTGCCTGTAGAACCACGATTGCCCGGCGAAGAGTTCCGTTTTTTTCCGAGAGAAATTGAACAAATGGCATCTGTCTTTGCCCTCTAACCTCGGAGACCTGTTTCAGGGGCGCCAATGGACGGCGTTTGACGTTTGACGAGGTTTTGGATGAGTATGCTATCTCAAAAAGAACTAATCCACGCGATAAAGTTCGGTCGTATTCCATATTCGCACAGTCTCCCTGCACGTTCTTGTTTGATAGAAAGGACGTCGTAGAGTTCCTAATGCGAAATGATGACGTGGACGGCAAACTAATAAATCTTACTACATCAGGGATGGAGTATTAGCCGAAAAAAGAGCGTGAACGTGTCACGCGTGCACAGATCCGCGCCCTTCGTTTCAAAGTGAAAGACCTTGCAAAGACCATCAGCGCAACATTGGCGGCCGACCCCGTGTGGTGTGCGCTCCCAAAGTGCGAACAGGATTGCGTACTCGGCCTTATGGTGAGCCTTTTCCGTCAGAACCCTCAATTAAAACAAGAAACAGTCGTGAGCAAACGAAACAACAGAAAGACCAAAAAAACAAGAGATCACACAAGAGCATTTACACGCGATGACCAACGAGTGGTGCGCAGACAATGAAGATGGGCGCGCTGTGGTGTTCTTCTCGTTATCAGAGAATGGACAGATCTCGGCAAATGTACTGGCGTGCGCTGCAATTTGAATAAACTCCTTATTGTAGAGCTCTTCCTGCTCTTCTGCGACTATGGAGCACCTCCAATGCCGACAGTAGAACAACCGCGCCCGTCGTTGTGGCAACGTGTTCGCGATTGGTTCTTTCCTTTTTCAAAAATCTGACCGTCGGCCAGCGGCACAATCTGAAAAGCATTCGGCAAGAGTTTAAGGCGAACGGCGTATTTTTACACCGATGGGCGACTCGCGCAAATTATGAAATCGTATATCGAGGTGAACCGTCCGAGGGTGACGACCCGACTTGTGGGGACGGCGCGCTGCTTTCGACCTTTGGAGATGAAGTGCGAAAGTTTGGACAAGAACTCGACGGCGAGCAATTGGATGTGGCACGCGCTCGTCTTGTCAATTTTGAGGGCGTTTGCGGCGATACGCTGCAAGCCCCCGCTACTTTGCAGGTCGAAAGTTCGCTTGCATTATGGCAAACCCACCCTTCTCCACAAAGTGGGAGCAAAGGAAAAGGCGACGAACGATTTGCGGATGCCCCGGCGCTCGCCCCGCCGTCAAGAGCCGATTACGCGTTCTTGCTCCACGTGCTTCACTATCTCGCGCCCGATGGTGTGGCTGTGGTGCTCAATGCTCCCGGCATTCTCTACCGCGGCAATGCCGAGGGGAAGATTCGCCGCTGGCTGGTGGAGCAAAATGTCATCGACCGCGTGGTATTTATCCCCGGCGGCTATTTTGTCGACACGAAGATCCCCACCGTGTTGCTCGTGCTGCGAAAAGACCGCACGGCACGCGGCATTACTTCCATCGCATACGAAGACCGCAGCAGCGGCCGCGAGATCAGCATCACCCCCGAAGAGATAGCGGCAAATGATTACTGCCTTTCCAATCTCATGCCGCAAGAAGAAAAGGAGCAACCGCCCCCCATCGACCCGAACGCATTGGAACAAGAAGCCGAACGCGCGGCGGTGGATGTGCTACGCGCGCATTTAGGATTCACGCAAGCCGTCTCCGAGTTGGAGGGCATTGACCACCTCACCCCTTCGTGGCGCGTGTTGACGCGCTGCTCTCAGAATATCGAAAAGGACACGCCCGACTCGCATCGGCTGTATGCACCGGCTGTCTATTCGCTCAGTAAGCATTCTCCAAATAACCCACCCCTATGCAAGTAATCAAATTTCGCGGCCGCTCCATCGCCGACGGCTCAATCGTTTACGGCGGCGTGTTGCAGTACGCCACCGCCTCCTACATCGTTCAACCCGACACGCGCCACGCCGCCGCATCACCGCGCTGCATTGAAGTGCACCCCGATTCGGTGGCGCAATACGCAATCGGAAAGCAGTGGATGGGCGTGAGATATACGTCGGCGACGAGATTAAATACTTCGATTCCGACTTAATGGAATTCTTCAAGGCATTGTTTATTTCGACGAAGACGTAGCAGGGTTCCAAATAGAGAACTCGCTGCTAGATGAAATATACGGCTTTTGACCGTCCCGTACGAATACATCCTAATCACCCAAGCTCTTCAATAATGACAGCAACAGAATACGAACAACAAGCCCACCGCACCATTGCCAGCCACGCGGCAGAGAACATCACATACCTCGGCTTTGGCCTGATGGCTGAGGCGGGTGAAGTGGCGGACAAGATAGCAAAGGCCGTGCGCCGCGGCGACATCGTAATCAACAACAACGGATCGTGAGCTTTTCGCGGCGATGCGTTCCGTCTCACCGGTGACATCACCGACGAACTTGGCGACGTGCTTTGGTTCGTTGCAATGATGGCACGCCGTCTCGGCTTCAGCCTTGAAGAAGTGATGCGCCGCAATCTCGACAAACTCGCCGACCGCCAAGCGCGCGGCGTCATTGTCGGCGACGGCGACAAGCGATAGGAACGCAGTTACATAGAAATCACACGAAGAGCCCCGCGAGATGCGGCCAAGTCGTGTCGCGCGGGCTCTCGGTTACAACCTGGTTCGTAGAGCAAGACAATGTTCTCAATCACCGCGCGGACTATCGCGCCACGATCAATTCCGCCCGATGGGTGGGACTTCGCCAGGTGTTGAGCACCCGCCCCTTGTGTGCGCGCTGCACGTACGAGGGGCGCGAAACGCTTGCCACTGAAGTGCACCACATCTCGCCCGTGGAAGACGGCGCGACAGCCGAAGACCGCCGCCGTCTGATGTTCGACGCGACGAACCTGCAGCCATTGTGTCACTCCTGCCACGTGGCTACGCGTGCAGAGTTGGGACGCGGTGGGAAGAAGGGCACCGTTCGCCGTGTTGAGGCCGAACGCAAAGCCATCGACCGCCTCTTCACCGGCGAAGACGATGGCACGCGCATCCAACGCCCCGCATCACGCGTTAAAAACAAATAGAGATCAAACCCGATACCCTCCCAGTGGTTTAAAAAGGGGGTGGGGTGCTTCTAAACCCCACACACTCTCTTTTCTCTGCGTCCGACGATTTTTTGGAATAGGTGGATTTTTAACAAAACAACACCAAACACTAAAAAGATCACCCACTCAAAAACCTCGATTAAATGGACAATGAAACCCACGAAGGTCAAGTTTTAATCTCCGCTTCCGAGTTGGCCGAACTGCGCGCCATCGCCAAAAATACGGGCGATGTATGCGCGAGAAGAAGAAAACCGTGGAGGCATACGCCACCACGGTACAGCGCGCGGTGAAATCGAAGGGCGCGGACTCGGCTGCTCTCGAGATGAAATTTACTCTCTCGCTTCGGCGCGCCGAACACTCGACCTGGCCAATGCTGAAATAGCTAATCTCAAAGCCACCACCGTCAGCGAAAAAACACAACAAGGCGAGAAGCTCGTTTCGCACCCCGTGTTTCGGGTGCAGCGCGACGCGTTGGCCGCCGTCACCCGCCACACGTAAGCGCTTGGACTGACCGCCCAAGACCTGACCGCCGCCGATGAAGGCAGCCCCCTCGAGAACCTGACGGAAAAGGTGCTCAAAGCCACACAAAAAGCCGCTAAACTATGAAAGACGCTCAACTCGGTGCGCTCGACACCGTGCGATGCGCCAATTTTCTGAACAACGATTTGCCCGATGGGTGTGCCGACCTCATCGTGGCCGACCCTCCGTATTTTTGAAGTAAAGGGCGATTTTCGATTTTCAGTGGCCGACGTTCGACGCCTATTTGTCCGATGTGGAACGATGGGCGGCCGAATGCGCGCCTACTCGCTCCCACCGGTAATTTGATTTGGTGGGGATCGGCGGCGCGCATCGCCTATTCGCAAATTATCACCTGATCGGCATTTTCGTCTCCTCGCTAATTGCGCGTGGTACAAGAAGGAAGGATTTCATCAAAAACAATCAGCGGAGACCTATCGCACATTCCGCAGCAGTACCGAACGCTTCTTGCACACGAAAGCCCCGATGCGCCCTCCGAGTCTTTTCTTCTCCCAACGCAAAAAACTTTTATGCCCCATTTGAGTCCGTACGCGCGTGGCTGTACCGTGAAGTCCAGCGCTCGGCGGCGTGTCGCGTGGGGACCGCTCTGCACATCAGCGGCGCTGCGGGCCACTGGATTGGGCACAGCCAATGGACGCTTTCGAACGCTGCGCGCGTGGCACAACTCCTCAAACTTTACCCACCTGTCTCACAGGAAAGAAAAAGCCGCGGAGTTTGAGCGAAAACGTGGAGAATATGAAAGCAATAAAGCGCGAGTATTTTTGAAAAAGTACGCGAGAACTACGATTCGCATCGCCGTCCCCTTTTCGGCGAACTCTACGCCTTCCGCGACATCATCACGGCATCCCAAGAAACCCACATCACAAAGCTCTCACGATTTTCCGACGAAGAAGCCGCCCCACGCTTACGCAGCAACTCATCGAAACCTGCAGCCGCCCCGGAGCGTTGGTGGTCGTCCCCTTTGCCGGCAGCGGCACAGAGTGCGAAGCTGCCAAGGTTAGCGGCCGCCGCTTCATCGGTTTCGACACCGACCCGCGTGCCGCCGCCGTGGCACAAGCGCGCGCCGATGCCGCTAATTACGAACCCTACTTTGCCATTATGACGGAAGAATACAAAGACAGACTCCGCGAGGCGAAAGTAGAAGTGACTCGTTTGCTCGACGCTGTAGACCTCGCGGCCTACAATTTGGCAGACACCGACGCGCGCCTTGAGGCCTACTGCGCCGAAGTGATCAACAACCCGGACGGGCACAACGTGTTCGAGCAGTTGGGGGTGAAACACTTCTTGAAGATGGTCGACAAGTACGGGCTCTGCAAAGTGGCGGTGCTGCAATTCTTCACGCTCTACGAAGAATGCACTTCCCAGCATCGCAGGTTTGCAGAAATACAAGCTCACGCCGGTGCAGGCTTTCAATACGCCTCGATTTATGGATTTTGGGAAGGCGACCGCCGCGTGGTGCGCACGGCGCTGCTCTTCGTTCCGCGTAAATTCAGCAAGACCACGAGCAGCGCTGCCATATCGGTCAACGATGTCTTGTTTGGCGATGCCAACGCGGAGAGCTACATCTGCGCCAACAGTGCCGACCAAGCAAAGAAGTGTTTCAAGGTGGTGCGCCATGCTTCCTCAAACTCGACCCGAAGTCGCGCTACTATTTGGCCAACGAGACCGAAAATCAGAGCCGCCGCCCCAACCGTCCCGCCTTTGCGCAATGCTGACGGCCAACGCCAACACGAAAGACGGACTCAACGCGTCGACCATCATCATCGTCGACGAGTTCTCTCAAGCGCGCGATGCCGAACTTTTCTACACCCTCACCTCGTCGATGGGGGCGCGGCACAACCCGCTCACCGTGATTATCACGACCGCCTCGCCCCTTGTCGATGCGCCGTGCTACGAGATGGTGCAAGGTTGTTGCCGTATGCTGTTGGGCGACTACGAAGACGACAGCACATTTGCCCACATTTTTATGCCCGATGTCGACGACGACGAAGGCAGCGAGGACACGTGGCGAAAGGTGCACCCCCACATGGGCGTAACGGTGGAGATGGACTTCTACCGCGACGAGTGGTCAAAGGCTTTGCGCAACGGCGCGGAGGCGCTGCTGACCTTTCGCACCAAAGCTGCTCAACATCTACGCCGAAGACGAGGTCGCGCCCGTGGATCAGCGCCACGCTCGCCCGCAAGATGATGCGACCGCTCGACTTGAGCGTGTTCACACAGCGACCGCCGGCGATGGTGGCCATCGACTTGTCGGAGAGTGACGACTTTTCGGCCGTGTCGATTTGCATTCACAATTCGGCCGACCGCACGATGCACTTTCACACCGATTATTTTTTCCCCCGCGGCGCTCTGCCGGGACACCCCAACGAGGAGATGTACCGCAAGTGGGCGGCCGACGGGCATTGCACTAACGGACGGCGAAGTCATCGACTACCGCGCCATCGTGGCTCACATCGTTGGCCTATCCAAACGCTTCAACGTCCTAAAAATCGGATACGACGCGTGGAAGTCGCGGGAGGTGATCAACGTGCTCGCTGCGGTCGGCGGCGCCGATGCGCTCAAACCTGTGGGGCAGGCGTTCGGCAATTTCACTGCTCCGGTGGAGAGTTTCGAGCACTGGGCGAAAGAAGGGCGCATCACCATCAACTCCAACCCGATCAACGCCTTTTGCTTTGGCAATGCCGTGCTGAATTTCGACAACTTGGAAAAATTGCAAGCCGGTCAAGCGCAAGCAAACGCGCAAAATCGACGGCGTGATCACAATGCTTTCGTGACGATGCGCCTATTTCTCGACGCGGAACAATAGACGGCCGCCGATTTCGGCACGAAAGGCACACAAAATAAAATATAAAGTTTGGCGCACGGCGGTGCATCACGGCACACGGCGGCACGCATTGTTACACTTTGTTACAGTAGGGTTTTTGGGAGCGTTTAACGCGCTCGCAAAACCCTATTGTCTGCGCGCGCGAATCGGACTAATTTCGCCCTGTTGTTTTCATAAAATCCCACCTATTCACTCACTCTATTTTATGAGTTTTTTCGCAAGTGTCCGCAACCTGTTCCGAAGCGCTCCGCCGGCCAAAACGTCGGCGAGCCGTTCGGCGGGCACCGGGGACGTACGTGGTTACGTCCTCGGTGTGAACACTTCGCCGATGTCCATTCCCACAGCGCACCGCTGCGTCGAAGTGATAGCGGGAATCGTGTCTTCGCTCCCCCTGCGGGTGGAGAGTGTGCGCGATGGGTTGTTTGTCTCCACACCGGGCGACCGCTTGTCCCTATCTGCTCAACGTGCAACCGTGTCCCTCGATGTCGGCTGCCGACTTTTGGGGCGCGATCATTCGTCTGCTGCTGTTGGAGGGCAACGCCTACCGTGGTACCCGTCTACAACTCATTGAACTATGAGGGTCGAAAAGGTTGGTTCTTTGCAACCGCGGCACGGTGAGCCACGACGCGCTCCGCAACGTCTCGTGGTGAACGATATGGCAAACGGCCTTTCGGACACCTACGATGACAGTGAGTTTTGCACTTCAAGCACCTCACTCTCGACGGCAAAAAGGCCTTTTTCGGTGATTTCCTATGCAGAAACACGCTCGACATTGCCGGCAGCGCCGCGGCGGAAACGCTCACACGCTTTGTCGACGGCGGAAACGTCCGCGGCTTTTTGGCCAACGGCACAGCAGGCCGCCCGTTCGCTTTGGGTGAATATGATAGCGACGAACTTAAAAACGCCGCGAAGTCGATAGATGAACGCTTTTCGAACGGCGAGAAAAATTGTGGAGTTGCCCGGGCAAGTTGATTTTCGACAAGTCACCGTGACGTCGGCCGATATGCAGTTTCTCGAAACGCGCAAATTTACGGTTTTCGAGGGTCTGTCGTTTCTTCGGCGTGCCGCCCTCTTTTGTCTATAGCGACACGAGCAACAACTACAAGAGCGCAGAGAACGCCTACACCGATTTGATGAACCTCACGCTCAACCCGATTTTTGCACAAGTTGGAGTGCGAGCTGCTGCGCAAACTCTATCCGAGATGGCCGAGCGCCGCCGCATCATCTTCGACCGCCGCGAAATTTACGCTTGCGACCTCGAGAGCCGCGTCTGTTATCAAACGGCCACCATCGCCGCCGGGCTCTACCGTCAACGAATGGCGCGCCGCCGAAAACAAAGCCACCCGTCGAAGGCGGCGACACTCCTTTGGTTTCGGCCAACCTCCGAGACCTTTCGACAACCCCGAAATGCTGAACGATGGAAAAAGACACCCACACCCAAAAGAGCCCCGAAACGCTGCGACGTGAATGCGTGGTGCGCGAAGGGTGCACCTCGAGAAAGCCCCCGAAGAGCAAGAGAGCGAACGATTGAAGGCTACGCCATTTTGTTCAATACGCCCTCCGCGGTGCTGTGGAGCGAAGACGACGGGAAAATCGAGGCGCGCGAATCATCGCCCCCGAATCCGTAACCCGCGAACTGCTCGACGCATCGGACATTAAGTTCACGTTGTTCCACGACCGGCAACTCATTTTGGCGCGTTCCAGGAGGGGCAGGGCACGTTGTCTTACGACATCGACGAGCGCGGCGTGAAGTTCTCTTTTGAAGCGCCCCGCACGGCCGACGGAGACAAGGCGGTCGAACTCGTGCGCCGCGGTGATCTGGCGGGGTGTAGTTTCGCTTTCTCCACCTACTACAGAAAGAACGACTACGTCGGCCGCAGCGTGGACACCGACGCCACGGAAACCAAAAATCACCTACACCGTGCGCAAAATGGTCGGGTCTTCGACGTGACCCTCGCCGCCGACCCGCCTATCCGATACAGGCGTATCACTGCGCGAGCAGTTGAGCCGGTGCCCGCACCGCCCGTGGGCGACACCGCGGAGCAGGAACGAGAACGACAGCTCGAAGATATGGCACAAGTCCTGAAAAAGCACAAATACTAAACTCAATATACTATGACGCCAAGAAGAACTATCACCGCCCGCGGCATTGAGTTTGCGCGAGCGAGCGCCGTGAACTCTCCTCGAAGATTGAGGAGATGGCAAACAAACTCCGCGAAGAAAAAAACGCGCCCGCAACGAAGCAGAAGACGCCGAGTGACAATGAACTCGTGCGCGAATTGCAACTGGTGGATATGGAGTCGCGTACTTTGGCACAAGCTACGAGCCGACCCGCGAAGAACGCTCAGTGAAATTGACGGAGATCGCCCGCGAAAACGTGGAGAATCTCGTCACAACTAAATCGTGTTGCAACGCGACGCCACGATGTCGACCGATGCCGCCAGGGCGGACTGGTTCACTGATGGTGCAGGACATCGTGAAGCCACTACGTGAGCCCCTTATTTTTCGACAAGGTGGGCATCGACATCAAAACCGGTTTTGCGTGGCGAGTTCATGGCCAATTCACGAAAGCTCGAGGCGCACATCGCCGGCGAAGCTGTGGAACCTCGCTACGCAAAAATCGATTTCAACAAGCTCTCCGCAAGCCCCGAGCGCATCGGCTCTTCCACATCGGCAACGCGTGAAGCTATTTCGCGAGTCGGACAATCAAGTCGAATCTATTATTTACGAAGAGTTGCCGGCTGCCGTTGCTGATTTGGTAAATAAAGTTATGTTCAGCACGACAAAGGTGGCGAACTCGCAAAAAGCTGGTCGGCCCGTTTGTCGGTTTTGAAAAGCGACGGCAAAGAAATCGGCCCCACTCTTGATTTCACTTCGTTCAATGTGGTGAAAAGCCGACGTGCTCGCTTCCGGTGTCGAAGGCAAAGCCACGTGGCGTGGGTTATGACCCACGCGATGAAGGCCATCTTGGAAGGCACGCCGAAAGCCCCCAACTCGCAAAAGTATGATTTGCGAGAATGATATGATTGCGGGCGTACCTGTGTTCTGCACGGAAGTTATCCGAGCCGAATTATATCGGCCTTGGCGATTGGGGCTATCAGCCGCTGGGCTTCTTCGATGACTTGACCATCATGTGGATCCTTTCACAGACTCCAAAAAGAACCAAGCGAACTTTGTAATCAACGCCCACGCTGCCACCGTGACCCTCCGCGAAGAAGCGTTCAAGCTCGTCAAAGTCAAGAACGCATAATCCTTTCTTTTTCTGTTTTCCGGCTACACGATTTTCGACCTATTTCACGCAAACACTGTCGCGCCGATGATTTCGACGACGAGACAGAGCTCCTGCGCTTTTGCTTCTCGAGGCGGCGGAGGAGGCTGTCGTCAAAGGCGACGAACCGCAGCGCGGCGGAGCTTGTCGAAATGGGCGGCGGTAAGTTCCACGCATGCTGCGAATCGCTGTTTATTCGTTGGGCGCGCATTGGTACAGCCAACGAGAAGGGTGCCGCCGTGCAAATGCACGGCGTGCCGAGAACGTTCGAAGCTTGTGTCAAACCTTTTTAAACGCCTATGCAAGCCGGAAGAATGAGAACGCGGCTCGAACTCCTGCGCCCGGTGCGCACCGTCGACGGTTTCGGCGCAGAGGTGTACACTACGAGCCGACCCGCGTGGTCTATGCCGAGCAAGTGCGCCACACCGCACGCCTACACAACGAGTGGGCGAGCATTTTCCCGACCATTCCACCGAATACAACGTGCGCGATGGGCACGAGGTGGGCGGAAAATTGGCGAGTGCGCGAACTGTACGGGGCTTGCTCTACACCGTTACGGCGATCATCCCCAACAAGGCGCGCGGTTTTTGTTACGCTGATTTGTGAACGAGTAAACGAGATAACGGCGCGGAAGCGACAATGAACACCGACGGGCGCGCGCCCTCTGGCACACGTGCTTTCCGAACGAGAACGCAAAAAGGCGCTCATCGGCGCAGCACGTGCCACCGGCGCTGTAGTGCTTCGGGCGGCGCGGCGGGAGATGATGAAGACGAAAGTCGACAAAGCCGACAGACTGCGCACGAATGTTCGTTGCAATGTTTTCAAAGAGCGCGTCGGGTTCAAAGGTCTGCGTGAGCGCAAAACCCCAAAGATTTCGACGTTTCGTACACACCAATCGTCGCGGGGAACTCAAAGCCGTTGGCCTATTGGTTTAACAGCGGAACAGAGAAGCGCCAAACCGGACGCGGCGGAACCGGAAAACGCAAGCCGCACTCCACCGGCGCGCTGAGGCGATACGACTTCATTGCCAACGCGCGCACGAGCATTCCCGAAGCACAAAAGAGTTTTCAGCGCGAAAGTCTTCGAGTGGACGGCGCGCATCGCGGCTCGTCACTACAAATAATTTTTGATCAATGGCAAAACAGACTTCTCTCAGTGCTGGGCTCGCGGTTTCGCAAACTCCTTTCGGAGAACGAAGACGTGCAAGCCATCACGCGGCTCGTGTTCCCGTTGTTTCCGACTCGGCGCAGCTCCCCCGTCGTGTATCGCCGCTCAGATTTAGAACCGGCTCCCAACTCGCACGGCTCTGCCGACACGTTGACGTTTGAGGTCGCCTGCTACGCGGCGTCCTACGCCGGCGCAGTGGAATTGGCCGAGGCGGTGCGCGCAGCTCTCGACGGAACGTGCGACAATCTGCTGCGTTCTTGTCGCATAGCTTCAGCGGAGGAACTGTGGGACTCGGATGCCCGTATGCAACTCCTCACGTTCACCGTTCGCCCCCGTTAACCAACACACAACACACCTATCTAAACTACACACACACCTATCTAAACTAAACGCCGTGGCACTACCTCAAGGCTATCTCAACGGTAACGACCTCCTCCTCTTTGTCGGAGGCAAGGCCGTAGGGCACTGCGGCTCGTATTCTGTCGACTACAAGAGCGAAACGAAGACCCGCGCCGTGAAACCCATTGCGTCGGCTCCTCCGGGCTCTGGCAAGTTCAAAGAAACAACCGTAACAGGACAATCCATTTCCATCAAGACCGAGCAGTTTATCTATATCGGAGAAACAGAAGCCTCCCACAAGGACTTTTTGGCGGTTTGGAAGACGGGGGGGGCAGCCGATTTGAAAATAATGGCGCGCGGCTCCGAGGATATTCTTTTGGCGGGGTCGTTCATTATTGAGTCGATGAGCGAAACCACCGAGGCCGACCAAGACGTGAAGTCGTCCGTGTCGTTCATCAACAACGGCGCGCCGACCACGCTCGACGACACAAAACACCTTAATAAACTATGGTAGCAAAGAAATTCCCTAAAATCACAATCGCCGGCAAAGACTATCCCACTCGCGCGTCGATGGGAGCGATGCTGCGCTTCACGCGCGAAACCGGCAAAGAGTTGTCGGAGGCGCTCACGTTCACCGATCAGATCACCTGCTTTGTGGTGTTGCGTCGTTTTCTGCCTGCAGCGCCGACGGCATCGAGTTCGGCGTGGACGCTGCACATTCGCCGACCATCTCGACGCAGAAGACGTGCAAGCGTGGTCGGAAGCCATCGAGCACGAACAGTGACGACAGAACGAGACAACGCCGGCGCTGCAAAAAGCATTAGCCTTTTTCGGGCTAATGGGCTACGCGTTGGGCGTGATGGGCATGAAGTTAGACGATTTCGTGCGCCTCACGCCCGACGAATTTATGGCGTATATGAAGGCGCACACAGAGGCAAAAGAAGGCCGTTCGCGCGATGAGTGGGAAAGGATGAGGCTGCAAACCACGCTACTCATACAACCCCACGTCAGCAAGACCCTGACTCCCGAAAAACTCTTTGCGCTGCCATGGGACGAGCACCGCGAAGCTAACCGCACCGCGAAACGCCCGAAGAATTAGGAAGCGCGCAAAAATATGCGCGTGAACTCGTTAGAAATCAACCGCAAAAACTCCCAAACAGATGGCGAGGCTGATATACAAATTGTACTCCAAAGCGGACGGCAAACCCATTGACGCGATCATCAAAGAGCACCGAAGGTTTTGCGGGAAGCTTGTGAAGAAGGCGCTCGAGGAATCGACGAAACTCAAACCCTCGCTCGTCAATGCCGCCGCCACGGCTTCGCTCTTCAAACACTCAAGAGCGCCGTCGGCTCGTGCAGGCGTCTTTTCGAGTTATACGCGGGCTTTCGAGGCGGCCGCCGTGGCCAACACGAAACTAAAAACCATCGCGGAGCAGCGCGAGATGCGACTGCCGAAGATGTGAAGGGCGTGAAAGACGTGATTTCGGCGCAGAAGGAGCTCGGCGTGGTGAGTGGTTCGGTGCAGGTGGCGGGCGCTCAGCAAATCGGCACGTTCGCCACGCGAGGCGTCGTTGCGCACACTCGTGCCGGCGATGAACAACCTCCTCGCACAGCAGAAGGGGTGAACGCCACGCAGGAGGACGCGGTGGCCATCGGCAACCTTTTCGGCAAAAGCGCTGACGGGACAAGCTTCGGCGCTGCGTCGTGTCGGCATCACGTTCTCCGCAGCCGAAGAAAGATGCTCAAGCACGGCACCGAAAGCGCGTGCTGCCCTCTTGGCTCGTATCATCACGAACAACGTGGGTGAGATGAACAAGAAACTCGCCGCCACGCCGACCGGACAGATGAAGCAGCTGCAAATGACCATCGGCGGCATTAAAGGCGAAAAATCGGTGAGGCGCTGGTCGGCTTCGGTCCCTATCTCGCCGCGGCTTCGCAAGTGTCAGTCATAACAGCCTCTTTCGGGCAACTCAAAACCGTGGTTGCCGGTGTGGGGGCGTCTTTTGCTAATTTCCTCGCCGCGACAAAGGCCTCCATTTTGGCACTCTATGCCGAAGCCGGCGCGGCTGGACGACGAGCACCGCGATGCGGGTGCTGACGGTCAAGTTAGCAGCCGTCAGCGCTGCAAAAAGACATACGCGCTTCGTACGGCTGCCAATGTTTGGGTGGTGGCTGAGCGGCCGTCGCAGCGCTTGCCTATGCGCTTTAAGTTCTCCTCTGCCAACAACGAAGCCGCGCGCCGACAAGCGGAAACAAACGAGGCTTTCGGCGTTGCGGCCGCCGCCGCTTCGAAAGAGGAAAACAAATTAAAATCTCTTTTCGAGCGCACTGAACAAGGCAAAGCAAGGCACGGCGGCTTATGCACGGGCGAAAAACTCCATCATGGAACAATATGGGAGTACATTCGCCAAATCGAAGCCGAACACGGAAAATCAAAAATCTCCGACGCCTCACTGAACTCCTCCGCGAAAAAGGTTGTTGCGGCAGCGCGTGCGCGCGCCGTGAAGCCTACGTCGATAGGAAGATGGGGAGACAGCAGAAGGGAGAACTTGTTTCGAATATACGTGGGGCGTTGTCATTCCATGGTGCGTTTTTGGATCACGTGGTTCAAAAAGACGCTGAAGGCTATTCGTGACGGCAACCTGAGCGAGCGGTATAAAACAATTCGACGAGTTGCAAACAATATCACAACCGGGCGCGCCGTCAACGACGCAGGTATATAATCCTCTGAGGGTTTACGCTGCGGGAATGAAAAACTAGACCAAAGGGACGCTCAAGTTCAAGCCGATGCCAACGCGGTTCTCTCAGCTGACAAAAGCACGGGAAGGCAGGAGCTAATGGCGCCCCGGTGAAAAATAAGACCTACTGGGATAATCTGAAGAAAAACGCGCAGGAAAGGTTGGAGCGTCTCGACACTTCTAAGGCGGCCGACCGAAAAGCGGCCGCGGTGCTTCGCAAACAGATTGCAGGATACGACAAGCAACTGGAGTTCTTTTCAGCCGGTTCACACGGTGGCGGCAGCAAGGGCGGACACAGGGCGGACACAAGGTCGACCCCGTGAAGGCCGAAGAGGACCATAGAAGAATGAAGCGCTCGACGCTCACGCATTGACGCAGGCGCAGGACAAAGCGCAGGCCGACGAAATCAAAGCCGCGCGCGAACGTAAAGCGGTCTTGGCTCAAGCCGATATCGACGCGCAGAAAGAAGGCGCAGAAAAGGGCGCTGCCAAAATGCGCTCGACTTCCGAAAAGAGCTCGACCAAATCGAAGAGCAAAAGGTCGCCTCGTTGAGGCGAAGCGCGACGAAGCGGAGGCGGTGTGGAACGCCACTCACCGCAAAGAGCGCGACAAGGGTTTGCGGTTCGACCGCTCGACCATCACCGCCGCCAACTTTTCGAAGAGGAAGCAGACTATTTCGACAAGCTGGAGAATATGCCCTCGCCCGCCGCGCTGCGCGCGACGATGCCACCACCGAAAAATACAACATCGGCCGACTCGAGGAGCTCCACACCGTGAAGGAGCCACGGCCGCCATCGAGAAAATTAAACGCCGCCTCCGAGAAACAAAGCGGCAGCGAGTTGTACGGACGCAGCGGACCATCGCGGCCTACCAGCGCAAAGTGGAGCTGATGAAAGACGGCGCGGAATGGCAAGCCAAGCTCCGAGAAGCAAAGAAATCGGCCAACTCGGAGAACGCGAAATGAAATCCGTATCCAAGGCATCGTCATCGAGGAACTCCAAAGCCGCATCGAAGCCATACAAAAAGCTGATTGGCCGACACCACAAGCCCCGTTTCGCCCGAACAGCGCCGCGACTTGATAGAGCTAGCAAATACTTACAAGAGCCTCCAAAAAGAAGGCCGTTAGCGCCATTAGTATGGTACGCAGCGCGTGGGGCGGCGTGTCGAGCATCGGCAACACGGTGGAAGTATTGAGCAACACACTGCGCGGCAACGCCTCGGCGTGGCAAAAGCTTTCGGCGGTGCTCAACGCGGTGCTGCAGATGGAAGAGGAATTTCAGGCGCTGAACCAAGTAATGCGCATTTTCGGTCTGGTGAGCGCGGCCAACAAGACGATAAAAGAGCAAGAAACGACCGCCACCGATCGTCAATGCGCAGGCGGTGCAAACCGAAGCGCAAACCACCATCGCGGCCGCCACGGCGAAGACCGCAGCCAACAAGGCCGAAGCCACCACCAACGTGGCCGGAGCTGCCGCAAAGACGTTCAACGCGCACGCAGCAATTCCGTGGGTGGGTATCGCGGCGGCCGCTGCGCTGACGGGCGTAGTGATTGCCACCGGCATCACTCCGAAGTTTGCAGAAGGCGGCATCGCCTATGTCTACCCTCGGACTCTTCGGCGAATATGCTGCGCGAGCCTACACCCCGAAGTGGTGGCACCGCTCGACCGCCTCGCGTTCGCTCATCGCCCCACAAGAAAGCAGCGGCGGAGCTGTTCGGTTCCGTATCGAAGGACGCGACTTGGTCGGCGTATTGAGTAAGTTTCACAGCACAACGGACGTAACTAAATCGACAAATGGGTAAAACAATCACCCACAGCGGCGAATTTCTGAGCCATTCGGGCGTCTTGCATCGTGTGGACTTGTGGCGCACCGGCGTTCAGCTGTTTCGCAGCCCGAAGAATTGCGCTTTGAAGCCGATGAGGCGCTTGTTATTGAGTGGAAAGAGACGGCGAAACACGAACGATTTGCGCTTCGACGGCTACGCTCCGACCTCGACAGCCCCCGGCGACCGCATTTATACAGGGCTTCCACACCATCGCCCCCGGCGCGGTGGGCGTGGACGTGTACAGAAACGGCGCGCTTTGTATTGGACGGGTACGCTCGATGCCGAAGAGTACGAAGAGCCCTATCAAAGCGCAGAGCACCAGCATCGTTTCTCTTACTTTGGCGATTTCGACTGGCGGCGACTGAAATACAGTTACAGCGCCTCGCAGCTCACGAACGGCGTCGAAACCATCGGCACGCTCTATTCGTCTCGGCGCGTTGCACGGGCGGGGCTGTCTTGCCGTTCGATGATAGTTTGGTTGCGGCTACTTCAGGAAAGCCGGGAGACGAGGCGGGCGTTGCATCGTGGTTGGGGTGTTCGCCTGATAACTCTTCTTCGATGAAGACTAAAAAGCATCTACGCTCAACGAAGCGATTACGGCGCTTCTCTCTCCCCTGGGGCTGAAATTGGTACAGCGCGCAGGTCGTGTGGCTTTTATGATTTAGGGGCTCTATTTCGTGGAACAAGTCCCCCGCCGTGGTGTGGAGTTCAGACAGTCAAACGCTGAGTCGACAGCGTGGCAAACAACGTCCGCATTTCGTTTTCGCCCTATGCGTCGAACGAAACTGCTCGAAAGCGACGATCTAAGATCTCCCGCGGCCGCTGCACGAGTTATGGGGAGTGTTGGAAAGAACACGCTCAACGCGCATCGCACAAAAGTGGAGATCACGCACCCGGACGTTTATCTGTTTGCAGGAGTATTGGAGCGGAAGACTCTGGCGGTGGGACGTTCTCCGACGGCGGGACTCGCGTCGGATTTTTCTTCTGTCGAGAAAAACCGTCTTTCTTGTTAGGGCTCGCCGACAACCCCAACAAGTATTATCAGCTTGCTCGTTTGTGCAAGTTTCTCCCGTTGGGCGAAGGCGATGAGGCTACGGCCTACTGTGTGAAAGCCCCGACCGAAAACACTGTCGCAGGGAAATGGGACAGTGCCCAACTGGGGAGCCGCCGGCATATACGAAACCCGCGCGTCTATCTTCCCAAAATCGCCAACCCCGGGCTCTACAAACTGCGGTTGCGCATCTCGATTTTGGCCGACCGCGCGCTGTGTCCCATCACCACCCCCGCCGACGGAACGAAAGACAAAGAGAAACGGGACGGCATGGACAAAGATTGCGGGTGGGCGTTTCCTTTCGGTGGAGGTGCGATGCGCCGACATCACCGGCAAAATGTTTGGCGTTACGACAACGACCACCGGCGCTATGACAAGAACGTGTCAACGGCAGAATATCAATTGTATCAATCGGGCACGAAATCGTGGATAAAGAAGGAAGCGCGGACCTCGTTCCCCGTTGTTGGTTGGCCTATTTTTCGACAAATCCGATCCTTCGAAGCACTCCGCCATCGGCGGCTGGAAAACAACCGCAACAATATCGGGCAACCCCACGACAAGCGTTTCGGGCTCCACAACAACAACAGCACACACATCTTCGATTACGAAAACAGTTTGCCCCGATGGCGAATTGTCCCGTACCCTGAAGAAGGCGGGTTCTTGACGATCAAGGTAAACAGCCAATTAGAAGTCTATCCGCATAATGCCGACCCGTCTCAGCACCGCCGCCGGCTGCATTTGAATTGGTTTGCGGTGAAGGCACCCGATTTGGAGGTCGTCCGCTCGTGGGGCGATTGCGGTGCCCCGAAGTGCCGAAACATCGAGTACCGCGCAACCCTACACCGGACGCAAGGAAGAGCTCGCCATCGAAACGCAGTGCGGGACTTTGCCCGACGACGTGAAGGCGAACCGATTTGCCGCGGGCTTTATCTCGACGCGCGCAGCCACACCGCCATCCGTTCCACGACATTGCCCGCGGCGGGGTGATTGCCCGCCCGGAACAGCTCCTCATTAACTCGATTTACTCGCAATATGCCACACGACACACGAAATTAAGCGGGAAGCCTACATCTATGACGGACTACTCGCCCCTGCGCACAGAGGCGAATCAGGGACACGCTCGCTTTATAGTTGTCGAGAGAGACAAGACCTGATTGCAGACTGCGGAGACATCACCGCAATAGAATTGACCCCCGATATATACAAAGCTGTGGAATCAGACGAAAAATTATAAGCTATGGCAGACGAAAAGAAGACCTACACCCTCACCACAGCCACCGTGCCGTCGCGTCCTCGCAGCAAAACCCGCCGCGAAGGCGAAGGACTCACCACCGGCGGGGCGTCGGCAATTGTGGAGAGCGCGACCGCCGGCAATGCACAGCGCGCAGCACACTCGGAAACAGCCAACGAAGCCGCCCACGCTGCGGAAGCCACCCACGCACTCAATGCGGACAACGCAAAGAATGCGACGCATGCCGATGAGGCTACACACGCCGCCCATGCCGAAACGGCGACGAGTGCGACAACCGCCGCGCATTCCAATACGGCCGACACCGCCTCCCGCGCGCAGAGTGCACAAACAGCAGACCACGCCGCCACGGCTGCCACGGCCGAACGTGCCACCCATGCGACAGAAGCCGAAACGCTGCGCACGCCGAACTTCGCGGACGGACTGAACGACTGGCGCGGGGGCGCGCATCGACGCGACGGGCAATGCGGAATTTCAGGAGCGTCGGCGGTGCGCGGTTTCTTTCGCGCCGCCGAATATCAGATCAACCGCATTGCATTGAGCGAGGGCGACGTCTTCCACACCGAGAACGGCTTTGGTGAAAAGCGCCGAGCAACAACGCGACGGCCGTTGGAAGCGTGGTGCTGCAAGAGCGCTTTCAAGGAGACGTGACGGGCTTTCGGGCGGGCGACGTCCTGCGCGGGGCTTACAACAGCGTAGGAACATCGGGCGGCGCGGCCGAAATTCGCACCTCGTGGTTGCGTGTTGAGGCCGTGGATGCCCAAGCGGGGACGCTCACCGCGAGCCTTTATGCCGACAATCAGACACCCGAAGGCCACAACGCTCCGCCCGTGCCGCTGATGCGCCTGGCGCGGTGGGGCAACACGACCGACCCGGGCGACAAAGCCACATTGTGGAGAGCGCGACGGAAGGGCGTATCGTGCGCCGTGAAAGTGTCCGCCCTCGATTGTCGACGGCGCGCAGTCCGACGGCTTCGTGCGGGCAAGTTGCCCGCGTGGTTGCGCGAACATGTTCGGCGCGCCGTGGCGGGTGCGTCGGACTACGTGTTTGCGCGCGGCATCATCACGCAAAACATCCTCCGCTACACACCACGGGGCGTCCTCTTGCCGAGCGTGTCGACCGCGGTTTGTGGTCGGCTTTCGGCGCGCTACTTCTACGAGCAGCAGAACCCCGAAACGGGGGCTTTTCGAGATTTCGCGCGTCTGGCACGACGGTGCGCTCTACGAATTGGCACGCGGCGGCAACGGCAACACCGCCCCCGCGGCGAACTCTACGCACTGACGCTTATTCAAGCGAAACCAAAGGACGGCAGCCCCGGCTATGATGGTAAGTCCGCCCCGCCGACGAACCCGAACTTGCTCAACTTCACCGCGAAGTGGAGACAAGGAGGGGAATATTCCTACCAAACAGGAGAGTCGCGAAAAAGGCGGGGCGAACATCACCACACCCGACGGGGAAATACGGAACAAAAGTGTTTTCGTGTGCAAGCCGACCCCGAAGCAGCACCGGGAAATACTGGAATATACGCCTTTTCTGTCGGAAAAAGACCAAATCACCGGCACACTCAAAGCGGGGCAATGGTACACGTACTCGTTCTATGTTCGCGGCAAGGGTATCTGCGCAGCGCGTTCTACTTTCAATTGAACCCGGTGGTGGAGACGCACGTCAGTAAACGGACTTAGCCGCGGCAATGCCTCTTATATGTATCAACCCTATTTCGGAAGAATGGCGGCGTGTCGTGTGTACGTTTCGCGTAGAATCTGGGCGAGTCTTTCCGTGGTTCTTCTCTTCACTTTCGGAATCGCAGAGCACGGACGATTGGTTGGAGATCTGTTGCGCCAAGCTAGAAGAAGGCGAAGATGCCACCCCGTGGTGCTTGTCCGAAGAGGACAAAACGGGGACCGACGGCCGCGCCGGTGAGAACTACCATACCAATCTACTCGACAATAGCGCTTTTGCAAAAGATTTGGAGGGTGGGGTCCAGAAGGGCGCTTCGAGTCTTCGACGACACGCAAACAAGTCAGTGCCGGGAACGCGCGTCGTTATGATACGGCAATGCTTGGAGACTTGCCGTTCTCTTCTATCGTTCAGGATGTCGCTGGAAGATTGCGACCAAACACAACCTACACTTTTAGCGCTTGGGTAAAAACAAGCCAAGGACTCCAACGTGCGACCATTCTTTTTGCGTTCAACCCCGTCGAATCCTTAGATATATCCTATCAGCACGGCGGCGAGTGGACACGTTGCGTGATTACATTCACAACATCCCCCGGAAAAATGGCAATCAGAGCGTCCGCCTTCGACTTAATAAGCAAGAGGGGATGCGTCTGTGTGGTTCGCCGCCCTAAGCTCGAAATCGGAGACACTCACCGAGTGGACAACATCGGAGAACGACCGAAAGGGTGAGCTACACGCACGTAGCGTATTCCCAACAGTCCAGACGGCAATCCACGACATCTCGACCCAAAAAGGCGAAAAAGTTCGCCTACCTGAACCTCATACGGACGAAAAATGAAAACCGCGTCAACAGCCCCCGCGCGCCACGTTTTGGGCAAAAAGTACAAGGAGATAGGCAGACAACGGCCGCGGTGTGAGCTGCACGCGCGCTTTCTATATGCTGACCACCGAGAGGAACGCTCCGCAGCCCGACACGTCCGGATGGACGGAAGCCGCACAGCAGCCCACGAAGGAGCGCCCGTGGCTTTGGAGCTACGAACGCTCGGAGTACAGCGATGGCACTGCTGACCAAACCGTGGTGCGACTGATTGGACATTACGGAAAGGACGGCACGAACGGCACGAGCATTCGGGCGCAATACAGCGCCGACGCGCAAACGTGGCACGACGATTTCGCCGAGGGCGATGTGTGGATGCGCACCGAAACGGCACAACGGGGCGGTGCGCTGCGCGTGGTGGGCGAATCGGGAGCGGACGGCAAAAGCCCCGTTTATGATTTCGCCGCGTCCTCACAACTCACCACCGCATCTGGTACGACCGCCCCTGACTATTCGGGGAACGTGGCAAGACGCGCCACCGAGCTCCGCGAGGGCGAGGTGCTTTGGTATCGGCTCACCGCGGCGAACGGCAAAATCACCTACGGCCGTTTGAGCGGAGAGAAGGGCAGAAATAGTTACACCCACATAGCCTACGCGAATAGCGCGGACGGGGCGAAAGACTTCACAACGAAGAAGACCTCGGGCGCGGCGGTGAAATCGAGTTCTCGTACTTCGGTGTTACACGCAGACTTCGACGAGGACGCGAGCTAAGTTTACCACGACTACGTGTGGACGCGGCTGCGTGGTGTAGACGGCAAAGACGGACTCACGCCGAATGCGAACTTGCTCGACGATACGGACTTCAAAAACTTGGGTCGCAAAGAGAGTGCGTGGGGCGTCGGTACGTTTTGGAGGAAGAACCGATAGGCGGCCGCGCCAATGCTGCATTTGTTCCCTCCGTCCGTGTCCGGCTGTTATCCTGCGCTTTGTCTCCATCGGTCCCGGCACGAAACAGGGCGAATTGTGCTCAACTGTGGCAAAACATCGGCCGCTCAATCCCCGCCGCACCTACACTTTTTCCGTCTATGTGCATGGTGCGTCTGATGCGTGGCTGATTGTTCACCCGAACCCTCCGGAACACTTTCGCCCCAACACGGTGAAGCCCGACGAGTGGACGCGCGTCTCGCTCACGTTCACCGTTCCGAAGACCAAAGCAACCGAAGACACGCTCATTATTTTTGCGCGCGTGGCATCGTGAAGAGCAACTGCACAAAGGCTTTTGCCAAAAATGTGGTGTGGTGCGCGCCGAAACTCGAAGAGGGCGGAGTCCCTACGCCGTGGACTCCCTCGCGTAACGACCTACGAGGCAACGACGGTGCACCCGGCACACGTGGGGCTGCTGTTCGCTTCGGGCGATTACGACAAATTGCCCGCGTCCACGGCATTCGAAAGCGGACACACCGGCGAGCAATACGTGGATGTGGTACAGGTTCTGACAAGGCGCGCAAGTGCAGTTCTACCAATGCAAGCAGCCGCACACGAAGTCGGCGAGACAAAAGCCCCGCTGCGGACTCGGAGTGGTGGAGCTCGGAATGTACCAGGCTTCATCGCCACCGATTTGCTTTTGGCCGAACGCTCACTAATCAAAAAAATCTACAAGTCGAGAACGTTGTCGGCCGTGATGCGAATGGTAATACAACCTTTGATCTCGACGCTTCGACCGGCACGGCTTACTTCGGGGCACAGCTACTTTTGCGGGCTTTATTCGCCGCCGTCCCGTGGTAATCACCCCCGACAATTGGAAAGAATACGGGGGAAAAATCGAAAAAGACGGGGAGATTTTCTACTTAAACCCGTTTGCCGTCGGCACATACGTCATCTTCCGCGGAAACTTCGGCGCGCTGAGGCCGACAATCAACACAGGCGGCGGGCCTCTTAACGACGGGAAGGAAAGCGAAACGCCAGACAATAGTCAAGCCACGCGTTACTACGGCGCACAGTTTATGGTCTTCAACGACACCCCGACGTCGCTCTTCATCGGCGGTACGTGAAGATCCACACAAAAGGCACCGCCGTCTTCACCATGTTAGGCTGTAACAGAGAGAACCCCACGCTTTGGTGGAAAGGCGAACTCGTGGGGAGCTGGTGAAAAGCCCGCCCGCGACTCGCACTCCACTTGATTTATATAACCACACACAAAAACCAAACCTTTATGCAAAGAGACCCTCATTCATTTTGCCGAACAGCATTTGTATCTTCACATCGTGCTCATCATTTTCTGCACCGCAGCGATACTGATCGCCACGGCGCTCGACCTCTTCTTTTGGCATTCGCAAAGCCCACGAACGCGGACAACCCACGACATCGCGGGGACTGAGGATGACAAGCCGAAAGGCGGTGAAATACCTTGTCCCGTTTCTCGTGCTTTCGCTTATCGACTTCATCGGCTCCCCGCTCTGCGCCGCGCCTGCTACTCGATGGGCTGGGCGGCCTGGTGCGTGCTGTGCGAGTTTCGGAGCATTCGGGAGAAGGCGTGGGAGAAAGCCGAAATCGAACGCCAAGACAGAACCGTGCAAGCCATCATTTCGAGCACGACCTTTCGAAGATGGCGCAGAAGTTTGCCGTCGCCGTCTTCGATGAGGCCAAAAACCGCGACATCGTCCCCGCGGAGAAAAGCACAGGCGGACGAGAATCAAGAACCCGAAAACGCAGAACAATGACCCAGCGAGCAACGTATCACACACCCAAAAGCCCGAAAACGTGGACACGAGAGAACAAAAAACAACAGATTGGGAGCCGTCGGTTATCAAATCCGCAAGCACGGCCGTCGACCACCCCGCACACTATAACCACGGCGGGGGAGAATGTATCGACGTGGCGCGCCGAATGCCCTTTTGCCTGGGCAACGCGCTGAAATACGTTTTGGCGCTGCGGACACAAGCACGACGGCACGCTCGAAGGAGCGCGGCGCAAAGCCGTCGAAGACGCAGAGAAAGCCGTATGGTATCTCCGCGAGTACATCAAAAGACGTGCAAAGCGGCGGCATGGACGCTTTCCTCGAAGTATAAACCAATCAAAACAATAGACAAATGCAAATCCTTATTCAACGCCACGCCCCTGAGGCGGGCTACACCATCGGACGAATGGAAGTCAACGGCCGATATTTTTGCGACACCCTCGAAGACACCGACCGCGGTTTTGTCGGAAGAGATGTCGGAAGCCGAAAATCGCCGCCCGCAAAGTGAAGGGCGCAACGGCTATTCCCCATCGGCACATATCGCATCGGCATGCAAACACGTTCTGCCGCGTTTTGGGCGCGTCCTCCCGCGTCTCCTCAGCGTGAAAGGTTACGCCGGTGTGTTGATCCACAGCGGCAACACGGCCGACGACACCGAAGGCTGCATCCTCGTCGGCGAAAACCGCGAACGCGGCAAGGTGCTCAACAGCCGCGCAACGTTGGAACATCTGCTCGCCTTTCTCCGCGCGGCGCAGGCCGGGGCGAAGAAATTGAGCTTACGATCACACGTTCCCGCGACCAACTGACGAGCTTTCCTCGGTAGTTCGCTCCCGCGCCGATTCTTTCCGTTTCGTGGGAGAAGTCCGCCGACCTTTCCGAGAGTCCTCGAAATGGTCGCCCCGATTCTTTTCAAAAATCGGGAGATTGGAAAGAAAATCATCTGATTTCGGGCGAAAAGGGCGCGTAAAGCGGTTCAAAATCGCGCCAATCCTTTTCCAACCGTTTCCAAATTGGAAAGAATTGAACGCGGGGCTTGACATTGTTCACCTCTTCAAATTCCACCTTTCCGATGAATTGCAATCACCGAAAACCACCTCCCGACCCTGGGCGCTGTAGCGTCCTGGCGGCCGTCGGCGCGTTGTGCTTTGCCGTCGTGCTGAGTATGCTCACGGGCTGCACGACAACGCGCACCGTCGACGCGTAACCGTTCACCGCGACACGCTCCACATTGTGCACCGCGACACACTCCGCGAACTGCGCACTGTGCGCGATAGCGTTTTTCTCCACGACAGCGTCTATTTTGAGGGCGCTACGCTCGTGAAAGAGCGCACCCGCGACCGCTGGCACGTTCGCCGCGACACGATTTGGCGTTCGCGTGCGGACTCTGTTCGCGCCGCTTCTCACCACACCGACACGCGCAACGAGAAGAAGACGTCGCACAGCGGTTCCCTCTGGCCGCCGTTGTCGCTTATTGTCTTCCTTGCCGTATTCGGCCTGATCGGCTACGCGCTGAAACGGCGAACATAGACGGAAACGCCCCGCTGCTCAATACACGAGCGGCGGGGCGCGATGTTTCAGCGGCGGCCGTAGAAGGCAAAATCAATTACCCGCCGGTTGGCTTCGTCCACTTTGGCGTTGTTTGCTTTAATGTAGGTAGCAGTAACCGCCCCCGTCCGCGGGGTGTCCGAGTGCGCGGCTGATGGTGTCTTCGGGGATGTCGAGCTCTGCGGCATGCGTAGCCCAGAGTGGCGCGCCCAATACCAAGTCAAGTCCGGTTCGATGAGTCCCGTCCCATCTTCGAGCCTTTTCAGGTATTCTCCGTAATTCATTAGAGAACGGAAACTTTTTGTTTTGCAACTCAAAGAGAATGGGAGGAGGTTCGCTGCCTCCGGTTCAACTCGGATGCTGTAAAGTCGCCCCGTCTTCGCTCGTTTGTATTGAAGTCGCCCCCTACGATGTCGGCCGGTTTGATATTGTAGAGGTCGCGTGGGTTAATTCCGATGAGGCAAAAAGAAAGCAAGAACAGGTCGCGCGCTGTTTTATCGGTTCTTCTTCCGTCAGCCGCGAACAATCGCTAAAAGACTCAATCAGGGAGCGCTCGTTTCGCTTGTTTCTTCTGCCTTGGGGAATCTGAACCGCCGGAAGGGTCGGTTTTAATTAGTTCTTCGTCGTAGGCGACATTGATCACGTGGCGAAGCTTGCACAAGTAAGTTCGTTGCGTGTTGGCACTCGCACCATCAGTTTGCAAAAAGACGACGTACTCGCGCAACCAATTCGTCGTAACGTCTTCAAATTGCAGATGCTTCAAATCCTAAAACGATGCAGGCTGTTGAGAGCTTGCATGCATAACTTTCAAAGGTGGAAGTCGTATTCTTTTCTTCTTAGAGTCGGCCACCCGCTCGAAAAACTCTACAAAGCCGACCGTCTTATTTAACGGGTTCTCGAGCTCTAAGTCTTCTAACATCTGTCGGAGTTGCGAGGTTGTTGAGCCGGTACAGCATCCCACGTTCTAAGGCTCAAACAGCCGCGTGCGAACTCGCGCGATAATCAGCTTAGCAAGGCGGCGTTCTTTTGGCGGGCTTGTTTGCCGATGCACATCGTGGCGTGCTCGTCCCACTCTTCGGGTAAGACGTGAATGCCGGTAGAAAGATACGTACCCGTGCCGTAGCCGACACTAATTTTTCACGGGGTACGTTCCGTCCTTTGTGGCACGACGGAAATCTGCCTTTAAGTTTGTGTTTGCCATAAGAGGTAAGAGGATAATTTGCAAAGGGCTTGCAAAAATGGAGCTCCACGTGCGATTTTTGTGCACAATGTGGCACGTTTGCGCGCATTTCGATAATGCACCTCTGCATCATGTTTATCGGGGATCTCTGATATTCATGGTGTTAGCGGTTTCCTATCGGAAATATTCCGTGCAAAGTTAAGGGAGGGGCAGCGGAAAAGAGGTAAATAGGCTCCGTGGTACCGTGCGAAAAGTGCTGTTTTGCTTATCGCGATAGTGGGGCAAAGATATAGGAATAAATTGATATATCGAAAATAAAAATCATCGAAAACAACAATTAAATTCTTTGACTTTGAAAGTACGTTACGAAATACGCTTGCGGATCGCTATCATGTTGCATCGGCGTGCAAAATAGAACGCTCTCGCGTGCGCGCGCGTCAGCAGGTTTTTCGTTTTTGCCTTCAACGCTCACCGGTATGGCGTTTTTCGTTTATACGGGGTTGTGG